>QGNH01001276.1_pt1 | contig 32198 bp, 57 predicted proteins | sample 1735481 | NCBI WGS metagenome assembly QGNH01 (sample SAMN09239004, study PRJNA386568) | Viral metagenome, whole genome shotgun sequencing project. | reverse complement strand
CGCCAAAGGTAAATTATTTACTGGATAAAATATATTTGGTTGTGATAATATTGCATTCCCATATAAAATATTTAATGATAATACGTCAACAGTATTTAATACATAATTATTATCAATTATAGTAAAATATACTTGAACAGCAGACCCTACATTGGGCAAAACATTAATAATTGCATTTGTTATCATATATAAGTTATCACAATATCAGAATATGCAGTTATATCATATGTATAATATAAATTTGATGTATTATATGTATAAAAATGAACTTGTATATCAGATGCTGAACTATCAATATTGGTTAATATTTGTGCCAATTGACCATTAGTTGCAGATAATTGCAAATTTAATGCATAAATAATACTATCAATAGTAATATAATTATTACTAATTGTTCCAATTGGGGTTGCTCCATATGGTTGATTACAAATTGCTCTTCTAACTTCTCTTTGTATTAATTGTCCAACTGTTAATTGTATTGTTACAGGTTGATTATTACTATTTTGAGATATTAAACTTATTAATGTCAAAGCATTATAACCATCTGCTAATGATACGCTAATGGGTAACGTGCTTATTCCACTTGTAACTAATTGCGTAATAGAAGTCCCAACAGTTACAGTTAATCCAACCAATCTTAATGATTTTATGTAATTGGTTGTAGTATTTATAGTTGATAATCCAGCCTGTCTACTATATTGATTAAAGACAGTTGTACCTACTAATCCTAGATTTAATTGATATTCAGTAATAGAAGTCCCTACTAAAACAAAAACCCCTAATAATCCTACTGCTCCACTCATAGTAAATGATGGTATAATTATTGAATCTGTAATTTCTGGGGCAGGGAATAATATATTTGATTGTAAAGCATATACGGCATAATCAGTAGATCTAGCACCAGATAATGGAGATCTATTTGCTTGTAATATTCTATCAATACATGATTGATCAGATTCTTCGATCTGTCCATTAGTGCTAGAATGTACTCCAAAAGTAATAGCTCCATTTGTTAATGTAGCCCCAATTGGTTCAATATAATTACTACCAGCATTTAATGCATATAAAGTATATTGACTAGTATTATCTGGTATTGTTATATTCTGTAATGATTGATATATATTTCCAGTTACAGAATCAGTAAATTGTTGTTGATAATAAATACTCTGTGGAGAAGTACTTGTTAATTGTACTTCAACTGTACCATACGTTAATGCTCCTCTTTGAGGTAACCCCAATTCATAAAGTTTTTGATCTATTTGATCTCCAACTGAATTTTGTGTATAAATTGAATTTTGTATTAATTGCAAATTATAATATAAATCTAAAAAAAATGCAGCCATAGCGCCACCTTGAATAGCCCACCATGTATTTGGTGAATTTGCATTTATAGGTGGTAATCCAGCTATCTTTTGATTAGCTTGCACATAATTTAAATAATCATCTAATAATGATTGTAAAGTTACATTAACCATTTATATAATCTTATAAATATAATTTAAATTTTTCATAATATGCCCCTGTTCTAAATTGGTGAAATATATATTTGTTGTTGATTATTCCAAGATAATGAACTTACATTACCTTTATTATCAGTAACAGATACATTAATTGTAAGTGTAGATAAAAGTTCTGGATTTAATACAGCAATTTGTAAATCTACTATAATACCAGCAGTTATCATAGGTTTATATGCATTTACAACAATATTTGTAATTGCATTTGAATTATATCCTCCTATTGGTATAGTATTCAAATATGGTAATAATTGACTATTTATTGTTGGATCAAAAATACAATGGTAAGCTGTTATCCCTACAGTCATTTGAGTAATAATATCAGGAGCACTAGCTAAGTCTCCACTTGGAGTCAAAGATAATTTTCCATTTTGTATTAAAGGTGAAAATGTCATATATATCCTTATTACCCAGTATTATATCACATTTAATCGAATGATGGCGTAAATGTGCTATTTTTCCAATATCCAGTAAAACTACCTAAAGGTGCAATTTCCATTTCTAAATAACTACCTACCGAACTATATGATCTAGTTGCATTTGATATTATCCCACTATTTAAATCACAATTTTGTATTTGTATTATACTACCTATAATATTACCAAGATTTGTTGGTATGTTTCTATCATCGAGTGAAACTTTACCAATTAAATTAGCATAATTCGCAATAGCATTACCTGTTTGTTTTGCAGTCAATAATGCTTGATAAGCAGCAGTAGATTGATCGCTTACTCCACTTGCTTTTGTTACTATCATATATTGATCTGGTTCTTTAAAAAATGTATTTAATGCTGTTGCAGTTGTTGGATCACTTAAAATATTATTATTGATTTGAGTAACTCCAAGTTGTCCTGTAAACCATCCTCCTAACTGTAATTGTTTTAGTCTAGGGAAGAATTTAGGATTTGGGGCATAAGTTAATATACATGAACTTGCCATAGCACTATTTGCTAAATTTGGTGGTAACATTGCATAATTAGATATTACCGCAGGTGTATTATATGCATTATCAAGATATTCATATGTTAATAATGGAACTACAGGAAGAGTGCCATTAATAGTAATAGAAGTCACCGCAGTTAATCCATCATATTGATTTGATAAATCTAAATCAAAAGGTGCCTCAATCGATGAATCTAGTTGACGAATAATAATAGTGCCATCTTCTTGTTGATATAAAACACAATTGTAATAATCTATTGATTGTCTTAATGTTTTATCTCTCATCTGCTCTGAACTAGTCATTAAATATACATTACTTGCCAAATCTTGAGAACTAATAGTTTTGCCAAAATAATTACTATAATCTGTATTGCTAATTATATATGAAAGTAAAGATGATGTACTTATAGATTGTGTTACATTAGCAGTTAATATAGAATTAATATTAACTCCTGTTAATTGTTGAATTTGACTAGATTGTGTGCTATCAAATACTACAGGGGTGATAGTTAATTGATAAATACTAGGTGCTAATGTTATAACAGCAAATAATCCTCCTTGACTATTTTCTGACATTTCAAGAAGATTATATTTTATAGTTAATAATACTCCCTGAAATACAATCATTCCATTATCAGTTACAGTTATTGGTTGTCCACTACGTAATACATTGTCATCAGATTGCGGTTGGTTCATTGATAATATTAATGTAGATAATGTATCAGAATTTAAAATACTATAGTTTAATCTCATACTAATAAATTGATATATATCAGTAGTATAAAAGGTATTATTATATACATATATATTATCAGTTGGTACACCAATTCTTTGATCGATGAATATATTTATCTGTCTCATTATTCCCCAGATGGCTTTCTTTTACCTTCTGTTTTAGGATGATAACTAGGATTCATTCTTTCAACAATTTCAGTAGCATATTTATTCCTAATATTTTTATGTTTTGCTTCTTCTTCACCTTTTTTAAATTCTTTTTCTACTTTATGTTTGCTAGTTCCGCTTTGTTTTGCGACTTCTTTAACAAAACTATTTGGCATGATATATTCCTTATTAATATTTACTTGGGTCTGAAGGTCTAATTTTAATTGCTGGTACTTTAGTTGAATTTACTTTATCTGCTAATGAAGTAGAAATAATAGGTAGTATCATTTCATTTTGTGAAAGATTACCTCCATTATTGATAACTGTAACATTCGTTGAAGTCACAGTCATATTTTGTACATTAGATAATAAATTTTCTACAGTACCAGATTTAAATGCATTTTGTTGAGCTGGTGAAAAATCAGGATTATTAATATCTTGTTGTTGTTTTTCTGTTAATTTTCCTTCTGGAATTTTTTCTTGTGCTAAATAGGATAATGTGTCGATATCAATCCCGCTTTGTCTTAATTGTTCTAATCTTATACTAGGAGATTTACCCTCGCGAACATCCTTAATTTCTTTTAATACTTGTTTTTTTGTTTCTTCAGATGTTGTAATTAATTCATTTTGTGCTAATGATTTATTGATATTAATTCCAGTAATATTACCAATTACTTGTCTTCTATAATAATCACTATAGCTTGTATTCGATAACATGGAAATATTATTAGCAATACCTGGATTAAATTTAGACTGATAAGCTAAAGATTGTGCTTTATTTTCGCTATATCCTAATGACATTAAATTTAATGCAGTTTGATTTGTACTGACATCGAATGCATCTCCAAACTTATTTCTAGCTCTAGATATTTCATCTCCTAATTCTACTTGTTTTTTACCTGTAATAGCAGTATATTGAGATGATTGCATTGTCAATCTTCCAAATTCAGATATAGAAAATCCAGCTTTTAATAATTGTTGTGCAAATTTATCTAAATTTCCTGTTTTAGATTCAAGAGGATTTGTATTTAAATAAGGTACAATATTTTCTTGAATAGCTTTAAAATTTTGTGATTTCCCATACTTATTAATAAATTCTGATTGCAGTGGAACTGAAATCCCATTTTGTGTACCTGATATTGCTGGATTTACTAATTGTGTATTTGTCATTTCTAAACCAAATCTACTAAATCCAGTTTTCCATTGACTAATAGATGCTTCAGCAAATAATTTAGCTCGTGCACCTTCAGCTAACATTTGTTGTTCTATTTGTTGATTAGTCATTTTTGCTACAGTTAATTTACCACTAGATGCTCCAATTGCAGCTACTCCTAATCCTCCTTTTTCTAAAGCTGAACCAATACCTCCAATTATAGGTAATTTAGTATCTTTTAAAGTTCCCCCAACTGCTGATGCTATCCCACCAACTGCACCGCCAACACCTTCAGCAATAATATTATTTTCTGTTATTTTTCTTTGACGCTCTATATCAAATAATGAACTAACATAATTACCGAATGCTTGATTAGCATTTCCTCCGATTGATTGTGCTATAAATCCACCATGTGCAGATGCTCTATTCATAACTGCATTTGCTTCATTATTTAAATATCTAGCAATTGATATTGTAGTTGCAGTTCCTAATACTGAACCTATTTTATTTCCCAAATCTTTTAATGCTTTTTCAGAAGCATTATTAAATTCATTAACTGCATTTTCAAATGAATGAGTTATATCTTTAAATGGATCATTATTACTAGTAAATATAGTATCTTTAGGATTAATTTTAGGATTAGATGTAGTTTTAGTGGTTGCAGATGATATTTTATCTAATGCTACATTAAGTTTATTTAATACATCTACTAGAAATTGACTTGAATCACTATTTTCTATAGGAGATTGATGAAAATTTAAATCAATTGTTGCCATTTTTTAAATCTATTTCTTTTAAAATTACACGTAATAACATCATTTGATCTACTCTGGTTTTATTATCTTCTCCAGATTCAGTGAGTAATTTAAAAAGTATTTGCTCATTGTTAATAATCGCCCTCTGTCTAAATCCATCAAGATTTCGGGATTTTTTTTTACAACATTAATTAATGCTTGTATTTCTTCTTCCGTAAATTCTTCAACTTTTTTAGTAGTTAAACTTACAAAATGTAAATATTTTTTATATACTTCTTCCAATATATCATAATTAATTAATTTTAAATCTTCTTCACTAAATATAGCTTTTCCTTCTAATTTAAAAGGTGATGGAGTCAATGCTTTAGCTAATATTTTATGAAATAATAAATAATATGTATACCAATCATCAAATAAATCATCTTTCTTTGCTTGATTAATTACATCTTTTTTAATTTCTATATATTCATGAGATGTTAAAAGTCTTAATTTCCATTCTATATCAGCAAATATTATTGTAGTATTAGTATGAGCACCGATTGTTATATTATCCAATATCGCATTGTATTGTGCTAATGCTATATAATTAGTTCCACTAGAATTTTCTACTACATCATCTTTTAATTTATGAATTGGTGCATTTTTAATTTCATTCAATGATTTTATCACATCAGATTTTGATTTTGACATATTTATCCCTTATATTATTAAATTGGAAGAATTAATATCTTCCAATAATATTTATAACCATTTACATATTAGAGCTATCATGAGCATTGAACGTACAACTTCTTCCACATGCTTCCGATTCACCTGGCGCATCCATTGTTAAACCAGTACAATTAAGTCCAGTATNNTAGTAAATTGTGGTGCAATTGGTACTCCAGTAGCTAATGAAATTGGTATAACAGTTATTATAGAATTAGGATTAGCAATTAAATAAGTTCTCCAATTCAATAAATCTATCGCAGTAGGTAACAATTCTCTCCATGTAATAGGATCAATTTTGCTACCGCCAACTATTTGACCAGCAGACTTCCCATCTATTGTAAACCCCATTTGTTGAGTGCTAGTATATACAGCTGTCATAGTAAATGATCTTATTTGACCATTTGGTAAATATGGCTGTCCATTTATTAAAATAGATACACGATCATAAAAAAATTGTGGTTGTGTTGCCATTTTTATGCTCCTTGATTATTAGAAAATTGAATTAATGAACTAAATACATTTATATTAATATTAGCATTATTAATTTGTGGAATTATTTGACATGGTACATATGCATCAACTTGATTTGGATTAATAGAATCCTGTGTTACAGATACTAAATTTTGATACAATGCTACATTTTCAAATATCCCCAATTTTTCACCAGTAACTAAAATTGATACAATACCAGCTTGGAAATTGGTTAAAAATGTTGGTGACATTAAAGCGCTTCCCATATTATTAGGCAATTTACTTTGCACTTCAAATAGTTGTCCTACTCGCTGTTTTAACCATCTTATACAATCCCAGACATGAGTATATCTAAATTCTACATCTGGTACTGTACTATCTGGTATAGTTATTAAAGTTGTTACGGATTCTAAAAATTCTACAACTCCACTTGTATTTGGCGCTAATGGAATCCAACCCTGATTTACAGCAATATCTCCTGTACCTTGTTGTGAACCTGAATAACTTTGAGTGCTGAAATTTGTAGATACTGGTAAATGATTAATTGTTGCTGTCATTAATGGTGGAAATGGAGCATCACCATTTGCAAGCATATACATAATAGCACTTGCTATTCTTCCAGCCGCAACATTTTGATGATTATTTTCATATATTACATTTCCAAATACTGGATAATATGGATAACTTACTAAAATGTTTTCTTGATTATTTGGAGCTGGTAAAGTAGATGCAGAACTAGGTAATATAGTGACATTTCCTGCTCCACCATATGTAAAATAATGATTATTTAATACTTGATTTGGTTCATTAATGGCTGCGATTCCATTATAGAAATCAGCATACTTAGTAGTAATATCACTTAATGTTATAATTGGAAATTGCTGTACCGCTCCATATAAATTAATTTTATCTAAAAATGCAAATGCATTAATAGTATTATCTAATATGACACTAGTGGAACCAGTTGTTATAAACGTTCCTACAACATTATTAATTATAATTGCGACATTAGAACCGTTTATTGCATAACCATTAAAAATCCCTGAATTATTTACACTTCCAGTATTCCATGTAATACCATTATTAGATATTGATAATCCAGAAGTTCCACCAGATATAAATAAATTATTATTATAAACTACTGATGTGTAAACTCCAGATGCTCCAGCACCTAAGCATAATGTCCAACTTAAACCGTTATTAGTAGATTCATATATACCAGCAGTGCTTACCGATACTATAATATTATTATTATATGCAAATTGGTTAAATACACCAGTAGACGCACCAGTTGCTATAGTCCATGAAATACCATTTATAGATGTGTAAATTCCTACTGACGTATTTGCTAACCAGTTTACACCATTATAAATTATATCATAAACACTTAGTGTAGTTAAACTACTTGCTGTAAATGTTATTCCATCACTAGAATATACTATACCGTCTGCATTTCCACCTAATTGAAATAACCCATTTGCAAATGTGACAAAATTAAACCCGCTGGTACTGATAGTTAAAGCTCCAAAAGATATACCATCAGTAGAACTATAAGCATCAGCAGTGGGTGTTACAGCTATCCATTTGCCCCCAGCAGAACCAATACCGTAAATTATTGAAACATAACTTGCTCCAGCATCACCAGTGCATTCAGTCCAAGTAATACCATCACTAGAATAAAATAAACCAGCAGTACTTGTAGCAACAAATTTAGTATTTGCAAAATATACATCAGTAAATGATCCAGTAGAAGCACCTGTAGATATAGTCCATGAAATTCCATTTACAGAATAATATATACCAACACTAGTAGTTGCAACATATACGGAACCATTCCAATAAAATGATGTTACATTTAATGTAGTTAAATTAGTTGCAGTCCAATTTGTACCACCAGTTGAATAATTAATTCCTGCTCCATCTGCGCTACCTCTTAAGTATATTCCATTTGCATAATATATAGTTTCAGTAGAGTCAGAAGGTAATGTTACTGCTTGAGTTACCATACTATTTCCATATTTTGTAGTAGGTAAATATCCTAATCCTGCGGTTGCAATTGGATACATAAGAACTGCCGTTGAACCAGAAGTATTCACTGATGTAGGATTTCCTAATACAATTGGTGTTGCAACTGGTGTAATTGTAGAATCCCTATCACTTAAAATAGAAATATAAGCATTTGGTACACCATTTACTGATTTTGTTGCTGATAATGCTGATTGATAAAAATCCCATACAAGCAATGCAATAGGATCTGATAAATTTGGATCAGGATAATCAATATTATTAACTGCTGTTAAAGTTAAATTACCACCAGAATTATAAGATGTAGAATATGTAACTGTTCCATATACTACCATAGTTGCAATTCCCGCAATTATATTAGCTGAATATACATTAGCATTTACAACTGACGGAGTTGACTGACTAAGAGTTCCTGTTAAGTTAAATCCAGTTAATGCAACAAAATTTGGAGGTATAATATCCCATGTAACTGTAGTTAAAGCATTTACACTACTAACATTATCTGGTGCTGGCAATGTTAAGGTAAAATTTTGACCTATACTATATTTGATACCATAGTTACCAATATAATTTAGTGCAGATCCTCCATCTGAAAATGAAGGCAATAAAATAGGCTGATAATAATTTGGTTGAGCAAATCCATTGCTAGATTTAATTAATGTACCATTAGTATTTCTTTGACCTATTAACAACACTTGTTTTGATGTTGATCCTGTTATGGGTGCTGGAGTAATTTGCACATTAATACTCGCAGATCTCATAAATGAATTAGCCATATTTATTCTCCTTAATTTATTAATTTGTTATGAAAGCTACAGTTTCATCAGGATTTAAAACTGCTAAATTCTCTAATAATAACTGAGCTGGTGGATATATTGCTACATCTGGTGATGTAATATCATATCCCTGTGATTGTAATCCAAGTTGATATGCTAATAAATCAATATTAAAATCAAATTCAATTTTAAGAACTGCTTCTTTGGCATAAACTTTTGTATAATCACTTTTACAATATTTTCCAAACCAAAATAAACCTGATATATTAGATTGTAAATATTGAGTAAATTTTTGATTAAGATTTATTAATTCTATATCATTACCTATTTGTATAATATTTTGAGCTAAATCAATTCTTTGCTCAATTAAACTAAAATGCATTTCTAATATAATAATTCCCGTATAGCTATATGAAAATGAATTTTTTGTAGAATATTTGGGATATGCGAATATACCAGGTCTTTGTACGCTAGCTAAATCATCTTTAATATATGGATAACTGGCAGAGCCAAATATCTGACTAGTCCATACATTTACATTTTGCATATAATGTACTAATAAAAATTGAATTTGATTGTAAATACCATTTGTAAGGGGTAATGCTTGAACTAACGAAGTCATTATGAAAATTCTTTCTTTATTGATTCAGTTAATTGGGCAGTAATTAAATTAATATCTTGCGCACTTAAATTTCTAAATGGTCTTGCTGGTATATGATCCATTGCTACTATATTACCCCTAATACTTTTATATTTAACATAATGATCTACTCCTGTATCTAATTTATTGTATTTTGAATCAGTAAATGTTTCTCTATCTTCTATTGTTAATCGTAAATTATTTTTACTTAATTTAGGATTCAATTTCCAATTATCCGCTGTTGTTAATTTATTCTTTAAATATCCAGTATCAACTAATGGATCATTTCTTCCTTTATCTTCTTGTACACTTGCATCAGCTGTTGGATGTCGCCAATATTGATTATCTTTCCATTTTTCATGTCCATTATATGAACCTTGATTTTCAAATCTTTTTGCTTCTAATTCTGCAATTAATATTTGTGTTTCTTTCTCTGCAAATATTGATATTTGTTGAATTAATTCATCTAATGTCATATTATTAAATTGGTGTATATGTGCCAGTAATGGCTAAATTTTTATTACCATCAATATAAGTTTTATCACTTACTACATCACTATCATCTGGTGTAGTTTGTACAGGAGTACCAGATGTTCCAGTAACTGGACCACCACCACTTGGCGCAACATATAAACCTGCTTTATGAGTATGCGTAGTTAAATATCCACAAATATTAATTAATAATGCTAGTATATCACTAATTACTTGATTACTACTTTGTCCCATCATCATATTTTCTTTATTTGCTGTATGTGCTTGTTGTATTTCTACACCAGAAATTCGAGTTGATGCATACCAGTTTGTACTATAACTTGTAAATTCTCCACTTGTAATAGTATAGTTAGTATCAACTATTGCATTATTATATCCAGTGATTTGCATTTGAGTTGGAGCCTGTACATCTAAATCAACTAACATACCTGCAATTGGGACAGATAAAGTATTAGCCGTTTGATATTGTAATACTGTATTGTGATATCCATTTATCGTAGTATTTGGCATCAATACATTTATTTGTCCTGTAGTAGCATTATATGATGCTGATGTTATATTTGCTAACATTATTTATGTAATACCTTTTTATCTCTAACATAATTAGCATTTAAATTAGCATTTGCTGTATCTTTTCCTTGTGCTTCCGTCCCTAATGGAATATCAGTTACAGATTCTACATCATCTATATGTAAATCTAACATTTTCATAATTGCTTCTGTAGTTAATTTAATACCTTCGTTACGCAATGTTCCTAATTTATCTAAATTCAGAGCAACATCTTCACTTACATTATCAATATTAGCAAATGTACCAAAGTCTTCTTTTTCATTAAAATTAACTTCTAATATTGGTTGGACAACTTGCTTGATTACACATTGTTTAAGCATTTTTACAATAGCATTTATATTTCTACCGATTAAATCTTGTTGCGATTCACCTAATCCATAACTTCCTTTATCAGATAAACCCATAATATCACTTTGAAATAAACATGAAAGCAACATCTGAGCATCGAAATATGTATTAAGTGCTACAAAATCTTTTAAATCTGCTGTACTATCTAGTCTATCTAGCCATATAGATTGTTGATCTCCACCCCCAACACCTTGTATTAGTAAATATGGATTATCTCCTCCAGCAGTCCCCAGAGTTTCTAAATTATATCCAATTTGATCAAATGCTGATTGACCTTCATCAGTATTAGTTTGATCTGGATTTACTATGACTACAGGTATTTGTGATGCTTTAAAATTAGCAGCATTTCTAGTTATTTTAGTTAATTCAGCTCTCACTAAATAACTATCATATGCATCACGTAATAAGCTTCTTCCATATGGAGAATCTAATCCATCTAGTCCTTTATAAGCAAAATGTACACATTTGGACTTGGGAATTATAACTGTACCGATTGGTTGTGCCCATACTATACGCCAAGGATAATCAAAATCACCGATAGAAGCATAAGGATTTGGTCTTTGTCCACCACACGAATTAACTTGATTAAATGCTAACAAATTACCGTATCCAGTCCAAAGATTATTAAAATAATATTGTATAATACCATCTTCTTTTAAATGACCTTGACTATCAACTCTATAAATAATAGATTGTGCGGGTCTAGGTTCTATATCTGCAACGTAAATATATCTTCCATCACTAACGTATTTCTTTTCTCCTACATAGAACCCAGCCCATAAAGAAGTTAGCATATCTGTAATTAAATCATCAAAAGATCTATTCATATTATCAAACATTTTATTAATAAGATCTTTATATTTTTGATTAATATGTTGATATTTACCCATTTCATTTTTAACTAGATTACCTAACATAGTTAAAGCAGCCTTAATAACTGGCTGACTATATACCATCTTTTGGAACTCAGAAACAGACACGCTAGAAGGATTAACAATTAAATCTGAATATAAATTATATAAATACGGTATTGCAGTACCTAACATTGTTTTATCGCCATCATTCACTAATATTGAATTATTGACGGCTGAAAATTCATCTATTACAGAACTAATCTCAAATCTAGCTCTAGATTTCATTTTAGTGGCAACAGGTTTTTTATACCCATTAGTTATATTACTACCTTTTATACTTTTAGGAGTTGCCATTAACCACCACCATTATAAGAACCATTGCGTCCATAACTATTTACACCCCAGAATACATCAAAATTACGAGCTGGATTAATTACTTGTCCATCAGTATAATTATCAGCTCCTAAATTACCAGTTTGTGCATATCTCTTAGGTTTACGTTGAATGCCTGTATTTAGAGTTTGCAATCCTACTAACTGGAATTTATAACTTCCATTAGGTAATTTATCTAATATNNATTCTATTAAGGATATTATTATATTCAGATTGATAATATTTTTGAAAATATGATAAAGTTCTTCCAATTTCATCAGTATTTTTTGCAATAAAAGAACCTATTATTTGTAAAGATGATCTATACACAAACATATCATATATTATAGAATAAATATATTTTGGTAAATTATCCCAAGTTTGACCCATAGTCGTTATTAATGCAGGATTAGTTACATAATATGGGCTTAAATCTTCCAACACCATTGATTCACCAGCTGATATAAGCATATTAGCATTAATTGTACTAATTCCAGTAGAATCACTATCAGAAAATAATACTTTATCACCTATAAGTGGCTCTACATTTGATATACCAATATAATTTGGTGTTGGAAAAGTAGCTGTTGGCATAATTATACGTTACTATATAAACCAGTTAAAACAAACTGAGCTTCTGGCATATATACTGCGGGAGCACCAGATAAAGCAGCTACAATATCTAATCTATTAGTAGTATCACTATTATTTAAATTACGATTAAATACACCTGTAAATAATCCCATAGCTGGTGATTCAATATTTGGATCAACTTCATTATATGTTAAATGGAATGCCCCATTTTGTCCACCCATTTCAGTAAGATCTAATAATACATACATTTTACCACGTGGTACAAAGAAATTTTGTTGTGCATTATCCATATTACCGTTTGCATCTTGATTAACCCATACATCATCATCTGCTAATAATGGAAAATCAAAACTTGGTGCATAATATGCATTTAACTCTTTCACTAGATCACCCATTTGTACTTCAAGTTTTCTAGTACTTAGTGAGGTACTATTAGCAACCATAAAATTAGTTACTGCTTTAACATTTGGATGATTCATCATAGCTTGTAAATCTGCACCATTACATACTATACCGCGAATATATCTACGATATTTCAGGAAAACAGGATTATTAAGAATATTAGTAATAGCGACAAAAGGTGTATATAATGGATCTGAAGTTGCATATGTTACTACTCCAGTAGATGTATCTAATGTTCCCATAGCTTCATACATTGCCACATAATTACCAGATGGAATATTAGATGCAATATTATTACTAGTATTGCCATTACCCCAGCTAAATCCATTATAAAATATAGCTTGATTCAAAGTATATTTTTTACGCGTCATTGCTTGAGTTACCATATTTACTGAATTATAAGCAACTAATTCACCTATACCACGTTCTGCGAATGTACCTATACCACGTTTGCGAGCATTCATGATATGTTTTGCAGTTAGTGATGTACGACCTGCCCAAAGACCAGGCTCGTAAGTTAATCCATAAGTATTTAATGGTTTTACAGTTTGTAATGTAGAACTATCTCCACCAAATTCAGGTAAAATCCCTGAATTACCAACAATACGATCTAGCAATACTTTATATTCTGGTACTGATTTATCTGGAAAAGCTAAAGATAATAATGTATCTTTTTGTAAACTGGAACCAACCTCTTGAACAATCATATTTAATGATCCAAATGTCCAGTTACCAATAGCTGGAGTTGCCACATCATCAGCAAATTGTAATCCATTTTCGTAAGCAAAATTAACAGTATTTTCGCTAAACTCTAATTGTTGTAAAGCTTTGGCTAAATGATCTTGATTTTCAGATAAATTAATTGCACCACTTTTAATAACTTTATTTAATTCTAAAGCTTTATTAACTATTTCTTTATGATTTTTACTCAAATCAGTACGCATAATCAAAGGTTGATCTACGCAATATTCTTCATTATAACTTCTCATGTTATTACTTTCTTAATATGCAAATACTAATTGTGTAGTATTGTTAATTGATGCAGGCACAGATATAATACTTTTTGCAGTTAATGCAGTTTGTACAGCAGTCGCGTCTGTTGATGGAGTTCCACCACCATAACAAAAATGTTGTATAATTTTCCAATGCTGATGAGCTGTAGCCACATTGATTGTTCCAGCATAAGTAGTATTAATTGCAAAAGGCTGGGTTAATGATGGATCTGCAATGATCATACCGTTCCAAATTGCTTGACCAGTATCACTAGAGTTTGGATCCCAGTTTACTATTGCACCTACTGTTAAACCAGCATATATACCTGAACCACCGCCAGCAGCATAAGCTAACATATTACCATTATAATATCCAATGGTTGTATTTGTACTTGGTAATAATTGTGCACTTGGTACTCCAGAAGTAGTAACAAATGACCCACCTACTGAAAATGATGTACCTTGTAATGTCCAATTTATTAAATTATCAACGGCGTACAGTTGTACCCCATCTACTGGATAATAAGCCATTTTTAACTCCTAATTATTTTTTATGTTTTTCTTCCATCATGGTTAATATTTTTCCTGTGCGTTCTTCAAGAGCACACATTCTATCTTCCATACCTTTAGTCATTTCAGAAAAATACTTACCAGCTCTTTCAGAAAATTTCTTTTCTTCTTTCTCGTCTTTTTCTTTTTCTTCTTTTTCTTCTAGTTCCTTAGATTTTTTCTGTTTTTCCTTAACTTCTTCCTCACGTTTTCCTTCTTCTTCACGAGCTTTTTTTTCATCTTCCGCAAATTGCATGATTATGCGATCTGCATCTTTATAATGTGTAAGTGACATATTTTATTCTCCTAATTGTAATTGTTTTAGTTTAGACAATTGATTTTTTGTCTCTTTTAATTGACCAAGATACTCAGTTAATAAAGTATCTGAATACTTAATATTTTCTGCTGGTTCTCCTAATTCTATTTTAATATATTTAGTAGCTATATCAGGTGAATGCTCAGTCAATTCAAGTATATGTTTTAGCTCTTTGGCTCTTAATTCTGTTTGTGATTTATTTTGTCTGATAAGTTCAAACATCTTAGGATTTTCTTCTTTATTTTTAGATTTAATCCCTAGATTATCTTTAGCAAGATTTATAGCTTCTTCAAATTTTAATTCTGCTGTATTTATTTTTTCAGGTTCTCTATTAGTGCCAAACATTATCCCTAATTCTTGAGAAGGTAAAGATTGTTCCATTAATTGTAATGCTTGCTTATTATTAGAACGTATCAAATCATCATATTTATACGGCATTAATCTACCAGTCTTGATAAGTTTAGATAATATTAGGTGATTTGGAATAATAATATCTTGTAATTCTTGTTCAGCAAATTCTAAACTAGATATTTGTTCTGATAATTCTATTTGTTGAGGAGTCATATTAGATTCAATAACAGATATAGGTTCTGATAATATAATTGGTTGTTCTTCATTAATCATTAATCCTGAATTAGGTAAGCTAATAATTTTATTGGGTTTTCTAAATAATAATTTATCTACCAAATTTTTTTCACTAAACATTAATCCACATAATGGGGCTGCTTCATTAACTACAAAACTAATCTCTTTAATAGATCCGTCAGGTCGAGTACCTATAGATATTTGACGTAATAAATTACCTAATACATCTTCTTTTGCAGTAGGACGCTCTATTGCTACATTGGTAATTAATGATAAAATTCCTTTTATTTCTTCTAAATATACTAATCCTATATTATGGCCTACTGTATTGTCTACATCAGATACATTATGATTTTTAATTAATGAAATTGCTCTAACTTCTTCTATAGGACGATTCCAAGCATTATTAGTGGATGCATGAGGAAGAGAATGTCTATTTTTTATCCAGTTATTTGTTTGTTTAAGTGTATAATTAATAAAATCTCGATCTATGATAACTTCAGTCCCATTTTTATCTTTGATTTTACCTAATTCATATAATAATAAACATGGGATATGCAAATCGTGATCTGATAATTTGCCATAATCATTCATTTGTTGTATGGTAACAGGTCTATTGTGTTTTACGTATTCTAATCCCATGGATTACACCATAGGTTAAGTAACATATGCATATGTTTTGCCTTATCTAATCGCTATCACAGCGTTTTAATAATACGTGCGATTGTATTATATCATATAATATACGAATGTGTAAACATTTTTATATTTATTTCTAATTTTTCCAAATTGCACTACTTTTAATTGGTTTTTTTGGTGGTGCAGTATATATCTTAACCATCGATTTAGCAGTTATTTGATTCCCTGTCGCATAAGCAAGTACATCAACCTGATCATCATGTGGATGAGTTTCACCATTCATCACCACATGTTTTAAATCAGCTCTAAAAGCTTCACATTCTTCGAAGAATTTATCAACCCATGATGCATGTTCTGGTAAATGTACATACTTACTTTTAATTACGCCTAAACTATCATTAAGTCTTAAGAATTTATCTTTAATTGGTTTTAATTCAAACACTGGAATACCTTTACGTCTTAAATGTTGTAATAATACTATTCCGACCGCAGCATCTTCAATCCACATTCCTTGAGGAGATAATAACATTTTCCATTTATTCCACATATCAATTGATTTTTGTTCTAAGTCTGGTGATTCTAATTTACCACGGAACCAATCTATGATATAGAATTGTCAGTCCATTGTTTCCCCGAAGAATCCTATTACGGAATAATCATTCGATTCTTTAGTTTTACTAGCTCCATCAATAACAAAATATGTCTTCTTAAATCTAGGAAATATCTGCATACCTTTATGATCCACTAGGTATTCATAACGTGAAAAATCATCCCTATTGAGTACAGCTCCATAATCGCTAAGTGATATATTCCAATTACACCCAAGTAATCTTTCCCTATCTATCTTATTTTGTGACTTTAGAGAACTAAGATAGTTAGGATCTTTATTTAATAAGATTTCATTATCATATATATTAGCTGGTATAAATGTAAAGCTTCGTGGCTTAGCACCAGCATCTAATTCTTTTTGAGAATAATATTGATATAATTCTTCAGGTGTATCAGCCCAAACAGTATCTTCATCATTAACAAAGAAATACCGTAATTGACCTGCTCGTTCTGGTATTATCAATCCTGTATCAGGATCAACCCACCAATCAATGAACTTTCTTACCCAACTGTCTTTATCTGGGTTGCAAGTAGCACGCACATATGGTTTAACCCCACAAGTAGATCTGTTACGAGATAATAAATAAGTAAATTGCTTAAATGAAAAGTGACATATTTCATCAAATCCTAATAAACAAATCTCAGTTCCTTGGTATTCATATATAGTTGCATCATTCATCAAATGAGCAAACTTTATCATTGCACCACTCTTAAACTTCCAGTCTAATTGTTGTTCTCTGGGAACTGGTCGCGTATTATCTGGTAGTTGGCTATATATTACACGTGATGCATCCCATAATCCACCAGGTGACCTTATCTCTACAGCACTACGTCTAAATGTTAATGAATTGAATCCATCTACATTAGCATGCCTTAGAGGCTCTATAATCAAACTCCAAGTTTTACCTCCTCCAGCACCACCCCCGAAGAAACACACATCAGCTGGGGTTGATAAAAACAATTCTTGAGCTGGTTGGGGCTTTATTATTTTAACCATTAAGCAGATTTTCTACCTTTAGTATCCAAATCTTCAACTAAATCAAACTTCCTAACAACTTTCATCATCTCTTTTGGATCATCCATATCACCATGTTTGACCGCCTCTGCTGTATCAAATGGAATCCTATTACCAGCTTTATCAGTATACTTGTCAAAACTAATACCTTGAGAGCATTCATAATCCTTGTGTACATTATAATACCAATTTGGTACATCTAGCACATCCCCAATGTTCACAGATGTCATCTCAAATTCAGAACCAGCAGCGATTCTTTCTCTATAATCGCTAAATTTCTCATATTTCATTTTCTTAAGACTAGCACACAAATCTGGATACACTTCATCTGGTATCATATGTACTGATGTTGTAACATTAAATTTAACTCTTTTCATCTTCTAATCTTTCATAATACATTGAATTGGTTTATCATTTTTATCACGTAACATAATAGTATGTATACCAGTACCTACAACAAAAGTTCTGTAATATTTAACATTCTCAATGCATAAGATACTTTCTCCATAGTTACTATATAATGTAGTTATCTTTTCTGCAATTGCAATATTGAGTGTACATAATAATGTTATGAATAATTGTATCTTCATGATATTAACCTTTTAAATTCTACAGATTCGCTATGATATCCATTACTACGACCGTACCATTTGATGTCCAAATATCCTTTTATAGTTGCTAATTTATAAAATGTCCATGTGAAATAATCCTCTTCATCTTTAGGATTATCACTATTTGTGCATTCTTCTGCAATTAATATGGGATAATTTAATATATCATTTACATCACCTACTACATCATCTAAAGTTACAGATTCACAGCATTCTCTATCATGCTCCATAACATACATAGTTCCATCGCTACAAGTAAATTTTATAGTTGTTTCTTCGTCAATATCTTCAATTCCTGTGATATTAATTATAGTTTTACCTATTAATTCATTAAATTGAATATCATCCATCATTTACCTTTCAATAATCTTTTTACATATTTTTTATAATTAGCAATTTCACGTCTATCATATCGTATATCTTCCATATTCAAACTCATAATATTTTTTCTCATATTTTCCAAATATTCATCTATTTTGTGATAATATTGAATAGCACATGCAACAGTTCTATCTATTGGATGAGTGGATAATAATATTTTATAAGCTTCATCATCAAATAAATCAGTTTCTTCAATTTTGTACGATACAATACTACAATCATGTACATGATAATAATACAGTTTTAGCTTAATTATGCCTCCAATATATGTAGTAATCATTCTACCTAAATACATCATTTATCTCTCTTGTTATCTGGTATATAAAATTGTACAACTGCATCATCATTCTTATTAGTATTAACATTATTCTGTATAGCAACTTGTGCGGTAGTCATGCCCAATGCTTTGTTGTTTTCTGCAAAGTATGGCGCTAAATCACTTAAGAATCTGGTTGTACGATCGAATGTGCGGCTACCGTCTGCTTTATCGCTATTAGTATATAATCCGTCAACACAAGCATCTAAAATACGAGCTACCTGATCAGTGGATTTCTCAACAAGCTTAGCAAACTTCTGCTGCGTTGTCATTAATTGAGATTTATATAATGCCATCATTGCTATATCTTTGTCGACATCTACAATCTGAGATGGTAATACAGCATTATGTATCTTCTTTTGCAATATCTGAGCTTCAGGATCAGTTTCTATATATTCATTCATAGCTTTACTACATTTAATAGCTAATTCATCATGAGTCTTAACCAACTCACGTTCATTGAGCCATCCTTCTTTTTTAGCTTTACGTGCTATCTGAGTATGACATATATTATACTTTTCAGCCATTTCCATAAATAGCACACCATTTGTATAGTCCGCTCTTATTGCGTCCCAATCATTTCTACGCTTTGTTGTTTTTGACATATCATCCCTGTGACTAGTTTGTGACAAGTTTGGCTCTTTTGTGACAAGTTCATCAACCATTTTCGTTATTTATTGACAATTTACCAATTCTTTGTGACAAGTTAATCACATAACCATCTGTTATCATTCAACATTTTCACTTGTCAACACTTGTTTATAGTTTTTTAATTTAATACAATCTTGTATAAATTTTTCAAACTCTTCTTCGTCTAAATGTTCTTCAAAATTGTTATCGCACAATTCCATTATTCTGTAAAATCCTGATTTCATTTTATGTATTGATATAACTCTATCTATATGAATGCTATTATTTTTAATAGCAACATCTCCATCGTTATATGCATAAATTAAACCGTCACAAGTACATAAATTGTGTTCCATCACATCCCTTTCACAAGCTCTACAGCTTTCATTATTGCATCATAATCTTCTGTATAATCCATTTTAAGTTCATATTTATTTTTTAAAATACTAATATATTGGCTATTGTATATAGTACGAATTATGATATTATTATTAATATAATGAAACTGTAAATTTTGATATGGTTTCCATCCATCCCGAACCAACTTTTCTTCTAGTGTGAGTTCTTTTTGGCATTTTAACAGATTACTTTTTATAATATTGAATCTTGTCCAAGTTATTTCACCAACATTTTTAGAATGCGCGTGTTGAAGTAATTTGTCTTCATCAACATTATTAACCAACTCAATTAATTCACTCTTAATACTTTTTGTGTCTGCTTTTTTAGTCTCTTTCTTCTCACTCATCTTATCATCTTTCTTAGTACATTTCTCACAATTACACTTTAATTCTGATATTTCTTTCATCAGTTGTTCTAGTCCCATTTCAAATAATAACATATTTATCTCTCTAAATAAAAAACCCTATGCTGTGGTAGTATAGGGCTTATTCTTTGTTACTGCTACCACTCAATAACTTACAACTTGGCGACGGTTGTTTTTTAACAACCATCATATGTAAGTATTATATCATATTAAGTTTGATTTGTCAAGTATTTATTAACTGTTGAGTTGATTACCTTTCACTAGACCTGAGAGAGAATGGGCAATAGTTCCCCATAGCTAACATACATACTAGCAAGGGTACTATTTATCACCTATACACTGAGCCTATCGCTTCGGTTAGGGCTATACACAATCATTAGTATTTGTATAGTTACAGCACTTTTAACGCACTAATCGTTAATAGCAGAGTTGCTGTAGCACTTCGTTTTGTATTAATTACTTACTCAATATATTATATAAGTATATTTCACATATCTTTTTGCTAATATTAATACAACGTCAGCGAGTTCCACTCTTTTGTCTTAATTGCTAAACTGTTGACTTTAGGTTATAGCCCCGTGGGTTTACCTCTCACACTATAACCGATTGTGATAGCAATTTATCTTGTTTCACTTCCTAGTATCGCATCTTAGCTAACTATGTTATTACCAAACTTTAGGACATCCACAAAACAAAAAAGCCTTAATTGATGAACCTGCTTGCTTCTCAAATAATGAATATACGTTTTTACATATATAAATTACCAAGCAAGTAGCATCAATTAGAGCTTCTAACGAGATAATCTATCATATATTGAGAAGGTTACATAATCAATTATCACACACCAATATTATATCAAATTTACAATATTTTGTCAAATATTTATTCAGTTGTACGATATTTTTGTACATTTTAACAATCACCAATCAATTAGTTACTTACTAGCACAATGATTGTTTAATTATTATGCAAATATATCATAAATATAGTTGCATATAGTATACATATATGATACAATACATAACTTAGATAAAAAACAAACAACCTTTTAGAAAGAAACAAAATGATGTCATATACAATAACAACAACTTGGGATATATCAGAAGATATACATGCAAAATCAATTGTGGAAGCTTGCCAAATTGCTATCTCAATGTTTGGAGAGAATATCGGAATGATTGTACATGACAATTACAATGACAAATCACATAAATATTTAGGTAACTAATAATAAAATTTTAAGGAAAACACATTATGACACTAAATGATTTAATACTAGACAGTCACATGAGTGATGGCGACAAGCATAAATTCCGTACTATGTTAGTTGAATACTTAAATTACATAGTTACTGATTCATTATGGAAGGATGTAGCTAACAAGCTGTGGGAACTTATGGAATGTACTTATAGTTTATATAACTACATGTTAAACTTAATGGCTAAACATTTGGTAAGGAATAGATAATATGATTGAAATAATAAAAACATATAATACTATAGATAAAGCCTTGAAGTATCGTCAATACTATATTGAAAAGATATTATCTAAAAACCAAGTGCTTATTTATGAACATATACAACCAAGAAAACAACATATTTGTTGCATGGTCAATACTCCACCAATAATATTATACAAATTAGTTATTAAGTATGAGGTTAATTAATATGGCTAAAGACTACAAGATATTACATAAGAAATATATAAATGAGGAAGATGCATATGATTGGATTGTGAAAGAAAAAGAAAGACTTATTAATCTAAACAATGAGATACTAAATGATGATGTAACAAACATTTACAACTTCAAATCTCAGAAGAGATTATGGTACGCAACTATTTATTATAAACAGAAAGGTATATAACATGAAAAAAGAACTAACTGCACATCAACGCGCATTAAAAAAATATACAGATAATCACGCTTTAGTTAGATTGACTAAAGAGTCACACAAATTAATTAGTGAGAAAGCTAAACAATGTAACACAACAATAGCATATGCCCTTTCACAAGCTATAGCTAAATATGTAGAAGGAGATAAATAACATGGAAAACTGGAAAGCATCTTTAAATTATGAAAATGTTATGTTTCGTGATAAATTTGTAATTAAAAATGTATTGATGAATGATAAGATTATTGAAAATGGTTTTATTACTTTATATCATGATGACAATATAATAGCATTCTACAAGTATTCAAATTTAGATACCAAAGAATGTAATATAGAGTTAGCTAAACAATATGCAATTACTTTTAAGAAAGATAAATAACATGGATAAATCATTATCTGAGCTAATCTGTGACGTATGGGAACCTATTTGGAAATACATCAAAATAGTTACAATAGGTACATTATTAACTATAATGATGATAATAGGATTATATGGTGCATATGATTTAGCAGGAATATGGGGAATTATCTTTACATTAGCTTTATATTTCATGCTGTTTGCATGTATCTGTTATGCTTGGGATAATAAACAATATGAGTACCATGGAGAGGGAATAGGTGAATCAAATGGACTGTAAAAAAACAATATCACTTCTTAAAGATGAAATTTCTTTATGTAAAGATGGAATAAATAGAGATTATGGAGCTGTATCATTAGAAGAGATGCAAGTTATTCTAAAACATATCTTAAAAACACTCAATAAAGAATTAAAGGAGCTAAATACTCATGAATAAAGCAATACAAATCATACAAAAAAAGATAGATGAGCTACAAGTGAGGCACGATGCCGTGAGTACGCATGGATTTGCATTAATGCTAGAACAGGGTAATCTAAGCGTACAAATCAGTATGTTACAAGTATTAACTATGGAAATAGAATTAACGTACAAGACTGATGCATTAAAGAAGTTAGCTTTAGAACATGATATAGATTTGGAGAATTAACATGTCAGTAGCACGACACACTATAGCAATGTTATCACTCAGCTACGATGATGACATTCTACAAAGCATCATCGATGATATGTACAAGACTGATAATGAAGCACATATTGCTATATATGTTAAAGATGCGGTTAAAAGAATTGAACAACTAAAAAAATCATGTGCTTGTTGTAAGGAGGATTGAGATGATATATCTTGATTGCAGAGACTGCAAACATAAAACACACGTAATACCAACCCATATTGATACAACACAAAACTCGGGGTATACAAGAATGATCTATAATTGCACAAGTAAACATTGTGGTAAGGTGCAATTAGTTGATATTAGAGATGATATATATTACAAATGTATTAATGATCCTAATAAGCATTTTGTTAATTACAAAATACAAAACTATAACAATAACTTACAAGAATATTTAAGAAAGTGAGGTTTGAGATGTGGGCAATAACCAAAGAACAATTTGAAAAAGTATATTCTCAACTAAGCAACTACTTATGTATTGATAATAATGGTGTTAAAGTTGAGTATTATATTTTAAATAATCGTCAATTTACACAAGAAATTGTTTTAAGAAAATATCATGAACCTGAAAGCTATTTAATAAACAATAAATATGTAAATATGATATAATACTACCTGAGATAGCTTTGTTATTTTCTGTGGTAGAGAATGAAACAAAGTTATCTTTAACTTTAGAACCCTTATTTTAGCAGTATCTACCACATACTGTTTTATAAGGGTTTTTTATTTGGAGATAGAGAATTGGATATTATTTTTGCTGAAATACATAAAAATTTGTACATGTGTAATTATGAATTATACGTAAGACCTTGTATTTATAATAATTTAGAAAAACAATTAACAATAACTTTTACATTAGGTCTGGGAGGAGCATATAAATTCACACGAAATTGTGCTGCATTTGAAGTAGAAATGATGAAAGTTGATAATTTATATACTAAATATAAATGTGATTCGTGGTTAGGACAAATAAAAAAATATATGGAGCATAAATATGAATAATATACATTATTTTGACATAAGTATAGCTACCCAATACGGTATAGAAGAATCTATCATACTTCAAAATATATCTTTTTGGACACAAAAATATATCGCCAATAATGAGCATTTTTATGATAGGTTATATTGGATGTACAATAGCCGTTCTGCATGGCAAAAGTTATTCCCATACATTAGTGAGAATAAATTACGTCGTGCATTGGATACATTGGTTAAAGCTGGTATATTAACCACAGGCAATTATAATGCGTCAAAATACGATCATACTAAATGGTATGCATTGACATTACAGGGTTTAGAATTATGCCAATTCGATACAACTAAAATTGATGATTCGATATGTGATAATTTGGATACATCGACTGGTGAATTTAACCAATCAATTGGTGATAATAACCAATCTTGTTTGGTGGAATCCACCAATCCTTATAAATTAACTAATAATAAACATACTAATTTAAAAACATCTAATAATAAACTTTTAGAAGATGAAAATTTATTAATCTTATTTGAACATATTAAAAAAATATCTAATACTCAAATTAAACTTACTCCAGATCGTAAAAAAGACATTAACAATATTTTATCTTTAGGTTATGATATTGAGCAGTTGAAAGAAGCATACACTAATTTTTGCAATAATCAATTTGTAATAAAGACTAGTCAACAATTAAAATTATCATATTTTAAACGGGACATCGAACAGTTTATGTTTGCTAAACAAAAACCAACTCAATCAGCACCATCAATACATAGATGTAACTCAATTGACTATTCTAAACATGGAGGGTTCTAACAATGGAAGATTTTAAAAAGCTGGACGTGTCTGATGATTTAATGAAAAAAGTAGAAAATTGGGTACAAAATAAAAAGTTCATAGATTGTGAGATACACGGTAAAAATGTAGAAGCTACTACATTAGGTAATTGTTGTTTATGTAGAAAGGATAAAGAAAATATGACTAATGAGGCTAAAAGATTTGAGAAACTACAAGAGTATGCGTTAGTGCCACCATTTTATAGGACTGCGACTTTTGATAATTATTTGCCTACTTGCGATAAAGCAAAAGATTATAAAAATAGATTATTAAACTATGATTATAAGTCTAACATGCTTTTTATTGGCTCACCAGGCACAGGTAAAACCCACTTAGCTTGTGCTTTACTTAACCAAGCAGTACATAGCGCAATGTCAGGGATGTATGTACCATTTTATCGAGCAATGAAATATAAAATAACTCAGCCTGAGACTTTTAACAAAGTTATATCATGTGATTTTTTGGTTATTGATGAGTTCGGGGTACAAGATTCTATTTCTAAAAGAGACTTATTGCAAGAAATTATAGATGAAAGGTGCTTGGCTCGTACAATAGATAATTTTAAAGCTACTGTTATTATTAGCAATTTGCCTTTAAGCCCAAAACAAGGAGAAAGGGAAGAAGCTAAAAAAAATGGTATAGAGTTACCGTTATATTTTGTAGATGCGGTAGCTGATGCTACTAAATCTAGATTAAAACAATCTTTTACGTGGGTGGATGACTTTAGCTGGGATGATTATAGAGTAAAGAAAGTAGGTGAATGATGGATAATATACCGACATATGCAGAAAAGAAAATAGAATTTGATTTGTCTATATTTGACATAGTATATCAAAAACAAAGAGAACTAGAATTAAAAGATAAAATACAATTGTTTCCACACAGTAAAGCTATAAATTTACCAATTGGATTAAATATTATTACAGGGATATAATATAATGAACAAACAACATGAGGCAAGCAAAATAATGCAAGAATTTATCAGCAATATCACTAAAGTACAAGATGAACAAGCAAAACAAATTGCTGAATTGTCCGAGAAAGTCGGACGGTTGGAGAAAGGTATCCCAGAAAAAACCATAATAGATATGAAAATAATAAATGGATTTGTAAATAATAAATTAAAATAGCATTAAATGCCATTTCTAAGCCCGTTAAGGCATCTTCATAGCTTCGGACAAGTAAATATGCTATTGAAGTTAAAAATGCAATGGCGGCCTTTTAAACGCATAATATAGACATTTCGGAAATTCCGAAAAGTGTATTTGACAAAATTACATCATTATGATACAATATCGTCTGGTAATAAACGTTAACAACATATATCAATATCTGGCAACTTTATTATTAACAACAATCATAGATGATAGCTTAATGAACCCTTGAATTAAAACTCAGGGGTTTTTTATTTATCATATCTATATAAAATATCAATATCTATCAATAAATTATATCTTAACAATAGTATACAACATTTAACATGGTTAATTTCAAGAAGTATCATTTATGAAAATAAGAAAATCTATATTAGCAGAAATGAAAATAGCCGTCTTTGGAGGAACGGCTATCTAAGTCCAGTACAAGATATAGTTAATTACGGTTTCTTTAAGTAAGCACTATTGTAGCATTATGAATTATTGCTTGTCAAGTATTTTTTAAAATTATTATTTAATAAAAACCACAACAAGTATCACACCAGTAACATTCAGCAAAAATATGTGATTTTTCGTAACTAATTTCATTTTTGCAGTCAGAACAAAGAATTGACACTAAATCAGTATTGCAATCATGAGACATTCTACGTTTACCTGCTACTCCCTCTGGATTAGTTTTTAGATATTCTTTTAAAGTTATTTTATCAGCATTATTAAATCTTTCAGTTTCTTCAATTAATTTTTGTTCTCTATATTTTTCTATTCGTTGATGATATTCGGCTAATTGTTGAGGATTCATTTCATCAATTCTGGTAGCTATTATATTACATGGATTATTAATCATATTTATCCCCTAAAAATTATTGTTTGTCAAGTTTATTTATTATCTGATTATTTTCTATTCTCTTTATAGTTTCATCTATCCAGTACATATAATTTTTTATTCTTTTAATTGAATCTTGATTTTCTTTTTCTAATCTATCCAATTTGCGATAGCATATTACTAACAAAAATATATGTATAATTATCGGTACAATGATGTAATTCATATTTATCCCCTAAAATTTATTGCTTTATTGCAGATATTATATTAACATTTCTTATGTGATTATGTCAAGTTTATATCATTATTTAATTTATTTGTAATTTTATTTTCATTATGTATCAATAAGTTATATATTATTTATTAAAACACTTACATTTCATGCTTGACATACAAGCTTGTAATATGTCATAATACGGTCATGGTTAAGAAATAGTGAGCAGGTTGCAAGTCCTGTACCGATGCTAAAGCCAGCGAATGATGCTGAATAGTTTAAGGGAAATCTTTTAAGTTACTATATTTATTGTCTCAGCAATGGGGCAATAGCTTATATTAATTTTTTGGAGTAAATAATATGAAAGATAGAATTTCGTTTAATAATTCATTAGTGGTGTATTTATATGTTTATGATTGTAAATTAAAAGCATTTATTATTGAAAGCACCACCCATAGTAATCATGAAGGGGCACCAAAAGATATACTACCATTCAATGAGGGAGAAGTGTATCATACAAATATAGATGGCGACCATAAAAGATTATATATAAAAGGTATTAACATTATTAATGCTTTGGATATAGCAAGATCTTATTTAGATACAATGGGTATAGAATATGATAATGAAATTTTTGGAGAATAGATATGAATGAAACACCCGTAAGAATGCCTATGATAAATAATTGCGGTTTATTAATTAGATATAAAGATAAAATAGCAAATTTGGATAATTTATTTGATATTTATTGTTATGACAATGAATCTACAATGGAAGATACGAGTGCTTATTATATAACATTTGAGTATATGCTTGTCCATCCTGATGGAGACACTCTTATAGACAAGAATTGGCATTTTAATACAGAAAAAGAACGTGACGAAGCATTTAACTACATATTGAATACGTATTTTACGGATATTGAAATAGAAATTAGAGATGATTTATTAAAACTAATGAATAAGGAAAATAACTAATGGAAACAATAAAAATAACAGATTTAATAAAAGTTTTAGACCATTATACCGAATGGTATCAAGAAAGGATGATAACTAAAGATTTAAAAAAAACCACTGTTACTACTTTTATTGATCGTATGAAAATGATTAATGATTTAAAGTCAGACTTTACTACTAAAAAAGGAATAGAAGACGTAAAAAAACTAATTAACAAATCAGATGACGACAAAATGTTGCCATCTGAACTTATAGGGGATGAGGCATGACACTAGCAGAATGTCAACAAAGATACGATAACATGTTACCGCCCGAAGAGCCAGATTATCCCGATGATTATTTGTGTGATGATGGTACGGTTAATGAATTATATGTTTTAAGGAGAGATGAAGAATGAAATTACTTATGAGTTAATACAATCGCTCAACCCATGTTACGACCCCCTAGAAATAGGATTACCTATTAATTATGAAGACACTGTAGTTAATTTTATCATTAATTATAGAGATAAAGTAAAATCCAAAGAAGATATTTTATGGGTTTTGAGTCGTCATGAATTTATGACTGATAGAGAAATGAGGTTGTACGCGGTTTGGTGTGCCAGAAAAGTCCAACATTTAATGAATGATGATAGAAGCATAAAAGCCCTTGATGTTGCTGAAGCGTATGCTAATGGCAATGCTACCTATGAAGAATTGGATGCTGCTAGGGATGCTAGGGATGCTAGGGCTGCTGCTTGGGATGCTGCTTGGGCTGCTGCTTGGGCTGCTCAAATTGATAGATTGTTGGAAATATTTAAAGAAAAGGAAATAATATGAAAATATCAAGAATTAAAATAGAATTACAAAATCCACTAGATGCTGGGTGGCTGTTAAACTTTTGTAATAAAGAGAAGTTATATTGTCAAATAGAGAATCAACCAGTGAAAAACACTAATGAACCTTTGGTGTGTAATGTATTTATTACTTTAAACATGGATAATATACTTTATATTTTAAACAGCTTTATGCGTTCGGAAGATATAGCTAAAATAGAGTTGGCTATTGTGATACAAAAACAAGTTATAATCATTCTTAATGAGGGAGAATAAGAAATGGTAGATTACTTTGATCGTCCTGAAATGTCTCAAAGTAAATTAAAGGACTTAAAAAAATCACCTAGGCATTTTTGGGCTAAAAATATTGATCCAAATAGATCACTATCAAGTGAAACTGATGCCATGAAGTTAGGTAGTTTATTTCATTGTTTACTGTTGGAGTATGAAAAATTTGATGATATATATCTTGTTGCACCAAATTTAGATAGAAGAACTAAAGATTATAAAAACTGGCTAAGTTCTTTAAATGATATTGATTCAAGTAAAATTACAATCACCATGCATGATCTCGATATAACTTATCGAATGGTGCAGGCTTTAAAATCTAAAAAGGTAATGCAAAAGATATTTTCTGTCGAAGGTTTAATAGAAAAAGAATTTTATTGGACAGATATATCCAGCAATATACCTTGTAAAATGAAATTAGATTTTTTTATCGAACCATGTAATTTAGTACCACGTGGTGCAATAATTGACTTCAAGTCTACTCAGGATGCATCTACTGAAGGTTTTGGTTCATCAATTAATAAATATGGTTATTATAATCAACAAGCCTTTTATTGTGAAGGAATTAAAACAATTTATAATTTATCTGATTATCCTGAGTTTTATTTTGTTGCCATAGAAAAAGAATCACCATATGAATGTGGATTTTTTGAAGGTGATGACGTAATTATGGATATTGGTTTAACAGAAAACAGAAAACTATTACAATTATATAAACAATGCCTCGAAACTGATAATTGGTATGGTTATGAAGATAAAATACAACGGATTAGTCTACCAATTTGGGCTATTAACAAACATTATGAAGGAAAAATATAAGATGACAACACAAAATACACAATTAACTCCTATGCAACAAATAGGTGTATCGTTAAAACAGCAAGAAACTAGATTGATGGCTTTATTACCTCAAAATTGTACACCTCAAAGATTTATACAAATAGTAGGTAATGCAATTATCAAAAATCCATATTTACTTAAACTCGATAAAACAAGTATTGTAGATAGTTGTTTAAAATGTGCTGAAGATGGATTATTGCCCGATGGAAGAGAAGCAGCATTAGTACCATTTGGTAATAAAGTACAATACATGCCGATGATTGGTGGGATATTAAAGAAAATACGGAACAGTGGAGAGTTATTAAGTATTAGTGCATGCATAGTTTATAATGAAGATGAATTTACATTTTGCTTGGGTGACAATGAACAAATAATACATATTCCTAATTTAGATGCAGATACAACCAAAATTAAATGTGTCTATGCAATTGCTAAGACTAAAGATGGTGGTATTTATCGTGAAGTTATGACTATATCACAAATTAATGCTATACGAAATAAAAGTATTGCTTATAATGCTTATACATCAGGGAAGGTTAAAACTAGTATTTGGAATGATCATTGGGAAGAAATGGCTAAAAAAACAGTTATTCGTAGATTATCAAAAAGATTGCCAATGAGTACCGATTTGGTAGAAATTATAACTCGTGATGATAATTTACACGTTACTAATATTCAAGAAAATAAGCCAAAAAGTATATTTGATGATTTTAAAGCTGATGCTATTGATACAGAATCTATTAAAACTGATGATGATTTTGATATTGATCCAGAAATTATAAAACAAGCTGAGGAATTAGCCAAAGATAAGGAGGCAGCAAATTGAAAGAAGTTAATTACTTCACTAGGGAAGAAGTAGCAGAAATGCTAGGAGTTACTATAGCAACCATTAAAATATGGATGCTAGAGAAAAAAATACCTATGTATGATAATAAAGCTGAAATACAGAAAAATCCTAAGTCTGGGTTTAAATGGTATAAAGGTAAATTCTTAAGATGGAAAGCTGAAGTGTGGGATAAAAGAGGTGATAAATGATAATACGATTCATACGATTCATGCAGTGGTTATTGGGATGTAAGCACGAATGGAGACCTCTTGAAACTGATAAGCGGTGTAAATATTGTAACAAGTGTTTTATGGTTGAGAATGATTATAAATGATTTTAGGAGTTAAGCACATGATTAAACTAATGATATTCTGCATTACTGCACCGATCGTTACGATAATGTATTTGTGCTTGACTCATAAAAGAAGAGATGCACAAAGAAGGTTAAATAGGTTTAAGGAGAGATTATAAATGAAGAAATATACACAAAGTGAAATAGATGCTTTAATAATTGTGGAAGACAGAAAATTTATTAGAGACGTAGATTTTTCTAATTGTGATTTGTCAGGATTAAATTTTTATACTATAAAATTTGAAAATGCTAACCTGTGGAATGCTAACCTGAG
>QGNH01001381.1_pt1 | contig 32231 bp, 40 predicted proteins | sample 1735481 | NCBI WGS metagenome assembly QGNH01 (sample SAMN09239004, study PRJNA386568) | Viral metagenome, whole genome shotgun sequencing project. | reverse complement strand
ACCACTTTGCCGATCGTCGTCTACCACGCTCCCGGCCGTTGGGTGCCCTTGCTGGCGCTGGCCGCCGGCGTCGTTTTGGGCGTGGCGACCTGCGTTTTGGCCTCCTGGTTGGCCGCCCACGGCTACCTGCGTCCCTGACTGGAAACGGCCCNNCCGGACTGTCGATCCGGTGGTTGCGGGTTCGATTCCCGTCGCCCTCGCTGGTGTTTCGCCGCTTAGACGGCTAAAGCCTGAATTGGCAACGAGTTCCGTAGAATTGCTCGGTACACGGCTGCACCGGATATCTGATCCGGTGCAGACCGGCCGGTCCGGCCGGCCGAGTCGATCGAGAGGGAGCCGATCGCGAGACGGCTCAGCGGTCCTGAAGTGGGGTCCTCGTTGTGGCCCCCGCCTTTTTCCGCCGCCATTGAACCTCCTCGATCGATTTGGCCGGGCGGACCGGTGACAGGAAATCGGGAGGTCCGGCGGTCGGCTTGGCGGCTGCCCCCCATCGCCAGCCGGAAGTTTTTCGTCGGTCTCTGGCTGTTGCCGGGCGGCCTCTTCTTTGACGGTAAGCACGTGCTGGAACTGCGCGAGGACGGCCCGCCAAGATCAAGGCGGACCATCACGGCGCGTTGCCCAGCGAAATTTCCCGAATCCGGCCCTCGAACCTTTCACAATAGGTTGGCATGGGCCGATCCGCGATGGGAACCAGCGTGGCCTTCTCCATCGCGGCTAGCGCGCCATCCAGCCAAAGCTCCAGCACCTTTTTCTGTGCGTCGTAGCAAAGGACCGCCTTGACCCAGCGACCGAAGACGTCCTTTCCCAGCGGGGCGCTTATGGTCTGCGTCTCATTCGTCCTGGCGTCGCAGATCATTCCGTCCAGCCGAGCCCCGACCAACCGCAAGACGATCGGGTCCCGACCCGGCCGCGGATCACTCCAGATGAAAAGGCAGCGCTGCTCGTCCTCGAAGGCCGAAATGGCGAAGTCGCAATTGAGCACCCAGCTTTTCCGCGAGTCGAACCGCGGCCCGAGGATCAACTGATACTGACCCTGCCGGCAGTCGATCGACCTCACCCGAAAGCCGTTTGGCTTCCGTGCCACCGGCGGCTCCGCGGCCGTGCCCGACCGCCCAAGCCCGTGAAGCACCGAGACCATCACCACCCAAAGAACTGCCGTCTTCATGGCACGCTCGCCTGCTTGAGAATTGCCCCGCGCATCCACTCTTGCCTGCCGACCCCGGCCCCACAAGCTGTACGCCCGTTCCCTCGGTCGCATTTTCCTGTCGTTCATCTTCCTGTCTTTTCTTCCGTTGCGGAGTCAAAGTGTAACGAAAGCGAGCGCGTTGTAACGGACCGGAAGGTTTCCCGGAAATTCCGGAAAAGTGGCCTTGCGGGGCCTTGACCTTGGGGCCCTCCCTGACCTAAAGTTACCCACGTGCGACGAGATGCCCTTTCAATGGGGCGCTCTTCGCCAAAAGGAAAAAGGCTCCAAGCCGCTGCCCCCCGCAAGGATCTACCTTGCCTTAGTGGCGTCTTCTGACGCTAGTCGTGGCACAGCCCGGAGCGAGACGGGTTGCGCTGGTCCCACTCCTGAGCTTGGAGCCGCCATTCCGCGACCCTCGACACTAAGGCAATCGTTTTCGGCCCGGACCCGGGCGGGATAAAAAAGCTCCCGCCCGGGCAACCGGCCGGAACCGCGGGGACTTTTTATTCGCCATGGATGCGCCTCGCCCGATTACGCTGGCATTCGTCCTCGATCGAATCACTCTGGTAGTTCGTGCCCTGGCACGACGGAGCCGGGGCTTCTCTCCCCGCTGGAAGCGCTCGCTCCTTGAGGGTTCCTACCATGATTCACGCTTCGCTCCCCGTCCCCCGCGTCCCGGCCCAACACCCCCAATCGCCGGAGGTACGCCTCTTCATCCCCGACGGCGCGCTGCCGGCCGCAGGCGCCGAAGGGCTTACGCCGGCCCTGCGCTACAGCGAGCTGTACCGCGAGCACGACCGGCCGCGGCGGCTGGGCGCCGGCCTAAGCCCGTTGACCGTCAGTCAGGACGACGAGACGATCGGGCTCTGGGCCGCCCTGACCGGCGACCCGCCGGTTGCCGACGTGACGCCCGCCACCATGCGGCAATTTGCCGAGCAGCTTTCCGTGCGGATGTGGCGCGGCGAGACGATCTCCGTGAACACGGTCCGCAAGCACGTGCGGCACATGCAGCGGATCATCGACCTGGCCGGCCCCAAGACGCGGGCCAACCCGGCCGGCCTGGACTTGCTGAGCCAACTGCCCGACGCGATCCAGGCGCCGCCCGCCGAGCACAAGCTGCCCAACGACCGGTTCTTATCGGCCGAGATCTGGCTCTTGCTGGAGGCCTCGCCGTCGCCCTGGTGGCGGAACCTTTTGCTCTTCGCCTACAACACGGGCCTGCGGATCGGCGCCATCCTGCAGGTTCGCTGGGAGATGCTCGACGCCTCCGAGCCCGGCTGGCTGGCCGTGCCCAACGAGATCAGCAAGCGTCACAAGGGCGGCGTCTACTACCTGAACCGCTGGGCCCGCGAAGCGGCCGAGGCCACATGGGGCACTGCCAAGGGCCGGCGGACGGGAGCAATCTTCGCCGGCTTCGACCATTGGCCGCGGGGCAAGAGCAGCTTCTACACGCAATTCCGCGGTTTCCGCGACGGATCGGGCCTGGATCGCCAGCGACGGTTTGCGTTTCACGCTCTGCGGAAGGGGCTGGCCACCTGGGCTGGCACCAAGAACCTGGCCCTGGCCCGCATCATCCTCGGCCACCGCGGCAACGATGTGACGCTGGATTGCTACATCGACCCGGCCGAGGTCTCGAAGCTGATGGACCAGGTGCCTCAGCCCGGGCCGCCGATGCAGCAGTACCTGTTCTGACCCTTCTCCCCTTCGCGCCTTGGCGTCTTTGCGTGAGACTCGTTCCGACGCCGCCTCACGCAAAGACGCCAAGGCGCGAAGGTTCTTTTCTTTCCCGAATCGAGGTTCAACCGTGAAACCCTGGAATACGCTCTGGGCCAGCTTCCGCGCCGAGGACCTGGCGTCGACCGTCGACAAGCTCTTGACGCGGGCCGTGCGTAACGAGGTCTGGATCGCCACCGGCGATCGGACCGTCGCCGCCGACAACGTGGCACGCGTGGCCCTGGACATCTACCACTCGCACCGCGTGAGCCTGTCCGTGCTGATGCGGTTTGTGATCGGCCACCGCGACCTGAAGACGGCGGCCGAATTTCTCGAATCGCTGGAGACTTTCGAGCGCGGGCTTCGCGTGAGTTACGACGCCCAGCTCGACATCGCCCGCCGCGAGGGCATGTTGGAGGCGGCCCAGCAGGTGTGTCTCAATTGAGAGCAGGGGCTCACGCTAAGGCGCCAAGGCGCATCCGGAGGCCGCCCAATGATCCTCTTGAAAATCGGCTACATCGAGATCCTGTTGAAGGACGAAACGGGCGTCCAGCAGCTCTTGAAGATCCTCGGCAAGGGGATCGAGGTGGACATGCAGGAATACAAAGACGCGCCGTCGATGCAGATCAAAGGCCCGGTGCGGGTCTCGATGCAGGTTATTTCCGAGCGTAATTGGCGGATCGTCCCCAAGAAACGCGAAGCCGGCGACGAGCCCGGCACAGAGATCATTCTCGCCAACCTCTTCCGACTTCTCTGATCAGTTACCGTGTCAACCGGAGGAGAGGAACCCGTAGCTGTTTTCACGCTAAGGCGCCAAGGCGCAATAGAGGCAGACGAGGAATAGATCATGGCAAGACACCGCTTCGGTCAAAATCAGACGCCTACTCATGACTCCCCGCCAAAGATGCGCGGCGGCTGTGTCCCGCTCGAATGCACGGATAGAGACACCCCCTACAAACTGCTGTACCAAGCCCGCGAACACCTCGGCAAAGCCCACGATCTTATCACCAACGCACTGATGAGTCACCGAGGCCAACATCACGATCACGTCACGATGGCCATGTGCGGAAAAATCAACGACCTTATTGGACAGCTTAATGACGCCTGCGGTGTCGCATCGAGGGAATAAAACATGGACAGCCAACCCGAAACCCTGCTTGCTGCCGTCCGTTACTTCTCCGACCTGGATGTTTCGGAGGCGATACGATGAGATTCTTAGACCAAAAGCGACGTGTGTTGATGGTTGACAAAGTACCGTGCAAGTGTCTCTATTCAATCTGGCTCTGCTACTCCGATGGTCGCGTGCGACGAACGATCCGCGAGGAATTGCGCCGTTTTAATTCGCGGGCTCAGGCAGAAACAGCGTTGAAAAAATATGCACAATCCCACGGCTGCGAGAGGGTGTTTTGATGATACTCGACCGTTGGCATAAACTGATGTGTTCTATCCGGCAGTTGGCAGCGATTGACGATGCCGGTTTTATGGGGATCGAATAATGAAGATTTCTTGCGCGACCTGCGGACACGATACGGAAGAGGTTGCTGACGATCTGTTTTGGTGCCAACGGTGCGGATGTCTGACATTCCAGTTCGCCAAGGGTGGCGATGAACACAAAGAACCGTGGGTGATTCAGCGGGCCATGAACCTTTCCGAAGCGGTAAGGGATTATCTGGCTGGGCTGGATGGCGTGCGCTCTGACGTGAACACGAAACTTGAAGAATCGGAGCGTTCAGTATGCCAATGCTGGGGAGGTGAATAAGATGAACAACCGACCATACTGTATGCAAACCGGCTGGGAGCCAACCATCCACGGCAACCCCGATGCCGCGGCCGTCATTCGCTACGCGAAGCAGCTTGAGGCCGACATTCGCCGGCTCTCGAATGAAGTGACTCAGCAGGACGTGACGGATGCGGCTACCGTGCTGTCCAAAACCACAAGAGGCCGGCACGCCCTGCGATGGATACTTGGATGGCTCGACGATGATGGCATTGGCTTGGACGGAATCGGCCAAGAGGCCGTCATCAATCTGTTGCAGGGCGCTTGGGGCCAGTGGGCCGGATCGGCCCGCGATGCGATGCGAGAGTATGTTTTGCCGTATGAGGTAGACCGGAGGTAGCCTATGGCGACTTACAAGGTAACGGTTGAGTTGGTTTTCGAGGGTATCGAGGCCGACTGTCCTGGCAAGGCTTGCGAGTTGGCCGAATTGTGGTGCCCCCCCTTGCCGCCAGAGTGTGACGCATTCCGATCCTACGCAGAAAGGATTCCCGATGAAAAAGGCAAACAAGAAGCCCAAGGGGTTCAAGGCGTTCGACCAGCTAGCCCGCAAGTTGGTCAAGGTTTCCAAGGCGGAAGTAACCCGCCGGGAAGCGAAACGCAAGAAGCGGGGTAAGTGAAAAACGGGGCCGATCATCGGTCAACTCGGGTTCTCGGGGTTTGATGCGTCAAGTAATTCAGTGCCAAACGTAGCTCGGTGTGAAGAGGTTTTTCACCCGCTTGCAGCGTGGTCGCCAACCGACTGGGCCTGCGCAATGGCTGGGGAATGTGGTGAGGCGTGTAACGCGGTGAAAAAGCTGCGGCGGCACGCGGACGGGACCAACACAACCAAGGATCCTCAGACTGTGGAGGACTGCGTGGCCGTCATTGGGCACGAATTGGCTGACCTGATTATCTACGCGGATTTATTAGCCGCCAGGCTGGGCATCGACCTGGGGGCGGTGGTGCAACAGAAGTTCAACGTAGTTAGTGATCGGATGAGCGCGACGGTTTTCCTTTGAATGATGCGGCAAGTATATCAATGCCAAAACATGACTGAGAAACCGCAACTTGGACAGAGGTATCGAATCCCTTGGCGTTGCGACAAGATCGCTCGCGTAACCAGAATTTGGGGAGGCTACATCGGTCTGGTTTGGGTCGATGATGCGTGGAGAAGGACCGAACCGGGAATCTGGTGTCTCGTCGCAGATTTTGTGGCATGTCACCCAATCTTAATGGAGGATCAGCAATGAAGGCCGACCTGGATAAATATGACGAAGAACCGGCGAACGCGCGGGCATTTGATGCCCTGGTTGTTTCGGCCGGGCGGCGTATACAGCCGCAAAGGCTGGAAAAACGAGTGGCTGAATTGATAGAGCAAGACGCCTTAGCCAAAGAGAACGCCCAATTGAAACGACAACTCTGCAACTTGTCCAAGCGGCTTTCCCATGCCAAGGAACTTGCATTTACCGGAACTCGGTCCGTTCGTGTGGGCTTCCCCGTTGACGTAGCTCTCGGAGAGAAGATGCTCGCGGAGAAGGGGAGAAGAGGAGAGGATCGCTGAATGAATACCGTGACTACGACCATGCCGAAGCACGGCTGCTGCGTGGATCAGGTCTGCACGCCGCGGACCTGCATGGAGCTGCCGGCCGGCAAGACCTGCCGCGACTGCGTGTTGTTCCTCGGCTGCTCACGCTTCCTAGCTCTAACGGGCCGGGAGACTTCTTGCGACTGGTTCCCTCGCCGGTTCTTTACGAGGAGCATGCCATGATCGTTTCGCTGTTTCCACAATGATGGATACCTCGTTGGGAAGGAAACCATGCAGCTTATCGCCCAATTGCCGCGCGGGTCGTGGGATCTGGAGCGCGAGGCGATCCACGCCCGCGGAGACGTCTCGGCCGGGGCGCTGCTGCTCTACGATTGGCTCGCTGAGCAGACTCCGCCTGACGGCCGGCTGGTGATCTCCTGGGGGCGCCTGGTAAGCGAGATCCGGCCGCGCGAAAGCACGGTCCGCGGCTGGCGGGCCGAGCTGGCCGACATGGCGGCGATCGACTGGCACTGGCACGACGTGGGGGAGGCCGGTTTCGCCAGCCGGCGACGCGGCGGCGACGCGATCGTGATCCGCTTGCGGCCGCTGGCCGAGTGGCGGCCGGATCTGGCGGGGGTCTGGGTCCGGTCCCAGCAGCCGGACCCGCAGCAGAGGATACTATTCTCGTCGGGTCCGCCTGCGCTGGGAGTGGTTTCGAGCGCTCCCCAAGCGGAGCCGCACATATTCTCGTCGGGTCCGCCGGCGTTGGGAGCCGCTCCGAGGGCTCTCCCGGCGGGCCCAAATTTTACCCAGATTCTCGCGCGAGAATCTGGGCAGACTGAAGGCGACGGGGCAAGCGCGGAGGCGGTCTCCTCCTTGGGGACCCCAAACAACGGTAAGCTTACCGGTAAGCTTACCGAAAAAAGCTTACCGACGCCGCCGGTAAGCGTACCGGCGGCGGCGGCGAGTGAATTCAGCTTCCCGGACGCGGCCGGCCTGCGACTAAAGGCCGTCATCCTGCTACGGGAGCTCTGCGGAAAAGCGGGCAGCGTGGACGCATCCGGCTGCGACAAGGCCCGCTTGCCGATGAGGGACCGCCGCGATCTGCGGCTGATCTATCGGCTGGCGTTCCTGCGGCTGCAGGTCCAGCACGCCGATTGGATCGGGCGGCTGGTCGAAGAGACGTGCGACGAGCGACCGACGAAGCCGCTGGCCAGGCTGCAGTCGAAGTGGCAGGATTTCGCGCCCCCCGAGTTTCGCTCTCGGGAGGATCGCGAGCGATTGCTGACGTCGATCTACGTGCCCGCCTGGGCGATCCATGCCGATCCACGCAACTGGTGTCCTAACGGCGAGCAGCCCCAGCGGGAATGATCCGGCCCGGCCGCCGGCAGCTCGCGCGAGCCCTCGCGCGAGCTGCCGGCTCCGGTCGTGTGCTTCGTGCCCTTCGTGGTTTTTCCGGCGTTCCCACCCCATGCCTCCAAAGCCCTCGATGATTGGAGCGGCGAGTGAACGTCAAGACACGTCTGAGGAACCGAGGTTCTACACCCAGCATGTCCCGGGTCGTCTTCAACCACTGCGCCGACTGCCATCAGCCGATCCCCTCGAAGCGGGCCTTCAAGGTGATTCGCTGCGCATCCTGCCGTAAACAGCGTAAGGCAGCAAATTACGCTGCCGGGTACGCGCGGCGGAGGCAGTTGGCGGCGGCGTGTAAAGAGCGGCGGGAGGTCGACGTGCCGTCGAAAACCATGGCGCCGTTTTTCAAGCCTCGAAACGTCTTCGAGGCCGTGGCGATCTCGGGCCAGGACTTGGACTGGGCGCCCGAGGCCGACGCCCGGCCCTCGCCGTGCCAGGCGTTGCCCGGGTCCGCCGCGAAGGTCGACGTCCTTTGCGAGCGCGTCCGGAAAGGGACTCAATTATGGCACCCAGAGGACGCGAGTTATGCGTGAGCCCCAGGTTCAGCTCTCCGTCCGCATGCCGGTTTCGCTCCGCGAAGCGGTCCGCGAGATGGCTCGGCGTTGCCGGATGCCGACCAACACCATGGTCGTGAGAATGCTGAAGCTGGCGACGATCCACGAGGCGCTGCTCTCCGACGACGGCGAGCTGCTCTTCGATCCCGTACCCCGTTCCCCGCGGTCCGCCGGCTGGCCGCACACGAGACGCGCCGATGAATGAGAGCGACATGCCGCGCGACTGGATCGCCAATCGCGGCGGCGGGTATTTGATGTTTCCGCAACCACTTTACCAGGAGCAAAACGTGTCCATTGCCAAACCCAGACCGATAGGCCGCCGCAAGCCGCCTCCGCAATCGATCGACGAGGCGATCGCCGCCGCGCAGCAGCCGCCCGACGTTCACCTCACCACGCCCACCACGCCGATGAAAATCGTCCCGCGCGACTGGATCGATGCCGAGGGCGTGAGGGTCACGGTCCATGAGCTGGGCCCGCTGTGCTACATCGCGGCATTCGACCGCGACGGCAGGAAGGTGGCCTACTGGCCCACGCAAGCCCAATGCCCGGATCGGACCTTCGCGCTGGCCCAGGCAGCCCTGGATCGCTCGGCGGCCGCCTGCGGGATGCGGCCGGACCCGCCGCTGGAGCCCGAAGACGACGGCGAGCCGGCGCCGGTCAGATCCAACGGGAACGGAAAATCGCCTCACGCAAAGGCCCCAGGGCGCAAAGACGAGAAAGCCGATAAGCCCCATGCTGCCTTGGCGCCTTTGCGCCTTGGCGTGAGTCCTGCTTCTCCGGCTGCCGGCGTGATGGGCCTGATCGAGGTGCCGATCGACCTGGTGGACCCGAACCCCTGGCAGCCGCGGCAGGATTTCGGCGAGGAGGAGATCGAAGAGCTGAAGACGATGATCCTGGCGCAAGGGCTTCTCAATCCGCCGGTGGCCAGGCGGCGCCCGGGCGACATCCCCAAGGAAGGCAACTGCCGCTACGAGCTCGCCGCCGGCGAAAGACGGTTGCGGGCCTGCAAGGCGCTGGGCAAGAAGAGGATCCCGCTCTTCGTCCGCGACTTGTCGGACCGCGAGATGCGGGAAGTGGCCTACCAGGAGAACCAGGGCCGCAAGGATCTGAACGCGATCGAGAAGGCCCGGGAGCTGAAGGCCATGCTCGACGCGGGCGACCATCCGACGCAAGAGGCGCTGGCCAAGTCGCTCGGCTGCCGGCAGGGGACGATCTCCAACGCGGTCCGCCTGCTGGAGCTGCCGGAGGCCTGGCAACAGCGGATCATTTCCGGGGAAATAACGCCGAAGCACGCGAGCTGCCTGCTGCCCTACAAGGACTATCCGTCGATTCTCGCGAAGATCGACAAGGCCATCGGCAGAGGCGTCTACGACGAGTCCAGGGATTGCTTCAAGGACTTGGTTCTGCACTTCGTCGACCAATTCGGCCGCGCGATCAGGGGCCCGGGCCAGACCCATTACGACTGCAAAACAGGCCGGCGGCTTCCCGCGTTTGTCCCCAGCGAGGAGCAGCAGGCGCGGTACAAAGTGACCGAGGTTCCCAGGCAGTACGGCGCCAAAGGGACGGTCAAGCTCGCGATGAACCCCAAGGCTTACGACCGGGACGAGGCGGCGTGGTTGACAAAATGTCGCAAGGAGATCCCTGCCAAGGGAGCAGCCAAGAGAGCAACGGCATCTCGCGAGCCGCTCTCGCCGGCGGCCGCCAAGAAGCAGGCCCAGACCGATCGGAAGCTGACGGCTGCCGCGGCGGAAAAGGCGCTGGACGACGTTTGGGAGACCGGCTGGCTGTGGCTGATCTCCCTGGGGATCCTGGACTCCAACGTGGACACGCTCTTGGCCTTTGCCCTGGCAATCGGCTGGGAGTCGGGCGACCTGGCCGACCTTGGCGGCCTCTCGCGCTGGTTCGGCGTGAAGCCGCGCGGCTACGTCAACGCGAAGGAGCGGGCGAAACAGTTGCCGCCCGAGGCCGCGTTCCAAAAGCTCGCGGCAGCCTTCGTGGGCGAGATCCACCAGGCGGCAGCCGGCATCATCGCGCGGGAATTCTGGATCGACAAGCAGACCGATAACCGCCGCCCGGGGCCCGTGGTCCAGGGCGCGATGGAGCTGGATTCGTCCATCTACCTGGGCATGTCGCTCCTGGAGATCAATTTTGAGTCGGCCTGGATCCACGGCGAGCTGGAGCCGATCTACAGGCCCTACTTCGAGTCGCGCGAGCAGGCGTTTCTGCTGGCTTATGCCGAGCAGGCCGGCGTCGAGGAGATCCCGGCCAAGGCCGGCAAGCCGGCGTTGGTGAAGCTGATCCTGGCCGCCATGCCGGCGGCCGAGGATCTGGAGTGCGGCCCGCCGCTGCCGGAGGACCTGGCCGAGCGCTGGAAGGCCACGCAGAAATGGGCGAAGGTGCGAAAGTGATTCAGTGCCAAAAAAAGCGTGGTGCGTCAAGTAAGTCAGTACCAACGGAAGGAGCGAAGGAAGATGGGAACCAGAAACATTCCGGCTCGACAGGTCGACGTATGCGACTCATGCGGGCGGGGGCCGGGCTTCCACCTACAAAAGTGCTGGGTGTGCGGGTGTGACTTTTGCCTGACGTGTCAGGGCCAGGTCACGCAATGCTACGGATTCACGCGACTGTGTTGCAAGTGCGCAGAACTCGACAAGGTGAAGCAAGTCTGCCACAAGTTCGCCAAGCAGTTGATGCCAATTTTCATGGCACGCGATGAGGCGCTGAAACGGTTACGTGGAAAGCGGTCGGCGACATCGAAATTGCGTTCCCGGTGAGGCCCGTATGAGCGCCAATTCAGACGGCGGCGGCTAAGACCTAAGACCCAAAACCCAAGACCTCTTCTGGAAAGGATTTCCATGCTGGTACTCTCTCGCAAGGCTGACGAGACGATCCTCGTGGGCGACGACGTCCGCATTACCATTGTCCGCGTCTCGGGCACGCAGGTTCGCGTAGGCATCGACGCGCCCCATGAGACGCTCATCCTCCGCGGCGAGCTGGCCGAGGAGGCCAGTCGCGGCGAGGCCGCCTGACGCCGCCGGTAGCTCTTTTGCCCCGCCGGCTCTCTTTCGTTGTCCCAAATCTCAAGTACACTGGTCTGATGAGGCCGGTATCCGGGACCACGGAGCGAATGGGTGGTGATTCCCAAGTCATTGGAGCACGAAGCCAGCGCCCTCGGTGACGGTCGATCGAGCGTCCAGCGCTTGCCGGCCGGCCGGATGCCGCGGTTGGCCGCGGCAATCAAGCGAGAGGCACTGCGGCTGTACGCGGACGGTCTGACCGCCGAGACCGTCTCACGCCTGCTGGCGCGCCGCATCAGCCGGCCTAGCGTACAACGCCTGGCGCCCGGCCGGAGGCCGCGGCTGAGCGATTCGCTCCGCGGCCAGGTGCTGCGGATGCGGGCGAAGGACGTCCCCTGCCGGACGATCGCCGTCGCGTTGGGCGCCATCAGCAAATCGTCGGTGCAACGCATCGCCCCGGGCCAGCAGCCCAAGCGGTTTCGCTGCCAGGCCTGCGGCGCCGTCTCGCCCACCTGGCCGCTCTGCCCGGCGTGCGAGCATCAGGCAGGCGGATTGAGATAGACACTCGAGCCATGGCCGGCAGCAGGGACGCCGCCGGGGAGCCGAGGCGGTCGCCAGGGACGGCGGCCGCCTCCGCTTCAATAGCATCAGGCCGGAAAGGACTCCGCCATGCACCTAGCGCGACACGTCGGGTACGCCGAGGCACGGCCGCAGATCCACGATGGCGACATCCTCTTGTGGAAGCCGGCGACGATCATTGGCCGGCTGATCTGCTGGGCGACCGGGCAAGCCTATTCCCACGCCAGCATGGCCGCCTACGACCCGGACGGCCGGCTGCGCAACGTGGAGATGATCCAGCACAAGGGCGGCAAGAGCGAGCCGCTCTCCGCGCAGGTCCAGAAGTACCCGGGCCGGTGCGAGGTTTGGCGACCGAACCGGCCGCTCTACGACGGCCCCGCGGCGGTGGTTCCCATGCTCTGGCTGCTCGGGCAGCCGTACGGCTGGCTCGACTTCTGCCTGATCGCCGTGCAGCGGCTGCTTGGGCTGCGCATCCGCCGGCCCAATTCCAACAGCCCGACCTGGCTGCGGTTCTGTTCTGAATCGATCGCCTACGCTCTGCGCGTCGGGCCGAAAATCGTCTGCTGCCCGGGCAAGGATGATTCGGAGGTCAGTCCGGGCGACCTGGCCGACCCGCGGTTCGCCGATTACCAGTTTGCCCTGTTTCCCGACGCGGCCGTCGAGGAGCCGGCGCCGGTGGCCATCCACAACACGCCGCTGGCCATGCACCACACGCCGCTGGGCTTCTTACTGCTCTTCGTGGCCCTCGCGGTTCCGTTTGCCGGCTGCGACGTGGACGGCCCTTGGCCGGCCGAGAACCAGCAGAAGTGCTGGCAGGACCAGAATGGCCGCTGGCATTGCCCGAAGGACCAGCACGGCCACTCGTGCTGCCCGCAGGCAATCCAAAATCCAAAATCCAAAATCCAAAATGAGGCCGTGCCCGGCTATGCCGACGTGCCCACATCGATCGAGCAGGCCAATTGGACCGCGCCCAACGGCGCCGGTTCCTGCATGTGGGCCGCCTCGACGACTATGTTGCGCTGGTTCGGGCAGTACGAGCTGGCCGACTGGTGGTTCCAGAACCACGGCGGCGGCGCGACGGCCGAGGACGCCGCGGCCGAGGCAACGCGGATCGGCCTGCATCCCCTGGTCTGCACGGACGGGGATCCGGCGTTCTTGGATTGGTGCGACGCCACCAGGCGTCCGGCAGCGATCCATTACCCCTGGCTTCTCGGCGGCGCGGCACGGTGCCACGCTGTTTTGTTCGTGGGGTTCGAGAACGGCTACGCCGTCTTGCGCGACGACAACGGCCCGGGCAAAGAGACGCTCGTCGAGCGAAGTCACTTCCTGGCAGTCTGGCGGCGCCCCTGGTCCGGGTCCGGCGGCGGCGACGGCCGCGCCTGGACACTCTTGGCGACGCCTGCGATTCCGAGGCCTTGGCGATAGGTCTTGGGTCTTAGGTCTTGGGTCTTGGATGAAAGACCCAAGACCCAACCCCTAAGACCCTTGTATGAGGAGATGGACATGCGTCGATTAGTCGGTCTGTTAGTTTTGCCGTTGCTCGCCGCCGCGGCGTTCGGCCAGTCGCTCAATCTGCCGCAGGACGCCGGAAAATACCACGTCTCGGTCTGCGTCCGCGACACGGCACACCTGACGCCGGTCGACGCCGGGCTGGTGCGAGCCTTCGACGCCCATCCCACGCTGGCACAAATCAAGCAGCAGGTCCATTTTCACCTCTATGGCGAGGCGGATCCGATCTTTCAGGCGAACCTGGCCCGCGCGATCCCCTCCAGCCGGCTGCCGGCGGTGATCGTCCAGAGGAACCGCGAGTACAGCGGTCCGCTGTATGCCGCGTCGTTGGGATCGACCGTCGCGCCGCTGCCCGAGACGCCCGACGGGCTGGCCGCCAAGCTGGTGGCCGCGTTCCAGCGGGAGCTCGGCCAGCAACCGCAAACCGCCGAGACGCCCGGCGAGGCCGTCCCCGGCGGTCCGTACTGGTCCGAGCGGTGGGCCAATTACTGCGACCGCTGCGACCGCCTGCACAACGTGCCCACGCCGCGGCCCGATCCGATCATCAACCTGGCGCCGAACATCGACGTCGATGTCCCGCCGCTCTTTCCTCTAACCAAGCCGGAGCCATCTATGGGCCTTCTTCCGTGGGTCATCGTCTGCGGCGCCTCGCTTTTGGTGTTGGCGCTGATCGCCGCCTTTTTCGCCAGTGTCTTCGCCGGCATCTGGCTGTGGATGCACAACAAGAAGAAACGGGCGCATCGCGATCTGATCCTGGCCGGCGCCTCGCTGGGCGTGGGCGCGCTGGTCTACCAGCACGATCAGCACAAGCACCACCGGCATGAGGCGCTGCTGCACCTGGCCGAGGCCGCCGCGGCCGTGCTGGGAGCGGGCTGGCTGGCCAAGGGCATCCGCGAGCAACGCGGGCAGGCCCAGGCGCCGGCCGCCATCGCCCCGCAAGCAAACCCTTTGGTGGCCGCCCCTGGGGCGGCCTGACCCGGCCGCGTGCCCGATTGAAAGTGAGGAACTATATGGCTCAAGTCGCCAACCTGCAAATCGCCGTCGACCAGGTGGCCGACGCCTCGACGCGGGTCTTTGCCGCGATCAACGGCGGACCGCTCACCGAGCTGAAGGTCGTCGCCCAAAACGCCGCCGAGGGCGTGGCCCGGCTCGTCGCGCCGATCGGCGCGGCGATCACCGGCGAGATCCACCGCGTCAACAGCCTCGGCCACGCCGTCATTACGCCGTTTGCGGCCACCGTCTCGCCGCCCGCGCCGCCCCACGCCACGCCGAAGCTGAGCGTCGAGAGCTACGCCGACGACGCGCCGGCGTCGCCCCCGACAGAGGCCGCGGCCGCGGCAAAGCCGGCTGCAAAGGCTCCGACCTCCTCGGCGACGCGGGCGGCCGCTGCCGACGTACAGAAGGCGTAAGCCATGGATCTGGAGAATCTCCACGAAACCGTGACTCGCGGCTTTGCCGAGCTGGGTACCAGGTTCGCTTTGGGCCTGGGCTCGCTCGCTGGCCGCGTCGACGAGCACCAGCGCGCGCTCCAAGGCAACGGGCAGCCGGGCCTGATCAAGGACGTCAAGGGCGTGCAAGAGCAGCTCGCCGCCCACGTCCAGACCTCGGACAAGCGGCTCGGCCGGGCCTGGGCCGTCGCCCTGATGCTCGCCGGCGCCACGACGACTTGGCTGCTGGGGTCGGCCAGGGAGCTGCTTCGGCCGCGGCCCGCGCCGGCCATTTCCCGGGAAATCGAGGTGCCCCATGCTGCTGCCACCGAACGGTCTGGTCTTGCCGGTACGCTTCGTCCGCTTGGTAGCGGCCGATAAGGTCGTCGTCTCGCTCCAGCCCGGCGGCCCGGAGCACGTCGTCGAGCTCGACGGCTGCCGGGCCATCGGAGGCCTGGCCGCGCGGCAAGCGGCCGAGCTGGCCCTCGGCGATGCGGTGCAACTGCACCTCGCGTTGCCGCTGGTCAACGCGGACCGGCTCGTGGCCCAATACCCGCGGCCGCTGGTCGGTCACGTGTTCCTCGACTCGGACCAGACGCTGGCGCAATACCTGGTCCGGACGAAGCTGGCGGAGTGGCAGAATGCCGAGTAAGCCGCCAGTCTTCCGGCCGCAGGCTCCCGCGATGCTGCCTTCGCCCCGCACCGGCGGCCCGCGCCATTACGACACCCGCCGCTGGCGGCGGCTCTCGGCCGCCAAGCTGGCCGCCGATCCGGTTTGCCAGGTTTGCCACGAAGAGCCCTCCGCCCACGTCCATCACATCATTCCGCTGGACCGCCGCGGCAAGGACACGTGGGAAAACCTCCAGAGCGTGTGCATTCATTGCCACAACGCGATCCAGCCCGGAGCCGACCGCGACGCGGGTCCCGGCGGCCCTCCGCCGGGGAGGGCGGTCTGAGAACTTTCCTTGCGCGCGCTGGCAACCGCATTGGCCCGCCGCGTTTCTGCTGTCAAGTTTTGGGGGTGGGGGTCGTATGGGTGCCAGGGGTCCGAGGGCCAAGCCGAGCGCGACGCAGAAACGCGAGGGTACATTCCGTAAGGATCGCCGGCGGGGCGAGCCGGAGGTCGACGTCGATCTGCCGCCCGTGCCCGAGTGGCTCGGTGCGAAGGCGCGGAAGTGGTGGGACGCTTTGTCGCCCTGGCTGCTGCGCGCGAAGCTGCTCACTCGCCTGGACCAGACGGCGCTCGGTCTCTTGTGCGACGCTTTGGCCGATTATCTCCTGGCGCGCGAAGTGGTCAACCAGGCGGGGATCGAGACGGGCACGCGGTTCGTGTCGGTCACCGAGTCGGGCAATGTCATCCAGCATCCGGCGGTCGGCGTCGCAAATCGAAAGTGGGACATGGTGCTGAAGCTCTTGCGCGAGTTCGGCATGACGCCCAGCGCCCGCGCGTCACTGCACCTGGACGGCGAGGAGAACGAAGACGACCTTCTGAACCTGATCAGATCCCAGTACGAGTCGAAGAACTGATGGTCGCCGCCGCCGCCAAAGTCGCCTTCGTCTCTTGCGGGGTCCCGCGGATCGACGCCTACGTCCGCGACGTGCTCTCGGGCAAGGTCACCGTGGGCCGGCTGATCCGCCTGGCGATCCAACGGCATCTCGGCGACCTGGTCCGCGCCAAGAAAGGCTGGGACTTCTATTTCGACGTCCGCGAAGCGGCATTCGCGCTTACCTTCGTCGAGCAGCTCCGGCACAGTAAGGGCGAGTGGGCGGGGAAGCGGATTACACTGTCGTCCTGGCAAGTGTGGCTGGTGGGCACGTTGTTCGGCTGGCGGCGGCGCGACAGCAAGATCCGCCGTTTCCGCACGGCGTACGTCGAGGTTGGGCGGAAAAACGGAAAGAGCACGCTCGGGGCCGCACTAGGTCACAAGCTCTTCGTCGGCGACGGCGAGCAGGGTGCCGAGGTCTACACGGCGGCCACGAAATTGCAGCAGGCCCGCATTGTCCACGAGGAGTCGAAGCGGATGCGGGCCAAGAGCCCGGGTCTGCGGCGGATCACCGGCGTCAACCGCGACGCCATCTTCTGCGAGGCCACCGGCTCCACGTACCGGCCGATGGGCAGCGGGGCCGAGCGCGAGACGGAAGACGGTCTGAACGTCCACGGGGCGATCGTCGACGAGCTCCACGCCCACCGCACGCGCGAGACGTGGGACGTGCTGGAGACGGCCACCGGCGCCAGGAAGCAGCCGCTGTTGATCGCCATCACCACCGCCGGCGACGGCAACAAGCGGCAGACGATCTGCTGGGAGCTGCGGACCTATTCCGTCAAGGTCCTGGAGGGTCGTCACGACGACCCCACCTGGTTCGCCGCCATCTACGCGCTGGACGAAGCCCGCTACGACGAGCGTGGGTTGGAGATCGCCCCAGCCGACGACTGGACCAACGAAGAGAACTGGAGCAAGGCCAACCCGAACCTCGGCGTTTCGCAGAAGATCGACGACCTCCGAGTCAAATGTGCCAAGGCGGTCGAGACGCCCACCGCCGCGCCCAACTTCCGCCGCAAGCACCTGAACGAGTGGATCTCGATCTACGCCTCCTGGCTGGCCGCGGGCCTCTGGCGTGCCAACGCCGGCCCCGAGGTCCGCTACGGACCGGCCGGCCTGCTGCCGGCGATCCGCGACCGTTACCGCGGCCAACCCTGCTGGGTCGGCGGCGACCTGTCGAGCGTCAACGACCTCACCGCGCTAGTCTTCGCCTTTAAGCGGGTGGACGGCGGCCTGGATCTGTTTCCCTTCGCCTGGTGCCCGCAGGCCACGGCGATCGAGAAGAGCCGCAACCGCAACGCGCCCTACATGGTCTGGGCCGACTGCGGCCAGCTCTTCATCACCCAGGGCGACTCGGTCGACTACGACTCGCTGCGGGCCCTGCTGCGGGAGGCCCGCGACGTGTGGGGCTGGGACATCCAGGTCATCGGCCTGGACCCGCACAACGCCCGCTACCCAGCCACCTGCCTGATCGAGCAGGACCGCTTCAAGGTCCAGGAGTTCCAGCAAGGCTTCAAGAGCATGAACGATCCCACGAAGCAAACGATGCGCCTTCTCTTGAAGCGTCAGATCCACCATGGCGGCCATCAGCCGCTGGCCTGGTGTGTCGACAACGTCGTCGTCCGTACCGACCCGGCCGGCAACATCAAGCTGGACAAGGAAAAGTCGCCCGACAAGATCGACCTGGCCGTCGCGTCCGTGATGGCCGCCGGCCTGGCCCTGGACTCCAAGGCCGTCCCCACCTTCAAGAAAACCAACGGCCTGAGAATGCTGTGAGCTCGTCTTAGGTCTTAGGTCTTAGGTCTTGGGGCTTAGACCTTCGACCGAAGACCGAAGGTCCAAGACCCAAGACCCAAGACCCAAGAGGTTCGCCATGCGACTCGCGAAATTAAATCCTTTCCGCTACGTGCGGGAGCTGTACGACTATATGACCCAGCGGATCGCCAACCGGCGGTTCTACCTCTGGGGCGACACGGCCGCCGGCGTGCAGGTCTCCCACGAGGTGGCCATGGCGCTCTCGGTCTACGGCCGCTGCGTGGCGATCATCGCCGGCGACCTTTCGTGTCTGGGCCTGAACCTGAAGCACCGCCGCGCCGACGGCGGCAAGGATCTTGCCATCGGCCATCCCGACTACGCCAGGTGGTCCATCTCGCCGGCCCCCTATCTGACCCGGCAGCGTTACGTCGAGCAGATGATGGGCGGCGTGCTTTGTCGTGGCAACAACTATTCGGACATCGAGTACCGCGGCGGCCGCCTCTACGCCCTGCACCCGCTGGACGTGCGGTTGATGGAGCCGTTGGGTCTGAAGGACGACGTGATGATCTACCGCTACGAGCACCCGGTGAAGGGCGCCCAGTTCGTCGACGGCCGCCGCGTGCTGCACGTCCGCGGCTACAGCGAAGACGGGTTGGTCGGCATGTCCCCCTTGCGCTCGATCCGCAACTCGATCGGGCTGGCCGTGGCACAAGAAACCTACGGCGCGCGCTTCTTCAAAAACGGCAGCGTGCCCAACGGCGTGCTCACCTATCCGGGCGTGCTGACCGACGACGACTTCACCGAGATCAAATCGAGCTGGACGAAGAACCAGGCCGGCGAGAACCAGAACGGCCTGGCGATCCTGGACCGCGGCCTGACGTGGACGAAGACCGGCATCGCGCCCGAGGAAGCCCAGTTCTTGGAGTCGCGCCGCGCGAGCAAGGCCGACATCGCCGGCTGGTTCGGCGTGCCGTTGTACAGGCTCAACGAGCTGGAGCGGGCCACCTGGTCCAACGTCGAGAACGTGGGCCAGGACTATGTGACCTACACGCTGGTGCCGTGGGCCACGCGGATCGAGTCGGAAATCAATCTGCGTTTCTACCCCGAAGGCGAGTACTTCGTCGAGTTCGACTTCACCGGCCTGCTGCGCGGCGATTCTCAGGCCCGCTCCAGTTACTACCGCACCCTGTTCGGCCTGGGCGCGATGACGATCAACGAGATCCGCCACGGCGAGGGCTTCAATCCCGTGGGCGACGTCGGTGACATCCATTGGATGCCGCTTAACATCGCGCCGGCGTCCGACGCCCTCACCTCGCCCGATCAGCGCGGCGCCGGGGGTTGGGGTGCCACTGGCTCTGCCAGTGCTGGGGGTGCCACTGGCTCTGCCAGTGCTGGGGGTGCCAGTGCGGAGCGGGCCCTAGGCGAATACCTCGCCCGGATGCTCCCTCACCTGCCGATCATCAACCCGGCAGGCCCTCCTGCCGAGCAGGCCCGGGCCGTGGCCCTCGACGCTGCGGGCCGGATCTTGCGGAAGGAATCCCGAGCCCTGGCCAATGCCGTCCAACGCCACCTGGCCCGCGGCCGCGACGACCTGCACGCGTTCGCCGCCTGGGGCGAGCGATTCTATGCCGAACAGCGGGATTACTTCCTCCAGGCGCTGCGTCCGGCCGCGGACCTGCTGGGCACGGCCGGCCAGCTCGACGCGGCGGCCTCGGCGTATGTCCGTGATGCCATGTCCCAAATCTCAGCTAAGATCCTCGACGTACACGACCTGGCCGCCTGGGCTGCCCAGCGGCCGGGGCAAGCCGAAGCGCTTATCGAGAGCCTGTTACCGCCGGAGGGATGAGCGATGCGATTCGAGCCAGGGCCCAAGACCTAAGACCCAAGACCTCTACAGCCATTTCCCGGGAAATGCCATGGAAGGCAACGCCAATCTGGAGGTCCGCGTCTTCCCCGCGAGCTTTGCGGAGTTGCGGGCGGACGAAGATCAGGGCAAGATGTTCATCAGCGGCTACGCCGCCCCCTACGAGTCGCTCTCCGAGGACCTGGGCGGTTTTCGCGAGAAGATCAAGCGCGGCGCGTTCGCCCGGGCGATCGACACGGGGATGGACATCGTCTGCGCCCCGGACCATGAGTACAAGGCCGCGACGATCCTCGGCCGCACTACCTCGGGCACGCTGAAGCTCTCGCACAACGACGTGGGCCTGCGATTTCGCTGCCAGCTGCCCGACACCCAGGCCGGCCGCGACATTTTCCAGACCACCCGCCGCGGCGACTGCCGCGGCATGAGCTTCGCCTTCAACGTCGCGCCGGAGAAGGAGAGCTGGGACCAGGAGGGCGGCCTGGTCGTCCGCACCATCGACGACCTCGACGTGTACGACATCGCGCCGGTCGTCCATCCGGCCTACCACTGCACGAGCGTCAACGTCTCTCGGCGGGCGCTGGACCAGGTGGCGGCGATCGCAAGCAGGGGACGGGGGACGGGGCACGGGGGACGGAGGAATCACTTGCAGCATTTATTGGAGCTGGTCAAGCTCCACAAGTAACCGGGGACGACAACTGACAACCGGTCAGACGCGGGGACGCAGAGCACACACACCCAACCCCGTAAATGGCTCAGCGTCTCCGCGTCTCAGCGGTGAATGAAGACGGACCGATCCCGCGGCAGAGCATCGCGGCAGGTCCGCGACGATACCTTTTTTCGCAAGGATGCGAACCATGCCAGTCGATCTGAAAGCCTTGGCCGAGCAGCGCAAGGCGGCGTTGGACGAAGCCCAGGGCATCATTGCCAAGGCCGAAACCGAGAAGCGCGAACTGTCGGCCGATGAGGAGACGCGATTCGGCGAGCTGACCGCAAAGGTCAAGTCGCTGGACAACCAGAGCGGCCGGGCCGCCCTCCTGGAGCAGCTCCGCGGCGCGCCGCCCAGCCCGGCCCCCGTCCCTGGCAGCGCCGCGGCGGGTGCCACTGGCTCGGCCGGTGCTCCCGAGGGCCGCTTCAGCATGCCGACGATCCCGGCCGCTCCCGAGCAGCCCCATCGCCGCTATTCGATCCTGCGGGCCATGCGCCTGGCCGCCGACCATCGCCCGCTGGACGGCTACGAGGGCGAGGTGAACCAGGAGCTGGCCAAACGCAACGGACGCGGCGCGCACGGCTTCTGGATGCCGCACAGCTTCAGCGACCCGTTGGGCGTGGAAGCCGCCAAGCGCGGGCTGCCCCCGGGCATGATCGAGTTCCGCGCGCCGAGCATGACTGCCGCGACCGGCGCGGGCGCCATCCCGTTGATCGTCGATCCGACCAACTTCATCGAGCTCTTGCGCAATAAGGCCAAGGTCCGGCAGATGGGGTGCAAGATACTCACCGACCTGGTCGGCGATCTGGCCTTGCCGAAGCAGACCGGCCCGGGCAGCGCCTATTGGTTCAACAATGAGAACGCGGCGCCCAACGTCAGCAACCAGACGACCACCCAAGTGGCGTTCTACCCGAAGACGATTGGAGCGTTCACCGACATCAGCCGCGCGTTCATCAAGCAGTCCTGCCTGGACGCCGAGATGTTCGTCCGCGAGGACCTGGCGCTGGTGATGGCCCTCGGGCTGGACCTGGCTGCCATCAACGGCAGCGGCCAGGGCGCCACGCCGCTGGGGTTGCTGCAGAACGCCAACGTGCCGACGGTCCCCATCGCGACCAACGGCGGCAACCTCACCTGGGACGCCGTGGTGACCCTGGAATCCTCGATCACCGCCCTGAACGCCGACATCGGCGAGATGCAGTACCTGATGAACGCGCCCACGCGCGGCGACTGCAAGGTGATCCCCAAGATCGGCAGCACCTACCCGATCTTCCTCATGGAGCCCAACGGCGACATGAACGGTTACAAGACCCAGATGTCCAACCAGATGCCGGCGAACCTGACCAAGGGCATCGGTACCGGCCTCTCGGCGATGCTCTTCGGAGCCTGGTCGCAGTTGATCATGGCGTTCTGGTCCGGCCTGGACGTGTTAGTCGACGTTTACACGGGCGGAACCTCCGGCGTGATCCGCATCGTGATGCTCCAGGACGCGGACATCCAGGTCCGCCACCCCGAGAGTTTTGCGAAGATCGTCGACATCGTCACCATCACCTGAGCCCGCATGGGAACGGGCGCCCCAGGCCTGGCGGCTCTTTGCAATGACCGCCTCGCCGCCGGCCGCCGCGGGCGTTGAACCATTAAGCACCAACGCCCGGGCGGCCCCGCATTTTGGATTTTGGATTTTGGATTGGAGGTCTCGATGAGCCATCGAGCCACGCGTCATTTGTTGGTTGGCCAGCGGGCATTCGAGCCGGGCCAGGAGCTGGAGGGCCTGACGGAGCAGCAGCTTGCGGCCCTGGTCAAGAAGGGCCACGCCGCGCCGATCGCCGCCGAGGCGGCTTGCGAGCCCGTCGAGCCGCCCGCGCGTGAGATCGCCGCGGCGCCCCCGGTAGGCGAGAAGGCGGTCAGTCCGCCAGGGAGGAAGAAACGATGATTGGTTTCGGCATGTTCGACGCTGTGGAGTCCTCGACCCTCTGGGCCGGCTCGGGCAACATTTTCCTGCTGGGGGCCGCGGCGGGCAAGACCGACTTCGCCCTGGCCTACGCGGACCAGGCGCAACTGATCGTCATCGTCCGCGCGGTCAATCACGCCCATTGGGCGATCTTGAGCGCCACGTACAACGCGGCCAACGATTCGCTCACTCCGGGCACGGTGATCGACTCCTCGGCCGGCCCCGGCCAGCAGCCGGCCTGGTTGACCGGTCCCAAGGCGGTCCATCCGGACCTGCCCCAATGGATGCTCAGCCGCATCGCCGCCCGCCTGGGCGTAACGCTGCCCAGCTCGTCCAGCTCCAGCGCGTCGCCGGCGCCGAGCAGCAGCTCGCCCAGCAGGGGCTCGCCCAATTCCAGCGGCGGACCCGGCTCCAGCTCACCCAGCTCCAGCTCGGCCGCGCCGAGCAGCAGCTCCTCCAGCGGCTCGTCGCACTAATGACCGGGGGTTTCTTCTATGACGGCCATGCTGCGATCGCTGGAGATGACCAGCACGCCCGCGCCGCCGGTCAGCCTGGCGGACGCGAAGCTGGGCTGCCGCATCGACAACGCGCTGATGGACGCCCACGTCCAGGACCTGGTCGATGCGGCGATCGAAGAGGCGCTGGCCCGCACCGGCCGGAGTTTCTGCACCACGACCTGGCTGGTCAAGATCCCGTCGCCCCTGATGCAGATGCAGGACCTTGGCCGGCCGCCCCTGGCCACGCTGCCGGCATGGCCCCTCTATATCGCCGCCTGGCCCTTGGCGCCCTATTTCGAGCTGCCGCGTCCGCCGCTGGTCTCGGTCCAGTGGGTCAAATACTACGACCCCAACGAGAACTTCATCACCATGGATCCGGCGATCTACAGCGTGGACGCCGCGCCGCGGTTCGGACGGATCTGCCTCTTGCCCAACCAGGTCTGGCCGATCACCGATCGGCGCTGGGACGCTATGCAGATCGCCTTCACGGCCGGCTACGGCGTCGCGTCGAGCGTGCCGGCGGGGATCCGCATCGGCATCAAGAAGCTGGTGAGCTACTGGTTCTACAACCCGGACGCCGACGACGTCCCCGCCCCGATCGGCCGGATCTTCGACCGTTACGCCAGCCTCAACATGGGCTACTGATGAACCACCGGATGCAACCCGCCGAGCTCCGCAACAAGCCGCTCTGGATCCAGGCGGTCACCAAGGCGGCGGACGCGAACCAGCAGCAGATCGAGAGTTGGGCGGCGGCCCCGGGGATCCAGACCGATGCCAACGGCGTGGTCTGGGCCTCGGTCAAGCCCATCAGCGGCCGGGAGTTCTGGCTGGCCCGCCAGGCCCAGGCCCGGGCGACCCACCGGATCAACGTCCTCTGGCAGCCCGGCTTCGTCGACGGCGACTTCACGCTGCGGGCCCAGTTGGCCGATGGCAGCGGCCGCATTTTCAACTTCGAGTCGGTGCTGAACGTCGACGAGCGCAACGAGGCCCTGGAAATCATGGCGATCGAAGTCGTCTGAGTGGCGAGAAGGAAACCACGAAGGTGAGGGACGACGAACGGGACGACCGACTGATGTACGCCTTCGCCGCCGGCGTCTTGGTGGGCTTTGTGTCCTTTGTGGTGGGCGCGCTTTTGCTTCACAACTTATTGCACCCGTTTAGCTGGTTGAATTAATGGCCGCCATCGAACAAGTCGTCGCCTCCGCCCTCTTGGGTATGTCGGCCGTGACGGCGATCGTCGGCGGCGCTGGCGGCGTTCCGTCCGGCTCGTCCAGCTCGTCCAGTACGGCGTCTCCGGCCTCTCCGGCCCGGATCCGCTCCGAGCACTTTGAGGTGGGCGACGGGCTGGACGGCGCGGACGCGATCCTGATCGAGACCGACCAGAGCGAGGACGAGCCGGACCTCAGCGGGCTGGGCGGCCTGCCGATCACCGGCCTGACGATCACCTGCCGGTCGGGCACCATCGCCGGCGCCACCGCCCTGGCCCAGGCCGTGAAGCACAACGGCACCACGCCCGGTACCGGCCTGGCCGGCTACCACCTGGTTGTCGCCGGACCGCCGTCCCAGACCTTCGACATCGTCTACGAGTCGTCGGCTTGTGCCCACACGCCGCGGCAGGACGCCAGCGAGCGGCACTTCAACGACGAGGTGCTGACTTTCACCGTGATCAACGACGAGCCCGTGTGAAGCGGATGAGGGATAAGGGACAAGGGCTGAACGATGGACGCGGTTCAAGGAATGGAGAAGCTCGTGGCCCGGCTCAACGCGCCGGTGGAGAGGCTCGTGCGCGCGGCCGTGGGGGCGGCGATGACCGTCGTGGCCAAGGAGGCCCGCGCCCAAATCAACGCCAGCGGCGCCTCGCCCGAAGTGAAGCGGGATGCCCGCGCGCTGATCGGCAAGCGTTTCGTCGGCAAAGGCGACAAGGCGAGGGCCAAGGTCGGATTCGCCGTCGGCATGAACAAGAAAAAGCGAGAGGCGGCCCGCGCCAGGAACATCGCCAAGTATGGGGGGCAGGGGTTCGTTTCGGCCAACTCGATCCACCTCTTCGTGCTGGGCACCGCGGAGCGGTTCCAAAAGAAGAGCGGGCAGTCGACCGGCCGCATGGCTCCGCAGTTGGACCGCGTGATCGCCGCCGCGGCCGCCAACTCCGCCAGCCCGGCCCTGGCCGCGGCGGCCGAAAAGGCCCGCCAGATCCTGGAGGCCGGCCACTAACCACCGCCCACTGACAACTGACCACTAGCTTGAAGGAGCCGATCATGGCGAAAGTACGCAGCAAGGGAACCGCATGGGCCATCCAGGTGGCCGGCGTCTACGTCTCCATCGCCCAATGCCTGTCGATGGACAAGGACGAAATGAAGTCGGAGGACTATGAGTCCGACACGCTGGACAACACCGACGCGGGCATTCCCTACGATCTGACGGGCCGCAGCGAGTACGGCTCACTCAGCGCCGAGCTGTTCTTCGACCCCGCCCTGGCGTCGCACACGAACCTGCTGGCGCTGATCACCACGCCGGCCACCAGCCTGCATCAGCTCACCTTCGCCAATGCGGCGCCGACCGTCTGGACTTTCACCGCCGCCTCGATCAGCTTCACCGGGCCGAAGGTCGCCCTCAAGGAGGGGCTCAAAGCGACTATCAAGGCCAAGGTCAGCGGAGGCATCACGTTCGGCGGCTCCCCGCCTTCCAGCGGCTCGTCTCACTAGCACTAGCACTAACGATTGAAGGAGACCATTTATGCAAGCCCGCTTGCTGCGAGAGCTCCGCGGCCACGACGGCACGGAGAAGGCGGCGGTCACCGTCAGGGACCACGATGGCAAGGAGCGCAAGGCCCAGATCACGCGCCACAGGCACTCGGCGCGGCCGGCCGGGACGGTGATCGACCATCCCGAGGCATTCCGCCTGGTGCAGCTCGGCGTGGCCGAGCCGTTGGACGAGGCGTGCGTCCGGGCCGCCGGCATGACGCCCGAGGCCTTCGAGGCCGCCAAGGCCGCCGCAGAGCGCGCCGCCCTGGGCATTCACCCCGACGACTTCGAGGCCCACGCCGCTGGCGCGATGGCCGGCTACGACGCCGACGGCAACTGGGTCCCGGGACCCAACTTTGACGCTTGGGTCGAAGCCCACTCCGGGCCTGAGGCCGATGAACGCGAATGAAAGGTACTAACCATGAAGAGCTGCGGCGGATCGAGCAGGAGGTTCCAGTGAACGACAACCGGATAACGGGCTTTGCCACGCCCCAACCCGCGCCGAGCTGCGTCTGCTCGCGTGAGGATCTTTTCGGCACGTTCAAGCGGCGGTACAAGGCCGTTACGCTGCCCATCAGCGGCCGGTCGATCCGCTTCCAGAACATGAGCGAGCCCGAGCTGTCGGCCTATAGCGCGGCCGTCCTGAGCAACGACGGCAACGCCAAGATCCGCAGGGCACGGCTGGAAGACGCCCAGCGGCGGCTCTTCGCCTTGTGCATCGTGAACGCCGACGGCGACCGCATTCTGGGTAGCGACGACCTGCAAGGCTTCGCCCAGTGGGACTCTTGCGACGCTCAGTATCTGTACGACGAGATCGCGCCCTTCGTCGGTTTGAAGCGGGGCGACCTGGACGAGCTCGTAAAAAGTTCCGCGACGATCCCCGCCGTCGCCTAGCCTACGAGATCGCATCGCGGGGAGGGCGGCTGGACGTTGAGAAGCAGTTGGCGGTCCTCTCGCCCGAGGAGTTTGACCAGTGGGTCGCCTGGAGCCGGATCCGCCCCGGCGACGCGGATCGCCTGGCCGAGATCCTCAAGACGGGCTTCCTCTTCGTCTGCGGCGCCCTGGGCCGGACGATTGACGTGAAGATGTTGGACCCGCTGGACCCCGAGCGGGCCCTGCGGCGGCCGGCCCGGCGCCGCCCGGGCCAGCTCGACGAGACACGCTACGTCTCGCCGCGGGCGGCCGCCAACTGGGCGACAGTGATGATTCCCGGAAACTGATTTCCCAGGAAATGAACGATGGGAACGGCGATCGGCGACCTGGTGGTGAACCTCCTGGGCAACGGGGCGCCGTTGTCCAGCGCCCTGAAGAGCTCGGCCAATGAGGCGGCCAGCTGGAGCCGGCAAGCCGGCGCGGCCGTGGACCAGGTGCGGGCCAAGGTCGAAGGCTTCGGCAAGGGCATCGCGGGCGGACTGGCGCAGGGGATGGCCGGTCCGCTGGCCTCGCTGACCGCCCTGGGCAGCGCCGGCGGCGCGGCCGCCTTCATGGAAGACCTGATTTCCAAGACCAAGGAGATCACCCGCGAGTCGCGCGAGCTGGGCGTGTCGGTCGAGTTCTATCAGCAGTTGGGCGTCGCCGCCCAGAAGGCCGGCCGCGACATGGGCGCCGTGCAAGGCGCCATCGAGCGGATGCAGAACGCGATCGCGGACGGCGCCACCAAGGTGAACGACGCATCCAGAACCTTCCAGCGGCTGGGCCTCGATCCCGAGAAGCTCATGGGCCGCAACGCCGAGGAGCAATTCCGGGCCGTGGCCCGGGCTATCATGCAGATCGGCAACGACACGCTGAGGACCCAAGCCGAGATGGAGGTCTTCGGACGCGGCGGCAAGGAGCTGGAGGGCGTGCTCCGGCAGGTGGCCTCGGGCGTCGCCGACTCTTACAAGGTGATGACGGACGCGCAGGTCTACGCCATGAATCGGCTCGCCGGCAGCGGGCCGAGCGTGATGAACCAGGTGGGCGGCTTCACGGCCGATGTGGTAGAGAAGGACACCCGCGCCATCGCCACGCTGATGCTCATGGCCACCCAGGGCATCGGGTGGACGAAGGCCCTGCGGATGGTGACCGAGGACCAGACGCACGCCATGGAAGCCCAGGCCAAGGCCGCCAACGACGACGCCGCGGCGACGAGGCGGGCGCAACAAGAGCAGGCGCAGTACGCCGCAATCAAGAAGGCGGGCGAGGGCCGCCAGGCGTTCCAGCTGCAGACGGACCAGATGGCCCACCTCCGCGAAGAGGGATTCGCCGCCTCGGGCGCGATCGTCTCCGTGGCCCACGAGGCGCAGGCCATGATCGACCGCCTGGTGGAGTCGGTCGGGGGCAAGCTCACGCCGGCCGCGCTGGAGGCGATCAAGGGAATCAAGCAAGCGGCCCAGGCCCGAGCCGAGGAGCTTCGGCAGCAGAAGGTCGCCGAGGCCGAGCTGGCCCGCGACACGGCCGGCATGAACCCAATCGATCGGCAGCACGTGCAGGTCGCGCGCGAATACGGCAACTCCGTGGCCGACCGGGTGGCGGCCCTGGCGCGCCAGACCTTGGGCACCGACAAGGCCGCCGAGCTGGAGCTCAAGATCAAGCTGGTGGGCCTCTCCGAAGCGCAGAAGCAGATGGCCGAGTTCGTCCACCAGGGCGGCGCCCCCGCGGCGGCCGACGCGATCGGCCGGCTGGCGGTGAAGTTCGACGAGCTTTCCCAGGTCCGCGACATCGGCCTGCGGGCCCATGCGGCGGAGGTGGGCGACTTCCAGGCCAAGCTCGACGAGCTGGCCGCCGGCGGCTGGAGCCGGGAGTTCGTCCAGAAGTACCGCGACGCGGCCGAGGCGATCCAGGCGCACGAGTTGAAGATGCAGTTCGATCCCGAGGAGCGGCTGCGCGAAGAGCTGCGCCGCATCGAGCAGGTCCGGGGCAAGCTGGACGACGCGACCTACGGCCGCGCCCGCCAGAAGGCGAACGACGACTATCTCCGCGAGACGCACCAGGAGCCCGGCAAGCTCTTCGGCGGGGCCGCGGTGAAGGGCAGCGAGGACGCCTACAAGATCATCTACGACGCCATGGCCGATCAGTGGCAGGGCCAGCGCCAAGTGGACCTGCTGGCCGCCATCGATGAGAAGATGGGCCAGTTGGTCGCAGCCAAGAACGATCCTACCAGCCAAGGAATGTCGGAAGACACGATCCCCATCCCACCGTGAGAAGCGGGTCTTAGGTCTTAGGTTTTATGTCCGTCATTACCATCAAGGAAATCTTCCGGGGCCGCGACGGCTCGTGGGATACGTCCAAGCAAGGGACGATCCGCAAGTACCGGCGGGTCTGGCGGGCCAAGACCGATTCGCGTTATGACGACGGCGAGATCGTCAACGCCGCGATGTACGCCGCGTTCCCCATCGGCTCGGTCTTTCCCAACGACCAGTACGCCTGGCTCCGCGGCCTCTCGCCGTCGCAGGGCGAGGGCCCCTACGTCTGGTATGTGACCGGCCAGTACTCGACGGAATACCAGCCCGACGCCGATCCGACCCAGGAACCGGCCAAGATTTCTTGGGCGACGCAGATCCGCGAGAAAGTCTTCACGCAGGACCGCAACGGCTGGGCGATTCTCAACTCCGCCGGCTTCCCCTTCGTGGACCCCATGGTCAAGGGCGACGACTCGCGTTGGACGTGCTCGGTCAAAAAGAACGTCTCGGCGGTACCGGCCTGGATACTGACCTACCGCGACGCGATCAACGCCTCGTCGTTCACGATCCAGGGTCTGACGATCCCCGCGAAGTGCGGCAAGATCATGTCGATCGGCATCAGCGAGTGGCAGCGGGCGCCCGCCAATTCGATCTACTACATCCTCACCTGGTCCTTTTGCGTTCACCCGGTGAGCTGGGACGAACCGGTGCTGGACGCGGGCCTGATGCAGAACTTCCTCTGCCCGGACGGCACGCACTGGTACGTACCCTGCTGGGACGCCGCCGGCCAGCGGGTCACCCGCCCCGTCCCGATGAACGGCGCCGGCGGTCAGATCCTCAACCCGACGCCCCAGAACGCGCAGTACATCACGGTCGAGAAGTACAACTTGAAGGACTTCAGCGCGCTACCGACAAGCTGAGGCCAAGACCCAAGACCAATCAATGCCCAAGCCTGACTTCGCCTACGCTGACAAGCTTCGCATCGCCGACGCGACGCGCGATGTCGAGCAGCGCCTGCAGCGGGAGAAGGCCGACGATCAGAGCCCGGGCCAGGTGCCCGGTTGGGAAGACTGCTACTACCAGCTTCAAGCTTACCTGCCGCCGGGCAAGGGCGCGCCGGCCAACCGGATGATCTGGGACGCGGGTGCCAACAGCGGCCAGGGCGCCTACCAAGCCGACACGTCGCGGAGCTACTACGTCAGCGACACCACGGGGCAGCAGCCGGCGGCGAACAACGAGTTCGTCCGCGGCCGGCCGCTGGGCTCGCAAGCGGCCCTCTTGTTCGAGGACTTTCAAGGCCACGAGGAAATCTGGCGGTTCGAGCTGATCTACCCCCTGTATCCATGCAGGTCGGCCCAGATAAAATTCCTGGACCCCAGCGGCAACGAGATCCAGTGGTGCGACAACAACACGCCGCCGCAGTGGCATCAGCTCCGCGACACGCTTTGGGACCCGCTGGGCGTCTCCAGGTCCTCCGCGCTGTTCGACCCCTTCAACAACTGCCTGGACGCCGGCATTCGCGGCTACTGCAAATGGATGCCCGACGCCAGCCGCTGGGAGCTAAACATCCCCGGCCAGTGCCCTTCCTCCAGCAGCAGCTCTTCCTCCGGCGGCTCGTCCGGCTCATCGGGCTCGTCCGGCTCCTCCGCAAGCGCCTCCAGCGCCGCGAGCGGTTCCTCCGGTTGCGTCTGCCCGCCCGGTCCGCAAGGTCCGCAAGGCCCGCAAGGGCCGCAGGGTCCGACCGGACCTGCCGGCCCTCCCGGCCCGGGCCCCACGGGCTATACCGGCCAGGTGACGATCCCCGGGATCTGCTGCGACAACCTGCAAACGCCCACGGTGCTCACCTACAGCAACGGCCAACTGCAGGCGGTGGCCCAGGGGCAGACGACGGCCTGCTGCGGTTCGTCGTCCTCCGGCTCCGGCGGTTCCTCGTCGGGCTCCTCGGGCTCCGGCTCTTCCACCGGCTCGGCGCCCTCCTCCGGCGGGTCCGGCGGGTCCGGCGGCTCGTCGGGCTCCAGCCCGTCGCCGTCCAGCCCGTCCGGCTCATCGGGCTCGTCCAGCGTGCCGTCCGGCAGCTCGCCGTCCGGCAGCAGCTCCTCGCCCGCCCCCAGCGGTTCGCCGTCTTCCGGCAGCTCCTCGGCGAGCTCGCAGACCTCCAGCGGCGGTTTCTCCAGCGGCAGCGTGCCGCCGACGAGCAACCCGTCCAGCGGTAGCCCGTCATCGAGCGGTTCCAGCGGTTCCAGCGGCTCCAGCGGCTCCTGCCCCTGCATGTCGTTCGACGCCGGCGATCAGGGCATGATCGGCGCCTACTGCCAGGGCGTCGTCACCAACTGGGGCCTCATGGTCTCCTTCAACCGCGAGTACATCTGCGGCAACATCACCTGGGACTATTCTGGCACTGCCGCCGCTTTCGTGACCTCCGTCTCCGGCAATCCCGGCTGCTGGGTCGGGGGCCAGATTCCCCAAGACGCCGCGCCGGGCGTCTACAGCCTCAGCGTCACGGGCACCGATCAGGGCGGCTGCACGTTCTCCTTCAGCTTCTCGATCACCGTGGAGACCTGCTCCAGCGGTAGCGGGTCCAGCGGTAGCGGGTCCAGCGGTAGCCAGTCCAGCGGTAGCGGGTCCTCCAGCTCCCAGAAGACCTGCTGTACGCCCACCGGCTGGACCGCCGACCCCACTCAGCCGGCCGGCGTCTACATGCTGCTGGACGACGCGCTCTGCGACGGGCAGGATTACGTGAAGACGATCCCCTTCGATTGCCCGACGAGCCGACTGGAAACCCTCGTCTACGCCGGCCCGGGAACGATCGCCCCGCTGCCCGACGACATGGGCTGGACCATCAACGCGCCGGCCTCGACGTGTACGGGAACGGGCGTCTATTCCTGCCAGCTCATCGTCACGGATCCGGTCGGCGGCTGCCAATGGGTGGGCAACTGGACCATCGCGTGCGTGGATTGCTCCGCGACGCCATCATCGTCCGGCAGTTCCAGCCAACCCTCGTCTAGCTCGTCGCCATCCAGCGGCGGATCGTCCGGAAGCTCTAGCCAACCGTCGAGCAATCCGAGCTCGTCGCCATCCAGCAGCGGATCGTCCGGCAGCTCCAGCCAACCGTCCAACAGCTCGCCGCCCTCCGGCGGCGGATCCTCCGGCGGCGGTTCCTCCGACAGCTCCAGCCAGACCTCCGGCGGCGGTTCCTCCGGCAGCTCCAGCCAGTCGCCGAGTAGCTCGCAGACCTCCAGCGGCGGATCGTCCAGCGGCGGATCGTCCGGCGGCGGATCCTCTAGCGGCGGATCGTCCGGCAGCGGATCGTCCGGCAGCGGATCGTCCGGCGGCGGTTCCTCT
>QGNH01000674.1_pt1 | contig 32314 bp, 29 predicted proteins | sample 1735481 | NCBI WGS metagenome assembly QGNH01 (sample SAMN09239004, study PRJNA386568) | Viral metagenome, whole genome shotgun sequencing project. | reverse complement strand
TTCAATTGCTTTGGCTCATCGGCTGGTAGCACTTCGATGTCTTGACGGATTGGCATGACTCCAACAAACTCAGGATCGGCTACGCCGTATATACTTCCTGGTGGGACAATCTTAGAGACCATGATGTCTGTGCCCCAGATGTGAGCATAGAGACCAGTTTGTAGAACTTCACGCATAGTTACGGGATCGAAATCTCCGCCGCCTACGCCTTGACCACCACCGGAACCCCACTTTAGGATATCGGTGAACTCATTGATGTTCATGAAGTACTTGGTAGTAACCAAGTCCCAGCGATCAATTTGTTGCTTGATTTCGACAAGATCTCTCTTGAGCAAACCTGCATCAGCAATGTCAGTTAGAGTGTTCTCAACTGAAGCAGCCGCATCCAAGGCCGCGAAGATGTTTGCATCTTCTTGTGCCATGATTTCTTGACGTGCCTTCTGAACAGCTCTGTCGATTACGTTGAATCTACGGCGCTTGACTTCAGCGATTCTAACCGTTGGGTTAGCATAGACTTCAAACTCTGGAACAACTACGCGGTCACCGAATACGCGGCTTTCTGGGCCGGTACCGTTGCTGGAGATAACTACAGCAGCGACATCGATATCTCTATCGTATGTTGGTTGCGCACCTTGTGGAAGTGGATCAACCACTAATGCACGACGTGCAATTCCATGATAATCCAAGTTTCTACGAATTGGATTTGCCATAGCCTGAGCTAAAGCAATTTTGCCGTCTTGTGTCATAATAGCGCGGCTGATGAGGTCATCACGGCGCTCGTCAGACAAAGCTGGTTGGCCTGCAAGACCTTGGTTTGATGGAACGTTGTTTTCCAAAATTGCAGCGTACTTAACAAGCGATTGAAGCGCTTCTTTGAATGAGCCAGCGTTTAGCTGACCTTGGTTATCGAACATATTCATTTGTTCTCCACTATAAGAATTATTTGCCAGTTTGCACCAGCCACACGACATGTGTGATAGTTAGATAACTAATTATTACCATATTGTACAAAATAAATGGACAAATAAAAAGAGCCGAGATAAACTCTCGGCTCTTTTAACGTTATTGTTGCTAACTAATCAGTTATTAGCTGGTTGGTGGGGCAAAATAGATGGTAGCGAACGCAAAGCCACGTGGACCTACTGAGCTGACGTTTCCTGAGGGGGAATTTAAAGCTGCGACCAAATAATTAGGTGTCGTTACCAAAGCTTGATTGGTATTGAACTCAACTAAGTGAGCGACTGTTGGAGCGGTGCCACCGTAAGAAGCTGGGCTGCCACCGGAAACTGGAGTCAAAAGACCCTTAGAGGTAAAGGTCAAAGCTGAACCAACGGTTAGGGTGGTGTTGCTTAGAACCAAACCAGTGCCAGCGGTCATATCTACGGCGTCTAAGGAGACGGCATAAAGACCCGGCTTATCCCAGCAAGTTGTCTTGCCAGAACCAGTTGAGGTGTGTGGGCCTAGAAGGTTGGCCGAGGCGACCGATGAAGATGGGCCGTAGGATACTTGTCCAATGGTTCCACCAACGACTGTGCCGAACAAAGTGCCGTATCCAGTGATGCCGTCGTCAGACAACATTAATGGGCGGTTTAGTGTGCTCATTGACACGGTACCGTCGAACAAACGAGAAACTGCTGGGCGCTTGAGAACGCCACCGGTTTCAACGTATCCGTCGAATACATCATAAGCTGCTTGATCTAGACCAGACTGAGAAACGCCTGGAACGCTTTGTGTAGTAACTGCGGCGAAAGAAACTATTTCACCACCCTTGAGAGTCAGAACATCTGAGTCGAGACCGTCGAACTGACCTAATGGATTCAATCCTGGTTGCAAAAGTTTTAGAGACATGTTATTTTCCTATTGATTTCTAATGCCACAAGGGCATCTAGTTACTTACGCCTAACTTACAAATCTATGAAGCATACTTCTTTATTGATATATTTTCTATAAAAAGTCGCTTAATTCATCTAGATATTAGTCTATGCCTAGATTATCCTCCAAAAAAGCCTTTAGTAGCATCTTCTAGTTCTGATAGTGCGCTGGGCGACTGGGCCGCTTCTGGTGCAGTTGCAGCAGGCTGTCCTTGAAATAGTTTAGATTGCTCTGATTTATTAGCTTCCAATTGCCGTTGAGCGTCTTTTTGTTCGCTTTCAGCGCCTTGCAAGCCCTTTACGATATTATCGATATCTACTTTAAGTGTTTGTAGGGCATGTTTAACATCATCAAAATCATCTGCTATTAATCCACCGCCACCATGTAGAACTTCTGTGCTATCTACAACTGATGACAAAAATCCCTTTTGTGCAATGGCGCGCTGCTTAAACGCTTCATTACCAAAATCAACAACAGTTTTATTGATGTATGGATAAACTTCCTCAACTATTTGCTTAAATGCTTCAAGTGCTTGAATAGCATTTGATGTATCTGGCATCTGGGCTATTTGTTTCAATTCTGCGCCAGTTTTAGGTAATTCAATCTTTTCTAGGGCAGGCATAATGCTTTGCACGCCAGTATTTAGTTTTCCAAGCTCTTCTTTTAGCTTTGATACAACTTGCAAAAATGCAGGGGTATATTCATATCCAACACCAAAATTAGCATTAGAGTTAAGCAAGTCATCTATCTCTGCTATGGCTTTTTGATAGTCGGCGCTGAATCCATCGCTGTGAAAACGCAAATGTTGTTTGGCATATAACATACCGATAGCGGCAGCAATTACCCCAATAAGTTGCCATTGGGCTACCTTGGTAAATTGTTTACCAGAAGCCTGCATCAGACATATGTCGGCTAATTTGCGAAGCTCTTCCTGATTGTGGTTGTCCAAATCATTGGCAGTTCTAACCAAAGAAAGAATAAGCTGTTTTTCGGCGTATTTGCGTTGTGTAAGCTGCCCATCAGGAGTCTTCATAACGATACGCATACGGATATTCTGGCCTTCTATTTCGTTTTCGACAAGGCCATTTAGTTTGTCGTGAGATGGGGACAAAACTAGCGAGTCTGGATGCGCATCTTCCATGATATTGTTTTTGTATTCCATATCTTTTGGAAGTTTTGGCTTGTTGTTATAAAGTTTACTAATTTGCTCAATAGAAAGAGAGTCATGTCTTGGGTTAGTTTCCGAGAAAGACTTTTCCGTATGCTCGGCTTGGTCAGCCTTAGCAATTAGACCCTTTTCTTGGGCTATTTTGACAAACTCATTAAAAATATCGGAGTGTTTCATTATTGATATGCCTTTATATTATCAGATATTTACCTATCGCTTTGGGCCACATCATCTATAAAATAGTCCACCATTTTCTTCTTTGACGAGAACAGTGGCGGTATAAAAGTCACAGAACTTCCTAGGTGGTCTTCGTTATAATAAACTATTTGCTCTTTTACGGCTTGAAATCCGGCAGAGCTTCTAATAAGATTTTCTTTACCGCTAAGCCCAGGATAGACGTCCTTTGCAAATTGAATGATCATATTATCAATGTTTGTTGGATTATTGACCATAGACAGTGATTGTGGTAATGGCGCATCGCTACTTGATTGATATTTTGTTTGTGTAGATCTTGTGCTACTTGGAGCCGTTGACTGCGATGATGGGACCTCTTTACCGGCTTGGTAGGTTCCATCAAGAGAATTAGGGCGGCCAAATATCTTATTGATTAAATCGCCAGCAACCATCAATCCGGCAGAGAATAGCGCTACCTTAAATACCCATCCCAATATGCGACCTAATATATTTACGCCCCTAGCTTTGGTGGCTGTACGCCCAAAAAGTGGTGCAGCATCTTTGGTTAGCCTAAGTGAATGGTCTTCATATGAAATCATAGCCAATCTAATAAGTTTAGCCTCTGGCATTAACTCCAATGAAGAATATACTTTACCATCATCGGCCCGTGCTGGTGCGGCCACATCTGGTTCAGAGTGTTCTTGTATTGTGCTTTCAGTTGCGGCATCTATCTGTTCGGACGAAACTTTTTTGCCGCCGCCAACTAAGGCCTTTACTTTGTTATACAAAGATGACATAATGCCAGATACATCAACATGAAAAACATTCATTAGCACGCCGATAAGCATTCCCCATTTACCCATGCCTAATGCCGACATAGTTACCCACAAAACACCAGGAGCTAACATATTAAGAACGCTGGCTGTTGGATTTTGAGGATCAACTTTTGATCCAAAATAATCCTTGACTTTCGATAACAAATCGGACACAAAACTAGCCGTCTTGTATTGTTTTGGCTCTGCCAAAACTGTTTCTACAAGCATAGTGTCTACAAGGAAGCTAATTTCGCCATTGGTCATGCTTTTGGAACCTCGGCCATCATAGTACGAAGAATGGTAATGTTGCTTGCATAAGGCGAACCGCCACCAAGTATTTGTTGCTTCATTTGTTCAAGGGCTTGCTGATATGTTTCGCCAAATGCTTTTTCATAAGAGTCAAGGAAACTCTGATACATAGAGCCGGTTGTGCTTATGATGGTGTACAGAATGTTAGCTAGCTTTACGGCCTGATTTGGATTTTTGCACAGAAGCTTAAATCCTTGCACAGACATATTAGTCAATATAATTGGCGACTCTGGAGCACTGAGTATTTGATTAGCCATGCCCATAGAAGTATTAATCTGATTGGCCAAATTATTCATAGCTGGATTATTCGCGAGCGCAACATACTTGTTCACGAACTTCAATATTCTTTGGAAGTCTATGTTTTGGCTATTGAATGGTTGTAAGCCGGCTATCTCTTGGAATAGACTTGCGCTTGATGTTTGTTGACCAGATTGTCCTTGCTGCGCCGCCTGGCCCCCTGCTGTTGGCCGAGAAACTGAACATGCTTGCCCATTGAAATCGAATTGTGATCCAAATGTCTCTATATTTTTCAGGTATGCCGCCGATAACTCGCCAAAATTAGGGCGTGCCTTATTGGCCGACTTAGCAAGATACGAAGCTCTCAAATAAAGTATATGGATGGCGCCACATGGGTCTGCGCCAGGATCCGTTGGTGTATATGGCTTGCCATCTGCACCAACATACTTCATGTTGTTTAGCCAAGCAGTTAAGCTTTCTTTACTGCTGATGTCACCATAAGTTAATGAAACGCCAGCACCAGCCGTATCTTTTGCCTGTGCAAACTCTTTTAGTCCGGTATATGGCGCATTGATATTCATGGCACGATTTACGAAGCCATCAACAATATCATTTGGATTAAGCATCTTGCCCGGCTCTTGGTATTCGGCCACATTAGCCCCAAGCTGTTCGTTAGCTTCTTGAATAATCGATTGTAATGGAGCACCAAGGGCCGGATTTGGTTTCTTTGACAATATTGCTTGTAAGCTTTGTATATACTTAATCAACAGATCTTTATTAACACGCCACCCCAACTTTACGGTTTCGTTTCTTTGGGCAAGCTCTAATAACCCCGCCGATCCCTCTAACTTGTAAAGTTGATATGATGGATCAGTTACCGGTTCATTAGCCATATAAGCAATACGTTTACCATCAACAGTTATAGCGTTAGTAGCCACAAACTCAACAAAAGTGCCCAAGTTTTCTAAGCTTGGCATTTTCAACGCAACTTCTTTGTCACTATCCGTGCTTATTTCAGCTGAAGCATTTGGATCTTTCGCTGGCGGATTAAGCTGGTCTTGCATGCTCTTGATATGCGATTGCAATGCAACGGCATTTTGCCTTGCCACTTCTTGCGGATCGGCTTGTCCCTTTTTGAGGAACTTCTTCTCAAAATCAAGCGCAGATTTAAGCAGATCATTAACTAACCATGGATTGTCGTAAATGAAAGACATATTAAATGCTCCTTATTTGACGACCAATTTGATCATTGATTAATGTTAGCGTATTGTATGGATCTAACTTCACTTTTCTTGTTCTCTCTATGTCTGCTATTTTCTTGTTCAGTGCATCTGGCGACATAATATCATCAACTGAAAACTGTTCAGATGTAGTATTTTTCTGATCTAGCGGCACAGAAAATCCTGACGCGAAACTTTGCTTGATAGATTGCATTTGCTGTGGCGTTAATTGCGATTGTACCTTCTTGTAAGTAGCAAATGCGTCATCGCCCTCAATGAATGATTGATATTGTGGGTTTTGCAGAATACCAACTTTCACTTCTTGAAATAGCCTTTCAATACTTTTAAGGTGCGCGGTTATTTCTTTTGCCACTTCCATTTTATCATCGCCACTAACTTCTTTTTCATTTTCCGGTATTAATGGATTTAGTGCCGTTAACTGCGCCTCAGTATAAGATTTTGGCGTCATTCCAAAATCTGTTGACATACTAATCAAAGCGTACGCCAATGCATATGCATTATGCAATGCCGCATTAGTTCTTGGCCCCCAATTACCATCAACATGAAGCTCTTTTTTTGGGCCACCAACTCTGCGCATAGTATCCATAACAACGTTCATTCTTGTGGCTTGTGATGGCCGCTTATCTTTCATCTGTGTTTTGGAGTGGCTAGGGTCAAACTCTACTGGCACTTTATCAGACTTCCTGGCGTAGTGCTTAGTAATAAAGTCTGAAAACGATGTTCTGCTAGCAGCTTGTGTCTGTGTATTGCTAACGCCAGCTTGGCCTGGCGCAGGGGCTATTTGTGCAGTTCCAATCTCTTCGATAACGCTGTTAGCAAGCCTAATTAGCTCGGCTTGCATAGCTTTAACGCTTGCCGCTTCCATGCTCGATGTGCCAAGTTCGGTGTGAAACCCGCCTTTTGGATCATTGGGAGCATATGGAGATGGCGCCGTAGCAGGAGCTGGCCCGGGCTTAAATGATCCCTTAAACGGGTCTGCTAGCTTGCGTATTTCTTGCACCAGCTCTTTTAGTTCTTTGGTTGATTTGGTCATATTGCCTTATTAAGCGCTGGATTTTACCTGTGCAGCAAAATCATTCACTTCTTTTTGCTTCTCATTCATTTCGGCCTGTAAAGAGCTTTTAACCGCATCCAGTTGTCCAGTAGACTCGGCGCTGTTGTATCGTTGCATAACGTTTTGTATTTGACCTATTTCTGATCTAATCCATTGTAGGGCTGCTTGGTTTCTGGAAACTACACCAACTGACTGATAAGCTTTTAATGTGTTGATTAGATTTGTACCGGCGCTAATTACTGGATCTGCCGTCATCTTTACTTCTGGAACAGCAAGCGGCTTTGGCTCTTCGCCACCAGACTGTCTAGATGAATTTTCGGTTACATCTATATTTTTGCGAGCCTCAATTGCATCACTAAGCATACCTTGAACTTTACTAAGCTCTGCCGAAATTGTACCCCACGTATATTCGCTGAGACCGCCCATACCCAATGTGGCTCCGCCCAAAACTGATGGATTGAGTCTGGAGCCTAAATCATGGACCTTTTTTTTTGCCGCGTTCAGATTAAAAACGCTTGGCTTACCAGAGCCCAATAAACCACCAATCTCATTAACCCAGCCGGTAATAGAAAATGTCAGCTCATCATTAGACTTGGCCTCTACAAAATTCATAATCTTTTTTACTTGATCTACAAGAGAGCGCAGCCTATCTTCATCTGAGGCCCGCGCTAACGCTACCTTAACGGCTTTTAAAATTTGCGCTGCCGAACTAAGCTTGCCGTGCGGCCTCTTCTCAATTACTTGCAGCATCTTTGTGTGCTTGTCAAGAATGTCCTCGAATGTCGCTTCATCGGAATCGATGTTCTCCATCTTGTGGCTTCCATCTGGATGAGCGGCATGTATTACATCTTCGCCCTTCTCTTTGGAGGTCTCATATAGCGTCTGAGCTTGCTTGTAATTGAGATAGTTCATCTCAACTTCCATGGCCACTTTTTCGAGACCTTGTGTTCTTAGCCCGGCACAAAGCTTGAAGATATTTTCCATCAAATTAGAGGTTGGTGTAAAGTCTGCTTTTTTGGCGGCGGCAGTCTTTTTGATTGGATCCGGCTTAATTAGGCCCTTTTCCTGCGCTATCTTCTCTAATGAGCGCATGACCTCCGATGAACTAAAATCGTTTTTAAATGACATTTGTGGCCTCAATGCTTGGGTTATCTATATTATGCATGATTTTGCATAGGCCACACAAAACTTATAAGAACAGCGCTTCTATAAAACTATTCATGGGAGTTGGAGGCGCAGTGACCATAGCAATGGCCGGATGTATCAAGCTTGGCCTACGAGTAGTTAGAAGGCCAACTTCATTACAGTATAAATTAGCTCTTACAGGATATTGCTGGTTAGTCTCATACTGATCAGTTTGGAAGAACATCCTCTCGAACCATACAGTCATTCTGCCTGAACCAAGCGTGCTATCATCGCCAGGTATATTAGCTACTTGATAGGTATAATTTACAATGGCCTTTATAGCATTAGGCGTACCAGATCCGGTAGTATCTAAATTAAGCTGCGTTCCAGCAACAAATGTTACTATTCCATTTATAGCATTCAATACTACATTGACGGTAGAGTTAAAGCTTTGTGGTATGATATTCGGCCTTCTTAATTCGGCTTTAATATCAACTGGCGTAACTATCGTATTATTGGGGCCGGGAACACCAACTGCTGGGACAATTATTTGCTCGTTCCAAGAAACATTGGTAAACGCTTTTGTTTTAATGTCGTCAATAATACCAATTGGTGCTGTACCGTTGCTTACGGTAGCCATAACCTGATTGCCTATAATAGTAAGCTCGGCACATTGTCCAGGCTGAAATTCCGCACTGGGATCACAAATAAAAGAAACTGGTAAAGTATTTCCGACTTGTACTAATCTGAGCATTAAGTGCCTGTAATCATTGAGTTTTTTGATGCTGCCATGTTCAGCGCTGTAATTATTTTCATTGTTGCCTCTTGAAACTCCAGCCCGGATGGTTATATATCACATTATGCAGAAAACAAAACGATCTCCCGAAATAGACGCAAAAATAATTGCCATGTATTTGGGTGGTAAAGATACTTACCAAGTTGCGGAAGAATATAGCTGCTCTCAAACATTTGTAGTGAATACTCTGAAACGACATAACATACCGAGACGACCAACACACCACTATACCACAAAATATATAACCAATGAAAAGTTTTTTAACACTGTAGATAGCGAGGAGAAGGCCTATATACTCGGATTTTTATATGCTGACGGCAATAATTATGTTCGAGGCACACACAGCTACGAAGTCTCAATTGCGCTAGAAGAAGGAGATAGATCAATATTAGACAGAATAAAAAACTTACTTTCTCCGACTTCAGAATTAAAATTTATTGATTATAGCCACAAAAATTGGAAAAATCAATATCTACTTAAAATAAATAGTAAGACATTAACTCAACAATTAACTAAACTGGGATGTATCCCAGTCAAAAGTCTAGCCTTAACTTGGCCAGAATGGTTAATTGATCCAAAATTACGGCAACATTTTATTAGAGGATATTTTGATGGCGACGGAAGCTTTTATGCCAGAAAGCCTGATAGAAATGGACGCATAGATTATGGGTGGCAAGTTACATCAACTAACGATTTTTGTAATGAAGTAAAGAGACACATAGAAAACACTGTTAACATACATTGTAGTATCAATTTAACACATCCTAAAACGAATCAAATTACCACAACCTTATCCGTCGGTGGCAATTTACAAGTTCGTAAAGTTCTCGACTGGCTATATAAAGATGCGACTATATTTTTACCGCGCAAATACGACAAATATCAAAAGTTTCTAAATGGCGAAAATATCTCGGCTGTATCTTCTAATCTTTGAAAGTAATCTTCACGACTCTCATTAGGATACTTCTTACCCCATTTTGGACCCGGTAGTAAGCCTGATTCCAATACCTTCTGCAAATATACGTCAGAGTCTTCAGCGCCATCCCAATATGGCGTATAGTATCCCTCATCACCTTCACCACGCATATATGACCAATCACTTTCATCACTAGTATGTTGTGCAAGCTTTTTTAAGACATCCCGCTGTTTTGGAAGATACCGGCTAATTTTACTATGACTTTTTTATTCATAGGATTCACCTTATTCATCCTCAAAATCTTCGAGCGGTATTTCCTTATCGAACACCTCTAAAGAGTCTTCTTGGATCTCAATGCCCATTAATTCATCATCAGAAGCATCAATATCAAATGATGGCGAATCCAATAATCCGGCGAAATCTGCGTCCATGTCATCTTTTGTGGCTGGACGACCATTAAATGGCGCAGGTATATCAACTGCACATCCTTGGTCAGCCATGTTAAACTCTGTGCCATGGTGCTTTAGGTTTGCCACCATTTTTTCTGGTGTCAATCCTTTGGTTGCGTGGTCAACTTTAGGACTTTTTTTTTGAGCCAAGCTCTTAAAATCCAGCGTTTCACCAGGCCGAACATTGCTTTGGTCTATTGGTGCGTTGGGGTTTTTAATCCATTCCCAGATCTTGCCGGTGGCAGCGCTTGGATCTAGAACTGCTTTTGCGTCTTCCTCAGACATTACATTGTGTTTACCAATAATCTTACCAATTTGATGCTCTCCAAGACCTAACCCACGTAATACTAAATTGAGCTTTGCTTTTGCAATTGGACTTCCCTTAGAAAACTCTTGCATATCGCGTTGCGTCATACCGGCTTGCATTAACTGCGTAATGGACGGTATTTGATGAACTTGTTTGTACGGATTACTTTGCGCAATTTTCTGCAATACTTTAAGAACTTGATCTGCTCTATCTGTCATACCGGCAGACTCAAAAATCTCTAATGCGGCATGCAGACATTCAGCTGCTTTAGCAAACTTTGGCTGTTCGGCAGAAGCTTGTTTCAATAGCTCTGAATGCATCCCTGCAGCTAGCTCTGCCTCAAAATCAGATGTCTTTATCATTTAACATCCTCCGTTAGTCCATTGAGGATCTCAATTATCTCATCTGCTTCTTGTTTCATTCCAGCTTGCTCAAAAATCTCGGCAGCAGTGCTCAAAAAATCGACAGCCTTGGCTAATTTGTTTAAGCCATGATTATTTTCGGTCTGGTTTTTGACCAAGCCGGTTTCCATTGAACGATATAATTCGTCCGATACGCTGCCACGCTTGAACATGTTTGCCTTTTTACTTGGAAGACTTTTTGTCAGACTTCTTGTCAGACTTTTTATCGTCTTTCTTGTCAGACTTCTTGGAATCGCTCTTCTTGTCCTTAGCGGATTGAGAATCGCTCTTCTTAGAATCCTTCTTGTCTGATTTCTTAGACTTCTTGGATTCTTTTTCCTTCTTCTTGGCTTCAACAACCAAGGAAGCAAGCTTCAATGCGAGGGCGGAGCCTCTACCTAGATCAACTGAATCTAGTGCGGCTGACGCAGTAAGTAAGCTATCAATAGCCATGTTGTATGCAACAGATACTTCTAGATCGGCATCATCAGCGCTGCTAGAATCGGAGTCCTTCTTTTTCTTGGCATCTTGATCGTCGGCAGAGGAAGAGTCGGACGAGTCCTTCTTTTTCTTTGCGTCTTGGTCATCAGCCGAAGATGAATCGGAAGAGTCCTTCTTTTTCTTAGCATCATTATCATCATCGGCGCTAGAAGAGTCGGACGAATCCTTCTTTTTCTTTGCGTCGTTCTGGTCGGAAGCCGAGCTGCTATCGGAAGAAGAGTCAGATGAGTCCTTCTTTTTCTTAGCATCGTTATCATCCGCCATGGATGAATCCATGCACGAACAACCGTCCGATTTACCACATTTAGCGCAGCACTTTGCGGCCGTCTTATATTGTGTCTCGAACAATGCCTTATGTTCTTTGCTGTTTAGAACTGCATCCATGGATGCAGCTACGAAATCTGATACGCTTTGGTTTTTCATCTATTTCCTCGTTTGAGTTGAGCTTTAGAATACACCCTTTTTTGTTCCGAACATTGAAGACAATTGGGTATAAGCGTCTTCTTCGACAACTGCGGCCTGAGAGGTAATTTCTCCATCACCCTTGAGTCCAACTTGTGGGATACGGCTTGCTGTCTTGCTTAGCACCGGTTCATGACGCGCAATCACTCTCTTGAGAGACTCGAAGTTTTCATCGCTAAACTTCATAAGTGCATCTACCTGAGCAGAGATAGCGTTTCTTTCGCGGCCACATAGACCACGGTCGGCCATATCGTATGCTGTTTCGTAAGAGCGAGCCAACTTGACTCTGAATGTATTAAGTTCCTCTTCCATTGCAGCCTTGACATGCTCCTTCACTAGCTCGCTAGCGAATTCGCTTCCACCATCAACCTCACCGAAATACTTCTTCCAGTAAGCTACTGCATCCTTGTCAAGACCTTCTGCTACTAGAGCATCTACGTCCTTTGGATCGAGCTTGCCTTCGGATACTAGGCGTTGAATGGCCTCTGCTTCCTTGCGAACCTTTGGTGGAGCTTTTGCAAGATCCATCATGGCCTTATTAACTTCTGGAAGGGTTTCGACTAATCCAAGGCTATCAGATGGCTTGACATCTAATTGGGTTTGACCGTCAGAGTGCTTATCAGCTGCATCTAACATATCGCTCCACTTTTGCTTGGACATATCTGCAATCTCTCCGTTTTCTTCTTTGCCAACTGCATCAGCAGCTAGTTTTGCTCTTAGAGCGGCACGGCTAGCCTTGCTTTCGAGACCGGCGGCCTTAAATGCTTCTGGTGGAATCTGAGCCTCTGGCTTTAGATCCTTGGCCGTTAGGGCAAGGTTATCATCTGCGGCGCCTTCAAGAAGGCCTTCCAAGCCTAGATCGCCCAAGTCGTCTTTTCCGTCATCTTCCATCATCTTACTAACTTCATCTAAATCTGCGTTAGTGTCGTTGATTAGTCCCATCAAGCCCCCGCCGTCTGCGGAGTTGCTGTCCTTCTCGCTCATAGAATCTCCTTCGGCTGCTAGTGCTTGAAGTTCTGCTTCAATTTCTGCACGCTTGACAATTGCTTCAGTTCCTCTTGCATATTTGACGAAAGCTTCCATTAACTTAAAGCCATCTGCAGTAGCAGTCTTGGCTTCATTTAATGCATCTTCTACAATGGTGTTAACAAAGTCTTTATTGGCTTCGTTTACGGCGCCCTTGTCATAAATACCAACGATCATGTCTAGTTCTTGCTTGTGATCGTTAAGTTCTGCGACCGCTTCTTTCATGGCGTGAGTTAACGCACCATTAAGTTCGACCCTCAAAGTATTGAGTGTGCCTGCACCAAAAGTAGATGCTGACTTCTTGGAAGAATCGCCATCGTCGGCCATTGCTGGACCGCCTGCTGGACTTCCAACACCACCTGCTTCTGGACCGCCCATTTCAGCTTGTTCGCCGGTCAAAGCACGAACAGCTTCTACTAGGTCTGAGCTAAGATCTCTTACTTTCTCAGATAATTCCATTGCAGATTGCTTTGGATCGCCTGATTTGCCGGCGTCTTCGACTGGAGGACCAGCGTCTGGTGGAGGGGCTCCCATATCGCCAGCGGGTGGCGCACTGGTTCCGCCAGCATCGGCTGGAGGAGCAGGAGGAGGTGGAGCGGCCTGTGCCTTCTTAATTAGGTTGTTAACAGCTTCTGCGCCATTAACCTTGACCTTTTCAATCAATTTAGCGCCGAAATCTTTGGTCGCAATGCTGTCATATAACATATCGGTGTGACCACCAGATAATTCATCAACAGATGCGGTTAACAAAAGCTTATCGCCTAGGAATACTTCCCATGCACTCTTTGATTTGTCGGTAGTTCCGTCGCCATTAGCAGCCTTAACGAAACGAGCCCTTAAAGATGCTCTCGCCAACATTTGCTTGCGCTTCAACTCATCCTTAGGATCAGCAGAGGATGGAGATGGATGCAAACCGTCAACAGGACCAACGCCTGGGAATGGTGGTTGACCAACCATTTGCTTATCTTCGTATTCACGAAGCTCTTCATTTAGCTTATCTTTTGGATACTTGGCTTTGCCCGGCTCTGGCTCATTAACACCACCACCGCCCTGCCAATATGCTTCTTTGTTCTTTAGCGCATCTTTGGCTAATTGAACAATGGCATTGCGCCTTATAGCACGCTCTTCTGACTCAGCGCGGGCAAGCATCTTCTTGCGCTCTAGTTCATCAGAAGGATCCACCGAAGCTGGAGATGGATGCATTCCATCAACTGGTCCCACTTCTGGGAATGGTGGTTGACCAAGCATCTGCTTATCTTCGTGTTCACGAAGGTGCTCATTGAGCGGGTCTTTGGGATATTTAACTTGGCCTGGTGTTGGTTCGTTTACGCCACCGGCACCCTGAAAATAAGCTTGCTTGTTAATGTTTTCTGATCCAGACATATTTTCCTCTTGTATTTTTGTAGAAGTTTTGGCTAACTTATCCAAACTCTTTTTCATTTGATTCAGTGTCGCTTCAATAGCAGCAGTTACTTGTTGTAGTTCAACTATAGATTCCGCCTCTACATCAGCGGCCGCAAACCTAACGGTTTGCGGAGTTTGGATAGCCAATCCGGCATCCGTTTGGGCGCCTTCGTCCATTGCGATGGAACCTGACGATTGATTAGATGCGAGATCATTAGTATCTTTTCCAGAAATTTTTACACTCTTAAATTCCCGGACCTTACGAAACGCTTCGTCCAATTCGCTCTTAAACTTGTCGATATCAGTGGCTTCAACGGCAAAATTGGCGCTTCCACCACCTTCTTGACCTTGTTGATCAGATACTGACACCGTTGCATTAAACCTTAGATCAGCCAACTTATTTAGTTCCTTAGCTCTATTTTCGAGATAGGTATTCATTGTATTGGCTGCCGCGATAATATGCTTAATATTAGCTCTTGGATCAGCACCATTAACAACAATAGATAGTTCAATTGGATTTAGGTCTACGTTGATTTCTCCGTAGCACGACTTGTTCTGCATGTGCTTACAAAAATCAGCTTCTGTACGAGCGACTCTACCACAATCATAGCAAATTGCTCTTCCAACAGCGGTGCCCATGGAAACACAAGTAGAAACACCGGTAGATATTTGTCTTGCTAATTGTGGGAAGCCCGCCTTGTCTAACGCGCATAATGCAATCACCCTTTTAAGGGAGCGGTCATAAACGGTATCAACAATGAAGCCCCTAACATGATCAACCGAACTCGATTTATGATCAACGCACAGGGGCTTGTGCTTCCACTTTCTATAAGCTTTAACTAATTCTTCTTCGGGAAAAATATCGCCATTAGAATTTTTATATGGCTTAATGTTAGGATCATTTGAGGTCCATTTCCACGTATTGCCACTTTTATCCCAACCTACTTGAACATTCTCGCCTTTAAGAGTTAATCTTGGGGAACCATCTTCATTTAGAGCGGCAGCCTCGGCAGCATGCATCATTACTGCTGAAAAATATAGGAAGTCTTCTGCTTTAGGGGCTATCTTCTTAAGGTTGGTGGCAAACTTCTGAAAATTTTCCAACACCTCAGCATTAACCTCTGGAATGCACGATTCCATATTTTCTAATCTGATTTCGTGCGCCTCGCCTAGTTTAATTATGGGCATGCATTAACTCCCCGACTTCTTCTGTTTAGAAGCATCAGTTTCGTCGGATTCTTTGACGATCTTCTCAGCAACCTGCTTAACGGCAGCCTTTTCTTCGTCTGTGAGTTTGCCTGGTTCGACAATACCGACTATTTTTCCGTCTCCGTGCTTTATAAATGACATATATTCTCTCGATCAGAAGACCACATATTTATAATGCGATATTACCACAAATCTTCCGACAATCGCCGGAAAGCTCATATATCATATGATATTATTACCATTATGTGTCTCAAACTTAGTTTCCTACCGTAGTTCTTTCTTCAACGGCCGAGTTAAGCCGGTCTTGCCTCTTATTAAACAGATCAATAATAAGCGGAGTTTTTTGCTCAATCTTCATTTGTAAGTCGTTGCTAATAGAGTCGACCCAGCTTGTGGCTAGAATATTCTTCTGAATATGAGACTTAATTCGTTCATCAATTATCTGATCAATCTCATCACATTGCTTCTGTACATCTTCAAGATTAGATACCACATTTTTAGCAAAATCTTTTGCTCGTAAATCATTAAACAAATCAGACAACTTATTAACTTTTACCTCTAATTCATCTATGGAGGCGATAAATGATTTGATTAATTTAAGCGTCTGTGTATCCGTTGCAAATGTTTGCATAAGATTAACACATTGAAATGCGGCTTTCTTGAACTCATCAAAATTATCAATAGATGTATCTCTAAAACGACGAATAACCGCCCTAGCCTTCATAACATCTTCTGGCGTCATGTCTGGGTTATCTTTAAATGGGGTTTTCATTATGTTTAGATGATCCGATGCCTGCATCAATAGCTTATCGGCAGATTGAAAATACAATAATGCCTGTTCTGCTTGGCGTTTTTCGCTATCAGAAACTTCATATGACATCCGGACACTATAGCTTTTCTTAATCATTATATTCCAACCATTTTGGTGCATTAAGTGAGATATTTCTTTTTCTTTCCAAAAACAGGGTCGCGTCTTTATACAAAAAATCGGAAATTTTACTAATATTTTTATTTCCACCATATGATAACATACCACAATTATCATAAACCGGAACAGCATTTTTTCTTTTTGGTAAGCCGCACTCCCGCTCTAATATGTCTCTATATGCCAATAAAAACTTAACTGTGCCCCTAAGCCCAAAACATACCTTATGATGATATTGATTTTGTATCCAAAAACTTCCATCACCATCGAAATATCCTCTCATAAAATGATGTCGTAATGGATGGTCAATTACATATTTGGGAAACTGGTAAATTAAACTTTTATTTGGTATAACTCCAAATTTTTTTAGATCAGTAATAATTTGAGGCGATGATATTCTTAATACACTTACACCGCTATATTCATTAGGATAATCTCTAATAATTCTTTGCGATTGCAAAATATTGTTTATTTTTTCAAGGTGTCGTCTGTCTTTTTTAGATAATCTGATAGATAATTCTTTACAGACATTACCATCGGCAGCAATAAATCCAGCCACATAAAAGGAGTGTGGGGTGTCTGTGCTAAAAAAATTATCATTTACTTTTAGTTTGTTTGTATTTTTGAATGTAATATGGTTGTTTTTGAAATTCTTTTTTATGGTTGATGGTGATACTCCAAAATATTCGGCAACGGCACCAATAGTTTTGAGTTTTGCATATTGTGATCTAAGATCCGCCGGATCTAATAAAATTGTCTGTCTCATAATAATATGTAAATTTATGCATATGCTATTTTTACAAAGAAAGACTTTTTAGTGTCCAACCTCTGAGAAGAATCCATTGTAATTTTCTGTTGGCCCAAATCCTCGTTGTCCCGCATCATTATCAAACTCACCAACATTAGGAACAGCTGCACCCTTATCAGGATCATACCGAAATAATGATGTATCTGGATAATTTTGACGTGTTGGCGATTGATCGTTTATATATGTATAGAGGGCGTCCATTGGATTTTGTTTAGTATGATCTAAGAATGGCGCGAAACTTCCTCTATGTGCTTCATCAAAAATACCATCACGGTTATCACCAATATAAGTTCGTTCATTAGAAACTATATCAGCATCATTCTTATCCTTGGATGATTTGCACGATCTAATGATCTTTTCATACAAAGATACGATGTGCGTAGGGACGCCAATTCCAAAACCTAATGATTTGGCCTCTTTTATAGCCGTATCAGGATCAACGCCAAGATATTTGCACTTAACAAGCGCTACCGCTAAACCAGTTCTATCCTTGCCTTCGTGGCAATGAACAAATGTGGGGCCGCCTTCTAAAAACATCTTTTTTAGATCTTGTGTTAGAAAATGTAATAGAGTTTTTCTATCATCTTCAATATACATTTTGATATGCTGAATGCCAAGCAATTTACATACACGATCTATCTTTTTGCCTGACGATTCATCTAGACTTACAATCTTTTTAATGCCTAGTTTATCTTTTAGCCCGACTACATCCTGTTGGGATGGTGCGGATCCACGATATAATACATTTGGCACAACAGTGCGAAGTCTCTTAATCATAGGCTCCTCACCAAACTATTAAGAACTTCTCTTACATACTTTGCGTCATGATTAAATAAAACGTGTTTAACGAACGTTATTGCTTGCCCCATGGCAGATGACTCTGGCAATTGTTTTGATGAAATCTCTGACTCGTTCAACATAGAAAATTTCTGTTTTAAACGCCGAGTGGCGTTCATTTGTTTTTCCATTGGCAATCGCTGCAATGTAAACTTAACGATATCAGATAGATATTTTCCAACTAATTCTGCATTACCTAATTCGGCTATTGCGGCAGTTTTAATTGTTTTTTTATCAATCTTAACCTTGTGAAGTTTATTAAACTTTATTAGAGAATTTTGTAATGCAATTCTTTCTGGCTTATGCACCTTGCCCTTAACAGCTTTATCAAACTGCGCCTTAAATATCTGTAAAAATTGATTTACTTGTTCAGGATTGGCTTTTTCACGCAACTTGCGCATAATAGCAGAATATGCAAATTCATCAATATCTGTTAGATCAATAATTGGAGTATTATCATCCACTTTGGAATGATCAAAATGCTTAAAGTATTCAACCTGCCTCAATCTTTTCTCGGCAGCCTTACGAGACCTGCTAGTTCCAAGATTTTTTCCCTTTTGAGACAACACACGATATTTACCGTCAGGCAACTTGCGTATTTTAGCAAGTTTTACCAGATCCTGTATGCACTCATTTTCATAAGTGCTTGCCAGCCGTAATAAGGTGTTTAGTTTGTTCATTTTTTAGGTTCATTTTGCTTATCAATAAATATTGCTTTTATATCAATAGACTCTTTGCTGCGCAACATCATTTCTTCGAGCGTTCCTTTACCATCAATTTCATTTAGAGCCCTTATGGCTCTTTCATTGATAAACATCATATTACCCATTTTAAGATGTCTTCCGGGTGCAACATAAGCGCAGTTAATAATGAGGCACTCACGATATGCACCAACTACTTTACCGCAAAAAACCGCTGGATACGCAGTAGATACTTGTTCCGTGCTTACGTCTTCATAAGAGTCACCAACATATATTTCAAGGAACTTGTCCTTAAAAACTTCTACTAAAAATTCGGCAAAAGTCTTGCCAGACCCTTGTAGATTTTGTATGGATTCATGAATTTGTTGTTCCGATACCATTGTTTTCCTTAAAGAAACTTTAGAAGAAATGTTCTATAGTTAGTTCCGGCATTTTTTAAGCTTATGGGATGATAAGATGACTTTTTATTCATAAGACAACTTATATTTACTGTAATTCCGCCAATTTTGGATGTTGCGTCCTTAAAAACCTCGGCAACCGTCTCTGACATTTGTTGGACGGCGGCAAAACACTCTTTTTCGGGGCCAGGTATAGAGCACTCTACCTCTACATCGCGCCCATCAGTATGCGTATATGATGTCGAAAGAAGATCTTCATCTAATGCACTACATAAAATGCGTGAAAACTCTATGGCACTTGTATAATCAGAAGATTTAATCTGTATAAGAATGTCATTATTTTGTAGTGCCTTTTTATACAGTCTTTTAATAGAGACACCGGCAGTAGCGCTTAACATTTGCACATATTTGTTCAAGATACCCTCCATACTAGAAGTATCGGTATGAGCCAGCATTGATGGTGGCTGTTGGTTTGTTTTTTCTGGCGTATATCCGGTTGCTTCGTTCATCGATAGCAGCGTTTTCCTATAAATAGGATTGTGCTTATTTTGGTTAACTTGTCGGTTTAAATCTCCAAGCGTAATGTATCCCTTTTTTTCTTTATCAAATATTGGATTACCATCATATGCTGATTGCTCGCTACGCACGGATATTTTTGATCCAACATTTAAATATTTTTTACTTAACAATGCTTCTCCTACCCGCACGCCTTCTGGGTTCTTTTCTAAAATAACCGTGTTTGGGTCGCCCTTTTTAACTCCTGGTAATTTTAGTGCTACTGGCCATAAATTAGAGACATAATACTGGCCACCAGAGGTAAATGGTTTGCCACCCTGTAATGCCATGTTGCCTTTAATTAGTTTTTTTATCCATGGCAGCTGCTGTTCGCCTGATAATTTTCTAAAATCATCTGGTGAGCCAGGAAAACCTAAACCTTTAAGAACGAAAGGCATAAATTGTATTAGGCCCGAAGCGCCTCCACCCGGATTATGGGCAGACGGATTCATCCCGGATTCAGATATCATCACAGAAATTAAATCCTCTGGCCTCATGCCAAGCTCGCGACACATCCGAACGAGCTTTGGATAAAAATTATTGCCTAAATTAGCGGGCATTATTTACCCCTTAATTTTTCTTGCCACATCAAACAAATTAATTGCTGTTTCTGGGTCAGACCCCTGGATAGTTGATGCGTATTTAGAAATATAGGCGGCCAATATAAGTGGATCCTCACTGCTCATTGATTCTAATGACGCAAAGAAACGATTATGTGCATTTAACGGTTTTCTTGTTGGCATTCCTTCTGGTGGCGGAGTTTTTGCAGTGATATTTTCGCCTGGCGGCTTCATCTGCTCTGGTGATGGGACGCCTGGAGGAGCTATGACTGCTGGTGTGGCCGTCGGAACATTAACCGGCACACCAACATACCCCAAACCCATTGATGGCAATACTGGTGGCGAGGCGCTAGCCGATGGTGGAACTGAAACTGATGTTTCATGTCCTAATTCTACTTTACCTGATTGCTCGCCTTTTCCTAACCCTGCGGCAGGATCAGATGGAGCTGCTCCCGCTTCTTCGGCCTTAATCTTTTCATTAATTTTCAACCATGGAACAACAGACTTTTCATAATAAGCTCGAAAACTATTATCAAATTTATCGAACCCAGACTTCATTTTATTTGCAGCCTCTATATATTGATCTGGTTTACGTAGGGCCCTTGAAGTAGCCATTTGCTTCAGAGACGCAATGGCCCCCTCTAAAAGTTTTTGCGCTTCATCTAGTATCTTTTCTCCACCTTCACGCAAATCTTTTGTTTCTTTTGGATATCTCTTTTGCCAAGCCGCCAAAGAACGTCCGCGCTTTGTGCCAATATTATAGAAAAAGTCCATGATGCCGGCTTCTTTAATAAAATATTCAGAAGAGGCTTCAGACTTTTTAGACATATGCTCTTTTAACGATTCTAAATGCTTATCATATCCTTCTGGTAATCCATCAAATAAAAATTTGTTATGAATTCTATTAACATCAACAAAAAACTTATTGACATCTTGACCTACGTCAAACATCTTTTTGTGAAATCTTCCTAAATCAGCTACACCAGCCATGTATTCATGACGATTAAAATTAGTGCGAGCTAGTTTCAATAAGTCTTTTACTGCAACTCCATCAGATGGTGGATCAGACTTACCAATTTTTTTGCCAGTTAAAATAGAACGAATTCTATCATCCATATCTTTTAGAGATGTCATAACCCTGTCAAGCTCTGGCTTAAAGAAACCCTCAAGATATGCGCCTGGCATATTGATTTTTTCTCTTAACTTATTGAGAACGCTGCGTTCTTGGGCATTTTTATCCATGGAAACCCTCTGCTTATGTGCTGTTAGCTAAAACTATACGTAATTATACATAAGTGTGGCGTTATCCAATGTATTTAGGCTTTACTTGGCCGGCGCTGGTGGAGGGCCACCTGCGGGCGGGGGCATAGCTGGAGGAGGGGCTGGTGGGCCACCTGCTGGTGGCGGGCCACCGAGACCACCTGACGGTGGCGGTGGGGGTGGTAATCCGCCTCCGGGCATTCCCAAATCTGGTAATCCACCAGGAGCGCCGCCAGCAACTTCGCCAGGAAGCGGTTGCTCTTGTTGTGCGCCCTGTTGTGGCTCCGGAATTTCGTCCTCATCATCCAATGCACGCAGGGCATTAAGATCCATTGCATCCAATGCGGCTGCTTCTTTTTTGGCTATGGCTAGCTGAATGCTCTCTTTGCGCATCTTTCTAATCTCGTCTTGTTCCTCTAATCCTAATGAACGATAAAGAGTAGATAAAGAAGCTCTTTTTTGGTCAGCTTGTCCTTGGGTAAGCGTTACCAACGTATTGATATAATCGCCGGCATCAAACAATGACATATGATTCCAATCAATTTCTGGAACGATCAACTGCTTCTCACCACCTGAATAGTCATAAAATCCCTGTATTTTAGAGATGGGGGCGAAAATCTTGGTCTTTAACCACTGTGACATCATATTACGAAACTGCATATAGCGCTGTCTTAATACATCGAGAGCCACGCCGCCATTAGCGTAAGTAGTATCAGCGCCGCCATCCATCATAACTGGTGGAACAAATAATCCAACGAAAATCTCTTTGATGAGCTGCGTGATATCACCAGAAATATCATAGATACCCTGACCCCAACCAACTCTCTCTACTGAAACGCCTTCGTGTGTGAATATCTTAAAATCTTTGTCGTATTGGGCCGACTCGAATACACTTCTCCAAGCTTCTAGGTCTACGAATGTTGGCTTATAATTTTCTGATCCAATTTTTACTATGGTTAGTGGATTGATCATGTTATCAGATTGTGCGTATTTTGATTCGCGTAGCTTATCGAATAACATTAACTGACGGAATATGCAGACTGGTAAGCCAGTTCCACGGATTTCGTAAGGGCTTATTCTACGAGCCAAATGCGAAACATGGAAATTATCTAGTGGAATATTTTCACCGCGTCTAACAGAGTCAATGATGTGTTGATTAAGTTGCTTGCGCTGCTCAATATCGGTTGGTCTATTAGAGAAAATTATCTTTTTTAAGTTTTCATCAGGACGCAACATAATAATTGGTTCAGATGCCACAACCGTTCTTTTGACAATCATAAAATCTGGATTTTGTATATGCAAACGACTCCATTTACCCTTTCCCTCATCTAGCTCTGCATATACGAACGCCTCGCCCAACAAAAAATACTCTTGTGCAATTTGCACACAAACGTTCATCAAATCTATCTCTTCAATCATATCATTGAAGAACTTTTCAATATCCTTATTTGGACACTTAATTGATAGCTTACTTATAGGATAGGTGCTGTGCAAACTAATAGCATTATGCACGAATGGATTAAGTGCAAAGAAGCTACGACACCACGCATTAATGGTAGCTCTGTCGCGTGGAAGATTTAAGTTGCTATTTAGCCACAGCGGAGAATATACTTCTGGCGTCTGCTTAACCGAGTCGCCACCAACACCATGAAACATCCCTGCACCAGAACTGCTAACGCCCTGCGCAAACTTCTTCATACCACCAACGGAAGATACTACGCGAGCATTTTCTGTCTCTTGATTTACTTGCGACATCTTGTTATAAGTGGGGCCGGAGCCGTCCAAAAAATAACCCTGATCTACTTCATCAGAAAGAATAACCCTTCTTTCCTGCGAAACGCCATTAGCCATAATAGCGCTGACATGTGGTATGGTGGATCTATTTTGTAGAAACTTTGCTGAAAAGGAATCGTGATTTCCCAAACCTGATTTTTTAATACCAGACATTATTACCTCTGTTCCACTATACCTGTTCTATTATACACAAATATGATATATCCGTATAATCTTCAACATTTAGATTTTTCTGCCAACATACCCACCAACAACTAGTGGCTTATTACCATAAGAGGCGTCTTTAAGAGACGGATTATTGTCTGAAAATCCCCTACTAATCAAAAACTTATACGCCAAATATGCATTCAATAATGCCATAAAACCATCGTTTGGCGTGCCACCTTTGACATAATGTATGCTTGGGTCTCCGCCAGTTTTAGAAATAGATGGTTTTAGTTCCATACTGGCGCAATGCTCGATTAACCAAGCAATCTTTTCATAATCACCATATGGAAATCTAATCATTCCTTTTTTCATCTGTTCATATAATTCTCCGATATAGAAATCTCTTTCGAATAGTATTTCTTTTGGATATGCATCCACATTAAACTTGACATAGTTATTAACTTTACTATGCGCGCGCGACACAAGATATCTATCACCATATGTGGTATGAAGTATATAAGAGAAATCGTTAGAATAACCAATATCTCCTACGGCTAATTGTATATTGTATTGTCTCATTAGCTGATCAATAATACCCTTTTTACTTTCGGGATCGTTTCGCTTAAACTTTGTGCAAAACTCAATGGACAATAATCCGGGGCCCTTGGTCAAAAGAACAACGGCGGTACTATATGATTGCCCTTGCGATTTAACTCTGTCAGGATTGGCGAGCTGCTCTAAATCGGCTCGGGCGCCGTAATCTATTCCTAATATCGCCATTTGATCCATTAGCCCTGCACTAGCCTCTATTCTAGGACTAAATTTTCTCTCAAAATCAGCGCAGTGCTCACGTATTTCTTCTGGTGTAATAGGGCTAGAATCTCCTTGAAAAAACTCTCCAAGAACTTCATTCATAAATACGCGCTCTGTATTAATTGGATGTTTACCTGGTTTTTCTTTTTCGATATCTTCTCTTGTAAACATTGGCATGTAAAGCTGATTAATATGAAATCCAATCATATCACAATCGGGATCATTTTCGTCCTTAAATGCCACCCACTTTCCTCGCTCCTGCGCCTCCAGCTTATCTTGTTCATGTCCACATTTTGGACATTTAACTATCTGACCGTGAATCCAAATCTTCTCCCAATCATCTGATTCCGGCGTATAAAGTGGGAAATGTTCTTTACATCCCTCACACCCTAAATGATAATACTGTTGTGAAGACCTCTGCCACCTCTTATGGAAACCGGATCCTTTGCGTCTTGGGGTGCCAAAATAGACTTGAACACCTTGCGTTGGCTTGCCATATTTGGCTGTTGTTAAAATCTTTAGCGCGTTACCAAGTGCCTGATCAGTTGTTTTTTGTACTTCATCAAAAAAGATAACGTCGGCAGTACGACCCATTATCCTATCAGCATCTATTCCTGTTGACTCTATCCACAAATGGTTTCCGCCAGCAAATTGCTTGAAATGTAGCGAATCATTTGTAGCAGTTGACTGATCTAGTAAGAGTTGCATAAATGATTTGGGACGAGAACCTTTGGGACCATCTTTGGCTGCTGGCAGAACCTTTGCCTGCGAAATCATTTGATTTAGTTTTGTTTTTGAGTAAGCGGCAGCTAACTCTAATTGTGGAAATGCATGTATAACACGGATGGGCGGCTTATTTAGACCACCAAACAATCCAGATCCCATAAAATACATTTCCAAAGCACTAGCCATAGTGGTGGCGCCGACCTGACGACCTTTAACCATGATAACTGGCTTTGCATTTGGCTCTAATGCTTTGATACCAATGTATCGATAAATATCTGAGAAAGGTTTATATCCATTGCCCCGTAATGTAAATGGATGCCCATCTAACGTTAAGTTTTCTTGGCAAAATATGACCGGATCATATATCATAAGCTGTTTTTTAAGCTTATCAAATATCTCTTTATCTTCAATTTGTAAACTAGGCATATTGATATGATGATATATTAACTATTATGAACCAGCAAAAAAACAGCAGTCTAAAATATTGCATTAAATGCAGCGTTAAATTAACCAAGAAAAATTGGCCTAAATGTCTATGGAATCGCAGCAACTATATATGTACGCCGTGTTTTCGAGAGTATGGTAAACATTACCACACAACTGATCCTGAGTATGGTAAAAAACAACGCAATAGAACGCGCATGAGGCGTAGTGCTGTTATTTTTCAATATGGAAACCAATGCGCCCAGTGTGGAGAAGATGATTACACAAAACTAACTATAGATCATATCAATGGCGGTGGAAACGCTCATCGTAAAGAAATAAAAAATAAACTAATAGACTATATATACAATAACTTAATCGATAAAAATGAATATCAGGTTTTATGCTGGAACTGTAATTGTAGTAAAAATGTTGTATATAAAGATAAATATGCTCTTCGAGACAAAAAAATAGTCATTGAGCGCTATGGCTGCGTCTGCAATAAATGTAAAGAAGATAGAATAGAACGACTTACTATAGATCATAAGAATAATGATGGCGCTGCACGGCGTAAAAAATATGGATGTAAAACAGGATCTCGATTTTATCGTTGGCTGATCAAAAATGCATTTCCAAATGACTTGGGGCTACAAGTATTATGTTTTAACTGTAATTGCAGTAAGAGATCTGTAGAAAAATATGAATTAGAAGCGGAACAATCCGGGCAAGTGCAAAGCACTTAAATTTTGGCTGGCATTAAAGCATTAAATGCGTCAGTATTTGACGGATCTATATCGGAATCGGCCGATCCATGGTCGCCTGATCCGAGGTTATCGAAACTATCGTAGTTGCCGGGATTGTCTTTTTTGGCTTTTAGGTTATAGTTGCTAACTAATCTGATTAACTTATCATCTTCCCAAGCGCTTTCATCTGAAATATCATTAGCATGATATGAGTGCAGCCTACTAATGATGGCCGGTACTGGAATATTACCTTTTGTTTCTTTGATGATGTTTTCTAATGTTTTCAGAATGCTTGGTTTTTGCTGAATAATTAACGGCAAATTGGCATTACCTTTAGATTGCGGCTGCTCTGCCGCGGTTTTGGTAGCCCCATCGATTTCTTGCTCTGATGTCTTAACATTGTTAAGGTAGGAAATGAGACCGCTTCTGTCCATCATATCATCTACTGCCGCTTGCACGGAAGGATACTTTGACTTACTGTTCATAATGGAACTAATCTGATCGAACAAACTGTGTCCAACTGGCTGAACACTGGTCTTTTGCAACTTGTTCTCAAATTGCCTTAACCAATGATCTTCACTGCCAGCCTCATCGGACTGTCTATTAATTACTGATTGATGTCTTGGATTTTTATTAGACATTACGTTGCCTCAAATTAACTATGATAATTAGCTGCCCAGTTGAAATTATCACTATCGCTGACTTCCAAATCTTCGTCAGGCTTCATGCCCATGTCAATACGCATTGGCATTCCCATATCAAATAATAGCTGACGTAATTCGAGCTGCTCACGATCATTAAGCTTGTATTTTTCGGCTTGCTTGTCGAAAATCCATTCTACATCATGTCCGGCCGACACCATTCCGTTTATACAGATTCTTGCCAAACTAGATATCAGCAGCGGCACAGTAACATATATTCCTTGGACACCTGTAATTTTTTGTGCCTCTTTAATAAAACCATCTGAATCCATCTCATATTTGGCCTTCTTGCGCTTACGAGACGACTTCTTTGACTCCTTAACCTTTTCAAGGCGTGCGTGTAATCTAGAAATACCGTCGTCTAACTCTGCTCTAACTTTTTCTATCTTGTTGGCATCTAATTCGCCATCTAGATCCATCCTCATGGCCTTAGATATTTCGTTATCAACTCTCTCCATATAAGCCATGGCGCGCTCCAAGCCAGCAGAATCCTGTCCTGAGTGCTTTGGAACGCTGTCTATCTTTTCTTTAATCCAAGCAACAAATCCATGCGGGCCTCTAGATGCCCAGTCCCACTTCTCATTTTTGCTATCCTTGCCCTTTTTGGCATCGTTGGCGTCTTCTTGCTCTTCCGCATGAATAGGAGACTCAGATACTTCCAACATTGGCTCAGGATCTTTTGTTCCTGCTGGGGCGCCTGGAAGCTCTTCTACTATAATCTCAATTTCACCCGGTTCAGACACTTCTAATGGTGCGTCTAGGCTTAAACTGTTTGGCTCCAATGGCGGCATTTCAGACACAGAATGCTCGTCGCTAGCCGGCAATTGTGAGGCCGGTGAAGCTGGGTCTATGACATATAGCGTTTGTGCATTAGATTGTAAAGTCATTTAGATACCTCTGGGAGTGCTTTCTTTATATGGTTATATGCATTTGTATGCAATAATAATCGTTGGATTTATATGTTCCACTTGTCCTCAAAAGGCCGAGTTCCTATATCAGACTTGCCAGAATAAGTTTGTTCATTATTAACGGTATTTTCGGCGTCTAGGTCTGAAATTGGATCAATTCCGTCTGGGAGACCAAATAGGTCTGACTCGGCTGGTGTTAGATACTTATTCATCAATTTTTCCAAATCATCTTCATTAAGAGATCCGGGAAACTCCACATCTTCCGTATAATCTCTACCAAAATCCAATTGATCTGGGCCTTTGCCCTCGAAATCCTTTTGCGGAGTATATCGGTCTAAATATCCGCCAATTTGCGCCGCATATGGCGCTGACTCGAAATCGCCTAATCCGACAGATCCTGGCATAATACCATCATTTGGGGCGGCATCGACTGCTGGACCAAGCGCTTGTGGAAACTCGAATGACTCCGAATCACCTATAATAGGGCCCGTTTCTGATGTCTCTTCTCTTTGTATATCGGTTGGAAAATCTATATCGTTAGAGTCGTGTTTCTTGGGAGCTTTTGGTTTTCCTTGGTAAATACTGTTCTTCCAATCATAAATACTGGTGCCGTGTTCCTTGGGCGGTAACGTATAATCGGCATTGTCATCGGAAAATAAAACGCCGGGACTAGTGCGCTTGAAGTCTGTAATAGACTTCATTTTATTGCCATCATTCATAGCGTCATAAGCACCGTGCCCATAATCAAAATTGGGGCCATTATTTTCATCGTCGGCCATTTTTATTATTCGATTTAATATAGCGACCCTAGCTTTTATATCTGGATTTTTCTTGGTTCTCGTCCCATCATCTAACTGCCACGAATCGTCGGTCACATATTTGTCCAGCAGCTTCTTGCGCTTTGCCTCTAGAAATTCCTGGACGCTCTTATAATCTTGCATGTGGTGCCATCCGGCCCCCGGGCCTATGTGCTCGAAGCCCGGAATGTTATAAGTATCATAGTTATGGTAAAACGGCTCCTTGAAACGAGTTTGCATGACAATGGCGGGATCTGATTTATATTTCTTTTTGCCGGGGCTCGGTTCATTTACTCCGCCACCTCCTTGGAAATAGGCAATTTTATTTTTTGACATTTGCTTTTCCTTGTAGGTGTTGCTGGTAATATGGGTATGCTTTTTCAGAAATTGGAATGTAGCTCCATAAGTTCATTTTTGTTATGAGCGCGGCCGCCTTTTCGCCGTTTCTTGTGAAGGCCTCATTCAATTTTTCTGTCATTGATTTTTCAGTTGATATCTTTACTGTTTGAGGATTCTTTATGACATAGTTAATTATACTATCATCTATATCAAAGTCTAATTTGCAAGCAAGGTAGATCGCCCTTATAACCCTATTTCTATTTGATGTAAGGGTTATCTCTGGCGCTAAACATGTTCTAATTGTGCGTTCGGAAATGTCCTTAAATCCACGACCAGTTGGATCAGATATTGTTTTCAGATCTAGTTCCATTAATAGCGCGTTGCAAGTAAAATCCCTACTAAACATTTCTCGCTGCATATTGGTTGGATCTTCAATACCCATTTGACGCAGTATGTTGTCGATATTATGCACCATAAAATTGGACGAGAAATCCACTTTTAAGTTGCCAATAAAAACGGTGCTGTGTCCGTCTTCCATTGTTTTTCTGGTGACATTATATTTTTTACGGAGACCAATCGCAAACTCTTGTGATAAATAATCTACCGTTTTGTCTCCGGTCGTAATATCCAAATCAGCTATATTTTCTAGATGGCCCATTTTCTTGTCACGCGCGACACCGCCACATATTTTAGCTGGAGATGCACCTATATCTCCTTGCACTCTCTTCAATTCTTGAAGCAGCTCTCGGAGTTTCATATATTAACCTACTGGTTTTGGGACGGCGGGTGGGGCTGGCGGAGCTAGTTCTCCCATTTCTACCGCTGGCGTTTCTTTCTTTGGCACTGCCATTTCGGCCGCCTCTTGTTCTTTACGCATTTGCTTACGTTGCTTTTCTTGTGCCGCGTCTTGTTCTAACTTGCTCTTAACACCATCAGCATCTCTGCCTGGTTCTTTTACATTTACTTCTTTGTCTGTCATTGCGCCACGAACTTTGGATAGAATATCTTCAACGCGAGTAGAACAGTAGTTATACGCCTCGATGGTTTTATTTTGCGCCTCACCAAGTTGTGGAAAGAAAGAAGATATACCCTTTCCTTGCATCATCATATCAACTTTTGATAACCTTCTTGGAAGCTCTCTAACCTTGAATACTTTTGTTAGGCTTTCTAATTCGGCAGCAATATCTGCCATAGTAACATTAGCAAGTAGCCGGTCCATTTTTGAATCAAACTCGGACACATCCGTGTCTGGCTTGTCTACATCGGTAGTGGCTGGAATATCATCTTCGGTCACCTCTAGCGGCTCATCTGTTACTGGAGGCAATGTGGCGCCCGCCGCAGGAGCTTTTGGAGCTATTGTTGGTACAAATGCGGGCCTTTGTCTCTCTGGGGGCGGCTCATCAGTTAGAGGAATGTCCTCGTTAACAACTGGAGGGACACCTGGAGGAGCTGGAGGCACTATTTGAGCCTCTGACACCATTAGCATTTCTTCTTGGTCACTTACTTCAAGTTCATCAACCACTTCCAAATTATCATCTGATTTTGTTTCATCAGTTTTATTGCCATCATTCATGTTCTCAATTAGGCCTTTAATGCCTTCTGGCTGTGGCGCTTCTTGTGGCATAATGGGAGGCGTAGATGCATCAACACCGGCAGGTGCTGGTGGATTTCCTAATGCGCCGACTGATGGCTGATCCTTGTTCTGATCTCCGCCAACTGGCGTATTGACATTTGGTGCCCCTGGCGCTGGCTGTGGTCCGCCTGCCATGGTGCCTGATTGGCCTGCTCCAGATGGATCCGGTGGAGGGGCTGGCGACAAAGCTGCGCCAGCATCACCTGTGCCAGTCGCTCCAACTGCAGATGCGCCTGGCGTTTGTGCAACAGAATAAAGCATTTCGGCCGCCTTAACGAAACCTTGGCGGCTAAGAATATTAGCCTCACGAACAATCATATCCTCATATAAACGAGTAGATATGCTAAGTTTATTGACTAATTGAACTTTCTTTTTGAGACTATAAATTGCCTCCATTAAACCCTCTAACTCTGGGCCGGCGAATGTCTGGCCATCCGTGGATCGTAAAAGTTTTTCGGCAGAGTCGAGGCGCCCAATAATTTTTTGGCGTTGCTTCTCAATAATGCTTCTTTTTTCCTCATTACGATCAGCATCTTCACGAACAGTATCTACGTTAGCATGCTGCTCGTCTTCTTTTGGCTGGTCAGGCTTCACATGAAGAAAATACCCTGGTTGCCCATTTTCATACCATACCTGTGCAAACTTGTATTTCATGTGAGCCCCTTCTTCGTAGAACTTTAACCAGTTTAAGAAGTCATATACTTCCATTTTTTTCCAGTCTTTCGTAGCAGTCTTGATAGCTTCTTTATATGAGAGGCCGGCCTTCTTTTTATAGTGAATGTCTTTAACTGCCATCAGCCATTTTTTCATATCATGTTGTCCAGGTATATATGAATACTGGTCGTAATTAGGATAGGCCTTTTTGTTTTGTATAAAAGAAAGATGTTCTGGCTTAAACTTACTATAATCTATGCCGTGCAGATCAAGAAGCTCCATGATCTTTTCCATTTTATTTATTTGCTCTGGCGTCAATTCAGGGTTAGCTACCTCGAACTTATTTCGTGGCGACAAATCTCTAAATTGAACTTTTAGCTCTTGTTTCTTGGGCATTGTATTATTCGTTATTTAGTTTCTTGTTAATTGTTTCGTTTAGTAGTTTTGCTTCCGCTAACTTCATATAAGTATTTGGAACAGTTTCTGGGACTGGCGCTTTTAGTTTTGCCATTTTTTCCTCGAATAACTCCATAAATAGCATTGAGCTTTCCAAGTCTAACTGTGACAAAACGTCTCGGATTATATCATGAAATACCGAAATATGCTGATCAACTACTTGCAAAGTCACGTTGTGCTGAATAGTCAAATCAGCCGGATTTTCGGTAAACTTGTAGTATTTTTCTAGGACATTGCCTAAAACTTCGCAATATTCAATGAACACGCGATCTATCTTGGTGTTTATATTACGCGGATCGTTTTGTATCTCATCGAAAATCTGCCCAAGACGAGTTTCAATAGCAACAATAAGATGGGCGGCCATCTGTCGTAAATCAATTTCTTTGGTAGCCAGCTCCATCATCTTACTTTTGTAAGTTGGATTATCCTTAACAGCAAGTTCTAATTGTTCTTGTGTGCTTGTAGATACTGCTAATTTAGTTTTCTGTATATCCTCTTGGATCATACTATAAACATCTAAATAGTTTTCCTTGAATACTTTAATAGACTTTTCTGCAATTACAAACTTTGCTTCATTACCGTTGGTATATTTGCCGGCCAACCATTCGTGAATATCTTTCGGCGCATAGTCCAATACTAATTTGGCAATTATTTCCTCACGATCTGGATG
>QGNH01000673.1_pt1 | contig 32352 bp, 54 predicted proteins | sample 1735481 | NCBI WGS metagenome assembly QGNH01 (sample SAMN09239004, study PRJNA386568) | Viral metagenome, whole genome shotgun sequencing project. | reverse complement strand
CCACAGCGCGCGCAATGCCGCGTTCAGTGCCCACGGTTGTCTCGCGAGGACGCCTTCTTGACAGTGGCCCGCGCAGCGGTTCAAGGCGAGATTCGTAGAGGTCATATCGGCCGCGCCGCCGAGAATCACCGCGCTCAGCAGGATGTGCAGCATCAGCGCCCACCCTCGGCCACGGCCAGCATCCGAATCACCAGATCCAGCACGGCCCCGCTGAGACTGCGGTTCTCGCGCTTCGCGTAGGCTTTCAACCGGACATAGACGAGGGGAGGCACGCGGAGATGCACGGGCGTGCTTTTCGGGGCGCAGGCTTTCGACATGCCGATGAGTGTATACGATTGGTTGCGTTTGTCAAGCTGGCGAGAGCGAGCGCGTCAGCGGGCCATGAGTCCGAAGGCTGGGCGCCCTCCGACCAGATGAGATGCCGGCAACTGACGCGCTCGATCAACTCAGTAATCGTAGAAGTCTGGAGACCAATAGCCAAGCCAGCGCACGCTGCCGACTAGGTAGGTTTTAACCATCCGCCGTCGGTGCCCTGCCGATAGCCTTTCGACACCAACCACGCCGCATCCGATGACGCATCGGTCTGTGATGTCGAGAGCAAGAACGTGATGAAGTCGCTCTCGGTTTTGCCTGGGTTGGTCGATGTCCAGATCATTTTCATGGCCGCATAGGCCGCGAACAGTATCGGGTTCACGCTTGAGATGAGTCCAACCGCTGCGTCAATGTCCGCGATGATGACTTGTGGTGTGGCCATGCGTTACGCTCCCGCCAGCAGTAGACCGCTTTTGATCTGGCCGATGAGACTCAAGATACTTGCCGCGAGCGAGGTGATGGCACTTGCCGTGCCGACAGGGATCGCCTTGTTCACGGTTGCGAGTGCGGCATCCATGTCGCCAATCAGCGCGTCAATCGACGCGGCCGTGATGGGGGCTTGTGCCGTGCCCTTTATCTGGGAGTAGGTCGTGAGCAAAGCCGCGAGTTTCTGCCCATCGACTTCGATCTGATACGCCCCCTGCACGATCACGGCGGCTTGTGGAACCGTGAGCACTGTCGGAATGGAGGCCGAGAGACTTTGGGCGGAGAGCGAGATCTGATGCGCGGTCTGCACGACCTTTGTGCCGTCATCCGCCACTTGAGCAATCGTGGTCGGATAGATCGTGCTGGCGCAGCCGACCGATAGCGAGACGATGAGCGCGAGAATGATCGTCCTCATGCGGGCACCCCAGGCACGGTATTCGCTGGCGTGGTCACGGTCGGCACCGTCGCCCCAGAGGCGATATGCTCCACGACGGCCGATTCCGTGGTGGATCCGAACTTGAGCGCCACGAGCAGCTTGATCCTGGCGGCATAGGCCGTCCAATACGACCAGCTAAAGCCGACGATCGCGAGGGCCGCGGCACTCACGTAGTTCGTGGCGTCGCCAGCACTCCACACGCCGCGCGCGACGAGATAGCCGGCGCCGATCTTCAGCAACGAGCGCACAATCGACGCCAGCGCTTCGACTAACATCGGATTCATATCACTTTGCTCCTGACGGGACAGGATTCACAGCCCCGTGAAAATAGAGATTGGTCTGGTCTTGCCGGGTGCCTTGATCATTCACCTGCCGTTGTAAGTTACCGAGCCATATGCCAGCCCCGAGCAGCATCGCGGCGATCACGAGCCATTGGGCCACTTGGGCAGGCGTCACAGGGCTACCACGGACTCGGCGGTGCAGGTCCGAACAGCACGTAGATCACCGCAATGCAGGCAATGACCACGCGGAGCAGTTCCCAGATATTGCCCGGAAACGTGAAGCCGATCACCGATAGGAAAAGCGGCAGAATCAACCAACGCATAGACGACGCGCCAAAGAAACGCTTTCATATCAGACTCCTTAATGGTCGCTGATAAGTTTCGCAATGGAACTGAAGAGCCACGGCAGACTCGCGACAATCGCTGAGACGATGAGGGAGACCTTGGCCACACGTGCATCGGTTTCTCGATAGACCCGTGATTTCTCACGCCCAAGTTCAGCTTGTTCTGCGGTATGCATCGTTTCGATCTTCAAGACGCGGTCCGCCACGTCCCGATCGTCTTTGTCGTGGATGTTCATCCGTGTTTCGATCCGCTCCATCGCATGATCGATGGCCTCGCGCGTGTTCTTATGCTTCTCGTCAATCTTCTCTGAGAGCAACTGGAAGATTTCAAAGAGCGCCCCGCTCGTGGCGGGCTTCGGATCGTTGGGGTTCAGGTTCATCCCTAGCCCCACCCTGGATAGTTCATCGTGACCATCCGAGCCCGCTCAACCGCCACGATGGACTTCTGCTGCTGATTGGGATCGCGCACGGTCTGATACGTTCGCGTCTCCCCGACGAGGTAAAACCGTGGCCCACGGCTGCAATCATGAAAGATGAACGGCCCGTGGAAACTCGGCTGAAACTCTGAGAAGTTCGGATCGCGGACCATGTATTGCGCTTTGTCCGCCAGCGACACGCCTTCCGCTTCGGGCGGGCCTGTGGTAGTGAACACGATGTCAAGCCCGTCGAATTCAGGCTTCGAGTAATCGCCTTCGTCGATCACGTAGAGGTAGGGATTGCCGGCCGGCCCGTTGGCGAACATGAACCCGAGATACCCGTCAGGCCCGATGATCGTCCGCATCCAGGGGATCGTCGTCGTCATCATGTCCACGGTCCAGGCGTCAGACGGCCCCCAGACGCCATCGTAGGACACGAGGAAGGGGCCATACGCCGTGCGGTCGTAGCCCGTCCGCAACGTCGCCACGAACCCTTCAAACGTCGCCAGGATGTCGAGATTGTTTCCTTCGCCGTTGACGATGAACACCGGGACTAACCCGCTGTCGATCACCACGTCCACGGACGCGAGGAATTGCTCGGGCGTTTGGTTGCCTGGCGGAATCAGTTGGTTTGCGCCGTAGGGTTGCCCAGGCTCATCGTAGCCAGCCCCTCCGTGGCCCCAGTTCACAAAGACGTGCGTGAACCCTGCCGCCTTGTGCTGATCCACGATACTCTGCGCTTCCCCAACAGCCGCGAAGGCATCCCACGCGCCCCCGAAGAACGGCACTTGTCCGGGACCGCCGTAGATCTGCTGATAGCGTGCGCCGTAGGTGGGGCTGTCCACGTAGAACCCTTGAAAGGGCACGCGAATCGAGCACGCCCGATCCCGCGTCGGCGGCTTCGGCCTCGTGGCCGTGTTCGAGAGAAAGGCCCAGTCGATCCCTTTCACTTGAGGCCCGTGACGCACTGAATCACCCGGGCGCCGCTCCCCTGGCATTCGAGGATGCCCGCGCCATCCTTCGCCTTGAGTTGCACGTATTGCGCCGGGCCGACTTGCGCCTTCGGCACTTTCTTGTAGGGCGTGGACGTGGCATCAAGGTAGGTGTCGCTGTTGGCGGGATACGGCACGAGCACGTAGCCGTCCATGTCGGTCGGTTCGGCATCGCCGCAGTTTTCGATAAACCCGGTCGGCGTGCCGAAGATGTGGTCGTTCGCTACGAGCATCATGAGACATCTTCTCCTGTTTCGAGCATCAAAGACAACCGATGAAACCGTGAGGGCTCTTGCGCGTTCGCGGCGCTGTTGACGAGTTCAAGCGCGGCGTTTTTCCAATCGCCGATGGCGGCGGCATGGAGCATCTTCGAGAAGAGCATGAGGCCATGCACGCCGAGATTGAACGCCAATTCGATAAAGGCGCGCTGGCGCACGTCGTTCAGCGTTCCGAGCGTCGGCCATGCGGCTTCGAGATCGCGCTGCGCTTCGACGAGATCATCATTCAACAGCCGGTCGGCAATCGCTTCCGAGATCCCATTAGCTAGGCGGTGGCCAACGCCTATAGTAAGATTACCAGTAGTGTCCGTGTAGGGCTTAAGTCGCACGCCTTCAGCGGCGATGATCGTCTGTTTTAATTTTGCTGAATCCATTGGAGCCGAGGATGTGGAAACCAATTAAGGGATATGAGGGATTCTACGAAATTACTGAACAGGGAGACGTGCGCCGGGTTGTCGGTTCCTGGTGTCAGCGCACGAGACCTGTGACAGTCTGTGCGGATACAGAACCGAGAGGGAATCCCACCAGAAGGGTGAGACTCTGCAACAGAACTAAACCTTACAAGCGCTACCTGATTCATAGACTTGTCTACGAGGCGTTTGTCGGCCCAATTCCGAAAGGTCTGACAATCAACCATCTTGACGGCAATCGAGCGAATAACCATCCGTCCAATCTTGAGATAGCTACGATGCGCGAACAGATGATTCACGCATATGCGACAGGCTTGCAACAGAGAGCAAAGGGCGTGAACAGAGGGAAGGTGGCTAAATTGACGGATCTCGATGTTCTTGACATTCGTAAACGATATAGGCGACACGTAGTTACTGGAAGAATGCTTGGAAAAGAGTTCGGCGTCACCGCTGCCTGCATCCTGTCTGTCGTCAATCGAAAGCGATGGACGCATATCTAATCCGATCGTCAGGTGTCCCGTCGTATCGACGTAAGCCTTGAGCCGTAAGCCTTCCGCGAGTTTCACCGTGGCGGAGAGTTTCGCGGCGTCCATTAGCAGGGCCACGCGCCGAACATCCCCGTATTGCTAAACGTCGATCCATACCACGTCGTCGTGCCGGTGGCGACACTCGATTCCAACCAGGTGAACACATGGAATCCGACGGTCGGAACAAGCTGGGCAGACGTGGTGAGAAAGACCACGGTTCCTGCCGCTGGAACGACTTGCTGAAAGGCGCCGGGATTCGTCACAAACGCTGTCGTCGAATCCTGGCCGATCCCACTAAAGATATTCGCGCTACCTGACGAATTGACACCATAGCATGAGAGGCTAATCGCGATCGGGCTCTCCGCGACACCTTGCACGATACTGACTTGCGCCGACGCCGAGGCGTCTGCCTGTCGAATCGTTTGGGTCGTGTAGGTCCACGACGCAGCCGGGGAACCAACCGCTAGCGGCTTGGCAATGCGATTGAAGTTATTCCAGACGAGTCGATTCAGAAGAGAATCTTCGGTCTGGCCGCTGTTAGTGGTCCGATACGTTCCCAAGAAGAGGCGTGTGGCGTCTCCGGTTTTCGTCCACGCGCCATCTTGGAGCGTGAGTGTGGTCGCCCGCGTCGTGTTATTCGTCCAGACGAGTCGTTCAATCGCCAACGCGCCGGTGCGGAGATAGCCGAAGAGGTCGTAGTTATTTCCCGTTGTGTCCGTGCCGAGCGCTAAGGCTGTTTCGGTAAAGGTGATGGTCTGCCACGCCGCGCCATCATAGAGGCTGCACCGATTCCCATGATACGGCGTGAAGTAGACCGTTGGGGCCGCGGTGACATCCGCCGTGGTGACGGCTACGCCACTTGTGAGCGTGATCCGGCCTTGACAGCACAGCGGAAGGTTGCTCTGAATAAAGCTGGATAAATCTGCGGCCACTAAGGCCCGAAATGTCGGGGTCGCCGCTGATCCACTCGCGGGTCCGGCGTAGAAGGTATTCGCCGTGCGCGTCGTGGCTTGAAAGAGTTCCCAAAGATCGTAGATATTGTCCTGCGCGGGAAAGATCATGCTCCCATCAGCGGCCGTGATCGTGATCCGATACGAGACGGCCGACATATACATGATCTGGAAGATCCCGTTCGAGTCGGCCACGACGGGATTGGTCAACGGCACGGACAGCGCGGAGTCCGAGTAGAGGACTTGCGGCGTGGAGCCACCCGAGAGGTAGCTGTAGAGCAGCGCCCCCGCGGCCGGCGATCCGTTGTAGTTCACCTGCCAGCGATAGGGCTCGAGGATTGATCCGCTCATTTAGGCATCGCTCGATAGATACTCGTGATGTAAGCGCGTTGCGCGCCGGTCAGTGTGCGTCCCGAGTTCAGTTGGTCAGTGACGGAGGCGATGAACGTAGACTGCGGCGCTCCAAGCGTGACGCCAGCCGCAGGATTCGTCGCGTTTTCCATGATGCTCGTGAGTTTCCCTGCCACGTCAGGATCGTCGGCTATGAGTTGCCCCACGGCCTGCAATCCCTTTCCAGAGATCGAGGCACCTAAACGGCTCGCCGCTGCGACGAGCGCTTGCACCGGATGGCCCGTGAGAAGATACCCAGCGGAGCCACCAAACCGCGCACCACGGCGCGTTGCGCTATCCACAGCCGTTTGTAGCTGGGTTCCCAGATCTTCGACCGCATTTCCAGCCGCTTTCGCCGGCACAACGTCAGGCCCAGCGCCAGCAAGGGCCATCGCTCCGATGTTACTCGCGTAGGCACCTCCCTCGCGTTGCGCCTGATCACTTGGTTCTGAGGCATTCCATGAGGTGCCTGGCGCGAGGTTAAAGGCCTTGTCGGTTACGTCAGAAAGCCCAGGCAGACCAACCACTTTCGGAATGTTGCCGATCTGCTGGCCCGCGCGCATAAGTCGCTTACCAGCGCCAATGACTCGGCCTTCGACAGTATCGATCCAATGCGGCGGATTGAACGGTGCAGGACCATTACTAGGAGTCGCCGTTGGCGCTGGCCCTGCGGTCCACGCAGAGACATCCGGCGCCGGTCCTGATGTCCAGCCTTGCATCTCAGCCATTACTTCACCAACGTCCATCCTGCCGGCAACTGAGTTCCGGCTGGCGCGTGGTGAATGTTCCCTTGTGGATCTTTGGCTTCGATCATCGTAGAAGCGGGAGTCGTTGGCGGCTTCGCTGACGTGGACGAGATTGGTCCTCCGCCATTTAGTGCGCTAAAGAAGTTCCCGAGCGTATTGGAGACGGCGGCAATCTGTTTCGTTTGATTGCCCGTCACGTTCGCCATGTCCTTCTTCATGCCATCCACGACGGCGGCAAAGGTCTCAGGGGCTTGCGCGGCATTGATCAACTTCGAGGCTTCGGCCGTGGCGGAGTCTGTCAACCCCTGCGTAGACGCGGCGGACCCTGACGTAACTTTCGCGTATTCCCGCGCGGCCGTGTAGATGTAGAGCTCGAACTGCGCGAGCCCTTTTGCGGGCGTTAGGTTGCCCTGCGCCCATTGGAGATATCGGTTGCCGAGCTTCGCGCCAGACCTCGCGACTTGATCGCTCTGCCCGAGTGCGAGATCAAGGTTATCCGTCGCGGTCCCTGCAGCCGCAGCCGTCATCGTCGCAATCGGGATGATCTTACTGAGCGCGGCGCTGTTGGCTTTGTATTCGCTTTGCACGGTCGGTAAATCTACGCCAGCGGCCGAGGCGATGGCCCCCGCCTTGTTCATCACGCCTGAGCGAATACCCATCGCGCGCGGTGATTGACCGAATCCAATCGACGGCATGGACCCTTTGAGCGCGTATTCGAGCGCGCCTTGATACATCGCGTTCGGGGTCATCCCTGTTTGCGAATCAACTTTATTGGCCGTCAGCGGATCGGGTCGTGACGCATCCACTAGAGGCGCAGCGGCGGCTTGCGCTGCGCCGATATTCTGCACCTGAATACTCGCGGGAAGTGGCGCTTTAACTGGCTTTCCGTCTGGGCCAATAATGGGAGCAGCCACGCCAGTTTTTCGATCCAGTTGCATCGGCCCTTGATTCGTCTGAACGGTAGCTGGTGCCTGCCCAGCAGTCTTTCGCGCTTCATACGCATCAAGTTGTGTCTGTTCAGCGGGCGTTAATGGCTGACCGCTCGAGCGCTTTGCGAAGAGGGCTTGATATGCCGCGTCCAGTTCAGGGCTCGTCGGTGGCTTGGCTCCTCCAGTGATCAACGGAGGCAGTCCTTGCAATCCGCGAGCGGGCGTATTCACCACCCCGCCTTCGGCTACATCCATCGGCTTGTTCATTTCCGCTTGCTGGGCCTGATACTTCGGTGAGAACGGCAGATACTTCGCCCTGAGAGCATCGGCGGCTTGCGGATTCGTCGCGATCTGATCCGCGAGTTGATGGGCGGTTTGTTCGTCAAGTCCCCCGCCTGGTGTCGAAGCCAGCATCCCTAGCGCCGAGGCGAAATCTTCCGGCGTCTTGGCGCTATAGGCAAGGTCCCCAATCGTTTCGTTCTGCGCTTTCGCTTGATTGATCGTTAGCGATTTGAGTTTGTCGATATTCGTGGCGTTGTCGGTAGTCATCTTGAGCCACGAATTCGCCTGATCGGGATACCCAGCTTGGCTGACCGCATCGGCTATTTTCTGATGGTCGCTGACGGGATGCCCTTGATCATCCAGCGTAGAGAACTGCTTAATCGCCGCGCCGAGCACCTGTCGTCCCTGCTGCTGGCGCTGTAGGTCCGAAATCTGCGCCGCGCCGAGTATATTGTTCTCCTGTGCGCCGATGAGCTGCTGCTGGCCCAGTTGTGTTTTCTGCTGCTGCTGCTGATACTGCATGATGTTTGCAGGCAGCGACGTGACGGTTTGCGTAATCCCGCCGATGGTCTGGGCGTTGATGTTCCCGCGGCTTGTTTGGAGTTGCGCTTGGATATCCCCCTGGCGCAAGCGCGCGTTCGCCTGATCCCGTCCGAGTTGTAAGAGAATTTCAGCGATGGAGTTCATGCGCCTGTCGGAGGTGTCACGGCTGTGGGCTTACCGAGGCTCGCCAAGTTGAATTGATTCGTGATCGCCCCCTGATAGGCGTTATAGCGCTGCTGATATTGGCTCAGGGTGTTCGCGACGGCGTTCTGATACTGGGCCACGTTCTGCTGTTGGCCGGAGAGCGCGGTGCCCGTGTTGGTCTGGTATGCTGACAACGCTTGGTTGTAGAGATTCCCATAGTCGGTGGTCGCGTAGTCTGTCTGCGCTTTCGCGAGCGCGGTGCCGTAGCCACCAGACAGAATAGAGCCCTTCGCCGCCCCACTTCTCGCGAGTTGCTGTGAGAGCAGATCCGATCCCGCTTGGAACCCTGGCGAGGTCAGGAGGTCATTCAGCGTCGGGGTCGTAAAGGGTGCCGGCGTCGTGTAGGCACCGGGTGCCCCACCCGGAAGCGTGTAGGGATCAACGGTCGGTGCCCCGATCCCGCCGCCGCCACTCGCATCTGGCCCTTTGCCCTGCCAGTTGTTGATCCCGAGCCCTTGCCAATAGGTCGTATTCGCGTCTGAGAGCCCACCAGTCGAGATAATCTTCTGACTCCAGTAGCCAGGATTGCTTCTCAGCGTCGGATCGGCCCCTGGTAACGTGCTCCAGTAGGCTATCCACCTGTTGATGACGCTCGGGTCCGTCGTCGCAGTCGAACCAATCGATCCAGGTTGTGAAGCGAGTGATGGCAACGGTTGACCAGTCGCGGGATCAAGCGGCGGAACAATACCCGGCGCTCCACTCGACGCGCTACCGCCTGTTCCTCCTGTGGGATTTGAGGCGCTCGCGTTGGGATCGATATTCTGGTTATAACTGGCGGGGCCAGTAACGCCAGGCGCCACGTAAAACGGATTCGCGCTCGGATCGGTGGACTTATTGTAACCGGGTTGGCCGATGGTCAGTCCGTTGGCGTCAGGCATCTTAGTTCCTCACGCTCGGAATAGAACTAGGACCCAACACGTCCGAGAGGCGCGTGATCGCTTGCTGGCCAGCGGCCGTGTAGGGCTGCATACGCGTCAGATAGTCGGCGTATTGGGATCGGCTGTATTGCTGCTGCTCCTGTTGCGCGGCGAGGGCTTTCGCCGCCGTATCGGCTTGGATCTGCTGCGCTTGCGTTGCGGCGGTCGCTTGCGTCCCAGCGGCGGCGGTGACGCCTTTGGACTGCTCGTGCCCGGAGAGATAGCCACCAATCACCCCTCCAGCGGCTACGGCAATGGGAACTGCAGCGGGCATTAGGACACCTTCAGCACGAAATGCGACCCTGGCAATTCAGAGCCGCCGAAATGTTCGATCAATCGCGTCACCTCATCAGACATGGACGCCGTGAGCACGGCCGGAATCTGCCGATCCTTGAGCAATCCAAACACCGCCCTGAGCAACCGGCCCCCGACCGATCCCTTCCGATGCGCTGGGGCGATCCAGATCCCTTCGAGATGGGTATACGTGAGGATGGCCCAGCACGCCACAATCTCTGTTCCCTCTTCAACCACCATGATCTCAGAATGATCCGGATTCAACACCGGCCAGACGCGCTCAAGCTCGGTGCCCGCGAGTCTCGACCATTCCTGCGGAGGAAGAAGGCGAGTGTTCATCATTGCCCTGTAGGACATCTTAGGCGCCTGCTGCCTTGATCGTGATTTTCTGAGCGGTAAAGGCGGTGAGAACGTCTGGCGTCCAGACGGCCTGACACACCTGGACGACACGTGGATCTTGCGTGCGCACGTCGGTGCCTGGGACCAAGACGCCTCGATGATACAGTCGGCTCACTTCGACACCATCGACGTGGATCACGGTATCCGTGCGCACTTGCACCTGCCCATCTTGGAGCACTTCAATTTTGCCGATCACGGCGGTGGCATTCACGACCATCGACTAGCCTGTGGTCTCATAAAAGCCCCCGAGGTTCACCACACTGGTCCCGGTGAAATCTGTATCCGCTAAGCCCGTATTCGTGCCCGTGATCATCACGGACGGGAGAGCTGTCGTCGTGTTCAGCACCACGGCCGCGACGGGCATACTCACGATCCCGACCGCCATCGCATCGAAGATTGCGCCCACCGCATTGTTCGCTATGGCATTGGCCGTAAACGGTAAGCCGGTGATGATGGCCGCTCCAGTGGAACTGCCTTTCGAGGTCAAGACAATCCGCGCCTCGATCCAACAGATCTTCCCTATTTTCTCATAGCGCCCCACCTGTGCGCTATAGGTGATCCCCGTGGTGCCACCGCCGAAACTGAGTGCCGGAGTAAACGTGCCTTCTTCGTAATCGTCCAACGTGTTGCCACCACTGGACGGATTCTGTGTGGCTGGGAACTGCAACTGTCCCACGAGCAGATTTAGCGGATTTGTCGCGAAGCTGTTGGCCCCAGTAAATGCGTTCGTGCTCGTCAGCGTGACGAGTCCCGTGATCGCCGTGCTGGGAATCGTCGTCACCGTGGACGGCACGCCAATCCCCGCCGCCGTGGTCAGCTTGAGATAGCCGCTGGCCAATGCCCCGAGGTTGCGTTCATTCGTCAGCGAGACGTTGCTCGTCGAGACGAGGAATTGCGCGTCGGTCGGCGCGAAGCCCGTGCCGACCGCATTCGTGAGCGCGAGAAAATAGTTCTGCCAAACCTGGGCGACTTGTCCAGTGGATGGGTCGATATACGGCGTTCCGTTCGGAGGTAACGGAAGTGGGGTAGGCATTAGAGTTGCCCCGTCCCTTGCGTCGTCGTCAACCACGCCCCCGGACCCCACACGCACGGCACCGGATCCGTCTGCGTCACGCGGAGCACTAAACGATCCGATCGCGCCCGTCCGAGTCGCCGCCAGATCGCCCGCGCGCCATACGCTCCGATGGCCCCGAGCGCCGCGAATCCAGCAGAGACCCACGTTTGCGCGGCATCTCGGCTAATCTCCAACGACGCGACCGGGGCACTTCCTTGTCCAGTCGAGAGCCCGACACCGGCTTGTGTCCCAAGTTCAAACTGATCGAGGAACAGCCATTGATTCTCGCTGCCCAGATACGGCGCGGTTCGCTCGCGCTTCAGGACATTCCCATTCTCGGTGTAGGTCGCCAGATCGAGGATATAGCAATCCCCAGTCGTGGCATCGCCACAGAGCACGTCTCCATTGATCACGGTAAAGCTGTTCCGCACCCGCCATGGCAAATAGCGGCCACTCACGGGATCAAGACTCGCGCGGGCGTGCCACAGGTTTTCCTTTACGTCGAAGGCGTAGGTTTTGAGATCGCTGATCGCACTTGGGCACGTCATCACCACATGGATATGGCCTGCCTGTTCATAGACGCCCACTTCCGCATCCGCGAGAGATGTGCAACGCGAGAGGAAGAGATCGATCGGCGGCGTGGAGATACGCTGGACGGCAGAACCTTGTGAGGCGATTACCATCCGTTGTCCGCGCGCACTCTCCGCGATGGAATAGACCGTATCCTGATAGATGGCAAAGGCCCACGGGTTGACCAGTCCATATTGGATCGTCGTTCCAGGGTAGGGCAGGAACGGCGTATTGACATCACCAGAGTCATAGAACTGTGTGGATGTTTTCGTGCCCATGAAATTGATGCGGTCACGACTCACGATGATTCCAACGAGGTTATCGCTGGTCCAAGACCTGGCGAAGAAATCCAGCGCATCCCAACTGGTTGCATCCTCGAGCGCGGAGAACCACACGATGGGCGAGTTGATCTGATTGATGAGGGCATAGCCGTCAATAAACGTCGTCTGCACGGGTCCGATAAACGGGAGCATAATGGCCGCGCTCAGGACATTCGTGAGACGCCCGAGCACTTTAAGTTCTCCACCGCCCACAATCCAGATCTGATCGCCACCTTCCCCATTGCTCCCGAAGGAGACTGGGAATCCGTCATTCGTGATCGTCCCGAACGGGACATAGGTGCCAGACGAGGTGCGCTCGTAGCCGACGTTCCCCACGACTGTCCAGGTGCGTCCATCTTCTGTGAACCGTCCGCGCGTGGCGAGCGTGGCGACGACCGAGTCTGAATCAAGCCCAGGTGTGCCATACAGCGTGGACTGCTTCGGCGATCCGGCGATCTGGCGTGTCTCTACGAACACATTCACAGCCGTCTCAGCCGCAATCGTGGGACTCAATGCCTGATATGACCCACCGCAAAACTCGGCCCAAATTGGCATCTACGGAATATCCCGCGCCGTCATCGCCACGCTTGAGATCGTCGTCGTGCCCCCAGTAACGGAGGCATACGCCACATCGAACCAGTAGGCGGTATTCAGCGTAAGTCCAGTCGCGATCCACGCCGCCGAGAATCCGCCCGTTGCCGCCGTGACACCCGGCACGACGAAGCTGATAATCGACCCGGCCTGCGTGCCGGTGAGTGCGGCCCCGTTCACGGGAGCGGTGCCTGTGCCGTAGGAAATTTGCACCTTCGATCCATCGCTCACCGTGCCATCGGATTGGGTGCCGGACATCGTAAATTCGACGCGCCCGGTTTGTGTCGTAATCGATCCAGCTAGCCCTGCCATCACAAGCGTGGTTGAGGCCGTTGTTGCCGGATTTGATGGGCCGATCGTGGCCGTGACAAACGCCGCCCCAGCGAATTGATAGGCTCCAACAGCGTTCAGCGTGGTGAGCTTCAACGAGCCGCTGAAGTCTCCGCTCGTCGCATTTCCAAGCGCAAGAGAAGCGGCTCCCAGGCGCGATAATCCAACGTCTCCGTTCCAATCCAAGACGTTTCCAGACAAAAGCCGAACGACAGCTTGTGGGAAAAAGTTACCCTGAGTTTGTGTATCCGTTCCGGCATTGCCAATCTCAATTTGATCGGATCCGCCGAGCCCAAGCACCTGCACGTCCGCAGTATTCGCAGCATTCCGAATTTGAATGACCGCTGCGCCGTAGCCAAAATTGAGCGAACCACCAGTCGAGGGATTCGTGCCTAACAGGAGGCTCGTCACCGTCGGGGTCGCACTAAACACCGGAGGGGCGTTGACGCCATTCGAGACGAGCACGGAGCCCGTGGCTACGCCGTTCGGCACGACGCCTGACGGGTCCACGAAAATGCTATTGGCCATCGGGTGCCTTCGGTTCTGCGATCAAGGCCGTCAAGAGGTCGATCTGCCCGTCCAGCGTCAGGAGTTCGCGATCCGCAGCGTTCGCTTGCTGCGCGATCTGTTGCCGTGCTTCTTCGATCTTCTGCCGTTGCAGATACAGCGCCACGCTGCGCTGATTAGCCGCGTCGAGCCGTTCCTGAATGGTCATGCGCCCGCCTGTGATCGCAAGGACGCGATGATCGTGCCGCCGCCGGTAATCGTGGAACTAATCCGCACGCGCACGTAGCCGTAGGCGCTGTTACTGACGTGTGTCGCAACCTGGGCACCGCCAGTGAACGAACTGGCCAAGATGGTCTTAATGACGCTCCATGTCCCGCTGTAGGGCTGCTCCAGCGCGCCCCAGTCCGCTTCTTCGATGAGCACGGTTCCACCAGTGGTCGCGCCCACGCTGCGCAGGAAGATCGACAGGACGCCCGCGCCGGCCTGTTCAATCGGCTGACTCGTGCCGGTCGTGACGCCTGTGACGGTGCTATCGGCGTTTTCCGTGCCGAGTAAGAGGACGCGAGAGGTTCCGACATTCGGCATAGGTTATTGACCTGTGTTGATGTTGTAGAACGATCGGTTACTTCCTGCCCACGTCGCGTCATTCGCCAGATCGGAGAGGTTCAGATTCGCCCGCGTGATCGTGCTCTTCGAGGTCAGGGCGATGCGCTGCGCGGCGGCGGAGAGGGATTTTCCGTAGGGCGTTTGGAGATCATCCGCGAGCGCATATTTCAGCGCCCGAGGCCATCCGTCCGGCACGTAGTAGGTTGTCGTCAGGTTCGCGAACTGCGCCACCGATTGCTGAATGAACAGTTCAAGGGTATTCGTGCTGACCGTCGGCACGGGCCAGAGGCGGATAGATCCGAGGTCGCCACTCGCATACGTGGGATTGTAGTAGAGCGCCGTGGGCTGGCTGTTCGCCAGATCGGGGATCCGATTCGCGTCATAGGCATCGTCAGTGAAGATGCCGAGCGGGACGCGGACCAACGGCGTGGTGGCGGTGAGCACGAGATTCGCGGCGACAATCGAGCTCTGATTCGACGGCTTTGGCGTATTGAAATTACCGCCGAGGCCGATGGTATAGGGGAATAGGGTGCCCCCTTGATTGGCCACGAGCGGATAAAGTTCTCGCGCCACAATAGGGGCGAGGTTCGCGTGCTGCGACCATTCGCTCAGAATGTCATTGATCGCGCGCAACGCTTTCGCGCCGTCGGCGGCAGGGATCGACTCCCCTGGCAGAAAGACGTTCAGGAGCCCAAAGGCATCCTGTGCGAGTATGGCGCCGGTCACGGCTGGCATCTAGGCACGCCGCCGCTGGGGCATCTTGTCGGCCAGAAGAATGCGCGACTTCAGTTCAGGATCGACCGGCTGAGGAAATCCGACGAACGGCTCCGCGTCCGCGAGAATCGTCATCCATTGCCCGTCTTGTTTGACGATGTAGACCGTGCTCGTCACGGCATGGCCGAAGCGCACATCCACATCGCAACAGAGCTGGAATCCAGCCGCCGCAAGTTTCCGGTAAAACGGGAAGTCCTCCGCGTAGTCGTCTGCATTCCATGCGGGATGCGTAAATTCAAACCAGCCATCCGTGCCCATCGCTTTGAGGGCGGATGTTTTGATGAGCAAGCCCGCCAGGCCAGCCGCCGCGACCTTGATCAAGCCGTGCTCATGCGCCTTGAGATAATGCTGTCGCGCCACGTCATCGGCGTCGAACTCGTCAAACAGCAACGGGAGAAAGGGGCTCCCACGGTGAGAGGATAAGGGGACGACTGCGTCCACGTTGTGCGCGAGCAGTTTATCGAGATCCGTAGGCGCGAAGGGTTGATCGGCATCCAACATCCAAACATATTCCACGTCTTGTCGGATCGCTTCGCGCACGATGCGATTGCGCGCGCCTGGGAGCACGCCGCCCATCGCAAAAAACACGGACACATCGGTGCGCGCCGCCACGAGTTGATGGAGGCAGATATCGAACGGCCGATAGCCCCCCTCCATGAGACAGGGAATCCCGATGAGGATGCGTTTCCCTGTGTGGTGCGGTGAACGCTCCGCTTTCGGCCCCGGCTGAACACGTTTCGCCCATGTGAGATCGGGAAACACGGCGTCTGGTTCGCCTACGACATCTCGCACAGCACGAATGACGCCGAAGCGTTGCGGATCATAGTCGTGACCCGCAATGAGCCCGCCCGGTTTAACTTTCGGTTGCCACGCTTGAAGGTCCGCGACCACGTCCTCGTAATCGTGATTCGCGTCAATGTAGACCAGATCGAGGCTTGCGTCTGGAATCGTGGCGGCAATCGCTCGACTCGCGCCCTTCTGTTTCGTGATTCGGCCTGGATACTCTGCGACAAGTCCGTCGAATAGGCGCTCCACTTCGCGCATATCAGTCATCGGAAACGGCCCGCGTGTCGTGTCGTTTTCGACGTAATCGGTCCATGGATCGACGGCGATGACGCGGGCTACTCGCGAGAGAAAGATCCGTGTGGATTCGCCGCTATAACAGCCGACTTCGGCCATAACGCAATCAGGTGGGAGGGTCGATACGAACTCAAGGAGTCCCTGCGATTGGGGTGAGTCCGCAGGGCGCATTGTGTAGATCATAAATGAGAAGCTACCTCCAAGGGCGTGAGTATTATACCGTCACGCCCTTGGAGGAGGAGTAGGAAATTACAGTGGAATTTCGGCCCATGAGAGGGTGATCTGCAACGTCGCCGCGATCGCGGTCGTCGCCATCACGGAGATCGCGTTGCCGGGCGGGATGATGCCGGAGCCGTCCCAGTCATCACGCAGCACCCACGAGTTCGCCGTCGCCACGGTGTTGACGCCCATACCGATCCCCATCGAGCGATAGACCGACGCCGCCGCGACGAGCGTGGTCGTGCCGCCAGAGGCCAGACGCATGGCCGACACTTTGCCCGATCCGAGGTTGGCGTTGACCGGCGTGCCTGAGCCGAAGGCCACGAACGGCGCGGTGGTCGAAATGTTGGAGCCCGCGTTGGTCGTGGCCATCCACACGAGGGAGCCGAGCGCGCTCTGCGTGGCGGTCCAGCCGATGAGTGTCACGATGGGCACGCACAGCTTGCCGGAGCCGGCCGGATTCCAAATCGCGTAGGTCGGCGTCAGCGTCGAGGCGATGGGAATGACCACGCCAGCCGTGGTGGTGGAGCCGTAGTAGACGTTCCCACGGTAGCACTGCTCGAAGTACTTGCCGTGCAACTCGGCAACGATCAACTCGTTCGCGCGGCCCACGTTCGCGGTGGCCGTCGTGCCGTCAGCGGTCGCGGCACCCGATGGATCGACGACGATGCCCTGGTTATACATGACTGAAACTCTCCTTGAAACAGGTGAACGTTGGTTCTGCGACGACGACTAACAACGTGCGCCTGTCAAGCGCAGACAGGTCCGTTCCGATTCATCCCCTTATCCCGAGGATGAACCTGACCCGTCTCGCTACGTGGTGGACAAGACCACGCCGGGAATGACCCGTGCGAGACGGTCAGGTGCTAACTCGTCAGGCTCGCGTCGTTCGCGAGCACGTCTGCCCGCATCTGGGTCGCGGCATCTTCTGTGATGACAAACGCCTGCTGCTGCATGAGGTTTGAGATGCGCAGTTCGACGAGCGCCTGCTGCAACCGCGTATCGGTGGCGGTGAATGTCCCAGTCCCGAGGGACAGCGAATCCACCGGCGGCGCGGGCGGCGGTGACGGCACCGGATAGGGCGTCAACGCCCACGTGCCAGGACCACTCAGCGCGGCGAACGCAGCGGCATTGATCACGATCAACGCCGGCTGGCCGGCAGAATTATACGCGTAGCTCGGATAGGTGATGGCTGCCATCGAATTACTCCCTCACTTTCGCGGGACGGCCGCGCTTGCGCGGCGCAATCGAGGTGACGGGCACACTCGGCATGTGGCCGGGATGCGCCTCCTGCGCGGCTTCGACTTCGGCGATGGCGGCAGGACTCAGCTTCTTCTTCTTCTCGTATTCGATCTCGGCCGCGAGTTTGGCGAACTCTAATTGCTCGCCCTTGTAGCCTTCCAACGCTTCGAGCGGCGTCCTGCGGAAGCCCTGATGCCGAGCCTGTTCTTCCTCAGACTCAGAATCCACAACGCGTGTGTCCACGATGAGATCTGCGCCGAGTCCGTTATCGGGACGCCCCGCTTTGTGTAACATCATCGGATAGTCGTGATACACGTAGGGGCGCAGCCCTGGCCCCATCTGGGTCTGCTGCGCTTCCCACTTCACGCGCTCTTTGGAGTAGTTCGTTTCAGGCGAATACAGAACAGAAATATGGCTAACCCTCAGCTTTCAGTTACGAAATCGTGACATCTTGCAACGCCTGCACGTTCCAGAACCCGTTCTGCGCCACGAGGGACATGCTCGCACCCTGTTTCGCCACGTAAGTCGCCGTGCTGTGCGGCACGGTGCCGACGCCATCCATGAACAACCCGGTCGCGGTCACGATATGGGAGGCGGCGGTCGTGGACGTGATAATCAGCGTCAGGCCATTGGCGGTCGCGATCGGCGCGGGTAAGGTCAAGGCAATCGCGGTCACCTTGTTGATGAAGTAGATCGAGTTGCCCACCGGCAGCGCGACCGTGCCATCCTGCCCCAGCGCAATCGCCACGTCGTTCGTAATGTCCTGCGTGGTCGTCTGCGTGGCATTGAGCGGCCCGAAATCGCTAGCCAGAGCTGACACACTCACGTTGGCGAGGATGTCATGGGCGACTGCGGCGGTGCCATCCCATCCACGCATGCGCACCTGCACCGTTCCCGCGACGGGCTGGTTGTAGCAGACCATATACTCGCCATCGATCAGCATCGGAAATCCGATAGGCAACGGCAAGGCGCCCACGGGGGGCAATCCGCCCTGGTATGTCGAGATGTTCTGTAAGCCAAACGTCGTCTGGCTCGAGGTGATCGCGGCGCTCAACTGTGCTGTCGTAAAGGCCATGTCGTTAGCTCCACGCCCGAAGGGCGAAGTAGGGAAGGATGCACGCGACCCCGCCAATCGTGTCCAGCCGGCGCGGGAGTTGGTCGGTCTGGATGCTGTATTGATCGACGTAGCGAATCTTGATCTTGGATTCAGCGTCCCCGGTGAATCGTCCAGCGACCGCGCCGGCCAACTTCGCCGGCAGATCCGCCATGACGAAGGCGAACGCGCCAGGGTTGAACAGGAGCGACTGCTTTGAGGTCTGCGCCGCCATCGTCGCGCTCACGGCCCCGGTGGACCCGACGAACGTGATGCTCGCGTTGTTCGCGGGCGAGACGGTCACGGTCTGCAATGGGCCGCTCGTGATGATCGGCGGCGCGACCGTGAAGGTCGGCGTGCCGCCGGCGCCCGCGATCCCCGCCTGTAACGTGAACGCCTGCGGATCGCCGGTGTCCACATAGCTGGAAGGATTGATCGCGTTCACGCCGGCGATATAGAACGTATCCCCGGCGTTGAAGGCAAAGGTGCCGCCGCCGCTCACGAGGAGACTGGAGCCCGTCTGCAACGCGCCACTCACGAGCCAGGTGGAGGTCGTGAACGTGCCCGTGGTGTGCGTTGGCACGTTCGGATCTTTCATCCACATATCGACGCCCAACGCGCCTTCGTTGAACTGTCCCGTCTTGAAATAGTGACTGATCTGCGCCTGGGGGTTGAACGCGCCGATGTTCGCGCCAAGGAGCTTGCTGTGCGTCTTGGGGTCCATCACCACGTTGAAGTCGCCATCCGGCACCGCGACGTTCGCGAGCTTCGCGAGGCCATCCAGCCACACCTGATCGGAACTGAGCGGCACGCCCGGCGATCCGATCTGGAAGTAGACCTGCCGATACACTTCCTGGCCCGCCACCACGTCCCACTTGTTCGCCATCACGCGCCCGGCGGGCATGTCGTAGCGTTCCTGCACCTCTTCAACCACGAGGGCATCATCGGCCGATGACCAGCCATGCGCGACTTGGAACTGATGGTTGATGGTGATCGGAACGGTCTGGTTCAGGATGGGGGAAATCTGGAGCGCTTGGCCTTCAAAGACCTGATCGCGCTGCTCGAGTCGCACTTGCGTGGTGTAGCCGATCTTCGCGCCGTCCGGAAGATCCTTCCACGTATTGTCCCATTCGCGGCTGAAGGCGCCGATAAGGCGCACGCTGTTACGAAATCCCAACGCAGAGTCTGTGGCGACCCAGTTTGGGCTAATGAAAGTATTCACGTCGGCCCCTTAGAGGGCGCGACCGACACGGAGACGACCTGGATCTAGTTATGGCGACGGCGCTGGCCGTATTCTTTCTCGTGCTCGGCCAAGCTCAATTCGCGATCCGAATCGTGTGCCGCATCAGGGGCGCGCTGGGCCTCGGTCCTCACCACATTAGGAGGTTTAGGAGGCAGAACAACCATTCGCGGTCCAGTGGCCGATGTGGTCGAGCCGGCCGACGTGGACGATGGAGACAGCAACCGTTGCGAGAGCAACGTCAGATCCTCGACTTGTTCGAGGACCGGCTTCGACAAGAGGCTGTCCAGCTCTTGCCGATGCCCCGGAGAGTTCAGGTAATATAACACATCCGCGCCCGCTTTGTGTTCCATGATCCAGGCATCCACCACGGACCCGCTGGGGATCACGGTCGGCCCGAACGCAATCGCCTCAAAATCCTTGTATTTTCCCTTCGCGGCCTCGATTTTCGTGCTGAAGGTTTTCAGGAGTTCGGCGTCATCGGCCTGTCGTTTTTGCTTGACAGCGGCCTCTTTGTCGCCATGTTGCTGCGTGCGATACTCGTCACGCGCGGCCCAGCGCGCTTGATCCGTGAGGTATTTCGGGTAGTTCCCGGCGTATTTCGGATCGTGCTCGTTGGGCTCCGGATCGCCGGTCTGCGCTGGTTGGGCTTGTTCGACCCTGGCCTCAGCTTTGGCGATCTGCGCGGCTGGCGCGTGCGACTTCTTCAGGTCCGCGACTTCCTTTTCCAGCGCGGCGACCCGATCTTCAGCCGCCTTCGCCCGTCCAGTCAGGGCGTTGATGCGCGGCACGTCCTTCGGCCCGGCTTGCTGGCTGGCGGCGCGGTGCTTCCTGGGCTCCGGCGTGGCCTTCTCGCCAGCGACTTCGGCGGCTTCCGCCGCGACCATCTCCGCTTCGGCGCCATGCGCTTTCGGTCCGAACTGGCTGGCGTGCTCCGCGAGCGTGAGTTGGGGTTCGTCGGCGGGCGGTGTCTGTTCAGTCGTCTCGGTTGGTTCCATGCGTTATCCTCTGATAATCCAGCGCAGACGTTGCCAGAACGTCATCGCGTCATGTGACTTCCATCGCTCTTCGCAAGCGAGAATTTTCCGGTGTGACACCTGCTCATTGTGGAGCAACTGTTGAACAGACGGCACGAGTAGATCCCGCTGCTGGCGCCGCTCATTGCGGGCGATCACGCGGAAGCCTTTAGGGGCTGGTGCGGCGATGGTGTCCTTCATGATCGACTCCGTAAGACGTCGAGCTGCGCGTCTATTTCTCTGATGTCAGACGCGCAATCCTGAACGCCGTGCCAATCTTCCGCTTCGACCTTCGAGAGCAAGTCCGCGATGATCACGGTGCGGCGCTTTAAGAGAAATTCCGTCGTGATGACCTTCACGCATACACCTCGTCTTGCTCACAGCGGATATGGAGTTCCTTCAGGAACACGGCATCGTCCCGCGTGAACAGTGGGCGTGTAAATGTGATGAGCGTGAATTGAAACGAGCCACACCGACATCGCTCAAGGCAATACCCGTCCGCAACACCGAGGGTCACCGCGCACCCATCGCAGCGAAAGAACGTCATGAGGGTTGCCCATTCGTTGGCGCTGGCGTTGTCGGCTGTGCCGACTGTGGCGCGGCCTGTCCCTGGTCGCTGGTCGGCTGGCCTTCTGCTGGCGACGGCTGAAACGCGGTCATCGCGGCTTGATGCGCTTGGTCGGTCTGCTGCATCGTCTGTTCCTGCTGGCGGTCGAGTGCCGCCTGAGTGGCCTCTTGCGCGTGTTCATGGCCGAGCGCGATGGCCTCGTCAATTGCCTCCTGGTCTGACACGCCCGCGGCGATCTTGGCTTCCGCAATGCCTGCCGCATCCTTCATCGATTGCAGCGTGATCGCGAGTTCATTCGCCAGCTGCGCCTTCGTCACGTCCGTTTGCTGGCGCATTTTCTCAACATCGACTTTCCCTTGATAGTCGAGTTGATGGCCTTTCGCATCTTCCGCCAGCTTCGCGATGATCTGTTGCGCCTCTTGCAGTTGCTGGGCCATCTGCGCCATGTGCTGCTGCAGCTGCGGCGGGAGTGGCGCTTGCCCTTGCTCTTTACTCGCCAGATAGGCTTGGATCGGCGGCGCGAGCATCAGCTTCTGGCGATCTGCCATTTCGCTGTTGCCGGGCACGTCGATGTTCCGATAGAGCATATCGCCAACGACGCCCATCTGCTGGGGATCGGCGGCGATGATGTTCCCGAGGAAGGCGGCGGTTTCTTCCCGCTTCACGTCGTATTGTTTCGTGACCTTTATCGACACGTTGAAATGGGCATCCTTGGTCAAGACGGCCATCTTCGCGGCGTTCGGCGCTGGCGGGGGCATCGGCGCTACAGGTTGCCCAGGCATCGTCGGGGGTTGTGGCGCTGAGATATGAATCGTCTGCGCTTCGTTTTCGCCCGTCAGAATCCGCACGAGGCGTCCAGGCTTCGCGCCGTAGATCGGATAGAGCAAGTTATTGATGATCTGCCCTTCATACCGAATCGAGCGAGCGAGGTTATCGAGAAAGTTACTCGTGCTCTGCGCGGCATTGGCGGTGAGTGCCTGGATCGACTTCCCAGACTTCAGCGCGGGCTCGACGTTGCCGAGCGTCGGATCGGGCACCGCCGTCGTGCTGCGAATGAACTGGTCGAAGAGTTGGATCGCCTGCGCCATCGGGAAGATGTTCGGATCGACGGCTGGCCGATGCGGTTCCTTGAGTTGGCGTCCCTGATCGTCATACGTGCGGGAGGGGAGGAATGGTAGGGTCCGCGTGTTGGCGACCTTATACCATTCCTCGTAACCATCGATCGCGTCGGGATCGACTTGGAGGGGCGACAGAGGCGTGAGGCCGATGGTTTCCACGAGCTTCGAGATCATGTAGTTCTCGCCCATCTGCGCCCCACGCGAGGGACGGACCATGCCTTCTGCGCGGCGCTGGTTGTCGAAGGGGAGAATTTCATCACCGAGCACTTTCACGATGGGCATGTCAGGCCCGGCCCACTCGCTCTCCTCGCTCGTGCCATCAAGGAACTGGAGACCGCCGCCGACCTTGCAATGCCTGACCGTGCGCTCGATCACCATGTCGGTATCAACAGGCGTGATGCCTTTCGGCACGTCCTCGATCCAGCAGTAGGTGCCATCCTCGAGCGTCGCGAGTTCATGGGACACATGCTTCGTGTGCCAATAGTTCACGACACGCACCGCAGAACCGCGCACGGTTTCTCGCTTGCCGTCTGTGCTGACACTATCGGTCGTATTCTTGAACCAGTCCGGATACTCTTCCGTGAGGCCCACGAAGTCTGCCGCTGTGTAATCGGTATAGGGATTGTCTTTCCCGTTGAACTGTGGATTTTCAGCCTTATAACGATCCCACGGCACCCACGTCCCGATAAACTCCCAGTCGGAATCTGACCCGTCCGGGGCTTCATGGGAGGGATCAAGTTTCACGCCCGCTTGCTCGTAAATCCGATGGAGGTAGATTTCCTGATCGCGCGTTTTGCCTGGCAAATAGCGCACGGAGACGAGATAGAAGCCACGCCCAGCAATGACAGCCCGTTTATAGGCCCACGTCCGCGCGTCGGCCGCGTGGGATTCTCGTTGCAGTCTCCGGACGAGTCCTTCCCGTAAGCGGATCTCTGAATCATCGATCACAATGCCGAGATCGCCGAAGTCATCGGCGGACACGATCTCCACGCCGAGGTCTGCGGCGCGTTCCTGATTCAGGATCTGGCGGATGGGCTCTTTGACTTTGTTGATCACCAGCGTCGGACGGGCGGGCACCGCGGGCATGCCGTTGATCGGTTGCTGGCCTTGCCTCGCGAGTTTCACATCGGCCGGCCATTGTTCGCCCGCTTCAAACGCAATGTCATCGCGCTCGCGTTCGGACTGATCGGAATCCGCGTCGTCGGCCCGCTTCCAGCGCTCACGCATCGTGCGTAAAAACGGAGAATCTCTCTGCTTGACGCGAGTGGACTTCGCGCTCGCGGCACGGCTGGCAGACTTCGCCACTACTTCAGCGCCTTCCGGAGCGCGGCCCGAGCATTCTTCAACGTCGCCAGATCGTGCTCGCTCAAGATCGTCGTCTCCGCGCCTGTCGCCAGTCTCAGGCTCACGCCGTCCGTGCCGTCAATCACGAGCGAGCGGAGACAGGACGGGCAGATCGTGAGGTTCTGCACAATCGGATCCGGAGGCACGAGGTTGCCGCAGTTGGGACAGGTCATCGTGAAGTTCTGTGGATTGTCACTGACGTTCAAGCCGATTTCGCTCACTTGCCCATGCCGGGATATTTCGCCTTGACTGCGGCGCGCACTTTCGCCTTCAGCGCCGAATCTCCGTAGCGCGAGACCATCGACTCCGCGAGTGCGGCGTGCTTCTTATCAGGGATCGGATAGTGGCCTTTGCCTCCGGCGAAGTCTGAGGCCGGCAGCGCTTGTCGATCTTTCGCGGTGAGGCGTGCCATTACTTCACCTTCCCTAAGCGAACGTTCACATGATGCTGGGCCATCATGAACTTCTGCCGTGATCCGACTTTGCTGTATTCCGGCACGCTCGCGGCCAGGTGCTGATGAGCTTCCTTCACCATCTGGGCACGCTTAGCCAAGGCCGGCGGCAACGCGCGCTTCGCTGGCGAGCCCGTCATCGGCGAGTTCTGAGCCGTCGCCGCAGCGGATCGAATCGTCTGAGGCGTGCGAAAGGTATTCATATAGCCCAAGCTCCCTCGCCTTGTAACGGTGCTTCGCGCGGACCGCGATCCCGATGTTGCCGCATCTCTTTCGCGTGGCGTTCCTCTTCGGTGAGTTGGCTGGCGCAGAAGTTCAGACAGATATCTTCGACGCAATGGAGCGCATTTGAGAACTTGTCATCTTCCCGCACCTGCCGCACTTCTTTGTTCCCCACTGAGACGAAGTGTTCATCCCAGACTGCGCCGCCCTCGAAGGCGTGATGCATGAAAGCGGACTCTCTCACGCCTTCCTTGTTCGCGATGAGAAACTTCGCGTCGTCGTGATTGATTGCGAAGGCTTCCTCGCCGTTCGCGTTCCGTCGGCGCAGGTAGGATGCCAGCGTTTCGATCATGGCTAATCGCACATCCGCGCTGTTGCCGTTCGGCCGTGACTGTGGCCGGATCTTTAGGTGCTTGCGGAGCACGTCCAAGGGCGTGTAGCGCGTGGATTTCTGCTGATCGCCAATCGGTGCCACGCAGCTTTTCACCGCCGCAAACTTCGGATACCACTCGTCGCGATAGCCCGCCACGATGGTGAGAAAATCTTCCAGCATCAACCCTTCAGCGCGAATCCCGCCGAGCACGGAGATCCCAGTCCCATACATCGCTTGCGCGAATACCCAGGTTGGATTGTGCTTGCCGAACTGAAACGCTTCGAGAATCGGCGAGGATCTAAAGCCGACTTCGCGCCAGTGGAGGTCTTTTCGGTAGAGTCCTTCAAAGACCGGATCGCCCGTGATGTTCGGTCCGCGTTGTCCGAGCACCATCGTCTGATGTTTTGGGTGATCGGGCGGGTAGGTGCGGATCAAGCCGTCGATGGTTTCCTGTGGCAGCTTGGGATTATCGAATACTGAGAGGGAATAGACCTTCCGACCTTTGATCCGATTGTCGAGCGGAAATTCCTTTGACAGCCAGAAGTCAGAATCGTCCGGGTTCGCGACGAACGTAAGCTGAAAGGGATAGCGCGTGCCCATCATCGAGGCTGTGAGGTCTGGCCGCAGACGGGCGCGGAGTTCGCCGGCCACCGAGCGCCGCATCTCTTCGACTTGATCGCCCATCACACGCGACACGCTGAGACCACGAATCTTATTGAACTGTTCGATATCGCTGACGGCCTTGAGCCCGAACATAAATGCCATCGATCCGTTATCGAATCGGTAGACGTTCTGTTTATTTTCCCAGTCCCACGTCACCCCGCGAATCGTGAGGATTTCTTCAAACGCAGTCTTAAGTTTCGTCGAGACCGCGTCCTGGGTCCAGCGAAACAGGAGGATGGGAATTCCGGGCCACTTTAAGAGCGCGTCAATTTCCTTATCGAGAGCGAGTGTGGTTTTCGCCGAGGCTAGAGAGCCTTCTAAGAGAATTTCCGGCGTGCTCCAGTCGGCTTTGAACGCGAGATGGATCGGGTTCGTCCATTCGAGTTCGCCCTGCGCCGGCAGCGTCCGTGCGACGGGTTCGGCCTCTTCCGCCTCGGTGTGGAGCTTGCGCGGCATGTCTAGGCGCGGGACAACCGATAAGCCAAACGCATGGAATGGCACATGATAGCCCCGTATGAATCATGGGTCAAATAGGTGTTGACAAACGGATACACAGCGTTCAGACTGCCCTTTATGGAAACGAAGTTTGAGCGGCGCATCGTGAGCAACGGGGTTATGTTTCGCATTCAGATTCGGGCGATGATCGAAGACGTGATGCCGGGCGATTGGACATCGCTGAAAATCGACTATCGCACACGCGAGGAAGCGGACACTGAAATGGCAAAGCAGAACGCCGAAGCTGCGGACGTCTGGGAGCCGGTCTAATGCCCCGTAAGAATCCGAAAGCCTGGCGCGCGTTGAACAAGAAGCCGAAGGCTGACGCGACGACGAAAACGGTCTGCGTGACGCACGTGATTCCGGCGATTGGACCCTATGACGCCGAGTTAGGCATCGCCAGCGACCCAGACGAGCCTGCTCTGGAGGCCCAGGTCGAGCGGTGCTACGCCGAGAAGTTCTACATCTTGGCGATCATAGGGAACGCGGATAACTCACGGACCATCGTGACGACGAAGCGAGGCGTGCCAGTTGACGCCGACACCGAAAGCGCAGAGCCGGAAGCCGAGGAGCCTGCCGTATGAACGAACCTCGCAACAATGGCGGCGCGGCGTTCCCTCACGCTAGTGTCGCTGAANNGAACGTGGCATGACACTACGAGACTACTTCGCGGCGAAGGCGCTCAAAGGATTCTTAGAGCGCGGAGTGCTGGGAGACATCATGCGGCAATATGGAATCGACGAAGACGCGGCACAGGCGAAGCTCGCTGAAGGCTGTTATGTGGTGGCCGATGCCATGCTGAAAGAGCGCGCGAAGTGACGAAAGCTATCTATCTCGCGCCAGTCGTAGCCTTATGTGCGGCACTTGCCGTGCTTTTAAATAGCGCGGAGAGTCGTTCTATTGCGGTGTTCTTCGGCGTGGCACTCTTTTGTATTTTCATCACGGACCTAGCAGAGCACCGATGACGATGAACGGCTGGCAGAAGCTCTCGAAGGCAAGATCGACAAGTGATCTACGCGGAGCCGTAGGACATCAAGGCTGTTGCTGCTTAAGTCAATAAGAGCATCTTATAGCGTAGGTTTTTGAAACAGCGTGACGGACCGATGCGAAAACACGCGGATTCATTGGCGATAAAAGGGCTTGACAACACCTGAGGTCGTTTCTGTGGAAAAGTTATGCACAACCTGTGGAAAACACTGTGGAAAAGCTAGGTAAAGTGTTGAAAACAAAGACACCAGCGTTGATCGCAAAGGGTATCGACGCGATCATCGCGGCGGTTGAGGCCATTCCTGCGCCTGCGATGAATGGGTGGCGGAAGCTCTCGAAGGCGGAACAGCACACCCTCCGGTCCCGCGGCGCGAAGGCGAACGTGCATCGGCATCGCTGGACCCAAGCGGAAGCGGCAGAAGCAGGACGCAAAGGCGGGAAGGTCTCCGCGAAGGCGCGGAAGAAAGCCCTGAAGGAGAAACGCGCGTGAGGTTTTATCTAGCCGAGAAGCGCCGCGGCGATAAGAACTACGGCTCTTGCACGGTGCCGTGGTGGTCCGTGGGTTGCCTCTTAGATGCGCGTCATCAAAGCGTCAGGGTTGGACCGTTTCAAGTCACGCGCTACCGCTTCGGGCGTCTTGATTACTCCGTCATGAAAGGCGAGATAAGCGCAGGCTGGCATTGGTTCTATGAATGGCTCGGGCTGAAGCCACGGACGACGAGTTGGATGGGGGGGTGCTTTGGGAACGATTAGGGACGTGTTTACGTTTGAAGGCGACTACCGACGCCGCACGTTCTGGGAATGGCTCACGCTCAAACCGCGCCAGCTTCAGCGGTATACGTTCTCGGCAGAGATTCATGGATTGACGCGCAGTTACGACCACGACTTCAGCACGGAGCCGCCGATCCTAGACAACAAGGCGCACATAGGCAAACCGATCAAGATTCAGTTACCGGAGAAACACACATGAGTGGATCGGAAACGCTTGGCGTGATCGTGCTGAGTGCGATTGTCGTGCGGATCGTCTGGTATCTCGGCGGCGTGATCGCGTATGCCAGACACGAAGCGCAGGACGCGCGCCGACGTGCGGACCTGAATCGATTCATCAGGGAAGATTACCAGCGAGACGCGCAGATCGCGCGGTTGCGCGGGATGCAACGGGACTGGGATGGCGCCCATCCTCCAACGCGCGCGGATGCCCTCTGGGGCGTGAAGAAGCCGATAGACGGGAGCGCCGCATGACGACCGAGGTTGATGAGGTGCGTTGTGACCGCTGCGGTCTTCCCACGGTGCAACTTGATCCACCCACTGAGCCAGAATTGTGCGAGCGGTGTTACTGGTTGGCGCGTGCGGCCCGTGAGCAACGCCGGAGTCCAGCACGTCAGGAGGCGCAGCGATGAGAACCTATAAGCTCCACATTTCCTGTGAGGACAAGCACGCCGGATCATGGGAACTGCCCACGGAATCGATTAAGGCGAAGTCCAGACGTGACGCAGAAGACGCGGCCGTGGATCGCGGATGCGAGGAGATGACAGGGAACTTGCCGGCCGCGTGCGTGCGAATCGGTATTGAGCCTGTCAGTCCAGACGAGAGCGGGTGTGAAGTGGAAATCACCGGAACGTATAACGACCCAGAGGTGACGGTATGGTAACGAACTACCTCGACGTATGTTGTTTGGACACGATCCGCTTTCGCAACGATCTGCCGACACAGGGGGACGTGATTCCGTGCGGCTCCTGCCCCAACGCGCTCCGCTACTCAGCCGGTGAATGGTATGTCGTGCCGTTCCCGACGATAGCCGCAACGGAAGCGCGACACGAAGCGGCGAAGGATGCGGGCGTGGATCTGCAGCCGCTGATCGATGCCTCGCCCTATCAGCCGAAACCATCACGCTATTGCTCGAAGTGCGCACGGATCGCCACCCACGTAGGCAGCACCGACCACAACGACACCTACGCCTGTCCGGAGCGGCATATTACGATGATTCAGAAAGGCGCAGCGTGATACCAATCACCGCTGGACCGTGGACTGTCCGCGCCGGGTTTTATGCTGAGACGGCGATGGTGCGTCAAGGTGATGGCTCCTTAATTGGCGACATCACCGATCAAGAAAGCGAACCATTGAGCTTGAGCATCAGCGATGCGCTCTTAATAGCCGCTGCTCCGGAACTGCTTCACGCACTCCGCGCACTCATGTATACGCAACCTGGCAACTGGGCGAACTTCGATGATAAACAGCATGAGGTTTACCGAGCAGTGTTAGAGAATGCTAAATCTACGATTGCGAAAGCGGAAGGCCGCTAATGGCTTCCACCTTTGCGCCTCAGCCGAAACACCAGGCGCGCGTTCTCGATAAAGTCGCCACGCGGCGGGCTCGAGAAGCGGAAGCGCAAGCCTTCAGAAGTGCAGTTTGGGTCCGCGATGGCGCGAAGTGCCGCAATTGCGACAGGAAGGTGCTCCGCACGCTGGAACTCGTGCCGCACGCTGGACACGTTCACCACCGGCACGGCCGCAACGTCCGACCCGAAGACCGTTACAACGTGGACATGGCTGTTTTACTCTGTGCGAAGTGCCACAAAGACCCGGCGGTGATTCACCGATTCAGAGGGACACGATGATTCGCCGCCTCCTTCGGCGCCTCTTTGTGCCGCGGTCTGATGTCGTCTCCGCTGACTGGTTACGCGAGAATGACCGGCGCCAGTCAAAGGTCGGAATTGAGAGCGTGTGTATCGCCTGGCCGATCAATAAGCTACGCGACTCGGCCGCATGGAAGAACACGCGACAACTCCGGAGGCGCGCATGAAACACCCGAATCGATTTAAGCCCGGCGCGTATTCCCGCGAGCGCGAGGCCGGAATCAACTGGGACGGCGTGCCGCTGAACCTCTCAAAGCCGCATACCGTGGAGCGACGGCCGCGCACGACGAAACGCTATCGCTCGGTTCACGCGCATCCACTGGCCTACCAAATCTATCTGCCGGCGCGGGGATCGATTGCCGCGTCATTGCTCGGCGCGAGAGAAATTAAGTTGCGATGACCAACGATCTCGACTCCATCACGACGGACCTGCAACCGCCCACGGTAGCGGATCAGAAAGCGCAGCGCCAGGCGCACGTCGCGATCTTGAAAGTATGGTTCACTGCGAATCCGCTGCAGGAGATTTCGGCTGGCGAGCTTGAGAAGTTGGTCGGCAGAAACTACCAGCAGCGGATTTCAGAACTGAGAGCAGCCGAGGCCATGCGAATCGAGAACGTCCCGCACGCGCTTGAGCTCGCAGACGGCACCCGGAAGAAACTGAGCGGGGGGTATCGCTTCGTGCCCTACGAGAAACTCGGCCGGGACGCGGCGGCTTACACGGTCCAGACGTCGCTCTTCGGTGATTCGATTTGACAAACCGCGGCGGGAAGGTTGATACTCTTCGGCGTGCCACACAAAAGCACGGTGACGCGGAGGTGGTTATGAAGCTCCGCTAATAAAAGAGCCCGGGCACCTTAGGAGAGGCCCCGGGCATGGACACGCGGTTAGGACGCATGTCGTTGGCGTTAATAGCGCCTATTGTATCCTGCCTTCCCTTTCCATTACAACCTAGCCTTTCCCGGTCGCGTCAATGACGGGTAAACCGCCGAGTAACGCGGCCTGATATGCAACGTGGCTACACGGGGATGCACAGCCACGAGCCTGGACCCAGATGGTCAGAGGGCGCATGGGTGGCGAACGACGCCAACAAGAGTCTGACCTGCCTCAGCCGTGTCGTTTCATGAGCTGAGGGCCAAACAGACCGCGACCGGCTACACCGGGCGATGTTTCTGGGGGGCATTGGGCCAACTTGACCCTACGGGGTTGGGTTGGGGACCCTCTGCCTTTCACCCGCTCCCAACTGCCCGAACGATAGGCCCGTAAGAAGATGAAAAGAGCACACTGGTTAGCACTTGAGAAAGCCTATGCAGAGTTCTGGGAAAGAGCCAGCGAAACTCCTGACGAGATAGTCGAACGCCTTCTTCTGTTGCAAGATTTCGCTGGGCAACGCATCAGAAAATGTGGTTCTACGAAGAATCGGCGTAAGCAACATCTCAAACAAAAGAGAGATAGGAGACGCAAAATGTGTTGGTGTTGCCGAAGGAGGAATGCCGACGTGCGTCATCACGTAATACAGCTTCAACACGGAGGCAGGAACGGCGACGATGCCGAGGTTCCTTTATGTCACGGATGCCATGCTGTTATTCATCCGTGGCTGAGGACAATATAATGCTGAGAAAAGGCCATCGCGGACACGCCTACTGTGGTCGGTTGTGTCTGCCGCATTTCCTCTACGATGAATTTCAATCCTGCCTTGGCCCTAAAGCGGAAGAATTCGACCTTTTGGTCTGGGTGACGAAACAGGACGCGCAGTTCTTTAAGGACTTCGGATTAATTGCGGAACCGCTCACGGCCTGGCGGGAGGCATTTCGCGCCGAGCTGATGGCACGGGGTTGGTTTACACCGACTCGACAGAAACCGCCCCTGACACGGCTCATGCCGAGCGCGGCGCCTCGTGTTGTCGAAGAAACCTGCCCCCATACGCCACCCTGTCATCACGCGATGGCCTGCGACGTGAAACAACGGATTGAAGGCTATCGCCGTCACGCTTGACATGCCTACCACGTTAGTATTACTCTATGGTCGCTGAATGACGCAAGACCTGAACGCCCTCATCAAACGCATCCGCAAGGCGCTGAACGCTGACCGTGGAAAACGCGGCGGGCGAGCGCGCGCGAAGAACCTCAGCCCCGCCCGTCGCGCGGAAATCGCCAAACTCGCGGCGGATACCCGCTGGCAGCGACACAAGGAAAAGAAATGATTAAGATCACCAGAGAGATCGCCACGAAGGTGCGTGATGTGGTTGCGGCTGGCCTCGTGTCTGGTCAAGGCGTAGCCGAGCCTGGCAAGATGTGTGTGGAAGCGGCGGTGTGCTTCGCGCTCGGCTTGCCGCACGGCGATGATCCGGGCTGTGTCGCGCAATCACTCCGCTCGCTCAAGATTCGGCTGAATGATTCGCGCTGGTCCTCCCATCAGGCGCGGGCTAACGGATTACGGCGGCTCGCGATTGCGCAACTCGGCAGCGCGGGCCATTTGAACGAGAAGGAATTTCGTCGCCGCGTGTTCGATGTCGTGATGCGCTGGTCGTTACCGCTGGCGATCAGGGCTGCCGCGAAGGCGAATCCTCAACATGCGGAGGTGTTGGAACATGCCGCTCTGTTGTGCGAGAAGGATGGCAACCGAGAAGCTGCGCTGCAAGCGAAAAGCGTTTTAAAGACGTGCCTTCCGAACGCCGCCGCCGCCGCCGCCTACGCCGTCGCCGCCGCCGCCGCCTACGCC
>QGNH01000604.1_pt1 | contig 32424 bp, 45 predicted proteins | sample 1735481 | NCBI WGS metagenome assembly QGNH01 (sample SAMN09239004, study PRJNA386568) | Viral metagenome, whole genome shotgun sequencing project. | reverse complement strand
TCCAGCGCGCTACCGCATCGGGGGCGTCAAGTGTTTCTGCGTCTGGATAGCGTCGCTGTAATTCGTCCAGCTCTTCTCTGAAATTGTAAATGATCAGCGTATTAGCTTGCTGTAGTTCGTCGATCAGTTCATCCAGCATATCAAATTTATGATCAGAAAACCAGATTGGTTGCTTATCCATAATAAATTTACCGGGTCTGTCCGGGTCGGGCAGCTTCGTGGTTTTATATACGAAACCGGACGCCATCTGCTGTAATTTGGACGTCACCACACCCGCAGTTGCTGCCGTGATAGTTCCTTCAGGGAACTCATACACCAGGTCTGCTTTCAGTTTTTCATAGGGTTCGCGGTTTTCAAAATCCCGGCGCATTTCAACGACATGCAATGGCGGTAAGCCATCCAGGTATTCTTTATTTTCCAGCACGTAGGCGACGGGTTTGACTTTCACCATCACTTGTTCTAGTGCGCCTGGTAGCGCGGTGTATTGCCCAAAGTCGCGGTTGATGCAGAAAAAATACTGCTGCATGAATGCGCCTTTACTACGGCCTAAAATAGTTTGGTCGATAATTTTGCATTGGCCATAACAATCTTCAAGGCCCTCCCCAGTGAACGATCCGGTCAGCCCGACGCGGATATCGATCTTGTTCTGGCGAATGTATTTTTCGATTGCTTTAAATCGCCTGCCAGACTGATTTTTCATCTTGGTGAGTTCATCGAAAATAATACCGTCGAATTTAATATGCGGCGGGATAGTCGTTAAGTTTTCGTAATTAATCACCACTACCTGAGCGTTCGATTCTAGCGCCACTAAGCGCTGTTTCGGTGTGCCGACAGCAATAGCCATGACCAGGTGCGGCGTGAATTTTTCTTTCTCAACCGGCCATGTTTCAACGGCGACGCGTTTAGGTGCCACCACCAGCCAGCGCGTGACAATCTTATCACGCAGCATATCGCTCATCGCTGTCAGCGCACCACCTGTTTTACCGGCGCCAGGCGCGGCCAGGATTAATGAGCGGTTATGCTCGTAGATGAAATCGGCCAGCTCTTCCTGGTAATCGCGAAGTTTAAGTGTCATATTGAGTTTCTTGTTTCACGATTCATACCTTACCGTAGTTGTGATAAATATCGACTTGATTGTATTCGCACAGTTTCTCGATGGCGTCCAGCGTTTCATCGGTACTATCAAATGATTCTTCGCAACAACCGTCCTCGCAGTTCATCCATTTATCCATCCAGATAAACACATGCCAGTGAACACTATCACCGGCTTCCAAATGCTGTTTAACTTTTTCGCGGTTGAGTGTCATTTTTATCCTTGTGTGCTATGCGCTTTGTTTGATTCGAATTTCATAAAAGTGATCCAGTGAGTATTAGACTGTTTCCCAGACATATGACCAAATAATGGTTTTTGATTAGTTAATTTTAAAATTTCACTTACTTTTATTTGCGTTTCATTCCATTTAGTCATGATTTATTCCTAAAATCTTTTTGTAAATCTTCCAAGCGAGACTCTATCCATTTGTGATTTTCGCCTGAACTAATTGCCGAACTTAAGTGAATTACATACTCAATCAACATTTCTACGGTATCTTGCAGATGCGCTATTTTTTCGCTGTCTGGCATTGAATTAAGTTTCATGATCCACTCTCCAGATTAGTTAGTTTGGTAATGGCTGCTTGGATTTTATCTTGCCGTTCACAATAAACTTCTTTGATAAAATTAGGACTTTTACGCTCAGTCCCATGCACATACATCTGTGCAGCCAGTCCCATTTTTAAGCATTCAATCAACTCCGCTTTCAGATCGGCGGTTAAGGCTGGTGCTGGATGCAAATAAAGCGCGTTAGTGAACATCTGAGTTTCTTGAGGGCTTACCGTGGCAAGGTCAGCCAGACCAATTTTAAGCGTGCGCAAGGCACTATTGTTGATCCACGCCACAGGCTCCGATTTATTGCTCATGATTTATATCCCAATTAATTGTTTTCCGGTTCCCTTACATTGGACGCATTTCTGCGGTCCCAATTCAGGGAAAAATTTTGTCCAGTCGCCATCGCCGCCACATTCGAAACAGTCTACCTGGCCAGCACCGCAACCTAAATCGACCGGGTTACATACAACTTCGGTTTCTCGTTTAAAGCCGAGATAAGCAATCATTTCAGTACTCACGATTGTTCATTCTGTTCGAATTTGATCATGGCATCAGCCATAGCGAAAGAATTTCGTGCCACGGAAATTTCGTCATAATTCAAACCGGCGTTAGCTGTGATAATTCCTTGCATCGCTTTCGCTGCGTAATACTGGCGTCGTGTCGGAGGGTATAGCGGCTGCTGGACCATAGCAAGCGCTTCATTCAGACACAGCATGCAAACACCGCCATACGAAATTCCGTGTTTCAAGCAGTTGAATATCATAATTTCAATCCTCTCTGCGGTTTAATACTGACGAAGCCATTGACTTTACGCTATGGCCTTCGCTATACAACTCTTTGCATCGTTCGCCCATTCGCGGGTCTAGTTTCAGCGGTCTGAACGGCGGAACGTAGCGCCCTGGCGTTGTTGACACTTCTGGCACGTAATATCGTATCTGGCGCTGATTAGCTTGCTGAATATACGGGTCATTTACCAGCGAGTTCAGCACAGCGCGCAGGTCGACTGTCGTTACGTTAAACCGTTTAGACAGCCATTGGACTGAATAAGATTGAGGCGTTCTGCTGACCAATAAAGCGTACAGTTTATTTTCTAAAGATTCTTCATCCATTGGTCAATCTCCTCTTTTGTCGACAAGCATGCATGCAACTGATTCAACCGGCGCATTTCATTCTGGAATTCGATCTGTAACGGTTCCATCTTGCCGCCGGGAGCCTTTAGCTCGACGTACCACGTATCACCATTTGGCAAACAGGCGATCCGGTCAGCCACACCGTTCTGCGTGACAGAACGAAACTTATATGTCTTGCCGCCTTTCATGGCGACAGCCCAGATAAAATAGCGTTCTATTTCGGATTCGCGCATTTAATATCCTATACTTCGCAAAATTAATTCGGAGTGTAGTTCCTGAAAATCGTCGATGTTACGGTCATACTTGTCTATAAGGGTTTGCGAAAAATAATTGCTTAACTTATCTGTCACTTCTGCGTGCGCAGAACATAAATGCGCGTAGGCCGCCAAAAGCTGAGCGTCAGTGTAATTGCGGTAGTCAGTATTCATCATTTGTTCACCTTATATGTTCTTTTACGTGCATCTTCAGCTTTAATAATTTTCTTCATACGTAGTGGCACGTTATTGCGGTGGCTCACTTCTGTGTCGCCAGCCAATAACCGTTCCAGCATCTCTTCACACTGTAATCGCGTTTCGGCGACGGACCTGTATAACAGGTCTCCCGGTTCACTAAGCTGTCTGTTCAGATCGTCTATTGTATAAATCGTCACTCCGCGAATTTGTCTTTCCAGATCGATTATTGTATAAATCACCGTTTTAATACAAGACATGCCCCTTCTTCGCCGGCGTGCAAAAGGCTTATTTAGCACCAGAAAGTCGCCACTGCGTGCCTGGATTTCGTATTTTTTACCTTCTTCTTCGAAGCGGATAAAGTCGCCAACCTTGATATCTTTAAGCAGTAAGCGGTTAATGTCGACTTCAAGTTGTTTGATAACGCTATCGATTCTAGGCATGTTAATTTCTCCTCATGTTATTTTCAGCTTTAACGCAAATATAGCACAAAAACTTTTTGACACAAATAAAATTTTGTTGTATTCTGCAAATTCGCAAAATTAATTTAACTGGAGATAGATTATGAATTTGAAAAATAGTTTTGAAGATAATCGCGTCATGCGTGGCGTCAATTTTAACGACGTTATTAACAATACATTAGCAGATGCTTGCGGGGATGCTTATGAACGTTCTCACATACTAGTAAAAGTCGAGCTTTTAGCCGAAATGTTGGCTGCACTAATAGAAGCCGTCGAATTGCCTACGAAAACGAAACTAGAAATTGCCTCACTGCGTAGTTGGGAGCTAGATGACCGCACCGATGACGACTTGCTACGGAGCTGACATGCCAAACATTGCCGATTACCTAATCAACCGTGCCAAACAAACACCGTACTTCCATCTGGAAGGTTACATGGAGCGGTTCTGGCTTGTGCCGTATGCCAGCGAGAAGGCTGGTCCAGGTTGCGGGAAAGTATCCTGGTTCAAAAACCCCCTCATCCGTTTTCTGCAAACATTCGATATCGCTATCCGCGTTCACCATATCCTGCGCTCTGATAATGCAAGAGAACACCACGACCATCCCTGGGCTTACCTGACAGTTATTCTCAAAGGCGGCTACACTGAGGTCACTCTTGACTATGACAAGTCGGGTTTGTTCTTAGGTGAACGGCGCCGGTTTTATGGTCCAGGCTCAATTCTGTGGCGGCCTGCAAAATCCTGGCACCGGCTCGAAGTGAATACTGCCGGCGAAGGGTGCTGGACGTTATTCATAACGGGAAAATATCAGCAGAAATGGGGCTTTCTACGGACACCGTTCACGAAGATTGCGCATAACGAATACGTTCATAAAAATAACTGCACGGAGGATGATTAGGTTGTGGCTCGTTCAATAAAAGTCCCTAAAGTCGCTGAACAATGGGCTGAATACTGCCGTATTAATAACATAAATATTAAGGTGAAACCATGAACCATTCCAGTATCGTTGGCGGGTCCTCCGCCAGTCGCGTAATTCAGTGTCCGGGGTCAGTAAATCTATGCGCTAAAGCGCCTCCTAAGCCCTCGAGTTCGTATGCCGATGAGGGTACGTTACTTCACGGTGTTATGGACGAAATAATGGGTAGCGGTAAAAAGCCTGAAGCGCTTTTAGGTGTGAGATACGAAGAGGCTACTTTGACGCAGGGCTTGCTCGATGAAAAAATATACCCTACTCTCGCATTGATCGATGAATTAGATCCAGATCGCGAGATGGAATACATGACTGAAACCAGAGTCCATTTCGGTGATTTTTTACCTGGCGTATTTGGGTCGACTGATTTAATGGGGCGACTTGGTAAACGCGCTATTGTTGCTGATTACAAGATGGGGTCGGGAATAATCGTCGATGCTGAAGAAAACTATCAGTTGATGTTTTATGCTGCGGCGGCCATGCGCACGGAAGAAGCGAAATGGATTTTCGACGGCGCAAAAGAGATTGAATTAGTCATTATTCAACCGCCGGAAATGCGCCGATGGGTTACTACATTCGAACGTATAGCGCAGTTTGAGCTAGAACTTGACATCGCTCTGAAACTAGCAGAAAGTGATAATCCGCCACTTAAAGCGGGCTCTCATTGCAAATGGTGTGCTGCCAAACCGACGTGCCCTAAGATGACCGGTGCAATGGAGCGCGCATTAAAAACAGATTTGAAAGCGATTAGTCCAGAACTAATTGCTGCGTATCTGGGCAATGCCGTATTGCTGGAAGGCTGGATTAAAGATTTACGTGATCTGGCTAATCAGATGTTAGAAAATAGTGTTCCGGTGCCGGGCTATAAGTTGGTTGCAAAGCGCGGTACCAGAAAATGGCGGGACGAAGCGGAAGCCAAAAAACGGCTCGCCGAACTTGTCGCCGAAGACGAAGTGACTGAGACTTCATTACTGTCACCAGCACAAGCTGAGAAGGTGCTTAAAAAACACAAGATTGCCTTGCCTGAAGACTTAATCGTTTCAATTTCATCGGGCAATACGATGGCCGAAGAATCCGATCCGAGGCCATCGATTATGCAGTTAGGCATGCAAATGCGCGCTGCACTGGAAAAACTAAACTAAACTTAAAGGAATTACATTATGACAAATCTACAAGTATTCAAAGGGGCTAATCTACCTTCAGTCAAATCGATGTCAGTAGCATTGAGTAACATTCGGGTCGATACGTCCGGCGGCGGCACCATTCTCAAAATGGACAAAACCGGGTCGTGGGTGTTTGGTGCAGATCAAACCGAAATTACTGATGATGCGACCTGGGCTATTAACCCTCTGGGTTTCCTTCACGGCTTTATTGCGTGGGGAGACGCTGTTGTCCTGGGGGAAAAGATGGTAGCAATCAGTGAACCGTTACCTGATATGCCTGCCGAACCGGCCGGCGCGAAACGCGGCTGGGAAGCCCAGGTCAGTCTTTCACTGTTATGTATGTCTGGTGAAGACGAAGGCATGGAAGTGCGGTATGCGGCTACTTCTGTCGGCGGCAAGCGCGCAGTCCAGGAGCTCGGTCTGACGATTGCTGAACAAATCGATAAGGACGAATCCAAGCCCGTGCCGATCGTTAAACTCGGTAAAGAGCATTATATCCATAAACAGTACGGTAAAATTTTCACGCCGGTATTTAACGTACTGAAATGGATTCCGATGGGAGGCGATGAACCGGCTGCAGCAGAAGAACCGGTCACAACCCGGCGTCGCGGTGCAACGAAAGAAGAACCGAAACAGGAAACGGCAGCTGCACCAGTTGCCGCAACTGAGCCGGTAGCGACAGGTCGCCGTCGTCGCGCGCAGTAATCGTTGTTAGGGTCTGCTTGCAGCGGTGAGCTGCATTCTAGAAACGGTTGCCGGACACGTTGACCCGATGTCCGGTCTACTCTTTGAAAAACTATTATGGCTGATCATTTCACACCTTCCTGCAACATCACACTGCGTTATGACCGTCGCTGGCTGATGCACGTCTGTGCTGTTTTGTTTTGGCTAAAATTCAGAAAGTTAGCGACGTTTCTTGCACGGCGCTATCTGGTGAAAGTGGAGTTAGTGTGGAAAAAGCCTGGCGAAAATAACGGGGAAGCGAAATGAAAATCGATATCACCGCGCAACCGATATTTTGGGTAGAAATGACCAGCTCTCAGCTTGCTATACTGCGATACTGTTCAAATCATCATTACGATGCAACCTGTAAAGCGATGAGCGATAATATCGCTGAAGGCGGCGTGAAAAAGAACGGCATTCTTACTGCATGGAGTTTCAGTGTCACTTCTGAAACTGGGGGTATGGTTCGCGCTGAGTTTCACGATCTGGACTTGTGTTTAAAATTGCTGGAAATCGCAGATTATTTACCTGCGCTTTCAGCTGAAACACCCAAAATAATCGTCAAAGAAATCCGCCGTTCATTTTGTAAAGCCTTAATGTTGGCGTCGCGCGAACTAAGTAATTTAAAAATTCAGGTTGGAGGCGTATGACTGAGGACGTTCTCTGGCTTGATTTCGAAACAAAATCCCGCTGCGATCTTCCCAAGCGCGGAGCCTATAATTACGCCTTGGATCCGAGCACTAAGCCGCTCTGTTTAGGCTACGCATTCAACGATGAAGAGTTCGTTCTGTGGTGGCCGCATGAACCTTTTCCTCTACGGATCAAAGAACACTTCCGTCATGGTCGTCGTGTCTACGCTCACAATGCGGCGTTCGACCGGCTCATTACCTGGTATGTTATCTGTCCCGATTACGATGTGCCAGAACCGCCTTTGGAATCGTGGTACTGCACGGCAGTCCAGTCGCGCGCCAATTGTGGGCCGAGTTCATTAGAAGATGTGGGGCGGTTCGCCGGGTCAAAAGCGCGTAAAAATTACCGGGGTGCGCAACTCATCCGCGCGCTTTCACTCCCTCGTGCTGATGGTACTTTCGACGATAATCCTGAACTGATGCATGAGATGGGCGTCTATTGTATCGATGACTGCCTGGTGATGCGTGAAGTCAGTAAATCGATGCGACCTTTATCTGATGAAGAGCTGCACGACTACCACGTGAATGAGCGCGTTAATGACCGCGGTGTGCTGGTTGATCGTGCTTTCGCGCAATCAGCGTTTCGCTATTCGACAGAAGAAATCGAAGATGTCCAGGCAATCGTTACTGAAATCACCAAAGGTGAAATCACTTCTGTACGCTCACAAAAATTAAAAAAATGGGTGATGGACCGCATTAGTCCTGAAGCAATCAAACTGATGGAACGGTATGAAGACGGCGAGAAAAAATTCAGCTTCGATAAAACAGTGCGCTTTAACTTGTTAGCTGTCGATGATTATGAACACGTACCTGCCGAAGTCGTTGAAGTAATTCAGTGCGCCGATGACTTATGGTCTTCATCTGTCGCCAAATTCAAACGCATGGATGAACTGGCCGATGTGGAAGATAACCGCGTGCGGGGTGCATTTGCTTTCGCCGGCGGTGCAGCGACAGGCCGGGCGGCCAGTTACGGGCTCCAGGTTCATAATTTTCCGCGCAAGTGCGCCGAAGACCCGCTTGCGGTGCGTAAAGCAACCATTGCTAACCGCTCGATCGTGCCTGAATATGGCAAGCGTGTTACTGATGTACTGAAAGGAATGTTACGCCCTTCTCTCATCGCGCCGCCCGGTAAAAAATTGATCGTCTACGACTGGTCTGGTATTGAGGCGCGGGTTCTCCCCTGGTTATCGCAACAGCCATCTGCCGAGAAAAAATTGGATGTATTCCGACGCAATGAAGATCTGTATATCCGGGAAGCGGCCGGTATTTATCACATTCCAGAAGCCAAAATTATCGCTGGCGTTAAAGAGAAAGATCAGGAATATGTCACGATGCGTCAGATTGGAAAAGTTGCTGTTTTGGCCTTAGGGTTTCAAGGTTCGGTCAAAGCCTTTACTTCCATGGGTAAAAACTACGGTGTGGTGCTGCCGGAATCCGAAGTGCGTAAAATCGTTGCTGGCTGGCGCCGTGCTAATCCGTGGGCTGTGCAGTTCTGGCAGGATCTGGAACTTGCTTATATGTCAGCGATGCGTAATCCGGGAGCCGAGTATAGCGCAGGGCGGATCACTTATCTGTACGATGGCGAACACTTATGGTACGCCCTGCCATCCGGACGCGTTCTGTGTTACCCCTACGCCAAATTGGAAAAGGGTGAAGTCACCTACGCCAAAGCCTCCTGGAAACCGGCTGCAGACGTTATTTTATGGCCCCGCGCGCATCTCTACGGCGGCCTGGCTTCGGAAAATTGCACACAAGCAACAGCAAACTGTCTGTTGCGCCGTGCATTACGCGAATGCGATGCTGAAGACTTGTTTACTGTGCTTCACACCCATGACGAAATTGTAGCCGAAGCCGATACCGGTATCGCTGAACAGGAAGCGGCTTTACTGAAAGAAATCATGTTAGAAAGACCAGACTGGGCTGAAGACTTACCGCTTGCCGTTGAAGGCGATATCATGGACCGGTATAGTAAATAGCAATTTTACATTACGGCAAATTTACCGTTACGCCGCGTGCCGTAAAGCACTACAATAGCGAAACGGAGCCCTGCTTACACAGCGGCTCCGTTTCTACCAAAATAACAAAAGGACCTGTTCTCATGGCGAACGAGATTATAGCACAAAGCCCCTTTCTTCAATTCCTTATTAGTTTAGCTCCTGAAGACGAAACAACGCTTTTCGTCTGCCAGAAACCCGTGATGGTGGATGGCATCCAGGCGGTGCACAAGGATGGTTCTCTCAAATATACCTGGCCGGCGTCCATGCCGGAAAAGATTAAAGCTCACGGTTCCTGGTACGGTAACACGGGCAGCTTTATGCTGGACCGGATGCCGCGCGGTAAAGTATCCGCGTCCAAAGTTAATTGCGAATACGTACTAGTGATGGTGTTAGATGACATCGGTACCAAATCAGCAGTGCCGCCGTTAGAACCCACCTGGAAGATGGAAACGTCGCCAGGCAATTTTCAGTGGGGTTATGCATTTAACTTCGACCACCAACCAAAGAAAGCAGACTTTTGTGCGGCGATCGAGGCGATTGCTGCTGCAGGATTCACGGACGCTGGCGCCACCAATGAAGTGCGCAACTTCCGGCTGCCGGGTTCCCCTAACTTAAAGCCTGGCAAAAACAATTTCGCTTCCGTCTTAGTTGAATTCCATCCTGACCGGTTATTTACGCTGGAACAAATACTGACTGCGTTAAGCGTCGTGCCAGGCGAATCCAGCACCGCATCTTTCTCTCACGTTACGCTTGCCGATACTGGTGACGATGACGTTCTCGAATTCCTTCATGCCAATCAGCAGATACTGGAACCTGGTAACGGTGCCGGATGGTGGGGTGTGATCTGCCCCAACCATGAAAATCACAGCGATGGTAATCCCATGGCGCGCTACCATCCCGTCAACCGGTCGTTCTGCTGTCTGCATGAGCACTGTACGACACTGGATTCAGCGTACTACTTAAAGCTGATTGCTGATAATGGTGGTCCTGAACATGTTGTGGGATTAAAAGACGAAGCCGTGTCCGGCAGGATGGCGTCAGCGCTGTCCAAATTAAAACCCTCCCCCCTTTTTTCATCGCCGGCAGACGCCGTTAAAGAAATAGACGCGCGCGAAGAGCGTAAAGAGTTAGACCGGGTATCCCGGGATGAGTGGTACACCCGTTTTATGTATGTGCAGCAAAATGATGCCTACTTCGATATGACTAACCGGCGCATGTTGTCACGCGCATCGTTCAACGCGTTGATGCGTGGCACCCACTGCAAATCCATTCATAATAAACGCAAGATAGAAGCATCCGTCGCGTTTGACGAACTGCGCGTCGCGCAAGGCGCGTCTTTTCTGATTAATCTGACTTATGCTGCGGGCGATCCGCCTGTTGTTGAACGGGGCGACGCCGATAATTTGTACGGCAACAGATGGGTTGACGCGCGGCCTGACTTGTCTGATGTGATAATGGGGGACATCTCACTCTGGCTCGGTCTGACAGAGCGGCTTATTCCGGTTGTCCAGGAGCGTGAACATGTGCTGGACATCATGGCGTTCAAATTGCAAAAGCCGACGATCAAAATCAATCATGCTGTACTGCATGTGGGCGATGAAGGGTGCGGCAAAGATACGATGTGGGCGCCGTTTATCTGGTCTGTCTGCGGGTCAGGCTTACGCAACCGCGGTTACATGGATAGTGACACGATCGATTCGCAATGGGGTTACGCACTGGAGTCCGAAATACTAATCATCAACGAATTAAAAGAGCCCGATGCGTCAGCGCGGCGCGCCATGGCGAATAAACTCAAACCAATCATCGCCGCCCCGCCTGAAATGCTGGATATTCAACGTAAGCATGAAGCGCCTTACCAGATGGCTAACCGGTTGTTTGTGTTAGCTTACTCCAATGAACAGATCCCTATTTCGTTAGCGTCGCAGGACCGGCGCTGGTTCTGCCTTAACTCGCAGGCACCGCGCATGACGCCGGAAGAAGCGAACCGTATCTGGGCCTGGTATACGGGTGGTGGCTTTGGCCAGATCGCCCTGTGGTTGTCACAACGCGATGTGAGTAAATTCAATCCGGCAGAAGCGCCCTCCATGACCGACTACAAAGCCAATCTGATCGAAAATGGCCGGTCAATGTCCGAGTCGTTTATTCTCGACATGATCACGTTACGCCAGGGCGAGTTTGCTAAAGGTGTGATCGGTGGCCCCTTCAACAGCTTATGTGAACGGTTAGCGCTGTCTGCACCGAATGGCAGCAAAGTGCCCAAAGCAGCGCTGTTGCATAGTCTTAAAGAAGCCGGCTGGAAAGACCTGGGACTGGTCTGCAGTAAAGACAATCTGAATAAACGCCATCTGTTCGCCGCGCCTGACATGGTGGAGGCACGCAGAAAATCGGCATTGCGCAATCTGGTTGAAGAAATCGGCCCGTCGAAAGTGACCGGGCTTCGCGCTGTCGGAAAATGATAGGCGCAGAAATTATCCCCTAAGCGCTTAGGGTGGGGTATGCTGCTAACCTAAGCGCTCAGGTTTCCTGCCTGGGGCTTTCAACTGAAAGGAAATATCATGGCAACAGCATCAAAAGGAAAAACTGCACCGGTCGCATAAGGTAAAAAATCGACTGGTTTATCAGCCGCTGCTGTGCAGTTAGGTACTAAAGGGGGTCTCGCTAAATCAGAAACGAAAGCAACTTCTTCCAGATCAAACGGGCTTAAAGGCGGTAAGCCAAAAGCAAAGTGACTTACACTGGTATATTAAGAATCAAAAAAACCCCGTCAGCATTGTGCTAACGGGGTTTTTCTTTACTACCGGTAAGATGGGTTGGCGGGGATTTTTTTGTTGTTTTTTTGTTAAGTTGTCTGTTTGATATCTTAAGGCTTGAGGGGGCCTGTATTCAATTTGATTCTAGCTGGCTGTAGGGTATTGACTGTAAAATAAAACCTTACAATGGGCCTGTATTCGCTTCCTATTCGATTGTCTGATTATGGACTTTTTACTCTATTTTGGTGTTGCCGGGTATCCATCCTGAAGGCAGTCCGTACTTTTCAAAGTGTCTCTGTGCGCATTCGGCTAGTAACTTCCAGCCGGTTTCACTGTGGTAAATCGGTTGCGCGCTGTTTAAACAATCTGTCAGCGCGCTATTAATCTGGCCCCTGATGTACTCTTCACACTGTTCTGGCGTCATGTTCATAGTTGCCTAATGCATACTGAAAACAAAAAAGCCTAGGGGCCATAACGCGAATTAGCGTTATGGCCCCTAGGCTTTTCAGTTTTGGTATTCCGGTACTGGTATCCGGGTGAATCAAGAATTACAGATTAAAACTTTCTGTCACGAATTGCAAGCGGTTTTTTAGTACTTTAATTCGCATGCTGTCAAAAATTTTTCACGGTCAACATGCAATTTTTCAGACAGTTCAACGGCCAGGGTGCGCAATTCCAGCATAGCGTTTTTGTCCTGGCGTAGCGCAGCTAATGCCATATGTTTTTTAATCACGTCGACCAGAATAATATAATCGCCTTTACGCATGATATACCTGCCCGTTCATTTTATTCGTCTCCATAAGTCAGCATAAAAATACGGTCTTCGATATCGTGTAGCGACGAATTTAATTCGTTTTCGATATCTTCTATTTCATCGACTAATTCGTTTAAATCTTGTCCTAACGTGGTTTTGCTCATTATGAACTCTTGCGCATCAAATCCGTCTGATTTTATTTTAACTAAGCACTCTTTAATTTCAGCAATTTTTAGGCTAATAGCGTTAGTCCTTAAATCGGCTATCTTATCAATTATCGCGGGTAAATCAGTTAGTGCAGCATGTTCAAAATACACGAGTTTTTCTATACTTTCGGCTGTCAAACGCCCCAATTTTAATGCTTCCAAATTTGTCAGGCACATAGTTATTCCTTTCCTTCGGTGGGTGGATAGATCATAGATATATTCGTCAGACTGCTCATAGTCGAAAGCATCGAATAGCGTCGACCAGAATAATGTAATCGCCTTTTTTCATGGTAAGGTCCCTTCTTTATTGCATTGAATTTCAAGCCATTTATTGAAAAGGCGCTTATAGTCTTTTAGGCTAATCAAGCCGTATTTAAAAGAAGCGTCGATTGATGTTTTTTAGCTCTTCGGTTGTTTCGGCCTTGTCCGCCATTGTGCGCAGGTAGTCTAAAGTTATACCGTGATCCATTTTATTTTCCTTTCGTTTCGTTTCCTTGTGCGATGTCTTCGACGCATTCAAGGAAAAATTCGATCATCATGAGCGCGAAGAATAGCGCGATTATTAGCAAAGCAAGCACGGGTAATGTGACGACTTTCGCTGCCAATAAAACCGGTTTTATTAGTGCTTTCATGGCCGCGCCCTCGTCATATTATCGATACTTTGCGTTTTCGTTGGGCAGCGATAAAACGCAATGACAAGGTTTTGCAAATAGCGGCTTGCCTTTTCAAAATCGTACGTTTTATCAAATAGCCTGGCAGAAAAATAGGTGCCGAAGTCGTTATCTACACGATACGCATAAACACCACTGGCGTATTTTTGGCTTTGCTGCGCGCTAAATTTAGCTGATAGGGCGCCGAATTTTGCTATTTCATCATACAGTTCTATGATGCCCTCACCTGTTAAGTTACTCCAGGCTTGCGCCGGGTTGTGCACGTGTGAATTGGTAAGGCGTGCGGCAAAAAATGTATCTGCAATAGCAACCGCGCTCTGTACGGCTTCCATATTGATTGTGTTCACGTTACCCCCTTAAAGTTTTGTAGTTGTACTGGTGCGTTTTCGTTGCGCGCGTAAACATGCATTCGGTGCGCTCTGCCAGGCGTTCTAAAAATTGCACGTATTCGCGCGGTTTTTTGCGACCGTCGACAAAATAGGTTTTCTGGCCGGTCGCGATATTGGTTGCTACTTTTATCTCGTGGTTCATGTTAGCTCCCCGTGGATAGCGCCTTCGTCGTCAAAATTGCCTAAATCGCGCTAGGCATTAAGCGCTTTTTGTTTGGCTTCGTCTGATAGCTCACCGAATTTATATACTGTCGTTTCTATGGTTCTCATGATGTCAGTCTCCTTATATCCAACGGTGTTTAAGTGCGTATCCGCCGTCGTTATCATGGTCGCTTGTGTCGCCATTACGCCCGCGCCCGTCGATTTTAAAACCATCAGGGAACAAGCAACGGCCCAGGTTATAGACCAGGGCAAAACCCATATCCATACCGCAACCCGGTATTTTTATGCCGTCGTGGTTGCCTATTTTGTCGCCCATGACCTGCGCGGCAAGATGACTGATGTTGCGGATATGGCCGTTTTCAGTGGCCAACAGCTGAATTTCGCGACTCATGCCGGACACTGAAACGTGTTTCAACACGGTATAAATTTCGCTACCTGGTTGCAACATTTTCAGTAATTCAGCTTTGCAGCTGGCTTTTAATTCGGCGTTTATCTGTGCTTTTGTAATGCGTGCCATGATAAATAGCTCCTTTTAGTTAATTAGTCTGGATAGCCGTTTTTGAACCGGCGATAGTCGATAAGGTGAAAACAAAACTGGTCATCATCAAGGCATGCCGCAATAACCCGCTTATTTAGACCTGTATCGCGATGCAGTGCTGCAGCCAGGCCGGTAATGTGGGCAAATGACCAGACGCGCGATAGTGTGTCGTAAGCGTCCTGTATTAGTGGACGGGCTGCCAGGATAGAAAACGGGTTGATTGCGGTTTGCATGATTTTCTCTGAATTGTTTAATAAATTGTTTTTCATTTTTGGTTCCCCCGTGTTTTATGGTCGTCAACACTCTCAAAACCACGGTATCCATCTTCGACTGCAACGACTATGGCAGCCCATGGCATCAGGTCGTAAGCTTGCCCTAGGTTTTCGGCAAAAGTGTCGTATTGGGCGTCTTCTACGTTTGGCATAAATTGCGTTTTCATTTTATTTCGCCGATTTAGTTTGACAGGCCAAGCTTAGCGCTTTCGACAGCCAGCAAGGCAGCAATGCGTGCTTTGATCAGCGCAATACGTTTTGCATCATCAGTTATAACAGCGCGTGAGCTTGTGTAAGTAGTTGCATTCATGATTTTTCTCCAATGTCGTTTCGTTTATCTGGCTGAGCTTTGTTTGCTCAGTGACTCCACTGTAAATAATTTCCTTACGCTATGCAAGCATTATTTATAGAGTATTTACTCTAATTTGCTAATATCTTGTGGTTTTGCGCATCCCGGTTTTAACCGCGCACTGCCAGGCTTGAAAACGGGAATAGTCGAATAGTCGTTTTCAATTTATTTTGTAATACCTGTTTTTAGTGGCTTTTCGTGTTTTTTTCGTGCGTTTTTCGACGTTTTTGGAAACGCGTTTTTGCCTGTTTTTGTGCTGTTTTCGTGTATTTTTTACGCGCGCGGTATTTTTGACTTTTTAGGCTAAACGAAAATAGTCAAAATAAGACATGGAATAGTCAACTGATAGTCGAATAATAGTTTTGTGATTTTTGCGGTTTTCCCCTGCTAAAGTTAAGTAAATAGTTAAATAGTCATATACCCTTTTATAATAAAGGAATATTATACATATACATATAATCCTACACAAATGCTGGGCCGGGAAAAAAGTTTTTTGAAAATGACTATGACTATTTAACTATTCTGTTTTTCGGCTTTATTTGACTATTTCCAAGTCCCACAAAATGCGATGAAAATAGCGCCGGCTTGCAGCGTCCTGGCTGGCAATGTCCTGGCTGGCAATGTCCTGGCTTGCAGCGTCCTGGCTGGCAGCGTCCTGGCAGTCAATAGCCAACTACATCTAGTAGTTGGCTATTGACTGTCTGCTAACGGCTAACGGTTGAACAACAGCTTCGGCAGTTAGCAAGCGGGGCAGTCAAAAGTGTATGCAAGCTGACAACACCATAATCCCCAGGCGCTAACACGGCGCATAAAACGCCAGCATCGATCGATAACGGACAACACTATATCTAGTAGTTGACCGTCAATTCTGACAACTGACTAGCTAACAGCTAACAATCTACTATATAAGTCATTGATTATTAACACTATTATTTTCAATTTCGCATAATCATTATTTCGACAAATAACACTAACATACACTTATAATCGTAATTCGATATATTTTAACTAACAATTGTTAGCTAACAGATAACATTTCTCAGTAGTAATGTTATCTGTTAGCTAACATTACTACTGAGAAATGTTGTCAAACAGGCCCCCATCGGACACTTTTGGCCGACTGACCACAGGGGTACCTATTTAGCCGCGCGGCACTTTTTTACAAATAGTTGTCAACCTTACAACTACAAGCTTTTAGCCCCCAGCCTAAGCAGACACCCCCCGGTAAAAACGCTTGCACCCTAACTAAAAAATAAATATAATAAGGACGTAAAACAGACTTGAAGGTATATTATGGAAAATTGGAACGCTTTAGATGAATACGAAGAATGGCGCGATATCCCGGGGTATGTCGGACTATACCAGGCAAGCAGTCACGGGCGCGTACGCAGTGTGGCCCGGCTGTTGCAGTCTTCGATCGATGAGGGGTTGCGTATTCATAAAACGCTACTGAAACCAGGGACCAATAAGCAAGGGCGTTTAGGCGTGATATTGTCTAAACCGGTGTGGCTGTCTGAAACGCCGGGAATTAAACGCTATCAGGTTCACCGGCTGGTCTATGCGGCTTTTCACGGCGAAATACCTGAAGGCGCGCACGTATTGCACAAGGACGGAAATCATCTCGATAATGCGATAACGAATCTGTACCTGGGCAACCATCTGCAGAATATGCGGGATAAACGACGACACGGAACGCAGACTGAGGGTGAAGACCATCCAGCATCGAAACTAGACGAAGATGCTGTGATTCGTATTCGTTACGGAAACGAAAAACAGAAAGTACTGGCGAAAGAGTATGGCATCAGCCAGGCAGCGGTATCGCATATCCGCAACTTTAAAACATGGAAGCATCTTACCCGGCAGCTGATCCCCGCACCCTCTCTGTTTGACGATCAGGAATAGTTAAATAGTCAAATAGTCAAACCACAACGCCCACCCCCTTACCGTATGCAACTAGCCGTTTTATTTTCTAAAACGCGTTCCCGCGCAGCAAAATTTTTCGTCTCTATGCAAAAAGTGTTGCCATACAGACCGGTGTGCGGTACACTCGCGCCGTGTTCGCGATGCAAAAACAAAGCCGCCCGGGAGAGCCAGCATGACAGAAATAGCCGAAAAGTACGCACGATCCGTGAACAGCAGTAATCTGAGGGATGACGACCGGCACTTCGCCACCGACGCGTTAATTGCGTTAGCCCTCTCCCCTGTCAGACTGGCTACCGACATGTACCGGGTGAAATATTGCAACGATGCAACCTCGTACAAAACGTTAAGCGTCAAGTGGATAGCGATTGTAAAAAACAAAGCGGAATTACGGCACTGGCCCGAACACATCAACCCGGTTATTGTCGCGAATGCGGCGATGACGTACTGGTTAAATCCGGTGTGCCCGGCCTGTCAGGGGCGAGGATTCCATCCTAAGTTTAATCAGACAGGCGCGTATGAAGCGACATGCAAACCCTGCAGCGGGTCCGGCACGAAACCGGTAGCCGCCGAGGCGCGCATTCTGAACCACGTGAAGGATATGGTTGAAACGCTGGCGGAACTGGAACGGTATGCCGGCAATATGGCGGTGAAGAAACTGGCACGAAAAATGGCGGCGTAAAAAATAAGTTGCGCGATAGAAAACTAAGGTGTATATTCCACATCACTGCAGATCCGGTTTCACAATCCGAAATGCATAATCAGGGCGAAAGCGGGGCACCGTCTTACCTTAGACGCTTCACTTGATTGCTTAACTCGCTCTGAAAAAAGCTGTGCCGCACGCGAGCCGGCTTTTTTCTTTGTACTCCCCCTCATTCGCTTCGGTGGGTGAGCGCGGGGTTGCCAAAGCAACCCCTGCATCCAACAATCTCCGGCCATGATCTTAGCGTGCGTCATGGTCTTCGCGGTTCCTAAACAGGACCGTTTTTTATTTGCGGGTGGTTTATGGCTTATGTTCCCGATACCAGCGACAGTCACGATTATTTGCGGCCTAAGATACGGCCGAAGAAAATAGTGCACCATGGTGAACGCCGCGGAATGCCGCGCGCGAAAACGCCGGAAGAATGGACGACGATCGAGCTGGAGTATTTGCAAGGCGCAACCACGACGGAATTAGCCGACAAGCATCAGGTAAACCAATCCACGATCAGCCGTAACGTTTCCCAGAAAATCAAAATGATCACAACCGTCGCTAAAGATTTATTTTCGGCGGAGACTGACGCGTCGCCGGAAGCCACTGCTGCCGCCGACAAGGCGCGGGCAACACTGGAAAAGCTCCCGAAAGAACATCAGGAGAGCACGAAAAAATTAATTGATCAGTTGCGTTCCATGACGACAGAAGTTGTCGGCGCGGCGAATTACGGTGCCAAAACGGCGCACGTACTGGCGCAGGCGGCGAATAAGGAAGTCGAAAAACTGAACATGGAAGACCCCGATGCGAACAACCACTTAGTGGCGCGCAACGTGATGGCCCTCTCCACAGCAGCGAATAAAGCGCTGGAACCGGCTTTAGCGGTACTGGCCGGCAATAAGGAAGCGTCTGCAAAAGCCCTGCAGGATATCACGGCGAATGTCGACTTTGCAGGAATTAATGCGATCGACGCCAGCAGAGCCTATCAGAGGATGTTGTCTGGCAGTTAGTTGTTTGGAAAGGAAGGTGATCAGTGTCTGAACTACCCAAGCACCCCCGGCCCGAACCAAAGACTGCACCGCTGACAGCCGATCAGATCAGGCGACAGTTGGGCTGGGGGCTGTTGGCTTTAAAGCCAAAACAGCCTAAGAAATAAGCGTTTATGCGCCCTCTTAATTTCGATTACATGAACCCGGATTACAACGCCGTGTTCCAGATGCGCGCTGACGCATTAACATTCATCCGTAACAACCCTGGTGAGCTCCCTGGGATTAAAGCGTACTACAAAGAACACATCCCGCAGTTTATTATGGACTGGGGCGTGACGGTGGATCCAAAAAATGTGGAGCGCGGTCTGCCCAGCCTGATTCCGTTCATCCTGTTTCCGAAACAGGAAGACTGGATTAACGATGTTATCTGGTGCTGGCATAACCAGAAACCGATGATGACGCTGAAAACGCGGCAGATGGGTTTCTCCTGGCTGGCCATGGCCGTCGGTTGTTCGCTCAGTATTTTTAATGAAGGGATGGCCATCGGCGTCGGGTCACGTAAAGAGATTTACGTGGACTCGGTGGGCGACCCGAAATCGCTCTTTCACAAAGGGCGCACATTTATGGCCAACCTGCCCGTTGAGTTTCGGGCGGGGTGGGAAGCGGGTAAGCACGCGCCGCATATGCGGCTGATTTTCCCGGAAACGGGCGCCACAATTACGGGCGAAGCAGGAGACAATATTGGCCGCGGAAATACGACATCCATTTACCTTGTGGATGAATCGGCGTTTCTTGAAAGGCCGCATCTGGTGGAGGCTTCGCTGTCACAGACAACGAATTGCCGTATCGATATTTCGACACCGAACGGGTACGGCAATCCATTCGCAGATAAATGCAATGGCGGCAAAATTAAACTTTTTACCTTTCACTGGCAGGACGATCCCAGGAAAGATATCGCGTGGTACAACCGCCAGTGCGAAGAACTTGATCCGGTCACCGTCGCGCAGGAAATAGATTGCGACTTCGCAGCCTCAGTGGAAGGCGTTTTGATCCCTGTCAGCTGGATTAAAGCGTCGGTTGACGCGCACCTGCGATTGCAAATACCTCCGTCAGGCATGAAATCCGGCGGACTGGACGTGGCCGACGAAGGTAAAGATATGAACGCGTTCTGCGGACGTCACGGCATTGTTCTGGAATACGTCGATGAATGGTCCGGTAAAGGCAGCGATATTTTCAGGACAGCTTTTAAAGCCCACGATATCTGCGACGCGATGGGATACGAATTATTTAAGTACGATAGTGACGGACTGGGCGCGGGCGTGCGCGGCGACGCGCGTATCATTGCCCAGCGGCGCACCGACAACGGTCAGCGGCCCATTGAAGCCGAAGCCTTCCGCGGTTCTGAAGCCGTCTTTAACCCTGAAGGCGAAGACGTTAAAGGACGCAAGAATAAAGATTATTTCCGGGACCGTAAAGCGCAGGCCTGGTGGGCGTTGCGCCGCCGGTTCGAGAAAACGTACGGGTGGGTGGTCGAAGGACGCGTATGCGATCCGGACGATATTATTTCGATCAGCTCAGCCATTAAACATCATAGCAAACTGGTTGGCGAACTGAGCCAGCCAACTTATGTCACTAACGATATCGGTAAGATCGTGGTGAACAAAGCACCAGACAATACCAAGTCGCCAAATTTAGCCGACGCGGTTATGATCGCTTTTTCGGTGACCGCACGAAAACCTATCACGATCAGTCAGTATGCTGTAGCGGCGATCTAAATTATTTAAAAGGCTTATCATGCAAGGTATCCTGATCACTAACGGCGGCCCGCACTCCGGCGCAGCCTGGGCAGAAGCCACAGCCACCCATATTCTGGCTATCGCTGATGACATCGCACCGGAAAAACGCGGCGTAGGTATTAAGCTAATGGGCGCTATTGTCGATATTCTGGAAAAGCACCACGACGAGGTACAAGCCGGGGAACGGTTGTTTATCGCTAACGACAGCAGCCGGCTGGTCGCTGACGGCAGCCCGTCTGACCATACCGATTTAGACGCTGCTGTAGCGGCGATTATCGCCGCAGGCCAGGCCACCCAGTGGGCGCCCGATTTTAGCGACCCGGCAATGCCTGACCGTATTCGCGCCACACTAATATCGCATTTTCAGACAAGTATGCAAATTGAACGAAGCTGGCACGCAGACCGCAATCCTGACCTTGGTCACAGTATCGAATTTAAAGCCACACTGGCACCGGCTGTTACCCCTGCTGGTGACAGCGCGACGATCACGACCGGAGAATAACCATGGCTGGTATTACTACCGCACTCCCCTCTCAGTTTAAGGTCAGCGTCTTACAGGGCGGCCACTGCTTTAACGGTTCGGGTACAGCGACCGGCACAACGGCTAACACAAGCACACATATCACAGCACTGTCGTCGCTGGCCAACGTAGCTATCGGTTGCAGCGTATCAGGCACCAACGTACCGGCAAACAGTTTTGTGGGTGCGATCGACAGTACCACGTCTTGCTATATCACCCAGGCATGCACAGGTGCCGGGTCACCTACATTAACCTTCGTCGGGCATAATTTTAATTGTGCCCTGATGATTGCGACGGTGACAGGAACATATGGCGCGGGGTCGGTTCAGTGGGGGTCAAGTTCAGGGTCGCCCACAACAACCAACTTAGGCACCGATGAATTAGCCGGATCGGGCGGATATATACAGGGCGGACAGGCGTGCGGCGGCGCATTAAATACCACACCGGTGCTGAACACGCTGGTCGCTGTCACGCAGCCCACAACAAACCCGAGCTGGACATCGGCTACGTTTAGCACATCAGGATGCATGATTTATAACGCGAGTAACCAGACTTATTGCGCTTATATCGGCAGCTTTGGCGGTACACAAACCGTAACGGCTGGCACATTTACTATACTCCTGCCCACAGTAGGCTCAACCACCTCTTTAATTCGTATCGCTTAATAAGTCATGAGTGACAATAGCGCATCAAGCGGCGGGGCCGGCGATATAATCCGTACGGTAGCAAAAACGGTCAACGCAGGTGTTAAAACACCGATGACCATCCTCGACGTAGGGGGTGGGGCTGACGGTAGCAGCGAATCGGCATGGACCGGAAGCGTTAACAGTAATGACGGTTCCGGTTCCCCGATTAACAGTTTATCAGCCGGTGCCGGCCAAAACGGGCTGATGGTTGCGCTGGGCGCGACTAATTTTTTTTACAGTACAGTTAATACCAGCACCGCACAATTAGCCCCCGGGCAAATATTTCCCGGCGCGATTGAAACAGCGGAAGCGGAACCGGCTATCACGTTTTTATGTACATCAGATCAGCCGCTTATACTAACTGTTTTGCAATATGTCGATATTCTCGGGGTAAATCTGGCCGATGTGTGGACGTATTTAGTCACGCCGGACAACGCGGTTAATATCTCACGCATTTTGAACGGTAACTACGTCAAAGTAACGGCGCAAAATGTCGGTCCCAACACGACCACCCTGTTTAATTTGAATGTGGCATACGGCGCTATTATGCCGGTGACTAATTTAGGTAACCTGCCCGTCGCATTAAACGAAATCAACGGTGTGGCTATCGCACCGGGCGCAGGACTGCCAGTCACCGTTATTAGCAGCAGCAGTGTTCCCGACCCGGCCACGTTAGCAGCAACATCATCTGACGGGCCGCTATTTCAGGCAATAACGGGCGACCCGGCTGGCGATTTTGCCAACGTCGATTTTATGTCTGCCTTATTTGATGATACGTTAGGTCTTGCGGCACGCTTTAAGATAGTTAATCAGCCAGCGGTCGATGTAAATGGCCGGATACTTGTTTCAGATGCGCCAGTACCAATCCCGTTAAACGGTGTAGTTAACGGCCAGCTCGTCATAGATACGACAGGGTACCAAAGCTTAAATATAACAACTTATGTTATGCAAGCCACGGTGAGCTGTTCTAATGACCTTGTAAACTGGTCAGCGTTATCCGGGACGGCGGCGCTAATAATAAACGGGTACGTAACCACCATTTCGAGTGGTTCTTACAGTTTCCCTTGTTTAGCACGCTGGATAAAGTTAACGGTAACGGGTGCCGGTAACGCGACAGCCTATTTACGTGCGCAACCCTGGGCGTCGGGGTACGTAGCGCCCGCCCCTTAACATAAATCAAATAGGGGGAACAGCTTCAGCCGCCGCAGCCGGGCAAATAGCCCTGGGCATAACAGTAACACCTAGCGGGACGTCATTTGCCACAGTAGTGCTGGCACCAGCAACACCTGTAAGTCAACTAATTAAAAATTCGGGGGGCCGGCTGATGTCGATGTCGGTATCTAACTCCAACAGTACAGGGGTCTGGCTNNATTTAACGCATCTACGGCAACGGTAGGCACGACGACACCGGTTTATAACGTTTATATACCGCCAACAGCTTCTTATGCACTACCGATACCCTCTGTTGGTATGTCGTTTTCATCAGGCATAATTTGGGCAGTCACTGGCGCTATCGCCGTGTTGGATGCAACAGCGATCACCGCATCGACTTGTAGCGTCAGTGCTACTTATATTTAAAGGGTTATAACTATGCAAATTACTACGCAAACCGGCGCACCAGCGGCTTCCTCGCCGTCCGGGTCGCAGCCCGTTGTCCGTTCCGGCAACATGAACGACGTAATTGTTTCAGAACTACACGGGCCTTGTTATGAAGGTACGTATCGTAAGTCCCGTTTTGGTGGCGCGATGCAGGCAGCCTTAGCGACAGCAACTATCGCCGGGTTAAGCACCACGGTAACAGGTACGGTAGTGCTTTACAACCCGGTCGGTTCGGCAGTAAACGTCGCGATTGAACGTGTCGGCATCGGTTTTATTGTTGCACCAGCAGCACCGCTGGTATTTGGTCTGGCCACCGGTTACGGCATTGCAGCACTGAGCGGAACTCTGACATCGCTGAATCCTAAGTCAAAAAATATAGGCTCGGGTGCACAGCCTGTTGCCCAGTTATACTCTTCAGCCACGATCACGCTGCCTGTCGTACCTACCGTAGACACTATTTTAGGTGCGCTGGGAACCGGCGCAGTAACCACAACGGAATCGATGCCTGGTATTTACGATATAAAAGGTGAAATTATTTTACCCCCAGGCGGCTATGCGCTCATCTACACCTCTGCAGTGATGGCCGCATCAGGCTTTTTAGCTTCATTTTCCTGGGAAGAAGTACCAGTTTAATAGTTAATTAAAAGGACAGCACTATGTCCATGCTGCTCCTTTTTTCCGGTTCAGCCGGCGGGTCTGTCAGTTATGCCGTCACCGGAGTTCAGGCGAACTCTGTTGCCGGGGTTCTGTCAGTCCGTATTCAGTATCAGGTTGGCGGTGTTCAGGCAACCAGTTCCGCAGGCACCACCATACCTGCGCTGCTACAAGCAATTACCGGCGCTGCAGGCACATCTGCCGCGGGAAATGTCAGCGTAACGACCGCTGTAACTACGGCGGGGGTTCAGGCAACCAGTTCCGCTGGCACCGTGTCGTCAGTCATTGCAGTTAATGTAACGGGCGTCCGGGGGACGACTTCGGCAGGCAGTGTCGTTTTTAGCGGGGCACAAGCCACAGGTGTGCAGGGGGTATCAGGTGCGGGCACGACCTCCCTTGCCGTAGCCGTAACATTAACCGGTGCACAAGGGGTATCGGGTGCCGGCAGCCTGGTTCCTGGCATCAGTGTGCAGGTAACTGGTGCGCAAGGGGCCGCTTCTCCGGGCAGTCTGGCAGCGGGAGGCAAGACCACCGTGTCAGGGGTTCAGGGCACATCAGCCGCCGGCAGCACTTCTGATTTAATTAATACAGGCACACTGGCAGGCGTTCAGGCTGCGTCAGCATCAGGTTCAGTAATACCTGCAGTACGCGCAGCATTAAGCGGCGCACAGGCCACTTGCGCCGCGGGCCTGATGGCGGCGAACGACGGGCTTTATGCAGCAGGTGTTCAGGGCACCACTACCGCAGGTAATGTAATAAGCGCGGTGCGAACAGGATTAGCAGGCAAACAGGGAAACAGCGCCGCGGGGGTTGTTACCGGTACACCTGTCTGGACTATTAATGTCAGCGGGGTGCAGGGGCTAACAGAGGCAGGTTTTGTTACCGTCGTAATTCACGGGTCCAATATCGGCAAGCTGGCAGCCACGGATTACGCAGCGTTTATCACCGCCGCAAATGACCATGGGGCATATAATTTAGCAGTAGGCGATTACGCTGCTGCCGTGACGATGATTGCTGTTACAAACGACAACCGGGTGTACAACTCAGCGACAGGCGATTACGCCGTCACAACAGCAATTACGGGCGACACATGAACACGTACACAGCAGGCACACTGATCCAGTTAAATTTGGCCGTTACAACGCCAGCAGGTAGCCCGATAAGTCCGACAACGGTCACATTTAAGATACAAACTCCCGATGGTGTCGTCACTGATTACTCCAGTTCAGTGCTTGTAGTGTCGACTGGCGTATATTACGCGCAGTTTAACCCGGTGCAAGTCGGGCTGCATCAGTATGAGTGGATCGGTACCGGCGTAGCCCAGGTAGCGTCTGTCAGCCAGTTTTTGGTAAATCAAAGTACATTTTAATGACTATTTTTGCTTTTTTTCGCCGTTTTCTCCCTAAAAATAAGGCGCAGGAAGTCACCCAAAAAGCGTCTGAACCAGGGCCGGAGCATATTGAAAAGCTCATTAAAGCGATGCATATTAGTGCTGAAGCGGTGGCAAAGATACGTTTAACGAGCGAACCGGCACACCCCACGTTTAATTCAGCCTTTGAGCTGCCTAGTATCGCACCAGGCGTCGTGCCGGCAGGCGAAAAACTGGCGCTTGATGAATATTTAGGGCAGGCATACGAATGGGCGCGCGCGGGTAATTTTCAGGAAGGGATCGGTTTCTTAGGTTACCCTTATCTGGCAGAATTATCACAGCGCCCTGAATATCGTCAGATAACTGAAATTATTGCGCAGGAGATGACACGGCGCTGGATTCGGTTTACCTCAAAAGGGGATGACGATAAATCGAAAAAGATACAGGAAATTGAACGCGAATTCAACCGGCTAGATGTACAGAATAAAATACGGCATGTACTGGAACTGGACGGGTTTTTCGGTCGCGGTCACATCTACATCGATACAGGCGACACAGATACGCCAGACGAATTGAAACTACCTTTAGGCGACACATCAAACGAACTGTCTAAAGCCAAAGTCACCAAAAAACACCCGTTAAAAGAACTGATTGTTGTTGAGCCGATGTGGACTTACCCTTCTGCGTACAACTCAATTAACCCGTTAAAAAATAATTATTACAAGCCTGATTCATGGTATGTGATGGCGACGACTGTACATCAGTCACGTCTGCTGACATTTATCGGGCATCCGGTACCGGATCTGTTAAAAGCAGCCTATTCATTTGGCGGCTTAAGTTTATCGCAAATTGCTAAGCCGTACGTCGACAACTGGTTGCGCACACGCCAGTCCGTATCTGATTTGTTGCATAGTTTTTCAGTCATGGTTCTGAAAACGGACATGAGCACAATTCTGAACGGCGGGGCTGCTGATATGATGATTGCGCGCGCGGAAGTGTTTAATAAATTCCGTGACAACCGCAATATCATGATGATCGATAAAGATCGCGAAGACTTCATGAACGTGTCAGCGTCACTGGCAGGTCTGGACCATTTGCAGGCGCAGGCACAAGAACACATGAGCTCGGTAACGTGCATCCCGTTAATTAAACTGCTGGGGATTACGCCTAGCGGTCTGAATGCATCCAGCGAAGGTGAATTTGAGTCATTTAACGCGACCATTGAAGCCAGGCAGGAATCGCAAGTGCGTCCGCACGTCACTAAAATATTTAACCTGGTGCAATTATCACTGTACGGCGAAATCGACCCGTCGTTAGGGTTTAAGTTTGAACCACTAGGCGTGATGAATGCCAGCGCACAAGCTAATGTGCGTAAAGTTGAAGCTGATACAGATGCGATTTTGATTAACGCAGGCGTGATAGCCCCGCAGGAATCGCGCGAACGTATCGCTACTGACGAAGATTCGAAATACGCCTCGATCGACGTGAATAAAGAGATTACACCGCCAGATGCAGATATGTCAGACGAAGAAGGACCAGGGGAATATGAACCCCACACTGAAGGGTTACATTCTAATGGCACCAGTAACTAATTAAAGAGCCGCTATGACAATTATTAACACTACGTCCCAGTCCGAATTTGAAATAGCCACTGCGACAGGAACGCCTACAGGTAAAACGGTAACAGGTGTGCAACTAATGGCGCTGGACGTGAATGGCAGTCCGCAAGCTCTGGGAATAGCAAACCCAGTACCTACATCCAGCGCACCAGGCCCTGCAACGGTAATTTCAGGCCAGCTGGGCATAGGTACAAATGGCACAGCGGTTAATTTTCCTTCGGGGACTATTACGCAAGGCGGTTTTATCCGCGCTAATATCGGCAATGTGGGCGTTGGGTTCATAGGCAATGCGGGGGTAACTAATGCAGTGTACCCCACAGCGGGCGGCGGGTACCGGCTTAATCCGGGCGACGCGATTTCGGTTATTGCCGGGACAAACTTAAATAATAACTGGGTTAACGGTACTGCTGGCGATTCCTTTGACTATTACGTAAATTAACTATGCTATCTATCCCACCAAGCTCAGTCAAACAGGTATTACCTTACAGCACATGGCGCGGTGTCGGGCCTTCGATGACACCTGTTTTACAAGGCTATAATGTCGGCGGCGGTATTTCACAGACAGTGCGCTCACGCCACTATTTGAACACCCGTTTTCGTCAGCACCGGCAAGTAATTCCGCTTTTTATGCTGCTAACCGTATCCGGGGCAGTACAGGAAGTGCAGATACCTTTCGGGCTAAATTTTCAAGTAGCATTCGAGCTGAGTTTCACAAATGCGGTTACAGGATTAACTCCGCGTCAGCAATACACGTTTAACGGTGCGAATACAGCTACTTACGCGATTATTCCAGGGGTATCAGTTAGCCAGGGCTCATCCGCAGTTACCTGCTCTAATATTCTCGGGACAATCGCGGCCGGGCAGCCTCTGTTTAACGGAACATCTGTCGTAGGGATTATTCAAACCTATTCTGGTACGACCGGAATCACCCTGGCATCTCCCTATACCGGAAACACTTTATCTAACGTAACCTGCACAAGTAACAACGGGCCAACACAACAGGCCGGCTACATTGAAACAGACATATTAGATCCAGGCGCTTATTACACACCAGGACCGCTGGCGTCACCGAATTTCTTTGGCTTGCATACCACCATGGAGAATCCGACCCAGATAATTATCGCTGGGGCGGTATTCGCTACTACGGGCAATACGCTTACTTGCACCAGCGTAAGCGGTAACGGCTTCGGCGTTGGCAGCCCGGTTTTCTATAATAATGCGCAAGTCGGCACGATAGCCACTGTCGTTTCTGCCGGAACATCCTATACCCTGGCAGCAAACGCCGCGTCTAATGGCGCAACTGTGACGGCATACGGACAGGCCCTTCCTTACTGCAAACCCGCCAGTAACTTCTTACAACGCTATCTCGGCGTACTTAACACCACAACGGCGGCTACTGGTACCGGGTCTGCTACAGCATCCAGTACCGTAACTATTACCAGCGGTACTGCCTGGGCCAGGGGCCAGATGTTCCAGGGGCCATCAGGTTCGACTGTGCCAAACGGTACTTACGTAGTAGATACTACGGGGGCGACGGGATCGGTAACACTTACTTTAAACAATGCGGTGACCGTTTCTGGCGCCTGTACAGGCATTCTCTCCTATATCCATAGTGATCAGGCACGGTCAGGCGCGACATACACAGCCTACACCACAAGTCCTGTAGGCTCTACAACGTACATGACGCCTTGTCAAATGCAAATTTTGACAAATGCGCCAACCCCTTTTATTGCTGCAGTCGGCGATTCAATTGAATTCGGGTCGCTTGAGGGCGGGGGTATGGCATCATTTACCGGTTATATTGCCAGCAACATCATCAATGTAGTGAGTGGGCTGGGCGGCGTCGTTATGGCGACCGGCGAAACGATGTGGACAAACGGGTCAACGAATGTAGGGACCATAGGCACTAATATCTCCGGCGGCTCAACTAACGGGTCAACATGGAACACCGCGGCAGCGAATATCGGTAGCAGTGGTTCACCTATTACGATTTATTTTTCACCTTCCGGTAATGCCGGTGACGCATTTGGTTCTGCTTTAGGTAATTCAGGCTGGTTAGAGCGCGGCGTAAATGAGCTCGCCGGCTATTCGATGTTCAATTTATCGAAGGGCGGCGACGCAAATATTTACTGGATGAACTCAGCCTATTCTCAATTCCGCCAGAGTTTACTGACACTGGGAAATCCGACACATGTTGTATGCGGAATGGTTCACAATGATATCTCTCATTCCTGTAATTTATCGCCTACCGTTTGGGCTTCATTAGCTTCACACACTATTGGTGATGTGGTATCAGGAACAAGCGCAACGAGCGATTATGTCGCTGTTGGCGTAACTGTCCCAGGTGACGTAAGCGGCACTACCGGACTAACCAATCTTTCCGGTACAACGTATGGTGCAAATATTGTTGATGGCACGATGGTTTGGCAATACATTGGACCTCATTCAGCAACGGGCAACCGGGAGGGCGCCACGCTTATTTTAGGTGAGATGTTTGCTGTAAACAGACTGATAAAAAATTGCTGCCCCGGCGCAAATATCATTCAGAAACTACCAACACCTGACGTTGCTACAACAACAGACATGTATGAAACAACGGCTAACCAGACAGTTACATTAGGCGGATGGTCTGGCGGGGCTGCGTCGACACGAATGACTGTATATACAGCATTAAATACGGCCAGCATTAAATCTTTGCTGCAAATAAACACGTTGATTGACCCTAACACTTATTTGGAATACGGCGGATCAGGCACCACAGGGCTATTTGTTGTCAACGGGAACCCCTGGTATGCAACCACCGAAGGAACACACCCTAACAGCGAAGGTAATGTGCTTGTGTCTTACTCCGTCACACCCGCATCCTTCCCGTCAGTATATTAATTTATTTGTATGGGAGCACTTAAAACATTTAAGCCTGTTCATCCTAACGCAGGTATCGAAGCAGCGTATAGCCGCCAGTTACTGGCGCTGATTGATCAGATGAATAAGAGCGTTAATTTTTGGGTGTTGCAGGCATATAAAACAAACGCGCCTGAAATCGCGATGGATGCAAGCCCGGCATTTTTAATGCGCGTCTTAATGAAACGACTGAGCCGTTACTGGCTTAAAAAGTTTTCAGACCGCGCACCTGATCTGGCTAAAAGTTTCACTAAACAGTCAGGCGACTACACGACGCGGGCTTTTATGGATTCGTTAAAGCAGGCAGGTTTTGCGATCGAGTTCAAAATGACGGCTGCCATGAACGATGTGGCACAAGCCACCGTGAACGCTAATGTCGCTCTTATTAAAAGCATCCCCCAACGGCATTTAGCTGAAGTCGAAGGCATCGTCATGCGCAGCGTGCAGACAGGTCGCGATCTGGGTACGTTAAGTAAAGAGTTACAGGCAAATTTTGGGGTAACGCGCCGGCGCGCACAATTTATTAGCAGGGACCAGAATAACAAAGCTACGGCAGCAATAACAAAAGTGAGGCAAAAAGAAGCGGGAATTACCGAAGCCGTCTGGATGCACAGTAACGGCGGTAATGAACCGCGGCAGGAACACGTTAAGTGGGGTGCTGCCAAAAAAACATACAAGATTGACGAAGGTATGTATTCCGAAGTTGAAGGTAAATTTATCTATCCGGGTGAACGGCCTAACTGCCGGTGTATATCAAGGCCGGTCATACCGGGGCTGTCTTATCATTTAAGGTAGCTTATGCCGATCCGAAAAGTAACAGGTGGGTATAAATGGGGCAACCACGGCACTGTTTATTCTTCACGTAAAGATGCTGAACGCCAGGCAGCCGCTGCGCATGCTAACGGTTTTACAGGCGACGATGACACAAAATTAATGCTGGCACTTATTGACGTGCTGGAACAACTACTTGAGGGTCGACATGGCCGAAATAAGACTCGCGCTTGATAAAAACAGTGCGCGAACATACGACATTGAAGGGCGGTTGCGCGTAGCAGTTTCAAATATATCTAAAGCTAATGTGTGCCCATATATCGGCCACGAAATTCCAGACCCGGACGGCACGTTAAATCTGGATCCAAAAAAAGTCTATCAGCTATTACGCGACCCGGGCGAACTGGAAAAAGCAGCACCGACGTCGAATGGGGTGCAGCTGATGATAAAACACATTGCTGTATCGCCTGAAGACCCTAAAAAGATGGATGTTGTCGGTAGCATTGGCACCGACGCCGTTTTTAAAAAACCCTATTTGCAAAACAGTCTCATCGTATGGGACGCTGTTGCTATAGCGGGTATTGAAAGCGAAGATCAGGTTGAATTATCGTGCGGGTACCGTTACAGGGCGGACATGACACCCGGCACATACGAAGGAGTTGCATACGACGGTGTTATGCGGGATATCAGTTTTAACCACGTAGCACTGGTTACAGAGGGCAGGGCCGGCAGCGATGTCGTTGTCGGGGATTCACAATTGGAGACTTCTATGTCACGAAATTTTACATTATCGCGCAAAGCAGCGATGGCGAAAGGTGCCCTAGTGGTCTTCCTCAAGCCCAAACTGGCTAACGACGCAAAAATCGATTTAAACCCGATTTTGGATGGGGTAACTCATGCTAACTGGGAAAAGAAAAAAGTGCAGATTGCTGAAGCGATTAAAATCGCGACTAAAGGCAAACTGGCACAGGATGCGAGTCTGAAAGACCTGATGGGTTTATTGGATATGTTTTCAGCATCTGATAACGACGGTACGGACGAGTCGCCAGACGCAGATAAAGACGGCGCTACAGATCCAAAAGGAACGGAAGAGGGTGCTGAAGATGAGGATGATGATGAAGAAGCATCAGACGAAAATCCAGACGCAGACCTTGATGGTGCCAAAGCTGAAAAAGTGACAGCCGATGCTGAAAATGATAAGGCTGAAATACTTACTAAACTAAAGGCGCTATTAGCTCAACTTGAAGGTGGAGCTGCAGATGAGCCGCCAGAATTCCCTGGCAAACCTAAAAAACCTACATCCGAAAAGGAAAAACCTATGGGTGCATCAGATAAAACTGCCATGGATGCAGCGATTGCCGCCGCAGTCAAAAATTCCGAACAAAACACAACAAAACGACTGAATGACATCGCTGAAGCACGCGAAGCCGTCCGGCCGCATGTTGGCGAATTACGTGTGGCATTTGATAGCGCTGAAGCGGTATATAAAATGGCGCTGGATGCTGCTGGCGTAGATTTAACTGATGTTCCGCCGGCTGCGTATAAAGCGATGGTGAAGATGCTGGTTAAAGAGCAAACCACCCAAACCACC
>QGNH01001377.1_pt1 | contig 32542 bp, 38 predicted proteins | sample 1735481 | NCBI WGS metagenome assembly QGNH01 (sample SAMN09239004, study PRJNA386568) | Viral metagenome, whole genome shotgun sequencing project. | reverse complement strand
GGGAGCGGGCTTGCCGCCCGCGTCCCCTGCTTCTACGGTTCCCGACCATCCGACTGCCGAGTCGGGCGTGCAGTTGGCCGCGCAGATTAAAGACATGAACAACAAGGACACGCCGCGCCAAGGGGTGTTCGTTTCGATAGCGTCGTTGAATAGATCGGGCACTACTCGGGACGCTACTTTGCAAGGTGTTGGCAACACGTTAGCTCAAGCTGAGAAACAAGGCCGCACCATTCAGTTACCGAACGGCACGTTGTTGATTAAAACCAAAGCGCAAGCCGCAGACGCCAAAGCACAGTTGGATAAAGGGGTCGATCCACAATATGTGATTGGCATGATTACGGGATCCGGCGGTGGCAAAGCGCCCGATCAAACGGCGGTAGTTCAAGGCAAAGATGCGGGCGGCAACGTCGCGGTAGAAACTGCCGTGACGCCTGCCGATGTACCGTTAGCGGCGCAAAAAATAGTGGATGAGGGCAAGACGCCGGTTGTCACTACGCCCGCAGCGGCGGTGGCTGCACGAGCCGCTGACGTAGCCCGCGAAGACGCTGCGCCCGCGCAGCCCGGTGTGATGACGACGCCCGGCGGCAAGCAAGTCGCGGTGCATATAGAACCCGGCGCACCCGCCGGATTTACCCGCGTGCGTGCCTTGGACGTGAACGGCGATCCAGGGGACCATGCCGTGGATGTGCCGCAAGGGCGTGTAAAACTCAACGTACCCGGCGCCAAGCCTGAACCCGCCGCGCCATCGACTCCGAAGCCTGCTACACCCACAGAGCCTGAGAGCGTGGCCCCTGCGGAAAAGTTGCCGGAAGATATAGCCGCAGCGGCTAAACCCGCAGATGAAGCCCCGCCTGCTGCCCCGGTTGATAAGGCAGTCACGGGTGAAGCGCCCCCCGCCGCTCCCAAACCTGCTGTCAAAGTCTCGGTACGAACCAAGGGCGGCAAGGTCGTTAAACAACCCGACGCTGCGCAGCCCAAGTCCGCCGTAGCGGACGACCGCCCTAGCAGCAATGACGTGCGCAAAGCGAATGACGCGAAGCTCGCTAAAGAACGAGCCGAGCGCGGGGGTGTATCTAAAAAGGAAGGCGAAGTTCAAGCCAAGCATAGCCCCGAACACCAAGCAGACCTCGATGCTGTTGGCAAGGTGTTATCCCATGAGATTTCAGGTGAAGACGAAGATGAAGTCCGCGCCGTACATGCGAGGCTGCGCGACATCGTAGGCAAGGACATGCCGAGTTTGCGGAGCATATTTGACGAAGGCCGCGACGAAGATGATGTCGCGCCCCAACTAAGGCGGGCGGCAGAATTGGCACTCGTCAAGAAGCACGCCGATAAGCCTGCTGAAAAACCTACGGAAAACCTGCCCAAGAAATCTGCTGAGTCCGTTCCCGCTGAAACGGTAGCTGCCGAAAAGGCAGCACCGTTGAAGGCTAAAAGACCTGACACGCCCATCGATACGCTGACCAAAGCATTGGCCATGCACGAAGCCCAAGAGGCCGAGTCGGGCGAGGACTCTAAACTCCCTGCACGGCAAGAGAACATGCGGACGTTCGCACAGGCACTGCATGCTGCCATCAAAGGACTAACCGGCAAAGTCAGTGTCAGTGATTTAGAACGTGCCACCAAGATCGCCAAAGTGGTAGGGGGCTTTGCCAATTCCAAGGGCAACACCGTGGAGGGCATGGGCACCAAGAGTAAAGAGGACACGGTTAAAAATCGCGGTATCGGCCATGTGGAGGTCTCCACAGTTAACGATGAGATGCACCGGGTCGCAAGAATTTTATTAGATCAAGCCAAACCCGGCGATGAAGTCTCGTTGATGTCGGATAAGGGATCGATCACCGCGGCTGTGACCAAAGCCAAGGTCGCATCCAATCGCAAGAAACCTGACAAGGTGGTGGTACCCGGAGTCGAAGCACCGACCGACGCCCAGATCAAAGCGGTCAAGGCTGAAAAGGCGAAAGCGATTGCGGCTGAGAAAAAAGCCCGCGCCGAGGCCAAGGCCAAAGCCGAAGCTGAAAAAGTTCAGATCGAATTTAAACCCGAACATGCCGGGGATTTGCGCAAGCCCGCGCCCGCCAAGGGCACAGTCGAAGCCACGGCCTTGGAGAAAAAAGCCAACCGCCTAGAACACGAATACATGACGGCTGAGAACGGCCCAGAAGCGGAGTCGGCGCGGCTCGCGTTGGAACAGCATATTCATGAGATGCACCCGGAATTCACACCCCAACAACGTGACACTATTTTGCAGTTGCTGGACCAGCAACGCCTACGTGATAACCCCGAGGCGGCGGCGGGTCTGGGACGCATGTCGGATACGGTCGAAGACGAAACGTCTAAGCTCGATGAAAAGGACATGCTGGGCGGTGCCAAGACCGGCTTCCGGCGTGGTGGCACGGAGTTGTTGAATGACATTAAGAACAAAATCTTTGGCAACAAGATGCACCAGCAATGGGATCGACTGGCCAGTCAAATAAATCTCAAACGATTACTCGGTGAGGCGGACAGCGGCATTGGACTCTCTAGCCACACCCTCTTGAATCGGCTACTGGCGAAGGTCGATCAACCGGAACTCAAGACTATCTTAGAATCACTGCGTCGTAATGTCCCGGATGTCCCAGTCCATTCGGTCAGCACCGTCACCAACTTATACCAGAACTATAAATATAACGACAGGGTCAAGGGTTCTTATAATCAGCTATATCGCACGGTGCAAGTACGGGCGGATAGGCATCCGGTATTGGAATTAAAGACCTTGGTCCATGAACTCTTTCATGCGGCAACCGGCCATGAGATTGACAAGAATCCGAAAGGCCCACTGGCATTATCGTTGGAGCGGGCGCGGCTGGTATTGCATAACCGTTTAGTCGCTCGCCGTAACGAGGAATTTCGTGCGTGGCAAGCAGGCGATGCAGATGCGAGGCAATCCGAGCAGCACATGTATGGGATTACCAACAACCATGAAATGCTGGCGGAAATTTTTACCAACCCTGAGTTTATGCGGCTGGTGGCAGAGTCTGAAAAATGGGCACAGCCTTATGAAGAGTTTGCTTGGAAACGGCAGTTTGGGAACTCCGAGGAAGGTAATGCTAACGTCCCCTTCAGCAGCACCGATCAGACGTTGCTTGGTAAGTTGTTGTCCAGTATCGGCAAGTTCTTTGGGATCACGGACCCCAAGCTCATGCGCCACATTGCAGGGCTTGGCGAACAAGTGATGAAAGCGCAGCACGCCGGGATCAATGACTTGGGTGGCCGACATAGCGATCTGCGCGGTTCCGTGGATACCCTTCATGCCAAAACAGCGACTGAACTAATCGCCCGCTTCGGTGCGAATCCGCTGGAGGCCAAGAAGGCCGCACCGGGGATTGCGAAGCTCAGTGAGCCGCTGAAGCCGAACAAAAAATTGATGGAAGCAACGGGCGAAACACAGAACCAAGATCGTCCTGACCCCTACAAAACACAGCCTATCCTGCAAGACCTACGCGACTGGTATGCTCACAAAGCGGATCTCATGGCCGATACCCCCGCCAGTTCTTGGACCGATGCGGACAGGGCTAAACTTGCGGAAGTTAAAGCACGCATTGAACGTATCGAACAAGGTGCGGAACCTGATCTCTTGCGACAGCCGCCGCGCAGTAAAGTGTTAGAAATCTATGACAAGTATGTTGCTGGCGGTGGAGACAGTTCTGATATCCATACATTGTCTGAAGCATGGGGGCATAACCGACATGAAGCGCATCTCATGGGGCGCGCGGTACGGCAGCACACCGTAGACCTTGCTGAAGGACGTACCGGTTCAGAACACTTGAATGTCGGCCAGTCCGCCGACGACAACCCCATCACGCGCGAGGCGGCGATCTTTGCCAGGGCGAACACGGCGGCGAAGGCTGGCGCCGCCACGGCGACCCATGCGGCGCGCGTGGCTGTCGATTGGGTCAAGTCGATAGATCAAATCATCCGGGATCATCGCAGCGACTTTGGCCACCCAGATGACCCCCACAACCCGATGAATGCGTATGAAGATGCCAAAGACGCAAGCACTAAAGTTCAGCGCGCGTTCCATGAAATTACCCGACCCGTGGCGGAAGCCTGGAACAAACTACCCAAGGACGTGGAATTTAGAATGTCTGAGTTGATGCAGGACACCACGCAATGGCAGTTGGATCCGCGCAAAGACTTCGCCAAGAACTCTGCCGAGAGTCAACAAGGATACCAGGCTGAGTGGCGACATAAGAATTTCCAAGAACGCTTGGCGGCGCTGCCGCCCGACGCTCAAAAAGTATTCAGCGATGCGTTTGATGCAACCAAAGCCGTCAACCAAAAAGTGCGCCAAGGCAATATCGACGTGGCTTTGCAGACGTTTCACGACGATCCGGGTTCAATCACGGACGCCCAACGAATCTTGGCCTATGGAGTCCACAATCGCGCGGACCTTGATGTACTGGTCCGGCCCGGCGGACTGATTGATGTAGGTGATGGCAACAGCAAACTGCGCGACGCCTTGGACCCTTACACACGAAGCAATTACATTCAAGGGCCGTACATGCACTTAGGCCGCGAAGGCGACTTCGTGGTTCACGCCAACAAAGAAGGCACCCAAAAGTTTGATACCAAAGCGCAGGCCGTCAAGTTTGAAGGCTTCGTAAATAATTTATCGCCCGCGAGCCAAGGAACGTACCGATTGATTGGTGGTGAACACACGGTTGATTACAAAGCAGACTATACCGCGTTCCATAAAAACACCGCGGAAGCCGAGGCCGACCGGGACCGGATTACCACGGCGGGATTGGAACCGGGCAACGTCACCCGGAAATCTGAAACCGCCCAGCAGACCGCGTCCATGGCCGGGATGCGTGGCATGTTGGCCGCAGCCAAGACCCGCCTGGAAAAAGGCGCAGGCAAGGATAACAAAGGAACTCAAGCCTTGGTGCAGGCCCTGGAGTCCGCGTTCCAACAGGCACAAGCCGCGCGCAATGCGTTCATGGGATCGCGGCTTGCGCGCACGTCGGCGGCAGGCATGAAACCGGGGGAGATGCGCAAGAATTTTTCCGAGTATGCGGTGAGCGCCGCCTGGCATACCGCCCAGATGAAAACTTTATTTGCGCAATCCAATGCACTCAAAGGTCTGCAATCCGCCGCCCGCGAAAGGGACTTGAGCATTTCCCAACAGACCGCTTATCGACGCGGATCTGCCGTGAACATTCTCGGCAGGCACATGCTACAAGAGACGACAGACTATGGCGATGAGCATATGGTCAACAAGTTTATGGCCAAACTCGGGTTCATGTCATACCTCGCGTCCCCAAGTCACGCCGTCATCTGGAGTACACAGAATTTTACGACCGGGATCCCTCGCGGTGCCGCGTTGTACGGCCACAATAATTCTGTCAAGGCATTCTTCCGCGGGATGCACACCGTCGCAATGCCCGTGCTGCGAGCAGGGGTACTCAATGCCATGAAGCGCGGGGGCAACTCCCATGACATTCACGATGCCGTGGTGGCCATACTCAAAGAGCATAAGTTTTATGGCCAGTACGTCAAGGGTGAGAACTCGCCCTTTCAACAATTGGTAGACCACGGCGTACTGGATCACGGGTACTCGGATCAGATGATGGCACTCGCCAACTCCGACTCAGCCCCGGTATCGAAAGTCATGGAGTTCGCCCGCATTCTGCCCAACATGGCCGACGCATTTAATCGGATCTCGACCGCGTTGGCGGGATTGGAAATGACCCATGGCGATGTGCGCAAGACTGCTGATTTGGTGCGCGAGGTTCATGCGGATTACTCCCAAGAAAATAAACCGCTGGCGATGAAAAAGATCAGCGGGATACCTGGCTTGAATTCCTCAACGATGTTCATGACGTACCGCCAGTCCATGGCACATTTGTTATACGGCAGTGTCAAGGCCACGATTCAAGGCAGTTATCAATTGGCGCGTGGATCCAAACAAGAAGGCTTGGGCCACGCCACCGCCGTTGCTGCCAAGACCGTGGCGGGCATGGTCGTCGGCAACGCCCTGTTTGCGGGAGTCTATGCGGGGGCTGCACTGGAACCGATTCGACTGGCCGTGTGGGCTTACCATAAGCTCTTTGACCAGGAGGGCGAAGCCTATGACTTGAAGAACTCGGTGAACAAGTTTGTAGAAGATGCCGCCCAAGGCGCGGGGCTATCCCGAGAAGCCGGTCAAAACCTAGCAGGTGGAATTATCCCCCGTGTGATGGGCATGGACTTGTCTACTCGGATGGGGTTATCCGATTTGTTTTTTAGAGACATGCCGGATTTGTTCACGAACTCTCCCGATAATTGGAAGAACTTTGCTTTCCAGGAGTCCGGCACCATGACGAGCTTTTTAATGAACCATGTCACCGAAGCCGTGGATCATTACCAAAATGCCGAGTACGGCAAAATGCTAAGTTCCATGGTACCCATCAAGCAATATCAAGACGGGATCAAAGCCTACCAATTGTATGACACCGGCAAAATGAATTCGCTGGGGTCGCAGTTGACCGCGCCTTCAGGCTTGGATGCTGCAAAACAATTCATGGGATTCAAACCCGCGGACGTAGCCGATGCCCAAGAACACCAGCGAGTCTCCATGGAATATCGCGCGACGTTGAAAACGGTGCGCGAAAGCATCCTGAAAGGCTTGATCAACAACAAGCCTAACGCGGAAGATCGGCGCGACAAGTGGAACGAGTTGCATCCCTCGGAGCGAATCACGGGCAGTAATTTAATGTCGGAGGAAAGACTGCGTCAAAACATTGAGAATAATAAACCGTCCAAGGACGATGAGTTGAATCGACGCCAGGATTTTTAATAGGCAGTTAGAATCTTTTCAAAGCATCGCGCACTTCCTCCGCGGGGGCACCTTCCCAGCGTTCGAAATTCGTATGGGCCATCACGCGGATCTTGCCCTTGTCGCCTAGATGCCGGATCTCTTTGACGACGCGGGCTTCGGGGATCGCCTTTTCAATAAACCCCTTGATGGACCTGCCGGGGTAATTCTTGCCCATCTGGGCGTGGAGCCATTGACCCACCTGTTCCAGTGTCCAGACCTCTGCACTAAACGGCCCATCTTCGTCCCGCACGGCGTCCATAATGACCTGTACTTCCGTACACTGGGACTGGTCCACCATGTCGCGCTTGGCCTTGGTTTCAGGCGGCGGTGCGTTCGGGTTGAAGCGACTCAAGTCCACGCGGCTAAAAATGTACCGCAGCACTCCCGGCCCGCGTGGCCCGCGCACCCAGCGTGCAAACCTCTGGTAGTAAAGCCGTTGCTGCTCGTCGGTATAACCGCGCTCGGGTTTTAAATAATAAATCCCCCACCGCCGTTCGTCATAGCGCGGCAGTGAAATAGCCGACGTGTAATTACTGGTCGCGGTAATCACCAAACGATTCCGGATGTTGTAGGGCTTCAAACCCTTGGGATGAACTTCGACAATATCTCCAGTGACTAAATTTTTCATCGCGTTCGCCGTGTCGTCGCTGTCCCATTTGCCGTTGATATGAATCTCATCGAAGTGTACGAGATGCGCGCCCGAGATAAAGTCACTGAACTGACTGCGCAATACCTTGTTCGATACCATGCGGGAGTTCGCATGACCCACCAGCGCCCGTGGAACGTCGTACATCATCGTGGTTTTCCCGGTCCCGGTTTTCTCCGAGATCATCACCGGGGCGCTGGTAATTTTTACGCTCGGGTGTTGCACCAGATGCCCATAAAATCCCAGCAAGTATTCCGCAAACTCTTGGTCGTCTTCGTTGGGAAACACGTAGTCCCAAAGGTCGTTAAACATTTCCGCTTCATAGGTTGTCGGTGTCAACAGGGGAGCGGGGCTGGTATACAAGTTCACATAGGCTCTGTCGTCTTCGGTGTAGATCAAAGGTTGCCCTGGATAGAACCCTAAGTTATTCACCGACCGCGTGATTCCAAAATCGCGCAGCACGGCGCTTGGATTGAGCGGACGGCGTCTGCTACCCCACGGCATGTAGCGGGTCAGCATGTCATCGATCACAGACTTGGCCAAGGCTTCCCGCTCGGTCACGGAGAAAAACATACCCTCATGATCCATGACGAGGATGAATTCATCCTTGAGAAAGTCCACGGCAGTCACTAATTCAAACCGCGGCAAGCCACCCAGTTCCACGGCATGGTGCGCGGCGGCGAGCAAGGGGCTTGCGCGTTGCACACTCTGCACATTCGGCAGATTCGAATCGGCTCCCGCCCCCGTGGAAGCCGCGGCCACCGTTTCGGCAAACGAGGCATCTAAGGCTGGCTTGGCCGGGGCTTGCCCCCATCCCGCATCCCGCGCAATTTTGATCAAGCTGCCGATAGTAATCCCGCCACCCGGTTCAAAGCTGTCCCAGGTAGCGCGACAATCCTCGACCGATACAAACCCCGGTTGCGTTGCACTCCAGTCAGAGAAAATCTCAAACCCATGCTCCGACTTCTCGCTCCAGTCTTGGACGGCGAGCAAGACTCGAATCCACAAGTCGCGGCACATGCCCCCGCCAGAAGGCGGCAACTGAATGTGCCCCAGCATCTCGCGCACTTCTGCGGGGTTCTTATTATCGTAGTCCCGCTTGGTGACAAGATCGTTATTATCAACCAGCCCCTTGAGTGTAGATATAATACTCGGCAATACCGGGGCGACTTCGAGTTGCTTTGCAATATCGCCCAGCGTATACGTGGTGGGGTTGTCCACCACCACGCGGCAAGGCATTGGCATATCGCCTTTTCGATTCAGACTACCGGGTGCCCTTAACGGATGGCTCGCATCCGTGGTGACTAAGGGGTCCGCTGGGAACTCCAGTTCGTCGCACTTGGCTTTGAGCGCCTTGGCCACGACCAACCAATGCGCGACCGGCACGTCTTCCTCGACGCACCAGTACACATGCCACCCATTGCCACTGTCCACAAGGATCGATGCGGGCGGCAATCCTGTGACCCGCATGAATACACCGAGTTGCCGCAGTGCGTTGTCTTTATCCCCAAACTCTTTGGGGTCCAAGTCTAAGTACCAACATCGCTTCGCAATGGGGTCTTTGCGGTTGGCCGACGCGAAGCTGCCAACTCCGTAGTTCACATTCAAAGGTAACATCGAGAGCCGGGTGACTTCCTTGTCAACCTCGGCGCGCGTCTGCAACCCATTATAATGTCGGACTTCGGTCAGCTTGGTGCCGACATAGACCCCCGTCATGAGCGTATAAGGCCCCTCGGCGGGCAGAACCCGCTCCCAAAAGGACGCCATGGCGCTTACTTCCCGTTAGACGTAAAGGCGTTCAGCCCCATCAGGATCGAGTCGATATCGCTTTCCATGCTGCTTCCGGTCGGCTCAGGCGTCGGCTCTACGAAGGCCGGTTCCTGAACGGGACTGGGCTTGGCGTTCGTTTCGATGGTACCGAGATCAACCGGCACTTTTCGCGGTCGGCCCACGGGCCGTGGGGCTGAGAACGGATTGACTGCATTGGACGCGGGCGGCAAGCCCGCTCCCGAACCAGCGGGCGCGGGCGCTGCCTTTGCAGGGGCTATGAACGGCTCCACGGCAACGGACTGCATACCCGGCGGCGGAACGGCAACCGGCGGTGCCACAAACCGTGTAGGCGCGGTATCTGGTACTACGCTAGTTCCCGCGGGAACTGCGCCCGATCCCAGACCAGCGGGCTTAACCGGCTCCTGCTCGAACTCTGAATGCTTTTCGACGGGCGCGACCACGGCATCCACCACCGCATCGTTGTCCGATAGCACCGCAGCAACCCCATCGCCATGGAACAGTTCCAGCACGACCTCGGCTTCCTCGTCGGTCAGTGGCCTGATCGCCTTGAACGTGGGCTTCGGATGCGAGGCTTCCAAGTCAAACCCGATCCGCACCGCAACCGAGTTGTATGGATAGCCGCGTGCCTTCATGCCATCGGCCAATGCGGATAGATCCTTGAGGCTCGATGGGGGAACCCGAAAGAGCATGGGACCACCCAAGGCTTCGTTGCGTAAATTTTCCAAGGGCACGATGGCCAACTTCTTGGTATCACGACACGCCTTTTGCTTGATCCCGGTTTCGGACACCATTGAACCGTACAGGTTCTTGGGGCAAAGCGTGCAGTTCGAAAACACGGGCTTCGGAATCGACGGGGAGGGCACCTTCCCATCCAGACTGTAGCAGTCGGGCGCAGAGTTGGAACCTTCCGTATACTTGCCCGCGTAATACTGCTTGTTCAAAAACGGGTTGGCTTTGACGATCACCACTTGAATGCTCGACACCGGCTCGCGTTGCCCGGTATTCGGATTCAATTGGCTCACGACTTCCTCGACACCTTTGTACTTGATGCGGAACTTGCCCGCCTTGATACCCACGATGCCATAGCTCGCACGGATACCTTCACCCAATGCCGCATCAATACCCGCAGCCAGCAATGCCTTGGCCGGACCCATGCCATTTTCAAATTGGAATAGCGTTACTGAATTTTCGCTCATTACTCTTCTCCTGGTTAAGATTTACGAATTCGAACTTCAATCGACGAAGTCATTCCGATTCCAGGTGGAAGAGAATTGTTCGCCGCGGCGTACTCTTGTACCACCGATTTACAGGCTCGCCGTTCCAAAAACATCGGCGCATTGTTTTGCAATACCCAATCGTAAAACGGATCCCATTCATCGACCTTTACAGTCGTATCGGTCTGAAGGAATGCGATGCCGGATTGACCTTTGAAATTCTGAAGGCCCATTGATTGTAACTGTTGTTGAATATAGAGCAAGCACTTGTTCATCTTTTCGTTGACCGGCGCAAGTTCTTGTTTGTGCCGTTCAATCATTTTTTCTTTGAAGTCACGAAGCTGAAGGAACCCTTTGATCACATCATCTGGAGTTGCCATTGTGTTCTCGATAAGTTGTTAGTAGGAGGTTATTAAAATAAGTGCATGGGCACGGCAAGCGAGAAAAAGAAACTTGCCGTCCCATGCTCATGCGGTTTGTTTCAGCCCCAGCACTCACACGTAATCCGGGTCCAAGATATCCCGCTTGGCTCGGGTTCAAACCCAACGGAAACCTTTTATCAACATCGCTGCCAAGAGTATTCCCGTTCCAATGATAGCAATCACCGTGAACTGGAAATTCGTGCGGGCTTCGATGCGTAGCTGTTTGAATTGTACACTGATATCGTGAAGGTCTTTTTCCAAATATCCTGCCTGACTTATCAGTTTTTCAATTCGGTAATCGAATACTCTTTCGGTTAGTTCTTCCTCATTCATGGCATCCCTCCTTGACTGGCTTTATCCTTTAGTACTTGCTTCAAACAGATCGAGGATGGCATCCTGCATATTCCCTTTCTTTTTCAATCTTGAGAATACCGCTTCCTCTGCTTTAGTAGCGGCAATGTGAACAATAAGAGTCTTCATTTTTTGACCAGACCGCGTAATTCTTGCGTTGGCTTGTTGGTACGTTTCATGGCTCATGGTCGGCGTTGCCCAGATAATGGTCGATGCCGCCGTGAGCGTGAGGCCATGACTCATTGTGGCGCCATGGGCAACGAGTATTCGCGGCGCAGATTCTTTTTGGAACTGCTGAAAGATTAAATCCCGTTCGGCCTTGGGTACGTCACCATGAATCTTGCCCACGGAGTATTTTCTCTTCAAAACCCCGGCAATGATCTCCACCATGTATCTGAAGTTCGCAAAGATAATTACTTTGCCTTGCGAGTTTTCAATGACTTCGATGATCTCTTTGAGCCGCCCGCTGCCACCGATGTAGATGCCGCGGCCTTCTTGGTTGTACGCAAAGCCCGCTGAGATTTGGAGTAGCTTCGAGAGCTTGACACCGGCATTCGCGGCAGTAACCTCATGGCCGCGCATCTCGGCGGAGTAGGCGTCGAACATCGATTTGTAAGCTGCGCGGGCGGCGGGGCCGGGATCACAAGTAATGGTGGTGTAGGTTGTCGGTGGCAAGTCAAGGCATTGTTCGCGGGTAAACCTAACCGCTGGTTGAAGGATGCTGTGAACGATGCTTGTAGCCTCTGGTCTTTCAATCCACTGGAACGGGCCGACTTGCCGCATGGTTTTGTCTTTGAAGGCTTTGAACGAAAATCCAGCAGTCTCCGGAGTGATGAGCTTTGCGATGCCATAGGCGTCAGTCGCCGCATTAGGCGTTGGACTTCCCGAGAGTCCCCAAGCAAAGCTCGCACGCTTAACAAGTGGCGCCAAGTGTTTCCATCGCTCGGCCCGTGAGTTGCGGTAGCTAGCAACTTCGTCAATGATTGCACAGTCAATGTCAGGTCTTGCCCATAATTCGTCACTAAGGACTGCAACTCCGTCAAAGTTGATAATGTAGACGTGAGCGTCCGAAGCAAGGAGTTTAGCTCTGCGTTTTTTATCTCCATATAATACGACGGCCTTTAAGTGATGAAAGTTTTCAAAGATTTCGTTTTCCCATACGGTCGTCAGCGTACTCAAGGGCGCTACCACCAAGAGCTTGTTGACCAATCCTTCTTTAAGAAGGTAATCGTAGGCCCACAATACAGCGCGGGTTTTGCCCACGCCCATTTCCGACAACACATATGCACGCCGATGCACCGTACACAGATCCACGGTGGCTCGTTGAGAATCAAACGGCGCCCCACCGCAAAAATCATAGTAAGACAGCGCAGGACTTGGCGCTTTTAAGCCCATGTTCCGCAGCAACCTCACCGCTGCGATGTTGTGGTCAACGGCTAACCACCAGTCGCCTTGATGCTGGAATTTCTGGGCGCCGGGCGCTTTTAAAATATGTTCTATGTCTGCTCGATAAGGCACCACCAACTGCTTGGTATTTGGATAGACGGTCAACACTCCCTCCTATGAACTATATAATTCCAAAGATCAACAACAACACAATCAACAATAAAATGCCACCGCCGCCGTAGCCGTAATTGGCGTAGGCGCCGCCACCATACATGCGCCCGCCGAGTACAAATACAAACAACAGCACAATCAGCACAATAATCAAGGGGGAAAATCTCATGGGTTAGTCCTCGGAGGTTGTTCGGTCGTTACGTCTTTATTAACCGTCGTGGCTTCGCTGGCGCGAGCCTTCATATCATCGGACACCGCATGTTCTTGAGCTACGATGGCGTCCGTTAATTGCTCAGGCGTCGGCGCATCGTCAGGCTGCGCCCGATCATCCGTTCCGGTGCGGGCTTTCTCAGCAGCGATGCCTTGGTTGCGACCTTTGAGTAAGTACGCAGTCTTGGTCGTCTCGACCAAAGCATCTTTCAAACTGTTGGTTGCTTTTTCGACTTTGGCGACATTGACTTGCACCCCTTTGACCACGTCCACGACACCATCCAGTACCTTGTGAGTCTGAACTTGGTTTAAGGCCACTTGGTCCAACATTCTTTGCGACCGATCCATCTTTCGATCCGCTTCAATCTGCCGCCACATGGTATAGATGCCCGCGGGCAGGGTGCCCAATGCCAAGATCACGGCAGCAATACCTTCGCCGGATAAGTCTAGGTTCATGTTAAGTGTCCTGTAGATCCGGGTCGGGTTTTTCTAAGCCTTCTTCCTTGCGCTTGGCGACGCCTTTGTGCAAAGCACTCGTGACTTCGTGGACGAATTTATTAAGCTGTTTGGCTACCAGTCCTGGAATGATCTCGCCGTCCTTGACGCAGGCAACCAACAAGTCAAAATCGCAATCTAAAGTAATCACCCGGCGGGGCTTGGTATCCGTCGTTGATATCACAACTCTCATTTTAAACGTACTCACGTTTTAAAGCGTGCCGACAGGCAATCACGACGCGGGCTTGATTGACGGCATCTTCAACCGGGTTGTGGGCCGCAAACGTATTCTTGGATGCGGCTTTAAAATCCTGGCCCGTGACTTCTTTCGTCAGGGCCGTGATGGTTCTAAACGAACGATACTTCCAGTACGCGAACGGCCAGTGGTTCAAACCCACGCGAGTCCACCATTGCTCCAACATACTTAAGTCAAAGTTCGGGTCGTTGGCCCAGACTTCATCGATCTCATTGGTATCTGCGAGGGTTTTTAATCCCAAGGCCACTGACATATCCGAGTACGTGCCATTAAAACTGAATGCCCGTACCTCGTCAGGCTGCTTCATCCACCACTTGATGGTATCCGGCTCTAAAAACCCATGCCAGTGGTCGTGATAAATTGCCCAGCCATTGGAATCCAGCACATCCGTATCGGTGAACAACGCGAAACCTACGGAAATGATACAGCCGTCAGGTCGGCGGCTTAGTGTTTCGATATCGAGCATTAGATGATTCATCAAGTTTCTCCAACCAAAGTTTTGCACTCGTTGATACAAATCCGGGGGTTGGGTTTTCCAACCACAGTTCCAGTTCTCGCATGTCCGCCCCATACAAATAGTCGATCAGGAAAATGCTGCCACCGGCTGACAGTATCGCACGCATCGTCATGGTTTGCCGCGCCGTGGGATGGCTGGATTTACTGCCTTTGGCTTCTACGGCGGCGTATAAGCCTAGTTTTGTTATATCGTAATCCAAGCACGGTTTGCCATACGATGTACCAACGGCTTTGTGATAATAAGCGTGCCCCTGCACCAGCACATGATCAATCGCCTTCTTGACGCGGGCTTCGGGAGTCATGCTCGTCCTACTTACGCATGTAATACTCAGACGCATATTCGCGGTGTATATCGTAAGCGAATTGAAGATACCGAATGGCTGACTTTAAATTTTCAATTGAGTCATCAAAAGAACCAAGGCCAACATTACATTTGAAGCATAAAATCCCACGAAAAACACCGCTCTGATGGCAATGATCCACATGGGGTCTTGTCATGACTTTGTGGCATATCGCACACTTGCCTTTTTGAAATTCAATTCGTTCATTTTTCTTTTTGCGGGTCATGCCGTATCTAGGCATCAGATGTGAGTCCGCTCGTTTTTCTTTGAACTCGGTAGTATCTTTAATCCTTACATACCGTTTGTTAGCAGCAACGGCATACTTAATTTTTTGGTCGGTAGATATGATCCCACTTTCGGGTAAATCTTTTTTTCGCTGGCGTCTGTAGCATGGCGCACACAGTCCATACCCATGCACAAATCGATCCGTATGACACATCGCCATCTTGCGTGGTCTCATTTCCTCTCCCAAAATTCACAAGATTTCACCGGACAGAATCTGCATATCCAACCTGGACGGGGAGGAAAGTGGCGATCTTCATGAGCTTTCGTATAAACCCACACTCTGGGAAGAATACTAGCCCAGAACTCCGGGGCTTCGTTCACATTCATCTTAGTTGCCGTCAGTGACTTGGTTTGCAGGTATAAATAACTTAAAGTGATTTCGGTAATATCAGGGTCTAACAAAAAAGTCACTGCGGCATTGAGTTTAAGCTGCGTACCGTCATCGTTTCGCGGCTTGCCTGTTTTCCAATCAACACACCACGCCTTGGATTTATTTACGATGGTCAAGTCAGAAATCACGCGCAGCCAGGCATCTTTTGAATAATACTCAACCGGCTCGTAGTTCACCGACAACGCGATCTTGGTCTCTGCGATCTGCTCTCCGGGTGCGCTGCCAATCAATTCCAGCGTCGGCGTCCAGTGTTTTAAATTCAAAGGTAGCGGCTTTGCTTTCTTAAAATAATCTTCGAATGCCTTGTGGACTTGTTCGCCATAAAGCGCCTGCTCGTTTTTTACGAACGGCACTGATTTAGCCACACTCTCGGCATGGTATTTCTTGGGGCACAGTTCATAGGAACTTAGGCGACTGTAACTCCAAGCAACAGGGTTTTTGTTGCGCTCATTTGCATTCTCCATAGCTAGGTCCGCTCTTGATATCTACATTGATTGGTAAATCGGGCATCCAGTCTACGCGCATCGTCATGGCGTGGCTAATGGCTTTCTTGCAGACTTCCACGATGGGTTCTGGCACATGGAACACCAGTTCGTCGTGAACTTGTAGTACCACGGGTAGGTTAAAGGTAGAAAGTTTAAGTTCGGCGCGCGTCGCAATAATCCTGGCCAGCCCTTGAGAGATATTCTCCAAGAACGTCCCGCCCCAGATACTTTTGCCGTGTTCCTCAAGCAGTGTCTGTGCGCCGATGATCTGATGATTGCGGCTCCTGAATAACAACCGTTGCTGGTCGCGCGAGTAGGCAATGTCGGGATACTGGATCGGCATGCCATTGGGCAGTAATATCCGTTCGTACATAAACGTGAGTTCTTTCCACACGTGCAGTGAAGTACGGTTCGGCAGATACTGTTCCGCCAAATGATCCAGGGTCTTCCACAGGGCGGGGATCTTGGAATATCTCTCACGGTACAAATACACCACCCGTTTTGCTTCTTTTTCATCGAAAGGTAGCCCCTCTTGACGCATACGCAATAGAAATCTTTCCCACCCCATGCCGTAGCCAAGGCTCAAAATGACGCATTTGCCGACAAACCGCTCCATCGGGTGCGTGTTCTTGGTCACTTTGTAACCATAAATATCAGTCGCAAACGACGAGTAAATATCTTCGCCATTTTTAAATCCTAGTATTAAATCCTCTTGGCCCGCCAGTGTCGCCACTAAGCGGGCTTCGATATTGCTAAAGTCCGCGGCAATGATCTGATAGCCCGGACGAGCGACCACGCAGTATCTTAATTGCCCTTTGATCAACTTGCCGTCTTTCCATTCGACGCGCGGCAGATTCTGTAAATTGATACTTTCATCCCCTGAAAACCTGCCGGTATGTGCGCCGTAGTACACCAACGGTACGGGCAGATAGCCGTTCATGGTGTTGTGCAAAGATAATAACCGGGCTAGACGGGCTTGTTCCTGCGTAGAACTAATCATCAACTTCGCCTGGATTAGTTCTCGCACCTCGGCCCGGTGGCTATACACCAATAGCTGTTGAAATGCCGCGTCGTTCTTGGCGAACGCATACGTCATGCCTTGCTTTTTGGCATTCTTAGACGTGGGTTTCATCGGAATGTCCGCGCCGTATTGACTTAATACATTAGCGAACTGCGTCCGCGACGCCAGCATGGCCCGTGTGACACCATACTTGGCATGAATACCCTCAAGCATCACACGGCGCTCCTGGTGTACTTCTTGTATTCGAGCCAAGAGTTTATGGCCATCGAGTCGAAGGGCAGGGCGGATATACTTTTTCAGTGTCAAGTCAATCAGCCGCAACTCTTCCTCGGGCAACACCTTAACCAACTCGTTTGCAATCATCCAAGCATTGTCAGTGTCCCTGGCGCAGTAATCGCCGTAGTCCCGGAGTTCTTGGGCGCTCAAATCATCTCGATGGCGGCCAAGCATGGCATGGACAGTGTTGCCCTTGGGCGGAAACCCTAAATGCGCGCTGATTTTTTCAAGACTCATGGATCCCGTCTTGGGCACAAAATGCGGACGGGATCCCACCATCGTACACAGATACTGTGCGGGCTTGAATCCGAAACGCCACTCTAAGATAGACCCGTCAAATCTGGCGTTGTGAGCGATCAAGCGGGCTTTGTCCCAAGGAATGTGGGATAAGCACTTTTTCTGATGTTCGAAGGTTCCTGTGATCCACTTCACAGGAAACACCCCCACCTTGATGGAAAATCCAATCGACTCAAACCGTGAGTCCATGACGTACTCGGCATTCTGCATTTTCTTGAGCGAGTAGTCTTGGTCAAAAAACGTCTCGAAATCTAACGCAACATCAATCATCAAAACTCCCGTGAAACCCCGCCATTCATGGCGGGGAGGTAGAGGGGTCCGGCGACTACGGCGTTTTGGCTGTGCGCTGAGCCTCGACGTATCCTATGATGCACCGCATGCTCCTGGCGTATCGCTACCGTGTCAAGTCCCTCGAAGGGTTGCTTAAAGCCCAATCGCGAGCGGTGAACTTCGTCTGGAATTACTGCAACGAGACTCAAAAATCGGCGCTGAAGTGGAACAAGCGCTGGCCGTCCGGCTTTGACTTGAACAAACTTACGGCGGGCACGAGCAAAGAACTGCGTCTGCACGCTGGCACGATCAACTCGGTGTGCGAGCAATATGCCAATTCGCGCAGCCAGAAAAAACGACCATACTTGCGCTGGCGGGGCAAAAAGTCCTTGGGTTGGGTTCCACTCAAGGGCCGAGATTTGCGGCGCGAGGGCGATGCGTTTCGCTTTGCGGGCAACACGTTTCGTGTGTTCTATTCGCGCCCATTGCCGGACGGAAAGATCAAGGACGGAACTAGCTTTTCGTGTGATGCGCGCGGTCGTTGGTTTTTGAACATCGTAATTGAAGTGGCGGCTGCCACGCCGCGCCAAGTCGCTGCCGCTATTGGTATTGATTTGGGATTGAAAGACTTCGCCGCTCTTTCCACTGGCGAAACTATCGGCAATCCGCGCCATTTGAGAAAACTTGCGGTGGACCTTGCCATCGCGCAGCGTGCGGGCAAGAAGGGCCGGGCGCGCAGCATTCACGCGAAGATCAGCAACGCGCGAGCTGATTTTCACCACAAGCTTTCGTTCCGCATCGTGCGAGAGTTCGATTACATCGCGGTAGGCAACATCAATGCCGCCGGACTCGCCAAAACCAACATGGCGAAATCCGTTCTCGATGCAGGTTGGTCTAGCTTCCGCAACCAACTCCGCTATAAAGCTATTAAGCACGGCGCATGGTTCGCGGAGGTTAGCGAATATGGTTCTACCCGAGTCTGTTCGTCTTGCGCATGCGAGACGGGGCCGAAAGGTGTCAAAGACCTCGGAATAAGAATTTGGATATGCAGTGAGTGTGGTACTTCGCATGATCGTGATACTAACGCTGCTCTAAATATCCTTTTCCGTTCGGGACATCGAACGCCTGTAGAGGGAATCCCCGTCCTTTAGGGCGGGGAGCATGTCAATCTGATCATGCTCGATTTGGACTTGAACACCCCACACGACTGAGTCGAGGTTACTGATTTTCCAGTTCATCTGCGTTTCTTTGGCAAGTCCCGCCATCAAATGGCCTTTGCCAATGGTGATCATCATACGTTCCACTTTGTCTTTAGGATAGGGTGCCCATTCGAAGGGCAAGCTCGATGCTCTTACTTGATTTTGGTAAGCCCGTTGTAAATTCGATGGTAGATACTGAAGCAAGTCGGGGACCATGCGCTTGATCTGGCCTGCTGTCTTGGCCATCTCAAAAATCTCGGTAACAGCCTCCCTTGCTTCTTTGAGTTCGTTACGCAGTAAACTGGTGGCGACGATCCATTCCAAAAACAACTCCGTGTTCTCTTCGCCCAAATGCTCATGAAGATCCGCGGTACTCGCCATCATACCCTCAACACAATTCCCTGAATACCGCCCGGTTTTAAATAAACCGGGCTGAATGTTCATATGCTCGGTAGAGTATTGAAAGGGCTGTCGGAAGGAGAGCCTATCTATCGCCATCGCAGGCAACAGAACCTTTGATGAATAATGCTTACCTTCATGCTCTACAATAAATCGTAAGCTGCCCACGGTGTTAATATCAGGCTTGTATCCATAGGACATGCAGACATCCATCGCATCGGTAAGCTCTTTGGGGACTTTGGAGTTCCATAAATTCGCCCAGAGACACCCGTCCTGCACCGGCATTTGAATGGTCTGAACCACACGATCTAAAATCGTGTGAAGTGAGTTGATGCTTTGCTCACGGTCAGACTCTTTGAGTCTCGTATTGAGTACCGTCATTAAATTTCTCCTTCCTTTCTGAAAGCCAAAATTTCACGCTCTAAATCTTCTTCGGACCATGTCTGACGCAGAATCTGCCACATGGCTTTGCTGCGGGTCCGATACTGTTCGCGGCGGGCGTCGCGCTGTTCCTCCAGCTTGATAATCTCAGCACGCAACGCGACGCCATCATGTCCGCAGACACTACAGCGGGCCATTACACCCGCACCCTCACCGTGATGCCATGCGGTGCTATTTGATCCGTCGTGGAACACCAAAGTGTAGTAATGGTTTCAGACTCAGGAAACGGAGTATAAAGATCGCTGAAAATCACGACCACTTCCACGGGTATCTCCCGCTTCTCGATCTCATCGAACACCACCCGCATGTCGGTGCCGCCGCCTTGAACGGGCTTGACCTTGGTCAAGTCATTAACATCGTCTATCTCATAGACTTCTCCCAGCACGGCATCGTCAACCATAAAAACGTACACCATGGACGGTTCAATGTCGCTCATGATGCCTGCGAGTTCGGTCATGAACACTTCTACTTGTCTGTCCGAGATACTTCCAGAGCAGTCGATCTCGACCGCAATCACCGGACCTTTGAGTCCCGCTCGGCCCGGCATATACAAATGCGGCGGTGTGGCCAGCTTACGCTTATGGGGCTTGCTCCACGTATGCGTATCGCGGCCCTTGGTCATTAAGGTCAAAGACTTACGCAAATGCTCCTGCCAGTTCACTTGCGGTTCTAGGATACTGTCGATCAACCGCTGTACGCCGGGGGTTGTTCCTTGGCCTGCCACCTTGGACAACTCCGCGGCCTTGGCCACGGCGGCCTGCATACGCCCCTTGTTGGGCGCATTCTCAGGATCAGTCGGCGGTTCGTGACCATCCCACCCGCCGTCGTCGTCTTCGTCCGGTTCCGGGATCTTGGAATATACTTCGTCCACAATGTCATTGGCCGTGATTTGGCCATTGAGCAAGGCACCCAGCGGCAAATGATACTTGGGCTGTCCCTTTTTATCTTTTGCTGCTGTGATGATCGCATTGCCCACGTAATCACACGCATGATTCCATCGCTTCACTGAGAACGGTTTCATGTCCGGGCCGACGCCGAGACTCATGTACATCGCCATTCGGGGGTTGTGACCCAGAATGATATGCACGATCTCATGAACGAACACCCCAATTCTTTCTTTGATGGTGAGCTTTTGAAACTCTACCGGATTGATCCAGATATAATGGCCATCGGTGGCCGCGATATCGATCTTGTTTCCGCCCGCTGTCGTGTCGGTTTCCACGATCACAGTCAAGTCCAGCAAAAGACTTGACCAAAATACGTCTTGAATCAAAATAGCCGAGATAGCCTCGGTGAGCGCATCGCTGCGCTTGATTACTGCTGACATTTAATTCTCCTATCGTTTCTTCATAAGAACTAACATCGAGTAAATCGTACTCGTATGCTCGGGGGACATCCATGTCAAATCAGCCGTGGTATTACTACTGCATCGGAAGCGCACGTAGCTATCTTGCACCACAGCCCGCCACGCGGGCGGAATACTTTTACGAAACTTGGCAAACAATTTGGGATTGACATTAGCCACACGAAAAGTAATCACCGCCCAAGTGCGGACATTGTCATTTACTTCCATATCTCATCCAACGCCGCGTCCACGGCAAGCGCCTGCGCAGCCTGCGCAACTTCCGCAGCCTTCTTAGGATGCAGCCGATATACTTCCACCGGATGACGCAGCAACTGATCCTCGATCTTATCAGCCAATGCCGTGAGTTCCGGATTCTGCATGGCGGCATTCATCGATCTCGTCAACCCCACCAGTTCCTGCAAGTTAGTGACCAAGGTATCAAACAAGCGGGTTTTCTCGCCGGATCCTTGCTTGCCTAGCATGTCGGCCATGTTCTGAAGTTTTTCCAATAGCCGTTGCTTCAAGTCCGTCATGCCGTTATTGAACTGCGCCATGACCATATCCGCACGACGTTGGCTCAAACCTTCCGCCAGATTAGCCGGAATACTGGTTCGTGAATAATCCACAATGCTCGGCACCGGCAGCAGATCCACCGTGATGGCAAATCGTTGCTTGATATCTTCCTTGGCCGGATAATCACTGCGCTTGCCCATGCCGGACAGATTGTTAAGGGCTTCGGACACCCGCAAGTCATACACTTGGACTAATCGGTCTGTCGCCGCGCTGTGGTCTGCAATCGCCGGGGTAATCTCCCGGAGCAATCCGAGACTGTCCATCGCATTGACTAATCGCAAGCCGCGTTTCGCGCCGCTCGAATTATTCGACAGTGGAATGGTGCGATTATAAATAATCGACCGCACTGCATTGCCCAAAGAATTCACTTCTTTGATCTCGGCGTCTGCGCCTGCAAACAGGTCTTTTACAAACTTGCCGCTGCCGCGAATTGCGCCCTTGTTGTGAATGATCTCTTCGGATACTTCACGGTCAATACTTTTGCCGCTATAAGCCCGCAAAGAAATATCGACACAAAGAAAATTCGCTGCGAGTGCTTCATTGATTTCGCGGGCGCGCTGTTTTGTTTCATCGTCTGTCATGTACATTCTCCTGTTAAGAACTAACCAACACTGAAGAAGACCTTGACTCCTGCCAAGGTCTTCGACGCTATTGCCTAGTAGTCACTGACCCGTATGAGGGCCTTGTTTCGGCCAATCCACTTGACCATCGCCTGTGAGTTAATCAGCGTGCCCGCTCCAGGGCGCTCCATGAGACTCCGACACATTGAAGTCTGCACTTCCCTCGGTAGCCGCTCTATATAAGTCCACAGCTTGTCTATGTTCTTCGACGACGCGAAGTGAACACACATCTGCCCTGCGGCCCATCCTGCTGACAAGTCATCAGGACATTTAGCGGTGAGCGGATTTGCCATGATTTCTTCATAGGTCGGCATCAGATGATGCACAGCCAAGAATCCAAACAAACTTCCCGCGGCACCTTCACCAATATCACCCTGCACTGATTGAACCCGAATCTCATCGCTGGGCAGAATCCACGACAGAAACTTGCCGTCCGGTCCCTTCGGCATTCCCACGGTTAGAAATTTCGCCGCTCGGGTCACTGAGCGGGCGGTGCTAAACGGTCGGTCTGTGTTCGGCACTTCGTTGACCAGCGCAACCCCCGGATTCGCCTTGACCCACGCAACGATCATGGGATGAATTCCGGCTTCTTCGGCCCATACTGCCCACGATAGCGCGTCGTTCTCGATATTGACCTCACGGACCCTGTTGCGTAGGTGAGCGGGCATCCTGACCACGCCGGATCGGTCGCTCATCCTGTTGGATGTTCCGCACACCATCCAGCCTTCCGGCAATTGCTCATTGCCGAAGCGTTTCTCCAAGAACACCGCTGCCAGGGCTTTCTGGGTCAACTGTTCAGCCGACGAAAATTCTTCGATCACATACAAACCACGCTTATGCTTGGCAAGGTACTCCTTCGACGGCAGTTCCGGGCTGCGCGTAAAGCTGGATCCCGCCGTGCCATCCGGATTCTTATGGGGCAACAAAAACCCCTTGTAGTCGGGTGCGTCCATGGTCGGCGCAATCGACTCATGATATCCAAACTGTTCTCCATACCGTCCGGACAAGATTTCCAAAATCTTGGTACGCAAAATCGTCGTCTTCGCGCATCCCGGTGGGCCTAGTAACAAGACTGCGTCCCCAGCTTCGTAATAGTCAGGGAATATCTTGCAAAGCTCTAAAATTCTCATGTCTTCTCCTGGTTAGCCTCTATTACAAAGAGGCGCAGTTGATCAATAAAAAATCAGCGGACTTAGGTTTAGTTGTTCTAAACCACTCATGGAAACTTTCTCGGCTGTGTGTGCATAACACCACGCCGTACAATGGAAAATGTTCAGGCTTTTCAAAATTCGGCCAACCGCCAGGGTAGTGATTGAGCATTCCAACCACTTTGCGGGCTAAGATCATCTCGCCGTCGAGCGGCTCGTCCCACACCCACGGCAGCGGGGCAGTGTATTCACTTAACGTCGCTATTTGATTCCGATGTTCACGGATCTGCCACAGATGCAGCCACTTCTTGAATTGACCGTTGTCATGGCGATATTCGCGCCACGTCGCGGGTAAGCGGGGAGTACCCTCACGCACTATCCATCAAGTCTTTCGAACATGCCTCGATGAACAAAAACTGGTTGAATTTGGGGTTATCTTTCTTAAAAAAGGCAATCATCGCGGCGGTAAAATTCCCCATCGTCTCTAGTTCGACTTTCATAGTCGGGCTGCGTGTCGCCTTGATCTTGAGCCGCTCTTGGTGAATCACGTCGGCCAATTGGATGTAATGCTTTTGGGTAAAAGCAGCCATAAATATCTCCTTGGTTATACAATCATAGCAGCACCTTGATTATAAGATGCTGCTGTGAGTACATAATGGGTAATTAAATTCCGTGGGTTTTAAAGTTCCCGCGGGAACTGCGGAAGCGGGCGAAAAGCCCGCTCCCAGACCAGCGGGCGAAAAGCCCGCTCCCAGACCAGCGGGTGTTTACTTGCGGAAGTAAAATCCGATAAGCACGATAACCACCATGATCCCACCCACAACCCAGCGCCAATTGTCACCGGGAAGCGGGCGTCGGGCTGCGGATAGAAGCAGGGGAGGGGAGTCCGGGTCGTCCTGACGATGCGTGGCGGGCTTAGGGACCGCCTTGGTAATCATGCTGCGGGCTTCGGTGATCTCGGCCTGATGTTGGTCCACGACAGTCTGGTGAGCTTTGATATGCTCATGCAACGCGGTTACGATCTTGATTTTTTCATGGGCCACTTCGGTTGCCATGGCGTTTAGCTTGGCGTCTAGCTGATCCAAGTTATCCTTGGCGGTTGACACTATATTTGGAACACTCATTTTTTATCTCCTGTCGTCTAAGTCAAAAATTACTTTCTTGCAAACATGCTGTTGATGATTGGCCGCCTTGTGGCATAGTTCCTGCGAAGCATATGCCAGCATCTTGACGTGGTGCGAATGAAAGACCAGAATCAGCATCCAGTAGGTCATGATGCGTCCTCCGGATCCGGCTTCGTGACCCACACCCATGCACCCACCCAACAGCCATGCTTGTCGGCGTCGGTCATCAAAGGGTCGTCGTCGATCTCGACCTTGTTGTCGCTGTAGTTCTCGTATTCCTCGCGGGCCTGCTCGATCAGCCCAAGGTTCTCGTCGCGGAACTTGATCTCGGCATCTACCAATGCCAGTGCAGATACCAAACGCTCATGCGCAAGCTGCGATCCGCCAAGGACTATGTTGCTTGCCTGTGCATAGCCCAGTATCTGCCGTGCTGTATGGACAAGATCGTTGTATGGACTGTAGGTGTAGCTCATCGTTACTCCGTGACTTTATAGTCGGTTGTGACCATGCCCACCCTCGCTGAACCTCTCGGGTGCGGCTTTTTCCACCACCGAGTCCCGCCGCATTCGCATATCCAATGCAGAGGGTTACTCGGGGTAGGTGACTCGATCCAATCGTGATCGTGTTGATTGTCTCGGGCGATTTTGTTATGGCAAAAGTGCCCACGACAATCATGTAAGCGTTTCTTGATGCCTTCGCCCGCCGCGAGTTTTAATAATCTAGGTGCCGGGTTGACAGAGAAACTGATAACCCTGTGCGACAAAAACGTGCGTTGCTTGCGGCCGATCCAGCGACCGGGCTGCATCGGTAAGTCTTTCTCGATCCGGGTTTTGCTGGTCCTGTTCATAAACAACAAGAGTCCAATGATGTTGCGCAAATCTCCCGCAGAACCGTGGTAAAGATCATTCCAAAACTCTTTGAGCGGTGTTTTTGTTTTGCTTAAATCCAAATGAATCTGGAAGCTGTGGTTGTATCGCAAGGATCTCAAACCCTCTTTGTCCCAATCGCTCATCAAAAAAGATTGTTGGCCGTTTTCATCCTTGGTCAATTCGCCAAACTTGAGCAACGACACACCCCAATAGAACATATCAAGCCCTAGCCGACTCGTGCCGAGTTCTTCGGCCATTTTAACTTGCTGTTCCGCGGTCCATGGCTGATGCAAGTGATATTCGATGTGCGCAATGCCACCAAAATCTTCGCGGCCTGCGACCACTCGCACGGAGTTACCGACGATTAAATACCCGGTACGCGTATCAGCAACCTCATTCGGCTTGCGGCCCGTTAAAATCTCAAACCATTCAGTAGAGGGTGTTTCTATGTATGTCCTTTCGAACGGGGGGATGGCAAAGTCTTGCGCATCGGCCACGATGCGCGGGTTGTCTCTTAGCATCTCGGCGCAGTAGCGGGCTGCGTCCCTGTCGAATATAAAACGCTTGGCAAGAAGCAAGTGTTCCCTGGTGGATTCCCAGTATTTTATCGGTACGCCACCGTGGCCCGTTCGATAATCGTCGTTAGCTAACACCTTGTCTATTAGCAACGGCTCGCGTTTTTGTTTCATATGATCCCTTATTTATCTAGGCATACATTCTTAGAAAATAGTTGCCTCACCGATCACCTGGCTCCTGACTAACGGTTAATCGCGTTGGCTCATCTTCTCCATGTTAAGCCTCCGCGGGCCTCTCTCGCTTCGGCGGGGTTTACTACACACTGATTCGAAGAAGGCACTGGTCAAAAGCAGCTATTTCCCGAACTGGATTACCTTCACCGGCCACGGCATACCTCGCGACGGGCGCATTGCTAACCAGCTTTCAGTATCGCTCTCGGGCACCAGTGCCTTCATCGAATCATGCCAAGGTGTTAGTCCCTTGGCATTTAACATAAGATGTATTATGCGTAGCGAAACTTAATACCGGGATTATCCGCGTCGGGTGGGATCAGTTTGGCGATATACCAGTGCATATCGTCAGACATTGGCTCCACGTGCGCATTGGCGAATTCGCGGGCCTGCGCGAAGGTCTCAAAGGGTCCAATGATCTGCCCTCGATCTCGGTAGCTGTTATCCAACACGTTGATAATGAACATTCTCACTTGACCGCAATCAACTGGCCGTCTACCCACTGATAGTTCACCGGATCGGTGGATTCAATAACGCGGGTGTCATCGACAAGAAGCCAGCGGTTCATGAGAGCGATGGCGTTGCTCTCGGCTTCTTCGCGCGTGGCAAATACCAGCGCATTGCTGCTCCACGTGCCTTGCACGAAGACTTGGGGTTTGTAACTCATGGTTTCTCCTGGTTGATGGGACGGGTACGGAAAATGATTTGAAGAAGGCACTGNNACTGCTGCTGATCGGTACGCCCGGTAACTACGCTCGGCTTGGGGCCTCCATAGGTTATCAATCCGGGGACAGCAATGTCTTCATCGAATCAATGGTGCCAAGAACTTGATATGTTGCAAACGCTTGCGTAGTTACAACTTTTAGAATTGCTTCATATCAAGAATTTGGCACCTTACAAAATCCTTATTTTACTTTTGGAGCTTGCGTAGCTCCGTCAATGCAGCCCGCGTCCAGTCGTGGGCCTGATCGAACTTGGTGAGTTCACCCGACCTGATCGCGCCATACATCCACTTCTCGGCATTATCCAAGAAGTACATCGCGTCTTTGAGGCGCTGAGAGATTTCAGGATTATTGATCGCTCGCACTGTCGGCGCGGGCTTCTTGTTGACGGCTCGCCCCTCGTTGCGTTTGCGTTTGCCCTTTTGGGAGCGGGCTTGTCGCCCGCTTCCGCTTTGGGAGCGGGCTTGTCGCCCGCTTCCGCCGCCACCCATGGGACTCAAACTTTCGCCCTTGAGCCAGCGATGCAGTTGTGAATTGTGAACACCTGTCGTTCGACACACGTCGGCAACGGTTTCGCCATGCTGGACTCTATCGACGCACGCCTTCTTGAATTCCAATGGGAATTTTCGTTTCTCACCGGGCTTCGCGGGCTTGAACTTTGCGGGCACTAATCCTAAATGCTCCGTGTTTGTGATCCCATTGGTCGCTGGTTTTTCCATGAGTTATATCCTTGATTCTTTATGCTCGGGTCGCTTGCGCGTTCGTGCTGCTTTGGTACCATCGGGTCGATTCTTTGGGAGCGGGCTTGTCGCCCGCTTCCTTGGGAGCGGGCTTGCCGCCCGCTTCCTCGACCTCTCCAACATATCTTCTTTGCGCTCTTGGATGTGCGCGATCCGAAACAAAGTTTTCTCGTACCGTATGGTACTTGCCAAGACTTCCGCGGGGCGCTTTTTACTGTAGATCCCCATGGATGCTCGACAGTTCGCGCAATACTTTCGTCGTCCATGAATCGGCAGTTTGTTGCCGCATTTTGGGTTGGCACAGAGGGCCATGATTGTTTTCCATGTTGGAACTGGAGTTCAGTTCGAAGAATGCCCTGAATGGACGGTATAGGCTTCTTTTTTAACCGGACATTGCTGCCGGTGCCGCCAGTTCACATTCAAGGCACTCATCGAACTGAACTTGCTGACTGAGTTAATGCAATGTTTAGCCTACTTTGTAAAGTAGGCAAACAATTAAGTTGGTTTGTCGCCTTGAAGACGCTCAAGCAGCTTCATGGTTTTTTCGATGTGTGCCAGTTCGCGCACTCGTTTGCGAAGCGCACCGATCTCGTTGTTTGCCTGATAGAGTTTACGGCGCATTTCCAGGTGTTGGTTTTTTAAGTCACGATAACCATCGATGATCTGCCCGCGAGTTAGCTTGGCGAAGAGTGTGTACTGGGGTGGGCACTTGTGGCCTGTCTCTTGTTCGTGGACGGTGACACCTTTTAGGTATTCGGTGGCCCATTTTGGCAGAGACTCTGCGGGCAAGGTCTTGCCATCAAGAAAATTCATGTTTTCAGGTAAATCATCATCTTGCGGCATTGTCTTTACTCTTTGGATAGGGGGGTTTCTGAAGGTTACATGCTAATGCGCTGATTGTCAAGCCTGTACACTGTGTACCCTCAGTACCCTGGTCGGAAAAATTGCTATGGGAAACTGTGGATAACTCAGTATTTCGGTGTTTTTGATAACCCTGGGCTTATACATAAAGTTATCCACAGTTCATAGCCACCGATTTGAATATCTGAGGGTACTGAGGGTACTAAGGGTACAATTGGAAATACATAACCGCATAATCAAAGACTTATCCCGTACCCTCAACTTGGAAAGAAAACGTACCGCAAGGGTACTAAGGGTACATCATTTGAGTTCATACCAAACCCTTGTATATAAACAGCATAATCCTTCCCTATAACAATGCTGGCAACTACTTACCAGCATCGTTATCAGCAAGAATCTATATATTAACTCCGCGCAGCCCGCCGCGCGTCCATGCTAACCACGATTTCGGAGGATTCGTCGGATAAATCATCCGACAAAACCAGATCCAACCCGAGGTCTTGTTCTGCCCTGTGGCGCTTAAACAACTGAAATTCTGCGCGGGCTTCTTCGATTTTAGCCGCTCGGCGGGCTGCGCGAATTTCCAGGTTGGTCAAGTATTGTTCGTAATTCATCATGGGTAAGTCTCCTGATTAACTGTTTAGCCTACTTTGTAAAGTAGGCAAACCATAAGTGTAGGTCGTGGCGTCGTCGTCGAACTGGGTGTTTATCAAGTATTCGAGTTCTAGGCTCTCGTCGTGGGTGAGTTCACAGCGTGGACTAAACATTGATAATCCCCCGCGGTTGAATCTTGATAACGTTGGTGTAGCAGCAAGTATTCTTGTATTGCTTTGACACGACGAACTTGTGCAGGTATATCTGCACTTTGAACTTGCCGAGTTTCAAGCTCATGGGTATTTCTCTCCTGGTTAATGACAACAAACAATCACGGAGGGATACTGTGTTAGCAGTATCCGACCGTCATGGTTCGCATGAATCAACGTCGTGTGATAGTTCGCAAGTGTCCAATCTTGCTAAGTGTGTTGGGGACGCCTCCCGGCTAGCTACATGAATACATGATGTTGCTAAGGCATCATGCAGTCGCTTAGTTTACTAAGCGAACAGCCGCTCTACATCTTCGATGTGCATAGAGTCTCCTGATTGTTGGCGTTGTAGCGGGCGATCTGCTGGTCAAGTACGTCGCACCAGTGTTCGTGCGAAATCTTGGCAGCAAGGGATAATTCCTTGCGCTCGGCGAGTTCAGCCGCATTCAAAGGCCGAATGTTATCGTCCATAGAGTCTCCTAGTTGTGGGCACAAACAATCACGGAGGGAGTCTCGTAAGAGACTCCGACCGTCATGGCTTGTTAGGCTGCGAGACTTGCCAGAATGTCATCGACCGGATCCGACTTCGGCTGTGTCACAAAAGACTTCGCCTGTAGCACCTTCGCGGCTGCGGCCAATTTGGCAGCAATAGCGCGTGCTTCGAAGTCAACTTTGGGGGATCCATCCTCGTTCAACTTCGAGTCATTCGACTTCTGTTCAAGCATCTTGATTAGAAGCGCCAGAGTCAATGTAGTGGCCTTCGGTTCCTTCGTGAATTCACCGAAAGTAATCGCCATTGCACCCGGAATATCAAACAAGTCCTGGTTGCGATTCGGTACGAGGGTACCCTTCCAGATTTTGGTCTTCTTGTCCTGCGACAAAGCCAACTGCTTGCCAGTGAACTTCGCCACCCATGCCACAATGGCTTCCTTGCGCTGGCCGTTCGGAAGCCCGTTCATGAGCGGTTCAATGGCGGTGTAATCGCCATGTTCCCGCGTATGATCGAGAATCGAACACAGCACCACATGAAGCTCCGCGTCCACCTTGCCAGCAATCCTGACAATTCTAGCGACGCGCGAACCAATCTGCGACCGTGTATACAAGTTCATGAGACATTCTCCTTGGGGGTTTAAGAAATACAATCAAACAATCATCCAAACAATCATCAAGTGGCTTTGCTATCAAAGCCACTGAATGAGGGTTAGAGTGTGATACAAGGACCGTGAGCGTGCTTTGTGACGCGGGATTCACGAAGTTTCAATGCAGGTTTGGTCATCTGCCGATCAAAGCCCGCGTCGCCTCCACCTTGTTTCGCGTGGATACGTTCGGCAACATCAAGTTTCTTACGAACAACGAAAAAGCAATTGCCGCGTTTAACGACATGCTTACCGTGGATTATCATGAATAATTCTCCTTGGGTTTAGTAAATTTGAGTGTACTTGTTATCAAATACGCTCAAAGTTACTAGCAGCTATCTGCTAGTAGCTAAACTCCCCAAAGTGCTAAGTGACCGAGCGGCGACTATTGTTAGTCGGCCTAGTGATTCGGCGGTTTATTTTGATGCTCGAAGGCAGCATCTAATAGTGACCGAGGATATGTAGGCTGGACTAACTTCGCGGGCTGAGTTAGTTAGCTTTAAGGGTAGTTAGTCTTAAACTAAGCTCCCTGAGCGGTTCGGCTTGGTAGCCGGGTGCTGGACGAAGCAAGTTCTGTTTCTTTAATTCGCTCTGAACTTGTGACTATCTCACAGCGGTTCGCGCTTCCCATAAAGAGTAACTTGCGGCCAGTTTCGCTATCCCATCTAACGGTTCGACAATCGTGGCATTCATATATCAATGCCCGTCGCGTCAAGTGTTAGACACTACTATCGTGGTTAGCTTTGCAGCCTTGCACGGTTTCAAGTCTCCGTCTTTGGTTCTGAGTAGCGCCGGTTCCGCTTGCTGCTAGTTCGCTACTCTCAAAACTAGGGATTTCAGGTACATTATGTCAAACCTTCCTTATGTATATAGACATAAGGCTTGGGTAGGTGGACCAACGGGAGGGGGGTCATCTCTGCCTCTACCCTATTGCGCAGGGATTGGGCTAAAAATCAACGTACAGATGTTATACTTCTGCTCAGCCCGCCCAGCCACAGGATCATCACATGATCAAAGCCAAACTCAATGACAACACGCTGATACTTGGTCTATCTTCAATCAACGTCGAAAAACTCAAGCAAGGAATGCCCATAAGGTTCGATGGCCGACCCTACGGATATCCTGGAAACATCGTGATTGTTTACGGAGAAACCGAAGTAACAATCGCGCAGGATTTATTCAATGCCTCTGGCACAGATAAAAAAGACGTGATCTTTCATGTTGAGAAAAACGATTCCGAGTTATGACCACAACGCCCAGCCCGTCACGCCCGCATCAACAATAAAAATCACGACGACACCAGGCGGATCGGGGGTTCAAATTGGTCGGTCACGTCGGCTAACGGCATCCCACTTGCCGTACAATAAAGAACGCCGCAAGCCCGATGATTGCCGCGACGGCTATAGGGATTATCAAGATTGCGGCCCTGGTCCATCCCTTGACGTAGGTCACTTCGCTTTGAATGACATCAACCTTCGTAGACAGAGTGCTTGCGTCCGTGATAAGCCGTTCCACCTGTGCCGAGAGCCTGCCGAGTTCGCGTGATCTGGCCAGGCTCTGATCATTCTTCAGCGCTTGAACTTCCTCGACGGCTTTATTATCTGGTTGACCGTCAGGATCGGCATCATCAGCAGCGACCAATCCGCGCATCTCATGGCTCCCCTTCCCGCTTCCGAGTGCTCCACCGCCCCAGCAAAAAGCCCACCACCGACAGGATCGGCATCATCAGCATCGACCAATCCGCGCATTGTCGTCTGGATCTAAGCCTCCACTGAACTTCTCGATCTTTCGCAGCGCCGCCTCTAACTGAGCAATTCGTCGGCGCGCCTCTTCCAGCTTGAGCATGTTGCACACCGCACAGCCCCAGCCGATGGTCCCGCCGTGGACGCTCCCGCTCTCGCGCTCGATGTAGGGCACGTCCTCGTGGATCCGGCACGTTTTTGGAAGCCGCGCGATCTCCGCCGCGCACTCGCCGTGGGGGTCGGGGTCGGGTTGTTCGTCGAAGCTCACGTCGCCTCCCTCGCCAGCGCAGCCATCGCCTCATTCGCCAGTGCGAACACCCGCTCGTTGCGCGCGAGCACGTCCCAGAGCACGGCGAGTTGTTTGTGGCGGGCGGCGAGCGTTGCCTCCAACTGCGCGATGCGCCCGGCG
>QGNH01000602.1_pt2 | contig 32563 bp, 54 predicted proteins | sample 1735481 | NCBI WGS metagenome assembly QGNH01 (sample SAMN09239004, study PRJNA386568) | Viral metagenome, whole genome shotgun sequencing project. | reverse complement strand
AAAATTCGGGGCTTGCTAATGGATCCCGTCACAAATATGCCCATAGTCATTTTAAAAGATGCGGGGACGGACGCCGTGCTGCCGATCTGGGTGGGGATTTACGAGGCGAATGCGATTGCGCTGGAGATTGAAAAAGTGAGCACGCCGCGTCCCATGACCCACGACTTGATCAAGAACGTGCTTGTCGGCTTGGACACGATGGTCCATAAGGTTGTGGTGACGGAGCTGCGGGAGGACACGTTTTATGCGGTCATTTGGCTGGAGCGCGACGGACGGATTGTGAGCATCGATTCGCGTCCGTCGGATGCGCTGGCGCTCGCGTTGCGAGTGGATTGCCCGATCTTCGTGGAGGATGAGGTTCTTAAGAATTCCAAATTGGCAACTACTGCCTCAGACCGCGTAACCACCGAGGAGCTGAGGAAGTGGTTGGAAGGCCTGAACGACGAAGATTTGGGCCGATACAAAATGTAGTGTCATTGAGTAATTTGGTAATTTCATAATTGGGGAATTGAAGAAGGCCTTCAATTACCCGATTTCCAGATTACTTAATTTCTCAATTGTCCTTTCCATGCCTGATCCGGCGGAACAACTTCAGAAAATCTACGTGGCGGGATTCGAGTTGAAGGTCTTCGACCGCTTTCCTAAGTGTGTGGGAGTGGTTCGCGATGAATGCATCGCGCTGCTCGTACCCGGGACCGACGGCCTGCAAATGCTGGGGACGCCAGGCTGGCAGATGGGAGAGGCGATAGGGGTTCTGGTGGAAGTCGGTGGGCGTCTGGTTTTTCAGGCCAAACAGGAGACGGTGGAAGCGACACCCGAACGATTGGACGCGTTGAGGCGATTCCGCGAGGATCTGCAAAAATTGCTAAAGCCGACATCGTAGACTGTCATCCTCGTGCGCGCGACTCTTAATCTCTACGATGGCGTGTTTCAGGCGGTGCGGAGCTATGCGGAGAGCCGCTCTCTGAGCCTGAGCGAGGCAGTCTGCGAACTGGTGCGCAAGGGGCTGCGCCTGCACATGCGTACGCGCATAGTGAATGGAATCGACGTAATTGAACTTCCTCCCAATTCTCCGCGAATCACGGGCCACGAAGTCAAAGAACTCGAATCCGAATCGAAGTGAAGCACTCTTGCTGCATTGTTCCCAACTTAACGTAATACCTAACATCCGTCTCGTTTAACGCCAGTCATCTTGAGAAGGAAGTCTTTGCGGAATCTGCTGTATTCCCCTCGGCCACAAATCCTGACACACTCTCCCCCTTCCCTGAAATCTTACGCGAACTTGTGTCCATGCTCGATCGTGGTCGGGCCGAGTCCTGGGGAATTCTCGCTTACCTTGCCGAGATCGAGTGCAAGGAACCTGATGCCTGGTTACGTGATGACATCCGGGTAGCGTGGCTCTGTGTCCTTCATGCCTCGAAGGGCGTTGAAAACCCTTGGGGGTATGCCTTCTGGTGGTACTACGGCAAAACCTATCCTAAAGCACTTCTAGCGTGGGCGGAACGTGACCGGGAAAATCAGCGCCAGTTAGAGCGTAGTGCCGCCATGGTGCGCGAACAGGAGCTCTACACTTCCGCGCAAAAGATTGTCAGCTCTCCCCCCAAAAAATCTCCGGCCAGCGTGAAGCGTGGCGGAAAGCGAGATGTGGCATGAATTCCAATTTCTCCCCCGAACAGGCGGGCTCTTCTACTGATCGAGGCGCACTCTCCATCAGTGGGCAGCCCGCCCCTCCGTTATTTGCAGACTCTACCGGCTTCCGAAGGCCTCGCTTCCTCGTTTTGCCCACTGGCCGAACCATTTTCGCTTGGGGAATTTGGGACGCAGAGAAGAATCCTCTCGGCTCAATTCCAACCTGCATTTTCAAGATGTCGGACTTCGTCTCTCGCCATAGAAACCTAGGACTGGCTTACAAAGCAGCCCGCAAGCTCAATCAGCAGAGTGAGCGAAAGGCGGTCGCATGAGCCATTCACTTGCGTGTGCGGAAAAAGCTGAGGAATTACTACTCCTGTTGCAGCAAGTGCGGCGCGAAACGTCGGCCGCCAATCCCGAGGTCTGGCGGGACGGCTCCACGATCTCGCGAGCAATTGACGTTCTGATTGGTATCAGCAAAAGGGAGCGACCATGAACCTCTTTCACCGTCACCGCTTGAAGGTTACGGCCGTAAAGCATGGAGTCAGCGCCGAAGGCTATGGCGGTACCTGCGTGCTGATGACGTGCGACTGCGGTCAGCGTTTTGATTCGGTATCAATAGCCGGTTACTGGACGCTAGAAGACCTGACGCCGAAATCGACATTGGCAGATCACGAGTTTCTTAAAGAGCTAGGGGTGCGAGTGTGACTGTGCTCGTTGCCAGTTGGAAATGCACGTGTGGAGAGCAGTTTGAGAATGCGCATTTGGCCTACCTACACAGGGATGGCACCGACTTCCACCATGTAACACCGTCTGTTTCCAAGCTGACGGGAATTGAGAAGAAGAATTTGCAGACAGAGATTGAGTTAGTGGTGCGGAAATGAAAGATCAGCGACGGTATTTCAGTCACGAAAAGTCGGTTTATGACCGCAATACCGGACTTCCGTCGCCGATGCACGCTTTCAAAGTGGCCGATGCCTGGTCGATCCGGGCCGCAAAGCTGATCGCAAATGCCCTGAATATCTACAAAGTTCGCAAAGTTCGCAAAGTTCACAGGTCTAAACCTGCTGAAAAAAGGAGCTGAATCCTATGGAGCTACGCAAGTCAGAAAACATCGGCAAGCTGGTTGAAGCGCTTTCAAAGGCTCAACTCAACTTCAAACCCATAAAAAAAGAGAACGCTAACCCGTTTTACAAATCGAAATATGCGGACCTTTCCACGCTGATTGATGCAACTCGTCCTGCTCTCGCGGCTGAGGGACTGTCAGTTATTCAGACGCTTCGTGTGGTGTCAGGCCGGGCAGTCGAAATCTCTACCCTACTGGCGCATTCGTCTGGTGAGTTCTTGGGACACGATCTGTTATTGCCCGCTGTTCAAGCTGTGAAGGACAAGGAGTCAGGAGAGTACACCGAGCGATTCGACGCTCAGACCATTGGCAGCGCCAGCACCTATGGGCGTCGGTACTCCTATCAGTCGCTTCTTTGTATCGCAGCCGAAGACGACGACGACGGCAACACGGTAAGCGGTCAGAGCAAGCCAGTTGCGACAAGAACCAACGGACAATCGGCGGCGCCAGCGCGAGAATTCAACCCTCCCCCAGACGGTCCGATTTCTCCCTATCAAGCAAAGCAATTCTGGGAACTTGCCAAGAAACACGGACGCACCCAGAAGGACGTTATGGAGTTCTTTGGGCGCACTCTGGGAATCGAGGGCACCGCTGAAATGAAGCAGAAAGATTTCCAATCGGCCTGTGTTTGGGTCGCTACCGGGGAGGCTGCATGAAACTCTACGAGATTCCCCTTGAAGCGATGGACATCGAAGAACAGCTTGCGGAGAACTATGGCGAGCTGACTCCCGAACTGGCCGGCCGGATCGAGCAGTTCATGGAGGCGGGGAAAGACAAACTGGAAGCAGCGGCAATCGTTGTGATGTCGCTCGAAACCGATGGGGAGGTTTGTAAGGGGGAAGCCAAGCGGTTGCTAGAAAGAGCGGCAGGCCTGACTGCGGGCGCGGACAGACTTCGAGCTTTAATACTCGGAGTGGTAGACCGCGCTTTTGCGGGCAAGATCAAAACGCAGAAGTTTACCGTGTGGGGTCAGAATGCTGGAAAGACAACCGCGATTGATTTGGCTCCAGGAGTCGAACTCACGGAACTGCCCCCGCAGTTTGTCCGCGTCGTGCGGGAACTTTCCAGAAGTGCAGTTAAGGCAGCAGTCGTCAACGGCGAAGCTATCCCGGACGGCATCATTGTGACGGAGCTTCCCGGTACGCGATTTCTGCGGATCAAATGAGTCCACAACAGGAGGAAACGATCATGAATCGGTGTATGTACGAAACTACCGAATCTCATCCTGGCGCTGCGGATGGCGGCTTCCAGTGTCCTAAGTCTGCAGTCATTTTCTGTGACTTCTGCGGACAGCCTTTCTGTCCAGGCCACCTTCGAGTCTGCAAAGACTGTGGCAAGTGTTTTTGCGCAGCTCCTATGGAAGGACGCTGCTACGGAGATCACGCGCACGATCCGGTCAAGATTCCGCCAAGCGGAGAAACGATGTGGGACCAAGTGGTACGAGTGGAAGCCGAAGTTGGGTAAGAGTTTTTCAAATCCAGTGTGGTGAAAGGAGCAACAAGGATGGAACGCGCAGAAGAAAACTTAAAGGCTCAGGTTGGCCGCGGGGTGCAAGGCGCAGAGGGCAACGATCAAATGGAAACTGCGCCTTCGGTGGACGAGGACTACGCATTGCGGAATCTGTTTAGCTATCACGCTCCCCGTGGCGATGCAAGTCTGCGCTACGAGAATATCCGTAGCGCAGCCAAGCAATTCGCCAAAGTGCTGCTGATTAACGTTCCCCGAGGCGCGGACCGTGATGCTGCGATCCGCAAAATCAGGGAAGCGGTCATGACAGCGAATGCAGCCGTAGCTCTAAACGGCTTTTCGCTCTGAAATTCTAAACGCCTCGTCACGACTCAGCGAGGCCGTTTAGCAGGGACCATGAACGAGGGGCGCAGTGAAGGTCCTTCATGGTTCCTGTTAAGCGCAAAAGTATGGCGTCAGTGAAATTAAATCCGCGAATCCGGCTGGATGCAGCCGTCCTGACGAAATTCTGGCAAATCATGTGGGAGAACGTGAACGGCGATCCGGAACTTGCTCGTATGCGTAGAGACTGGCTTGAAAGCGAAGGATGTGGGCCGATCTGGGGTCGGGTGCGGTGGTCGCCAGCTCGTTGGGCTGCTCTTAAGGCCAAGGAGTCACGCTGATGGTGTTGTATTGCACCGTCTGCAAAGCGGAAATACCAGGGAAGCGTATTCGTCGCGGAGCCTCTACTTGCTCTACGGAGTGCAAGACGCAACTTCGCCGAATAAGAGCTATGTGGCGCGATGTGGCAGTTTGTCGGCTCTGCGGGATGCGCCGGAGAAAGAAAGTTACGCAGCAGGCTGTGAACTAGGTTCACAACGAGTTGACGGAATAGCTCTTATGAAATTTCCCGCCACGCAACACGAACTCGAAGCAGCCGGCTATGTGCTCAAGAGTAAAGCGCACTGCTTAGGTCGGGATTGCGATGTCTTGATTTTCTGGTATCAGACGCCCGCCGGGAAAATGATGCCTATCTCGCAGAAGCTAGATGAGCCCGGAATGCTTTTTGAGTCGCACTTTGTGAGCTGTAAGAGTGCGCATCAGTTTCGCAAGGAGAAATTAACCAAATGAGCGCTGCAACGTCTTTGGCCAGACTGATCGAGAAACCAAAACTGCGAGGAGTGAATTCTTTCGCTCTATCGGAGCGGGAGGAGCAGGTCGTCAAACTGATCGCGGAGGGCTTGCAGTCCAAGGAAATCTCCGCAGTCTTGAACATCTCGGCAAAGACCGTGGACACACACCGAAACAATATCTATCGCAAGCTTTTAAACGGGCGCCAGGGTGGTTCGATTGTGGACCTGGTGCATTACGCCTTAGCCCATGGGTTAGTAGCGAACAAGTTTGAGCTGACATCGTTTTACGGGAGTTAAAGCTTGAGCATCGAGCCAGAAGATCGAATCATCCCGATTCCCTACGCCAACGAACGGGATCGCAGAATTTACGAGCCGGGATACTTTCACACTGAGCAGTTCCCGGTTGATGCGGAATATTGCCGCGAACAGCGGGAGAAGTTTTACCGCATGGAGGAAGCGAAGTGAAACTACCCATTATTCGCTATCTCGTAGCTATGACGGAACTCGAAGCGCAGTTGCCGCCAGAAGACCGGGCCAGTTTGCAGGAATGGTATGTCAGTCCTGAATTTACTCGCGATTCGGATTGGCCAGGCTGGGTGAAGTACCTCGGGCCGCGTCCCAAGCGCGATCAACTCGCTATCGTGAAACCATTCGAACGCCGGAGGATGGCATGAGCGATACCGCGCGAGAGTACATCAAGAAACTAGCCACCGGACGCGTATCAGCTTCCGTACGTTCCTGCCTATTCTTTGTCGCCGACTACCACAACGTAAAGCAAGGCTGTGCGTGGCCGGGAGTCGATACAATTGCCGCCGACATGGACTTGAGTGTCAGACAAGTGCGCCGTCTCCTGGCGGAAGCGCAAGCGGCGGGAGTTATCCGGTACTCGCCGGGAGTCGGACGGGGGAACTTCGGCCAGATCGTTTTTGTGGAGATTGCAAAAGCGGACACCCGCGTCCCCTTTTCCGAAGTAAAAGGGGACATAAAAGGGGACATAAAAGGGGACATTCCCGGTAGCGCAATAAGGAAAGAACCAGGAACCATAGAACCAAAACCCCTTAACCCCCTTTCAGAAGCAAACCCGACCTGCGAAAAACATCCTGAGTCCGGGCTGACCGCGTGGGGAACCTGCTGGGCCTGTTATGCAGAAAAACACGCAGGCCCCCGGAAAGAACCGCAGAGCGTGAGCGCATGATCAAGCTTGAAGAATTGAGCAGTCCGAGAAGTTGCCTGAATAAAGCGGCTGATTACGAGATGATGTTTGTGCTCTTGGCCCGCGATGCCGCCGCGCCCGAGACGATTAGATTCTGGGTCCGCGAGCGAATCCGGCTCGGGAAAAATGATGCCCATGACGATCAAATCCTCGAAGCGCTGCACTGTGCGAATTGCATGGAGCAAAGTTTTCGAGATCGGATCGGCATCGCATGAAACGCCGCCGCGCCCGCTTTCGGAGCTTTCCTGATCCAAGGTGCCCCTACTGTAACGGCTCAGGCTTCGCACCTGCAGACGGCATCAGTCAGAACGGGAAGCCGATGGTGGGCGTTCAGAAATGCGAGTGCTGGATGGTAATTGATCTTCGCAAGCCGAAGAAAGTGAAAGAAAAAGTTACTTACGACGGAAAGGCAATGGCTTGCCCGGAATGAGGGGATGCGGTCATGCACGCGAGCAGCATGTCAAGTCGGGGCCGAAGCCTCCGCATCCGAGTTTTCGGACGCTGGCGAAGCAGGGGATCGACATGTCAAATTCGGCCTTCTATCCAACGAGTCCGCTAGCCTGGTGCGGTAATCCGATGTGCTGCTGTATTGACTTCATTGGAACCGGAGAAATCTGCGGGAAGGATGCGCCGATCGTTCAGGAGAAGTTGTTTTGAAGACTCTGCCCAAGAACGCGAAGTGTCCCATCCATGGCGGCTACTACTGCTGCGGAAGAGAGCGGCCCGTAGGCAACTACGGCTCAAGTGGCGTCACGGTCCTGGAAGATGGCCGCGAGAAATGTACGCCAGCAGAACTGCGCCGGCGGAAAGACAAGTTGCTGAAAGGCGATCCGGTTTGCGCAGCTTGCGGACAAGTCTTCGAAGATTATCGCTACGTCGAGCTGGCGCACAAAGAATCGAAGGGGATGAACGGCCACAAAGTCGATGATCGCTGGGGAAATCTCTGCCTGATGCATCGCAATGAAAACCACGAACAAGGCTCGCGAAGCCTTACCGACTATCTGAAATGGCGGATGGAAAAGCGTCTTCCTGTTCCGACAGACGTCTACGAAACTTTGAAGCACACCCAAATTCACGCTGTGGAGTTTGCGGGCGGTTGGGATGGTCGAAGGCTTTCTTGGCTAGAGGGTGGGAGTGTGTAGGAGTGGATTTAGTTGAGCCGCCAGAGATACCTGACAAGTTTATGTTTGTCAGAGGCGATGTGCTTGGATTCAGATTTTCTTCGGGCCTCGGGCTATGGGAAATGTATGGCAGGCATCTTGTGATCGAGAATTGCCAGGTTCGCCGCGGGAAAGAAACTAGCTATAACGTGTTCGGCAAGTTCGACTTCATCTGCGCCAGTTCTCCCTGTGAGCAATTCTCAACTTTGCGGAATTTTAGGCCGCCAGTCCCCTACCCAGAAGAGGGAGTTAAGCTTTTCAACCATACTCGGGCGATCTGCGAAGCCAGTGGCGTTCCGTACGTCATGGAAAACGTGGCCGGTGCTGGGAGATTCGTCGGACGTGCGGTCAGTCACTGCGGATCGTATTACTTGTGGGGAACCGGAGTTCCGCCGATTCTGCCGCAAAACATCCGCAAAGGGATGACAGAATTAGCAATGGGACTCCGCGAGCACAAAGGAAAACCTGGATGGAATGCACGTCATGGACAGAAGGGGAAAACGCCGACAGCCAGAGTGGCTACCATTCCACCCGAACTAGCTAACTGTGTAGCTGATTACGCCGAACGTCTCAGGAACCAAGTAACAGAGAATGAAATTGTAAAATAAAAAGGTTGTGATCTTATGGCTGATTCCCAACTCGACGATTACGAAGAAGATGACGAGTGCCCCGAATGCGGCGGTGATCGCTTCGTGGAAAATGATTGCTTTGAAGATATTTGCTGCTGCGCCGACCCGCTAACGAGTCATGGAATTAGACCATGCCCGGTATGCTTCAATGGCGTAATTAGGAAGAGGTGATCTTATGACTGATTCAAGCATGGAATTTATCGGAACGGTTCGCAGAAGGCTTTTTATTGACGAACCGCATGAGTGGAACGGCGTCGTTAGGGATGTGACCGCTAAAATGGAATGTCCCGGCAAACTTGTGGACGCTGAGCAAGTGTGTAAATTTATTGTTCGTTTCTATCGAGAACGAGCGCACTGGGCAAGATTCCGACAGGAGGTTTCCGGCAATGACTGATTTACGCAAACCATTCCTAAAATCGGAACGCGCAATCAGGGAAGGGATCGAGGAAGCACTAGATTTCATGGCCGGGACCACGCCAGTTCGACAAGAAAACCATTTGGATCAGGCTCACGCTGCGGAAGACGATGCGTACTGGCCGGACTTTGATTCTTCGGAGGGTGTATGACTGATTCACGCAAAGAGGAAGCCGCATGAAAGATGAATCCGCAGAGCATAATCCGTGTTTGCTTGAGGATGGAAAACCTATAAGGCTCAAAGAGGAAGCCGCAGAGGTAAAACCGCCGTGGATGCGGGAAGCTGCGAATGAGATATTTAATGAGTGTATCTTGCCCGACGTGCGAGCGTTTCAATCAGAAATTGCTAAGATCATCGCCAAGCACGCTCCGGTTGCGTCTCCGCTAGAGCCGGAACAGGTTCAATCGCGTAGTTTTCTTCGACGAGTTGCGGCCATGAAGGGCGAGCCTGCACCAACTTTTGTTGCCACGAACGCGCCTGACGGACCACGGGAAAGGTTTCATGAGCCTTCAGTAGAAGATTTTGAGGATTGGAGTCGTTTACGTGGGTATATCCGCAACTTTGACAAAGAGGACTGCTATCCGCCTGTCTATGAATATCCTGACACTCAGTATGCTTGGGAGATATTGGTAGCAGCAACCGACGCGATTAACGCAGGTTCCGCGAGCGCGTCTCTGCCAGTGCCGCAATATTCCAGTCCGGTCTGCCCAAAGTGTACTATTCCCATGATTCCCAAAGGCGTAGCTACGTGGACATGTCTACCTTGCAAGAGTGACGCGGACGCGCCTGACGGACTACGAGAAAGGTTTGAGAAGCTATTGGAGTTGCGTGGTGTCACCAAGTCTATGTCTGTCTCTGACAGGCGGCTCGCATTTGATTTCTATCGGCTTGGTTCCGCGAGCGCGTCTCCGCCAGAGAAGCCCGCAACGGAGGAGAACTGAATCTTGAAAGGCTGGCGCAAAACTGCCAACGGTCGAGAGCCGAACGATCCTAGGATGCAGCAGATCGTGTTTCAGATCCAGGCTGGGAGACCGTTTCGGGAAATTGCAGACCAGTTTAAGATCACGATCTCGCGCGTCTCAAAAATTCGGCGGCAGGCCGGGATTCCAGCGAGGTTACAATTAACAGGAGACTAGCTATGGATTTCTTTATGCGGTACGTGCTAGGTGCGATCGGCGTCGTTTGTTTGTTCTATGTCATCGTCTGGCCTTCGATCAAAAAGATCGTAAAGGGCGACGATGAATCCGCGAAGTAACTAGTTTCCACAGAAAATGTTACTGTCAACTCCCCTTGACCTGCGCTGTCACCGCAATTGATAGTGGTTACTGAAATCCAGCCTCAAGTTATTAGACATCTGGTTCGTGCCCTAAGAAGGCCATCCCACACGCAGCGGGGGCTTCTGAAGGCGTAGCTCTCCCCGGATCAAAACACATGAGAAATTCAAGGCTGATGGTCAAAGTCCGTAGTGTGCAAGGCTTCGTGTTGTGCCAAGTGAAGCCGTCTGAAGCGAAAGCGCTCTTGGCTGCGAAAGAGCTTGGCTATGAAGCGCGCGAGGACGGCTCAATCTGTCGGACTTCGTATCAGAGCGCTCGTGAAGAATCACCTTGCATGATCACGCCTTCTGAAACTCGCATGAACGTTGGCGAATCGGGCGAACCTAAGCCGATGCGCTTACGCCGTGATGGTTACATTGATCCCGTAGAAGAAGCGCGAAACAAGATTCACGCCTGGCCAACCATCGGCGATGTGAAAAAAGAAGTGACATTCGTTATGTGTCCGTGGCCACGGCAAGATTATTCAAGCTTTGCTCCGTAAGAGCATAAGAGCCGGGCAGTAAGCGAGAAGCCCTACCAGAGCAAGCTCGCAGCCTAAGCGTTGACGGCGACGGTGGAGCACTAACCGCTAATGTGACTGGAAACAACGCTCGCGGTGACATCGTGGAGAGACACGAAACACTCCCTAACAAATTCTCTTACCAGCAAACTCTTGCGATTCTCAACTGCGGTTGGAATTGAGCAAACAGTTTGTGCCAAGAGGCGATCTATGGCGTCGAAGAAAAAAGCGAAAAAGAAATCCCTGAAAAACACTGAACGACTGAAGCCGCGTCAAGCGAAGTTTGTTGATGGGATTGTTGACGGGAAATCGGCTCGCCAAGCTGCACTCGATGCCGGATATGCGGAGCACACGGCGAATAAGCCTGCGGACATTATAGAAACGAAGTCGATGCGTGCCGTGCTGCAGGGATTGCTTGCGACTCCAGAGAAGATCGCCCAGCGCATTAACGAAGGCCTGGACGCGATGAAGACCGAGTTCGCGAAGTTCGAAGGCCAAATCAGCGACAAGGTTGATTGCGTGGACTTCGCCGAGCGACGCCAGTATGCCGAGCTAGCCTGCAAGCTGAAGGAACTATTGCCGAGTGCTGAAGATCGAGGCAGTCTCGACAATCCGATGATTGTCCGGATTGATTGCTGATGAGTCCGGCGACGGAATGGTCGCTCAAGGAGTGGTTGAACCTTCAGCCCAAGCAGCAGATCTTTCTTGATTACTTTGTTCCACGCGATTACAGACAAGCGAAAAAGTTCCCATTCTACGGTGGAGCTGCAGGCGGCGGCAAGAGTTATGTAGGCCGCAAGGGTTTAGCGAAGTTTTGTATCCAGGCGCATGCGCTGTATGGCGTAAAGAACTGCCGTGTAGGTTTGTTCTGCGAAACCTACGGCACGCTAAAAGATCGCCAGATTTCGAAGATCAAGACTGAATTCCCGCGATGGATGGGAGAGCTCAAGGACTCAAAAGACCTTGGCGAGATCTTCCTATTCAATGAGCGCTTTGGCTCGAACTTCATCGCGCTGCGCAACCTGGACAAGCCTGAGAAGTATGACTCGACTGAGTTCGCCGCGATGTTCGTCGACGAGCTCACCAAGAACAGGGTTGATATCTGGGATGAGCTGCGCAAACGTTTGCGCTGGCCGACGAAGGTAGAAGACGGCGGAATATTTCCCGCAGACTTCATTCATCCGCTTGGCGCGGGTGCGAACCCTGGTGGCAATGGCCATGGCTTCTGTAAGCAGTACTGGGTCGATCATGACATCCCGCACTATCTAAAGAAGTATGCGGACCAGTTTGTCTTTGTGCCTGCCAAGGCGAATGACAACATCTACAACCCGGAATCGTACTTCGATGACCTGATGAGTTTGCCCGACGACCTCCGGCAAGCCTACGCCGAGGGTAATTGGGACATCTTTGCTGGGCAGTTCTTTCGTGAGTGGCGCGCCGCCTATCACACCGTTGACTGGTTTGATATTCCGAAGTACTGGAAGCGTGGCATTGCCTACGACCACGGCTGGACAAGCCCTAACTGCATTCTGTTCTTTGCCATCTCACCAGATGGCGATGTCTACATCTATCGCGAGTTTTATGGCACGGAGCGCTTACCGGAATGGTGGGCGGCGCGGATTCTTGAGCAAATCGAGCTCGATGGAGTCTCGCAGCGTGAATATCGCAAAGTTATCGATCCGGCAACTCGGCAGAAAGATCCTCGATTTGGCAAACCTGTTCGAGAAATGCTGCAGGACGCGGGCGTCGAGTTTGAATATGCGAATAACGATCGTGTGTCCGGATGGATCCAAGTCCGAAATTTCCTGGCATGGGAAAGAGACCCCGAAGATGACAGCTTAGAGCTGGCCAGCTTACTGCGTCGACCGAAGCTCTTCGTGATGCGCGATCCGAACGAGCCCGGCAAGACGCTCGCACCGAACTTGGTGCGCACGCTGCCGATTCTGATTGCGGATAAAAACAAGCCTGAAGACGTCGACACGGACACCGAAGATCACCCGGGCGACACGTTGCGTTACTTCCTGATGGCATTGCCGGCGCCGTCAAAGATTCCGTTCAAAGCGCTCTCGCAAGAGTGGCAAGAGGCTATGTCACGAGCGAAGCAAAGAGAGCAAGCGGCATGAGCCTGGCGCTGATTGGCAACGTTCACCATGACACGCATTGCGGTCCAATCCGCTTTGGCAAACGCCGAGTCTTTATGAAGAACTGTGGGGTCTGCCAAGGACGTTTCGATCGCATTCCGGCCAAAGTGCAGCGTTTGAAAGATGGTTCACGGCTGGATCTGAATACGGTCTGCCCAAGCTGTGAAGTTGTCTTAGTCAAAGAAGCGGCAGGGCGCTCACTGCAGCGGCAACCGACCAGTGAAGAGTTAGCCAGGTGGGAACGCGAATGCTTGCGCAAGGGTGCGTTCACTTCCGCGCATCTCGCGAGAAACGTAGCCAAGCGCATGCGACAGCGGCATCGCGGCGGTCACCATCCTGTAGACGTCTACAAGTGCCTGGTGGCGATTGATTCCGTGCTCTATCCCGAGCGAGCGCAATTGCACTGGCACATTGGCGGAAACGAGAAGCCGTGAAGTGTAGCGAGAAAGCGTGTCCATTTCCGGAACGTAGAGATGGGTTGTGCGCTGGGCATCTACGCGATCGCACTCTCGCATCTTCTGAAGTCGGCGGCTCGATTCCACTGATGCAAGAGTATGCGATAGCTACTGTGGCTAGCTTGCGTGGAGGTGGCGCACTAGGCGGCGGCGCTCGCCACGTTAAGACAATCGAGCCTTGGGACGCGGAGCTGTGAAATGTATGTCGTCTGCGAAATCTGCGGCAGTCCTGGACACCGAGCCAAGCCTTACGACGTCGCAACCGGTAAAGGCTGTCCTGTCTATCGGCTCAACGAGCAGCAAACCGGCTTTGGATCTCAGCGACCCGCGCCCTGTCGAGCGCCCACGCTGGCGCTGGAACTGCCGAACAAAGCAGTGGATGGTGTTATTCCAAGGCCATACTTGGTTCATCGCCCAAGGTGAAGAGAATCATGTTTGGTGGTTAGCGGATATACATCGCTTGAACCTGTTTCCGCAGCTCACGAGGAAGCTCCAATGATGTTACTGCTGTCTATCTCACATCGCGAACTCCGCGAACTCAGAAAGGTCATTCAAATGAACGGTCAATTCCAAATCACGCTTACAGTAGATCCGTCCGCAATCCCTCCGCTGGCGCTGGCTCCCACTCAAGATCTTGGCGATGCGAATACCGCCCTGCCGGCTAACGAAGCTCTGCCGATTACTGGTGGTACGCCGCCTTACAAAGTCACAAACGTTGTCGGCACGGTGCCTCCCGGCGTGACTATCAATGGAGACGGCACGCAAAGCGGCACTCCTACCACGCCAGGCTCTTATCCGCTGACCATCACTCTGCAAGATTCGCTCGGCTAAACGAGGTCATTTGTTGGCCACTGGCAGTTATGCGCTGCGGATTCGCGTATGAGATTGATACGTGCAGTGGAACCGACTCTAACTTTGGTTCGGCCAGCGCAACGTTGCGGCTCTTGTGCAATATGAGGCGTCTATGAATACAAATGATCTAAGTGCGGCGATGGCAGGGGTAAACGCTGGCAAGCAAGTGACTTTAATAGCCTCGCCTGTCAGTTTCGACATTGCCGACATTGTGCAACAGCAGCTTCAACAGAAGAATCCCGGATACGTCGACGGAGGCACCAAAGGGATTGGGGGCGTTGCAACTCGTACGCATACTACGTCTCTACAGCAGGACGGCTCTCGGCTATTTTCCCTTACCGGGCCTGCACGGGCCACTGGCTTGTGGAACTTTGCGGTTCCGACAGTTGGTTGGAAAAGCGGCCAGCATACTCTATCCGGCGACTATATGTATGTTTCAGGCCCGGACGGCATGCATGAGTTAGATGGACGCCTCGAGGATGCCAACGGGGAAGGAGAAAATTGCAGCACCGCCTACGTAAAGCACTACCCAGACGTGGCACCCGATAACGCTGTTGTAGTCTCAGGTACAGTGGGGCAGTGGTTGGACACTCAGAAGCGTTTGGTGGCGCCGTTTCCAGTCGGAATCTGGGTTCGCAGAGCAACAGTCATGGAGTTCGACTTCGAGGAAGAACTATTTGGCATTGTGAGTGTGCAGATCGGCGCAAACATTTATCCGATCAGTCAGAATTTCAAGGCGATTCCCAGCAATTGGACAAGAAATGAAATGCTGATCCAAGTGCAACCCTATTGCTCGGCAGATACAGGAAGCGGGCCTGCGCTTTCAGTGGCAGTCAACAATTTGAGTCTCGTTTAAGGGTGAGGCCTTATGTCAGCCGGTTACAAGCTCCCCAATCCGCAGTGGGAAGGCGAGCTGCGCAAGTGTGTAGTCTGCGGACTGATTGACAGTCCAACGTATGCTGGCGCCGCCGACGAAACCGGCGCACCAATCTTTCTGCATAAAGTTGTCATTGATGTGGTCTTCACCAAGTCGGAAGTCCTAACCCGCCGCGATAAGGCGGAAGGCTTCCTGATGATGAAGCTGGAAAACCGGCCCGCGAAAGCGCGAGCCATCTGCCGCGAGTGTTTGGAGCTCGATGAGCAGACGTCTGCAGTGTGGCGCGACTTCGATAAGACGCGCAAAGAACTTTCCGAACAAAGCAAAGAGCTAAGCTTTTATGCCGTGCTCTGCCAGGAGTGAGGGAATGCGAAAGCGAATCCAATCCGGACTGGCTGTGTTCTTCGTGATCGCGGCGGCATCGCTTGGTCTTGGTCCTGCCTATCAGGTCGGCAAGCCGCTACAGCTTGCGCCGAAAAGTTGTCAGTATCTCTATGGAACATCTTCGACGTCGGGCTTCACGCAAGTCATTACCGGAGAGCAGCCAGCTACTGGCACGTTCTCGCAGCAGTTTCAGGTTCCGGTTAGCGATCAGCAGCCCTCGCGTAATCTCTCTTTCACGCTCTCCTGGCCATCGAATCCTGGCGCTTTCAGCATTCAAATTCAGGATGCCGATCAGGACATTGCTGCGAACTACGTCACCATTCCAACCGCTGGGACAATTACTTCGGCGCCGCAAGCGCCTGGCTCAGGTAACTATGTGGCACGCGTCGAACTGAATCCCTGGCAGGCGAACTTCGGGCGGCTATATGTCAGCACGCAAACTGCGAATGCAGTGAATCTGACTGCGATGGTGTGTCGATGAAGCGAGTGCTTTTACTTGCGATAGTGGCGCTCGTGGCTTTGCCAGCTTGGGGCCAAGGGGATCAGAATAACTTCCCCGGCGGCGGCAAGGGGGGCTGCGTTGCTACCGTAGCTACTCTTTCCAGTGTTTGTGGCACTACGACTGGCGTGCTCGCTTCCGTCACGGATGGCACTTCGAACGTAGACTGCACTACCGGTGGTTCCAGCCATACCGCAACCTGTCAGTACACCGGCTCCGCATGGGTCGCGGTAGCCAATGCCTCGAATGCGATTGCCAACCTCTCTGGGGCCGCGCAGGCACTTCCACTGTCCGGTACGGCAGCCGGAGGAGTGCAACCATCGTCCATTTACTTGGACGCATCGCAAATTCTCGGTCCAGGCGGGGCTACCGATCCCTGCAGTCGGGCCTTAGGTGCGGAAAGTACTTCCGTAAATGGCAACTACGCTGTTCCTGACACGATGCTTGGTCTAAGTACCGGGACGCCGTTTCCTTGCCCGGTAAATCCGTTCGGAGACGCACGCAACGGCAAACTTGAATTGCCCTCGGCCACGATGCAACTTGAATCCGCCGCTGTGGTTCAGGGAATTTCGGCGACAAACACCGGGCCGACAAACATTTTCGGATCCGGGCAGACCGGCACTTGTGGCTCAGGTGGGGCGTGTTCGACGTGGCTACAGAAACAGACTGGCATGGCGCACGCGCAGTATGGGCAGATTAATATTTCTAGTGCCACTCCTGCTGTAGTCGCTCCCGGCACTTCCACTGTGTGGAGCGATCCCGGAAGCACCGTAACTCCGGTGTTTAATACCTCATGGGCAGGACTGAACTTCTGCGTGATTAGCCCGGCAACCGGGGTTTCGACTTGTCAAATCATTCCGCACGGAGGAATCGTTTGTACGACTGCCGCGAACACCTTCCCTTGCAGCACCACGGCAACGATTACGTTAGGGACTTTGTGGACAGGTGGAGCGCTGACAGGTGTCAATTATTACATCAGTTACACCTATGACACAGCTGGCCTTTTGCCTGCCACGGTTTCTATTTCATCTACTGGACTGGTCACCGGGACAAACACACACTTTGACTCCTCTTGGGTAGGAACTACCTTTACGGCGGCCCTCCTTGGCTCTGGTGTTCGCGGGGCGCTTTGCGCGGGTCCGACCGTCTGCACCATCGCCAGTGTTTCTAGCGCGACTTCGATGCAGCTTAGCGCGAACTGGAGCGGTGCAGCCAACACTCCTCTCGACTATGAATTAGGCACGGTGTATGGCCCAATCGTTGGCTTGGCCCAGTCGATGGCTCCGGTGGTACAAGGTTCCAGTTTCGCCAATGCGACGGTGGATGGTTTCACGCCCTTTGGCACCGATGGTGCGACTGCTTTGAGTAACTGCTTTGAGCAGGAGCGCTCTTACTTCAACGAACTCAAGATTGTTAACTCAGGTGCGGTTGCGCTCGACATCGGTTGCGGCGGACTCTTCAACACGGCGCAGAATAGTGGGCCATGGGAAAATATCGAAATCGGTTATCCGACTGCGTATGGGCCGAACGTTGTATTGAATCCTGTCGCTGCGACCGTCTCTTCCGTGGCCTCGACTCCGGTGATCTACAACCAGTTTTATCCGGGCCGCTCTGGCCTTGCGATTTACACCTTCAGCACGGTGCCGACTCCGGCTCCCGCGCGGGGTCAGAAGATAGTCTGCACAGGCGTAGCCAACGGCACCAGTCATTCGACCGTGTTCAATGGCGTCTGGCGCGTCATCGACCAGATCACACCGCAAAGCGTGCTGGTCTATCTGGCGCTGCCGAACCTTACCAATGCAACCAGCGATAGCGCGGGTGCAGGCGGCTCTTGCCTCTTTTACAGTTCAGTAGTTACGCTCGGCAATTCGCCATGGTACAAATCACGCGGCGTGCGTGGGATTACGGCTAACCCAGCCAACTTCGGGTATGTCGCGAATAAGCCCGCTACTTATAACGGAACACCAGCCTCCAACAACTTATTATCCGACTTTGACATCGCTGGAGGCGCAGCTTGCAACCTGCAGCAAGCCTTCGCGCAAGGCGCGGATGTTGGCTACGTGATCGGTGAGATCGGAATGGTGCGCGGCTGCAACCTGTTCAACATTGCAGGTGGCTTATCCACGACGGTCACCTACATCAGCAATCAATTTGCGAGCGCGGCGCTCTCTGCGGGCGGATTCGGCGGCTTCACCGGGAGTTGCATCTTCGGAAACTGGGGCAACGGATCGTTCGGTGTCGGCAACAGCTTGCTTAACATTGTTGACGCTTTTGCGGGGAATTCTATCCCCTACGGCACCAGCGGCAACGGCAATCCGGACATTCCCCTGTATTGCCTGGACACCTACGGCTATCCGGCGATCATCGTAGCCAACACGGGAGTAGCGACGCCGCCGACGATCACAAACGGCAATGTCTTCGGCAAAGAAGGCATCCAAATTTATAACAACAGCACCACGCCGCAATTCAAGGCGCAGGGCTCGAACGGGCAAATCTTCAATAATGAATGCCTCTCTTCGACCGCCTCGACGGGAACGCCAAGCCCGGCGGCTTGTGGAGGATCCTCGACTGGAAAGGTGGCCATCCCGGCGAGTCAGACCACGTACCAGGTGAACACGAGCGCCATCACCGCAAGCAGTTTGGTGTTCATCGATCAGATTACGGACAATTCCGGTCTGCCGAACTCGCCCACTTGCGGATCGACGACTGTGGGACTGAGTCCGGTGCTAACTCTTAGCCGAACCGCTGGGACGGATTTCGTTCTAACCATTTCGTCCGTCGCTCAGGTCACATGCTTCGAGTATTGGATCGTGAACTAAGACAACCAAGGGAAGGAATACTCACATGTTGTGGATATTGATCATCGTTCTCGTGGTGCTTTGCCTCGGTGGACTGCCGGTCCATAGCTACAGTCAGAATTGGGGATACTTCCCGAGCGGCGGTGTGGGTCTGATCGTGATCGTGCTGCTGATCTTACTTTTTACAGGAAGACTCTAGTCGGACCCTTTGGAGGGTAGCGGGAATGATACTGAAAGGTCAGTTGTTTCTGCTGGGCATGATGGTCACTCTTGTCCTTCCTGGGGTTGATTCGAACACGGCCAACTTTACTCTGCTGTGTGTCACTGCCGTTGCCAGTCTAGGCGGAGGCTGGCTAAAGTTGGTGTCCGATAGCCGCGAACGAAGATACAAAATTGAGCAGGATCGGAAGCTGGTCACCCTGCAAGCTACCGCTGACAACACGCACAAGCTGGTCAATAGCGACTCCGAAAAGCAGATGGCGCTTACCGTCCTCGCTCTTCGGGGATGGTTAGTGGCAGTAGAGCGAACCGCATCGGAATCTAAGCTTGCCACGGATATAGCGGCTGCGGATGCGGCCAAGGCAGCTCTTCATAATGCGGAAAAGTTGTTGGCGGATCATAAACTCGCGCAAGCTGGCGTCGATGCCGTCGAGCAGCATATACGGGAGCATCCGTAATGACACCACAACAACAAGCCGAGTTGGCGTTACTTGCTTTGGTGATATGGCGCGAAGCGCGTGGCGAAATTCTACTAGCCAAGCAAGCTGTGGCTTGGTCAATTCGCAACCGGGTTGTGCATCAGGGCTGGTGGGGCCGTTCCTGGTGGGGCGTGATTCTGCATCCCTACCAGTATTCGAGCTTCAATCGCACCGATCCGAACGCCACTGAGTGGCCGATGCAAGTCGATGCTTCGTGGGAAGATTCTCTGCAGGTTGCTGCAGACGTCTACACCGCGGACGTCAATGAAGCGCCCAAGATTCTCGATATAACACACGGCGCGACTAGCTACTTCGATCGGAGCCTTGACGCGAATCCGCCAAGCTGGGCGAAAGATGGCGAAATGGGTCATGTGTGCGATTTCGGACGTCTGCACTTCTACGCCAAAGCATGAAACGTCTCTTCATCCTCGCGATGCTGTGGGCCGCGCTATGTGTGAGCGCATGTGCGCAGGAACGTCTAAAGACATGCGAGGTCGGGCAAGGTGGTCTCTGTGAACTAAGCACACAGACGCCTACGCAATTTTGGTCGAGAAGCACCAGTACTCTGCATGGCGGGGAGATCGAACTTGGCGCGATGGCCGATACAGGCTCAGTGCTTGATTTCTGGATCGACTGCAATACCGTGAGCTATTGCCTAGTCGATGCTCCGCAGGACCAGTCCCACAACCGGTTCACTCAAGTTGCATGGAAGTGCCCGCATCCGGGCAATTGCGCGCACTATCGTTTAAAGGTCCTTCATCAGAATCAGAGCTTCGAATCGGTTATGGCGTTGACTGAGGAAATTGGCAACAGTATCACCTACTCCGTCGTAATGACTGGAACCTTAGGACACTAAGGAGGCGCGATGGCGCTCAAGAAACCGGATAACTGGCATAAAGATGAAACCGCGCCGGGCGTTTCTGTCTCCCCGGGAAAGACGCGTTCAAGTTCCGGCAATGCGCCCGCAAGGAAGCGCAAGCCTGCCGCCGATGATCCTGATCCGAAGTCGGTACGGTTTACGCCCGCCCAGGATGCGGCCGGCAATCCTGCTGGCTATGTAGGCGAAACCGAGTACGACAACAGCAATAGCTATGGCTCGGAAGGCTCTACCTACACACCGCCGACGACTTCAATTCATGCCGACGCGAACGATGCCGGTGATCACTTAGCAAAAACCTTTGGCAAGATCGAGTCGGACGAAACGCTTGATCCCGCAGAAAAGCGCCGCAGTAAGGCTAAAGCATCGATGCAAGTTGGCAAAGCATGAAGATGGCGCAAGAACAAATCGCCGCCCTGCAGGCCAAGGCAAACGAGACGGGCCAAATACAAGTGTCCGCAATTCCCGAGACTCAAACCGGAGATCGTCTCTGGAAGGTGTTCGAGGAAGATGTGACCGGACTGCGTGGGCGCACTCATATCGTGCCCGTACTAATCAACGCAGAAGGCCATTTATTCTTCCGGGGCCTGCACGAATTTCGAGACGATTGTCCTTGTGGCGCCACTGTCGATAGGGGCGTCGTGAGTCATCGCGTAACTCAGTAAACCACGCGCAAGCGTGCATCTCAATTCAGGAGAGTATTCCCGTGACCCGTTCTAAATCGATTCTTTGTTCTCTCGTCCTGAGCCTCGCTGCGCTAGCGCTGACTGCGGCTCCTGCCTTTGCCCAGACACAAGGCTATACGGGCGGCTCCAATCCGAACAGCTTTACCTGCGGCGGCGCGACTTGCATGACGCCAGACATTAGCTGGCTTCCGCTCGATACCAACGGGCCGCTGCAAACCAATGCTGCGCAGCTCGTGCGCACCGTGAATGGTTCGAAGCTCTTCTTTGGTAGCGTCTCGCAGGATGTGACCTTAAGCACCAGCACGGCGACGACTGTGACTGGCGCGCCGTCGATGCTTCCTGCGGGGTCAATCATCCTGGCAGTCAATGGCACCGTAACCACCGCGATTACCGGCACCTGTACTGGATGGGAGTTTGGCGATGGCACGACCGCGGCACGCTTCACGTCGAACAACACTACGTTGACCGTCGGATCCAGCGCCATCGGCATCAATCAGTGGAATCAGATCACCACGGCATCGGCACAGGCAGGCCAGCCCGCGGCTGGCAATATCACGATTACCTGCGCGACCGGCGCGGCTACTACTGGCGGAAAGATCCGCATCACTACGTTCTATCTGACTTCGACTGCACCGCTTCCCTAAAGCTCGTGTGCTTCGTTGACCGAGAGAAAGTTGGATTGTGGGAATTACCAGAGCAATCAAGGCTCCGTCTCGTGGCGGAGCCTTTGATTTAGCAGGGAACATTTCAAGGGGAAAATCTATGAAGTCGCTGAATCGTATTGTCTCTACCCCGGTTTCTGCGCTTGCGATCGTGTTGGTTGGCGTGATGCTCTGGACCGGGTGCACGGCGCAGCAGTTCCTGGCGGAAGCGGAAAAGATCGACACTATCCTCGGGGCGATTATGCCGATGGTCGCGCCTCTGGTCTGCCCCTTCAGTCCGGTTGCATGTACGGCAGTCGATGCCGCGGTAAGCGTGGCTTCCCCGGCGCTCACGGCGTTAGATGGCTGGTTGGCTAAATGGCAGGCCGCATCCTCGGCTGCTCAGCCTGGCATCTATCCGCAACTGCTGGCGGCAGCGCTGGCATTGCAACAGAGTCAGGCGAGCTTACTGGCGGCCGCGAAGGTCAATAATCCTGCAGCGCAAAGCAAGATCAGCGCAGAACTCACGGCGCTTGAAAACGCGACAACCGACCTGATTACGCTCCTACAAAGTAACAAGAGCGGCACGGTAAGCGGGCTGCTAGAGCAATTGAATGGTGCGGAAGACGTTACGCCGCTCTGGGCAACGTGGAATCCGGCCAGTTCCGTTGCCCGTGTTGTTCGCGGCGGCCAGACTCTCAAACTAAAGAATGGCGCAGTCATCCATACCCATAAGTGGTATAAGGCGCAGCTGCTCGATCAGCTCTCGAAGCCTTCTGGAGACGCCCGAGTAGACGCAATCAGCAAAGCGCTGGCTGCGAAAGTGAAGCGCTGGTAGGAAGCCTTCATGGACTGGGCTATGTTATTCGCGTTTCTCTTTGTGTTCTCTGTGGGCATCGTGGCGGGGCATGTCCTGGCGATCCTCTATGCCCATGAAACGTTAACCCGTTCGGGGAAAATCTATAAAGAGCTAGTCCTGCGCGGCGATGCGGCAATCGCAGTGCTCTCGCGTGTGAAAGAAGAAATCGCGCAGTTGCAAGGCAACAATGACCGCAAGCGCGTTGTGCTGGCGTCGGACTTGGCCGGCATTCGCAAAGTTGCAGGCGTGCCCGAGGCGACGAAAGTCGAAGAGCGCACAAGCGGCAAGATCGTGGGAGGGTGACAGCAATGAAGCGGTCCAATTGGTTGATGACCGTTGCCGGAATTATGTCGTCCATGATGGGCGTGCCTGTGTTGGTTATGGGTATGGTGACGGTAGGAATGTATGTGCCGCCATGGTGGCCCTCAGCATCGTTCTGTTTTATCGTGGTCGGCGGAATCGGCTCGCTGTTGATGGGATTCGCGGGAAAAGGGCAGGATGAACACTCGACGGCGACGCAGGTGCGAGTCAGCACCGTTGAAGCCGAAGTAAAGGCTGAAGTGAACGCCGAGCCGCCGCAGGGAAAATCGTGGAGTGGTAAGTCTAAATAAATCTGCAGGCGCGTAACCTCCATCGCGAGGGCGCTCCTTATCAGGGAGAAGCAACGTGGCAAAAGAAGAGCAAGTGGATGTGATTGGAACGCTGTCTGAAGCGCTGGGCGAGCAACTGGAAAAGCAGCGCAAGAAAGCGCAGCCCATTCCTGAAGTCTACTCGAGTGGGATGCGTGGCAAAGAGAAGCCGCCGCATTTGCGGGAAAAGCCGAAGGCGGCGAAGAGACCGAATGCGGGCGAAGAAGGCGAAGAGCGTTTCACCAAAGACGGTAAGCGTGTAGTCACCTTCAAAGCTAAGCCGCGGGTGAATGCCTCGGAGCAACTCGCCGCCATGCAAAAGCAGATTGATGGCTTAACCAAGCAGCTCGGCGAGAAAGCCGCGCGCCCGGCCGTCGCCAACAAGAAGCCGACGATTGCGATCGCCTAAGCCTTTATGGAACGTAAACCGATTCCACTTGCGCAATTCGCGAAGCGGAAAGTAGACGCTTCGCGTTTTAAGCGGCCCGTGCGGCTGCGCTGTCATAACCGCCGCTGTCTGCGTCTGTACTTACCAAAGCAAGGCGGCGCGCTCTTCTGTTGTAAAGGCTGCGAAGCGCAGCACTCCAAAGACACTCCTAGTGGAGTCGTTTCCGTCAAAGGATTGCACGATGCCCTTAATGCTCATCACCACGCACCAGGCTTTGTTAAAGAGCCTTCGGGATGTACATGCAGCGCAGTTGCAGACGGAGACGCTAAAGCTGGCGCAGTTGACGGAAAAGCTCGAAGTGGCGAAGGAATATTGTGAAAACTTTCGCACCCAACTGAAAGCGTCAAGTGAGTTGATTCACTCGCAGCAGAAAACCATCAGCATGGCTATGAGCGACCTGGTCATCCTGAAAGGCGCCGGGCGGATTCGCAGCGAGCAAGACAAGCCTCCCGAGCCGCAAGAGCTTCGCCCCGACGTAGAAATTACGGATCAACCAGCCGACATTCCCGATCGGCGCAAGCTGATCAAAGACGCGGAAGCGGAATACGAGCGTGCGATCGCGGCCCTCGAACGCGAAGTCGATACCTCACAAGTGACGCCGGAAGCTGTAGCGGCCGCTGTTCCCGAATCTCTCGAAGCCTGGAAAGAAGAGCATGCGCAACCGTCTGATTCTCATCTCAATCCTGTTGTTCGGGTGTAGCGCATTCTCTCAGACCACTACCATTTCTGGCACAATTAAAGACTTAACCAATACGGCGGTGAGCTCCGGCAAGGTCGTGTTCACGCTGAAGCCTTCCGTCGATACCACGATTTCAGGGAATGCGAGGTTCACACCGGGCGCGCCGATCACTTGCTATATCCAGCCAAACGGCACGCTGCTGAATGCGGCGCAGAGTGCGGCCTGCATCGTAACCAGCAACACATCGCTCACGCCGGCAGGGACTTCCTACCGTGTCGATATCTGTCCCTACATGGCGTGTGCGTCGAGCTTCAATTTTTACGCGATTAATTCGAGCTACGACATTTCGACGATTGTGCCGACGCCCACGACCGGCCCCGCGCAGAACTTTGCAGACGTCTTCAGTAATCAGACGATTGCAGGCAACAAGACGTTCACGGGAAACACCGTCTTCTCTGGGGGCACTTTCACCGTCTTTGGAGCCTGCCAGATTGCCAATGTGTTTTACATCATCGCGGGTTGCTACGCTGGCGCCGATCTCGGGGCGCAGATCACTACCGCGCTCGCCGGAATGCCAGCGACCGGAGGCACGATCGTTGTACCGCACGGATCTTACAACCAGTCAACGACTGTTTCTATCACCACACAGCTTCCTGTAAGTATCTTCTGTGGCGATGGGGCAACCATCACTTGGACTGGATCAAGCAGCGGCATTGGCTACATCTGGGACAACGGGACATTCTTTCCAACTGCTTCCGGGATGCAAGGCTGCAAATTGATCGGCCCTGGCTCGGGTACGTCCTTTGTCTGGGCGCAGCTCGGGGCTATCAATGGCACGCTAGGCCTCTTCTTTACCAAAAACTCGATCCAGTCGGCAGGGAAGGCCTTTCAATGCCCGAGCGGAGGTAATTGCCAAAACTCCAAGTTTGATTTCAACATCTTCAAAAGCAACGGGATCGATATTTCGGTCGAAGCGCTCGAAGAAAATATCGAAGTGAACTACAACACATTCTCCGGCAGTGGTGAGCAAATCTCGATTACTGCTGGTGGAACCGACCTCTATGCTGCAGGCAACTCGTTTGACGATTACACGGGCACCGCTGCTGTCTATGTTTCAAATGTGAACGGGGTCATGGTTAAGCTTGGTTCTAACCATTACGAGAACATTGGCGGGGGTGGAGACAACTACGTAGAGTTCGATGGGCCATCGAATTCGCGGCTTCAAATTGAGGGCGGCAATTGGAACGATGACCGAACCTCTTCCTGTTCTAGTAATTTTGGGCAAATGATCAAGTTTGGCGGGTTTATTTTGAGTGTAACTGGCTTCCCGTCCATGTTCTCAAATGGATGTGTCAACACTCAAGCGATAAACATCACGAACCTGGGCGCGTTCGTGCACGCCGATACCACCCTTATCGGCACGTTCACCAGTATCCACAACGCCTCTTACACTGGCACTGGATACTTCACCGATATCGCGGACTTCGGTGCGCTTGGTTCTGTCTGGACCGGAGGCGCATTACTGAGTGCGCCTATCATTTCAACCGGCGGGACCGCGTTGCTCCTTTCTGGCGCGGGATTGCCGGCGACTATTCACCCGACCTGTCCGGTGGGGTCGCTCTACACCAACACCAGTGCATCCAGTCAAGCCACTGTGCTGTATATGTGCTGGCCCGCTAATACTTGGGTGTCCCATTGAGGGCCGTCACGCTTTGGCTGGTGCTGTCACTTGCAGGCATAGCTCATGCTCAATTCACCGTTTCTGGATTCGGGGCAATCTCAGGTTTCGGGATCAATGGCGGCGTTGTAGGCAGTGGGGGAGGCGGCGGCGGCTACACCGAGATATCAGGCATCGATGATATCACCACGCAAGGTTCCCCTGGATGGAGTGCTTGTGTCGGTTCGTGTGCGGGGGGTAACAATCCTACGTCAAATGTGCAGTCATTCGGAGTGTCTACTCAATCCGAAGATGGCGCTTCGATGTCTATGGCGATGGTAGCAGGGAGCGGCGGTGCTAACTGGGCGGAGGTGTATAAGGCTGTCCACAATCCAGACGCCTATTCTGAGTTCAAAATTGACCTTTATTTCTACTGTGACACCAACTGCGGCGCTTATGTAAAGCAGTACGAATTTGATGATTTCCAGTTCTGTGCTGGTTGTACAGACGGTGGGGTCTTCCCGAATGGAATCGAGTACATGTTTGGATTCCAGTGCGATCTGACAAGGAGCGGCGGGGTAGCCGAAGTATGGAGCCAAGGGGGACATGAGAAGGGCGGAGCGGGCTGGATCACAGCTACTTACTCTGGTGGGAACATTCCATGCACGGCTGCTGGATTTCTGTCTCCTAACACGTGGCATCATCTACAAAAAACTCTTCACAGGGTGATAGGCGATTACAGCAGTTGCACGTACTCGACCTATTCATTCCCGAGTATGTACTACGACAACATCACACTGGATGGGACTTCTTACACCCCGACAAACACTAATTTGTGCGCTGGAGACTTGCCCTCGGGCTGGAGCAGCGTCATTGGCACGCAAATGCAAATCGATGCTGATGCCACGACCAGTGGCAACACGGTCACGGAGTACTTCGACCTTGTGGATTACTACTACCAGTAAAGGAAGGACGCGAAGATGAAGCGGATGATGTTACTCGTGCTGGTGGTTATATGCGCAAACGCGATCCAACAGCCTGCGTACAAGTTTTCCAATGGGGACGGGAACCATATCACGATAACCTGTCTGGGTCTCGGCGCCATATCTACCAAACAAATAGACAAAGCGACGTTGGCTATCACTTGTCAGTGAACCTACTTAGAGGCTATGGGAGTGGAAGAACATGGGAGATGCCGCAGGCAGCAGCAAATCCGAAGCTGTCTCGGTGCCAGGGAGCACGCCCGCAGAAGACGCGTTAGTTGCGTGGGGGGAGCTGAAGTTCCGCGAAGACGCTTTAGGGCGTGATGCGGAAGAGCGCGAATGGCAGGAAGAGGGTCTGTTCTACCAGCGCAGGCAATGGCTGGAATGGAAAGAAGGCGATCGCCGCTATACACAAGTCAAGCCGGATAAGCGCAAGCCGCGTCCTATGCCGGTTTCGAACTACTTCGCGAAAACCGTCAACGCCAACGCCAATCAACTCGGCGCGGAGCTCGTCAAAGTTTCCGCCACGCCGCGTACCGATGATCAGGCAACCAGGCGCGCTGCAGACTATGCAGAGATGGCGAAGGATGCAACAGATGTAGAGACCGGTATGCGGCTGCTGAATCCGCTGCTGGCTAAACACACGGCGCTGTGGGGCATCGGCGTCACCAAAGAAACAATTGATACCAGTGAAGAGCCCGAGGCGCTCGACGAGCAAGAACTCGAATCAGCCAACGTTGTCGGCTGTCTGCAATGCGGCCAAGTCAACGAGCTTGAGCCTGGACAGATGGATGCTGGCGAATTCGGCCAGCAGCAGATTCCTTGCCCGGAGTGCGGTTCGGATCAAACTGCCAACTGGACGCGCGAGCGCCCCGTTTCGACGAGTCAGTATGTCAGCGGCAAAGGCAAGATCAAGACGGAAGTCCGTCCGATCTTCGAAATCTACTTGCCGCGGGACGTGCAGAACGCAAATCAGACCTATCGTGTCATTCATCGTTACCGGAAGACGCTCAGTGCCGCGCGGCGCGCTTGGGGCGAGAAATCGGAAAGCCTGAACTCAGACGATCCCGCAACGAACACCAGCGAAACCCGTCTCGACATTCTACGGACGCTGAGCTCGTACACCTTTGCCGAGCGGGTCAACGCGGAAACTTGTGTCATTACAGAGATTTGGTCGAAGTGGGATTTCCTTCCGAAACGTCTGCAAGAGGCCGTCGAAGGCGAGTTTGAAGGCGAAGACGCGGAAGGCGAAGCGGAAGAAGATCAGGAACTCAGTCTACAGACGTCTGCTGGCGATCTTGGCAACCCATCGCCGGCGAGCCAGGACGATCCCGGCGAGCTGCAGCAGATCAAGCAATACGGTCTGTTCATGATCTATTCGCAGGGCGTGATGCTGCAGTGGGGCGCGAATCCGATTGTCGATCCCGACACGGAAGAGGCTTACAACCCGTTCACGTTCTTTTTGTGGGATCTCGATCCTGCGAGCGTCTACCCGAAAGGGATTGGCGCCGACTGTATTCCTTTGCAAAAGCGGCTCAACCGCATCGATTCACTGATTGAGCTTGGCATGATGTCAAACGCCGCCGGCAAGTGGCTGTGGCCGACGACGCAGACGAATATGAAGCCGCCGAATGGCGATCCTTCCGACGTCATCATGTATGACCCGATTGGCGACGGGAAGGTGGCGCCTTCATTTGTGCAGCCAGCGCCGTTTCATGGTTCAGTGTGGCAACTGCGTGCAGCCATCCTGCAGGACTTTCAGCAGATCGGTTTGCAGACAGGTGTCCAGAGCGGCGATGCTGGCGGTCAGTCTGCATTCCGCGCAATTGCGTATCTCGGGGCAAAAGCCAGCGAGCAATTGAATACGCAACGCTTCCTCTGGGAGTCGGCACATTGCTTGCGCTACAAAAAAGTGCTGGCGATGGCGAAGTTCGTCTGGGATGACGAGCGCCAGGTCAAAGTAGCCGGCCCGAATGGTAAGTTTCTCTTTGAAGCTTTCAATGGCGAGAGCTTGCGCGGCGACTATGAAATTGATTTTGTCCCGAACTCTTCTATCCCGAAGACGCTCGACGACAAAATGCAGATGCTGCAAACATTCATTGAAGCTGGACTGGTCGATCTCACTGATCCGACCGTACGTCAGTACATTTACGACCTCGCCAACATGGAAGGCGTGAACCTGGCGAGCGAGTTGCAGTATAGAAAGGCCGAGCGCGATCTCGAAGTAGTCAAGCGTGGCGAGATGCCGCATGAGTCGCCTTACCAGGATTGGACAATTGAGCTTAAGACGGTTGCGAACTTTACCTTGACCGAAGAGTTTGAAGCGCTCGATCCCATGCTGCAAAGCTTTGTGCTGGCCTTTGCCGAATACTGCAATCAGAAAGTAACGCAGATCGCGCAGCAGCAAGCCATGCAGTCGATGACGATGTCTGCAGCGGCGAGGCCTCCGCAAATTGCAGGGAAAAAAGGTAAGCCCGGCGATGATCCCAACAATCAGGCTCTGGCAAAGGTGCCAGGCGTGACTGGATCGCCGCAAGCTGCGGAAGGCGCAGCAACGAGTCAGGCAGATCAATTTGCGCACCAAGTGGGCGCATGAGGAACGACCAACATGACGACGAATCCGACGATCAAAGAACGCGAAAGACAGGGTGCGGAAGCATCTGTTTGGGGTCTGAAACGTACCCTTCTCTCAAAGCAGCAGGAAGTCGTTGACTTGGAACTTCAGGTAAGGCAGGCAGAAGACGTACTTCACCGACTTAAAAGATAGCTGTAAGCCTGTGAACCAGGTTCACTGGCACATTCCGAGACAGGTTAGAAAGGAAATTCACTATGGCAAGCAAAACGGTACAGCTAGGCAGGACAAGTTACGCCCAGGTGCTTACTGCGGTCCAGCGCGGACAACAGGCGCGCCGCGATTCTTGGCCGGCAGTTTTGACGATTGGCGTCAAGAGTGGCCAGTTGTGGCAGTTTGGCGGCCCTGCAGCAGCGCAGGCCTACATTCCGACCAGTGACGATAAAAATGCAACCGATTGGGTGATCGTCGGAGGCGGAGTTGTCGACGTAGAGGCAGTTAAGCTAGCGCCAACCGCTCCGCAAGTGGCCCCCGGCGCTTCGCTCGGCAAAGATCCCGACCCGGATGTCTACGACAGCCGCGGCGTTGTGAAGGAAGGTGGCAAGTCTGCGCCCGTGGGCGGACGAGGTCCGACCGCGCCACGCGATGCCAAGCCGGCGCCGACGGACAGCGCTAGGAGGGCTGCACAGCCCGTCAATACCGTGACTGACTATGTGGACAATGCGGGAAACGAAAAGGGTTCGGCCCAAATAGGCATTCGCGGGACGCATACGTCGCGCGATACCTACAAAGCGGAACGTTCAGTGCTTCCGGTTGTGCGGGATGCTGGTGTCGTGGCAGCCGGATACCCAGGCACGCGCGAGGCTTTGCGTGAGGATGATGCGGCTCGTCAAGGCGTTGGTCCCCTGCTTCCTTCTGTGGCCGTCGATCCGGCGCAGCAAGCTCTGGTTGATGAGAAGCATGCAGTGAATGCGGATTTGGCGGCACGGATTGCAGACGGAAACCAGGTCGGAAACGAACACGTTCCGAGAGACATCAACACAGTTGGAGTGTTGGACCGGCCGAATGGTGGCGCGACGGCGAGTGGCTTTGCCCCGAGTGGCTTTGTCCCGAGTGGCGATCCACGGAGATCGGATCGGGCTACGGCTGTCAAATCTGATACCAAGTGGTCCGGGGAAACTAAACCCGCAAACAGCAAATAGCGCCCTAGTCCGATGCGGGATCTCACATAGGAGGTTATCTCAGTGAATCAGTTCTTTGACCGATTGTGGCGGTATGTCCTCTTCGCCGGGACGCTGTTCTTGAATCCTGCTACTAATCCGAAGCAATTCCCGACTTCCTTCGCCCAGGCTGCGAGCGCGGAGAAGATCCACGAGCTAGGCGGTTGCGACTTCCATGTGCTGCAACTGACTGGACCAGCTTCCTATACCAACAGCGGGACGTATGCGACCAGCGGCGTTCCCATTACGCCGGGGTTGTTTGGCTTGCGAGCGCTGGAATGGGTGCTCCCGATTTGCGTAGCGTCGGGCGGTTATGATCTGCAATTCGATCCGGCAACTGGCAATGTGCATTTCATTGTGTCAAGCACGGGCCTTGAGGCGGCGAATGCGGTCAACCTCTCGGCGATCCTCTTCTTCGTACTCGCGGCAGGTGTCCGGTAAACAAATCGTAAAGCTAGGCGAGAGGGCCAGTCTGCGGACTGGCCTTTATCTTTGCCAAGGAGAAAATAGTCATGGCTGAATTTGCAGACGCATCCGAGCGCCGCGAGGCGATGAAAAGCGCTCTTCACGAAGCGCCCGCCGCGGAAGTGGCAGAGCAGACGCCAGCGGTTGAAGAAGGCGTCGAGACGGTCGACGAGCTGCTCGAAACCCCGGCGCGGAAAGAATCTACCGCGGCCGAAGACGCTGGCGCCTCTGGTGAGGAAGAAGAAGTAGCCGAGCTGGGCGACGAAGAAGAAGTCGTCGACGACGAGCACGCCGACGAAACTGACGAAGAGCGCGAAACTCGCGAAGCAGCCGAAGCCGAAGCGGGCGAAGTTGCTCCCGAGCAGCAGGTCTTACTGGATCACAATGAAGCCTTTGAAGGCCTGGTCGAAGCGCTCGATACTACCGACTATCCCATCAACTTCGGCGAAACGCCCGAAGAGCTGGCAGCGGGGATGCAGGAAGTTGGTCTTCGCTTGGTTGACGCCCACGCGCTCTATTCGATCATGGATGGCAAGGGCGCTGATGGCATCTTTGAACGGCTCAAGAAATTTCAAGGGCAGGAAGCGCACGATTTTGCGCTGAATGAAGTGCTGAAATATGCCGCCAAGGTTGGCCTGATTGAATCGGCCGATGGCACCGCGGCCGCAGTGAAACCAGGAGAAAAGGCTGCAGCCGCTGCTGCCGAAACGCCGAACGAAAAACGCTTGCGGCTCGAAAACGAGCGCTTAAGGAAAGAGCAGACGACCAACACGCAAACCGCGCAAGCGAAGGCTGCAGAGGAGCGCAGAAACAAGGTTGGCATGTCGGCAATCGGCGAAGTCGAGCGGCTGATCAAAGAAGACCAGCTCGATAGCAGCCCGAGAGTCGCGGACATGCTGCTGCAGCACGTCATGCGCAGTGTTGCCGGAAACAAAACCATCATTAACCGCGTGGCGCGTGGCAACTTCGTCGATCTGCAAAAGTTCTATGACGAAGCGGTAAGCGAGATCAACGGCAAGCGGGTAGCCACGCAGAACGCCAAAGTTCAGAACCGCAAAATCCGGGATCAGAAAGTCCCGAAAAGAGTTGCTGGAGAAGACAGAACCAGAACCGCGGCTGTAAAGCCAACCTTCGACCTGAAGACTTCTGACGGTCGTCGAGCTGCAGCGAAAGCGGGACTCCGAGGGTAAACGCCAGCATCGCGTGAAAGTAAATCCCACCAAGAGAGAGGGTATAAACGTGCGCGATATGGAAGCAGTTGGACGAATCGACGCCCAGTTACAGGGCTGCGTCATTCGCGCCCACCGTGGTATTTGCAGTGCAGACGTAGAAACGGTGGGACGAATTGGCGCGATGCTGAAAAACGTCTATGACGACGGCGTTGTTCAGTTACAAAATCAGGCGACAGTCATTCGCAAAAAGTTCACCAAAGCGAAGGCTGTGCGAGTCAGTGGCGATCACTACGAAATGGATGCTCGGGTGGCTGGCAACCGCGGCGGTGTAGGCGCTCGCTTGTCGGATGATCCTATGCCCGTGGCCAAGCGCCAGGTGCACGTCAA
>QGNH01001312.1_pt2 | contig 32565 bp, 36 predicted proteins | sample 1735481 | NCBI WGS metagenome assembly QGNH01 (sample SAMN09239004, study PRJNA386568) | Viral metagenome, whole genome shotgun sequencing project. | reverse complement strand
AGCGGCTGCCGCCGGTCGAGCCCGGGGCCATTCGGCTATCGGCGACGGAGGCACTGGGGTTATCGGACGAGCTCTCGCTGACGCTCTGGCGCAAGTGGCTGATCGCGTGCGTGGCCCGCGTGATGGACCCGGGGTGCCAGGTCGACACCGTGCTGGTGCTGGTGGCGCCGCAGGGTGGCGAGGGCAAGAGCAGCATGTTCCGGGCGCTCGTCGGCAACGCTTGGTTCTCCGACACCTATTTGGACATGGTCGGGCACAAACGAGAGAACGCCTACATGCAGTTGCACTCGGTCTGGCTGTACGAGATCCAGGAACTCGAGGGGGCCCAGTCGAAGACCGAGCGGTCCCGCATGAAGTCGTTCCTCGTCTCCCGCTTCGACAAATTTCGCGCGCCCTACGACGCCACGGTCAAGGACCACCCGCGGGCCATGGCCTTCGGGGCCTCGACCAATTCCAAGGACTTCCTCTCGTCGGCCGACCCCGCGTTCAGCCGCCGCTTTTGGCCGATCAACATCGGGACCCAGATCGATGTCGCGATGGTTGCGCGACTCCGGCCCCAGATCTGGGCCGAAGCCCTGGCCGCGTATCGATCCGGCGAGGAATTTCACCTGGACGCCTCGCAGACGGCCCTGCTGGACGCGCTCAGCCAGCGCCATGCCGAGATGGTCGAGGAGGACCCATGGGTGGCAGAGGTCGACAGTTTCCTGGGGGAACGCCAGAGCACAACCATCAAGGAGCTGCTGACCCACTTCAAAGTCGACATCGTGGACGACGGCCGCGGGCAGCATTCTTACCACCTGGCCGCGTGCCTCCGACAGCTCGGATGGACCGCTGACCCCCACTGGACTAGCCAGGCCGGCGTGCGGGCCAGACGTTGGCGAGCGCCACAAGCACAACCAGGTGGCGAGGTGGGACGAGGTGGCGAAGAAAAACACCAATGATTTAAATAGATTAACACCTCCCCATATACTCCCACCATATTATGATCTCTCTCTTAAAGAGGAAGTAGTATAGGTAGACAGCTATATATATTCCTGGGGAGGAGGACTCATAGAAAGTAGGTGGTGGGTGGTGGGGTGTGTGGCGACTCCCCGGCTGACTTGATCCCAGGCAGATGACCATGGTACCTAGCATACCAATGCCAAAACCTAAGATGTTGGTATCCGCATCGATCGACGTCGCCTGCGCTTCGGCCATCTGGGCCTTCGCCAAAAAGCATGAGCGGCCCGTCGCCACACTGATCCGCTGCCTGGCTGTCCCGGCGGTCCAGGAGGCCATCGTGACGCATTGGGCGACGCCATCGCCCCACAGCGACGACCCACAGGATCACGCCACCCCATGACTCAGCTACGTGACCGCATCGTCGAACTCCGCCGCATCCCCGTCGGGGAGTTGGTGCCGAACGCCCGAACCTGGCGCACGCACGACGCAAAGCAGAAGGCCGCCCTCCGGGGCCTCCTGGCTGACGTTGGTTTCGCCGGGGCCCTCCTGGCGCGCCTGGGGCCCGGCGGCGAGGTCCTGCTGATCGACGGGCACCTGCGGCGCGAGACCCTGCCCGGCGAGGTCGTGCCGGTCCTCATCACGGACCTCACCGAGGAGGAGGCGGACAAGGTGCTCGCCACCTATGACCCGCTCGCCGCCATGGCGGGTCGCGACAACGCGCTGCTCGCGAGCCTGCTGGAGGGCGTCAGCACCCAGGACCCCGGGCTGCAGAAGATGCTGCAGGAGCTGGGCCAGTCGGTCATCCAACTGGGCGCAACGGACCCCGACGAGGCCGGCTCGGCCCCGCGCGAGACCACCGTCCGGCCGGGACAGGTCTACGAGCTCGGCGCGCACCGGCTCATGTGCGGGGAATCGACGAAGGACGTCGCGACGCTGCTGGGAACCGAGGTGCCGAACCTCATGGTCACTGACCCGCCCTACGGGGTGAACTACGACCCGGCCTGGCGGTGGGGCGCGCGAAGGATCGGTACAGTCCAGAACGACGACCGCGCCGACTGGACCGACGTCTGGCGCGCGTTTCCCGGTAACGTGGCCTACTGTTGGCACGGTGACCTCCACGCGGGCGAGGTCTGGACCTCGCTGCTCATGGCCGAGTTCGAGGTGCGCTACCAGATCATCTGGGCCAAGCGGCGCTTCGTCATCTCCCGCGGCGCCTACCACTGGCAGCATGAGCCCTGCTTTTATGCCGTGCGGAAGGGCGCCACCGCAAGTTGGGAGGGCGACCGAAGCCAGACGACGCTGTGGAGTGTCGAGACCGCGCTTGACGCCAACGACACCAGCGACAACCACTCGACGCAGAAGCCGGTCGAGCTCTTCCGCCGGCCGATCATGAACCACACGCGCGCGGGCGATGCGGTCTTCGAACCGTTCAGCGGCAGCGGCAGTTGCATCATCGCGGGCGAACAGACGGGCCGCCGCGTGTTGGCGATGGAGCTCGACCCGCTCTACGTGGACCAGGCGATCCGACGATGGGAGCGCTTCACCCAGCGGTCCGCCGTGCTGGTCGGATGACCTGCTGGCTGATAGAGTGGCCCCGTGAGCGACGAGATCGTCAAGCGCAAGCAGCATGGCGGCTACTCCGGCCTGACTCCCGAGGTCGAGGAGCGCCTCGTGGCTCTGTTGGCGTCGGGCTGCACGATAAAAGATGCCGCCTATGCCGAGGGGTTCGACAAGACGACCGTCTACACGTGGCTTCGTCGTGGCCGCGGCGGCGAGCAGCCCTACGCGAGCTTCCTCGAGAAGGTGAACGCCGCCTCGCACCGCAACAAGATCGCGCGGCTCACCCGCATCACCAACGCCGCCATGAACGACTGGAAGGCGGACGCGTGGTTCCTCTCGCGGCGGTACCCAGAAGAGTTCGCCGACCGCACCAAGCTCGAGCACTCCGTCGGCAAGAGCTCGTCGACCAAGGAAGCAGTCAAGATGGCGCGCGAGCTGCTGAACAACGAGACCGCGAGACACCACATTGAGCAAGCCTCAAGGGCTCTCTACGGTTCCATGGAGAGCAACACCGGAGACGTTCGCGCAGCACCTGAGCCGGGCCAGGTGGAGGAGTAGGCCGCACCTGCAGTTGCTCAGCCGGTGGCTCGTCGACGCTGTCCGGCGAAAGCGAAAGCGCATCATCATCACGATGCCCCCGCGGCATGGAAAAAGCGAACTGACCTCTGTTTGGTTCCCGGCGTGGTATCTCGAACTCTTCCAGGATCACCGCGTCATGCTCGCCAGCTACGAGGCCGACTTCGCCGCATCGTGGGGACGACGTGTCCGCAACATTCTCCAGGAACACGAGTCCGAACTCGACGTGCGCGTGGCCAAGGATTCATCCGCCGCGGACCGCTGGGAGACGACCGAGGGCGGCGGCATGATGACCGCCGGTGTCGACGGCGCATTCACCGGCAAGGGCGCAAACTGCCTGCTGATCGACGACCCGATCAAGAATGCAGAGAAAGCAAACAGCCCCCTTGAGCGCGAGAAGGTTTGGAACTTCTACCGATCGACGGCCTACACTAGGCTTGAGCCCGACGGGATCGTTATTTTGATCCAGACTCGATGGCACTCCGACGACCTCGCGGGACGGCTCATTGATCACGACCGGCAGGCGGACCTGCTTGATGGTGAAGTCGAGACGGAGCAATTCGATGTCTTGAACCTTCCCGCGATCGCCGAAGATCTCGACCTCCTGGGCCGGCGCCCTGGCCAAGCGCTGTGGCCGGAGCGCTACAACGAGCAGCGTCTCGCCGAGATCCGCCACACGCTCGGAACCTACTTCTGGTCGGCGCTTTACCAGCAGCATCCAGTTCCACCAGATGGCGGAGGCCTCATGTTCCGGGCTGAGTGGTTTCCGATCCTCGACGAGGAGCCCCCCGGTTACCGCTGGCTACGCTGGTGGGACCGCGCGGCCACCGACCCCGACCCGATCAAGAAGAACGACCCCGACTGGACCGTTGGCGTAAAACTGGGACTCGGCCCGCAGCGGCAACTTTGTGTGGGCGACGCCGTTCGGATGCGTGGTTCTCCCGGCGCGGTCAAGGCCAAGATGTTGGAGACGGCCCAGCGCGACGGTCCCGGCGTGTTCGTGTGTGGCGCTCAGGACCCCGCGTCCGCGGGGCTCTCGGAGGTCCACTCCCTCAAGCAGTTGCTCAAGGGCTACCGCTGCGACTTCTTCCCGGAGACAGGCGACAAGGTTGTGCGCGCGGGACTCATCTCCGCCGAAAGCGAGCCGAAGGTCGGCGAGAAGTACGGCAACGTCTCGGTCGTCAAGGGCGCATGGAACGACGCCTTCTTCGAAGTGCTCCGCAAATTCCCGACCAAGGGGGAGCACGACGACGACGTCGACGCGTTGTCTGGCGCCTACTCAGTCATCCTGCAGAAGTTCCCGCGGCCGGCGTTCGCTGGGGCCAGCGCCGTCGGGTCGCGCGCGTCCGGTCGCGGTTGATCCCGTCAGGGCCGTTGGATAGATTCCGCGGAATGGCAGCCGATGTTTTGACTGAGATCCCGGGCATCTGCGGCGCGCTGCGCATCCACGGCCTCGGTCGTTGGTACGAGCAGCGCGTGCGGTGCGGACGCGTGGCCAAACACCGCGGCGACCACTTCGACGTGCTGCGCGGGATCGTCTGGGCGACGGTCGGGCGCACGCGCCACGCCTGGCCCGGCCTCGACGCCGGCGACGTCACGTGTCACTTCGACTGCCACCCGCAGCATTGCCACTGGGCTCCGGTGTCGGCATGAAGAGACTGCCCGATGACCTGTGGATCTGGGTGATCGTCGGTGTGGCGATGGGCTTCGCTGTCGCGGCGGTGTGGGGATGACCGTCGCCCGCCGTTTCGCCCGGTCGTTGGCTTGACCTGGCACTTCGACCCGCGCCGCCCGCGCCGCGGTGCTGCCTACCGAGAGCGGCTGCGCGCGGCGCTGGAGGATCTCCGCTGCTGCATCGGCTGCGGTCTCGTCGGTGTTCCGGCCCATCGGTGCCCCGCCGGCATCCACGCCTACTGCGACCGATGCCCTCCGGTTGTGTGCGGGTGCGCCGCGTGAGCCAACCGGCGAAGCACTGGAGCGAGCGCCACGCGATCGGCTGGTGGCCGCCGCTCAGCCCTCTGATGCCGGAGGACTACACCCTGCGTCCCTGGCCGGCTGATGCGCTCGTGCGATGTGCTGACGAAGCTGCTGAAGCGCCTCCTCCGGACCCCCGCACAGATCGCAAGCTGTAAAGACGACCAACAGAGGCGACCACCGCTCCCCGCACGGGCCGCACCGGCACAGCCACAACGAGTCGCGCGTGGCCTTGCGGCAGTTGCGGCAAAGATGAGCCAGCCCGCGCTCGGGTAGCTTCGTCTCGTGGACCCCTGCTGCGCGGCACGCGGCGACGAAGTCTCCATGGTCAAGGGGCTGCTCGGGATGACCGGGCTCCAGCCGCAGCTGATCCTCGCGAATTTGCTCCCACCACTTGGCCGAACTGTTGGTGCGCTGCGGATTCTTTCGGTCGAAAACGGCGACGGGCATGGCTTAGGGTAGCCGAAGCGCAGGTCTTCTTGATAGTCTTCTCCCGCATATGGACTACCTCGAGCGAGCCAAGGCCGTCGCGACGAAAGCCTACCACCCGCAAGATGGGGTCGACATGTTCAAGCGCTACTGCGAGGACCTCGCGGCGGCGTTCGAGGAGGTCGCGCAGGAAGCTCGCCGCGAACAGCTCGCCGAATTGACCGCGGAGGTCGATGCGGTCTTTGCGTTGGCGCGCGCCTCTGGCTTCTTCACCGCCGCGACTGACGCCTCCCTGTATCGGCCGTTCGAAGGCAAGAAGGCAAAGCGTTGACCGCCTATCACATTCAGGCGCAGACGTTCCAGGATCTCGGAGCCAGCTCGCCGCACCTCGACGACATGCTCCGCTTTACCACGGCATACCGCGAGGCCCAGAACGCCGCCGTCTCGGCCGCGCAGGTGACGAAGCTGTCGGGCGTTGTCGGCCGCTACACGCCGCCCGACAACGACCCGCTGTTTCTCTTGGCGCAAGAGCGGATGGTCGAAGCCGACCGGCTGCGCGATCAGTTCATGGAACTCCCGATCACCGTCCAGCTCGAATGGGCTGGCTACCCCATCGTCAACGCGGCGCTCGCTCAGCTCTCCTATGGCTGGTACATGGAGGCCTCGCTGCTGTCCGATGCCGTCTGGACGGACGACCAGGTCGCCACGTGTCTGAACACCCGGACCAACGCCCTCTTCTCGAAGCCGATCGAGTTTCTTGCCCAGGGCGAGGGGACCAGCAAGGTCGACGCCGAGGAAGGTCCGGTCGAGGCGGCGAGGCAAGTCGTCAAGCGCGCGGTCAAGGCGCTGTGGAACGACATGCTTCCCCTGTCGGCGATCCGCGAGATCTTCCGGTGGGGCGTTCTCACCAACCTCGGGATCGGCGAGCTCGTGTGGGCTCAGCACGGGATGCCATCGGCGGTCGGCGAGTACATGGCCGAGAAGCTGCCGGGCGTGACGGCGCCGCCCACGCTGCTGCTCCCGACGATCAAATCCTGGAACAGTCAGTTCGCCTACTGGCGATGGGACACCCGAAGCAACTGGCTCATCCACCAGGCCGGCCAGGTGGAGCTCCACCCTGGTAACGGGCGCTGGGTGACCTACGCGCCCCAGGGCCACAACCACGGGTTCCTCTACGGCGCGATCCGGCAGCTCGGAGCCCTGTGGCTCGACCGCAAATTCACCTACCGGGACTGGGCGCGCGCAGAGGAGAAGCTCGCGATCGGCATCATCAAGGCGACGGAGCCAGCTGACGCCGACCCGAGCGACAAAGCGATCTTCGAGAACCTCGTTCGCAACCTTCCGCCCGAGGCCACGGTGATCCTGCCGCAGCTCGACGACAAGCGGAAGTTCGACCTCGAGATGATGGAGAACCAGCAGGTCGGCAGCGGCTGGGAACTCTTCGTTAAGCGCGGCGACAAGCTGGACGTAAACATCGCGAAGCTGTTGCTGGGGCAGAACCTGTCGACCGAGGCCGGTGGGCAGCACGCCCAGGGGTCACAGGGCGCCGCTGGCACGCGCGCGAGCCACATCCAGGACAGCGTTCGCAAGGACTACATGTTCGCGGACTCACAGAGCATCGGAGACACGCTGAAGCACCAAGTCCTGAAGCCGTTCGTCTACCAGAACTTCAGGTGGCTCGCGGACGCCGTCGGATGCCCGTGGGAGGACCTCGTGCCGGACGCGACCTACCAGGTCGAGCCGACGCAAGACAAGATGCAGACGGCCCAGGCGGCCGCGGCCATCGCCGGCGCCCTCAAGGACTTCGCCGACGCCGGGTCGCCCATCGATGCCCGCGCCCTGCTGGAGCAGACGGAGATGCCGGTGCTCGACAAGGACGAGATCGTCGGTGACCCGCCCCACGCCGGTGGACCGACGCGGCCGTATGCCGAGCTCGTGCCGGGCGCCGGGCCCGATGCCGGCGACTTCGACCGAGGCTGGGATGCGGCGGAGCCCGAAGAGGACGTCGACTCCGACCTGCTCCACATGCCGCTCTCCGACGTCATCCGCCTGGCTGCTCACCGCCGGACACCGAAGGGGACGAAGCGCGGCGGCCGCGAGGGGCAGGCCTACATGGACCGGCTCACTTCCGAGGGGCGACGCCGCATCGCGAAGCTGGTTGCGTCTCACCGGGCGGATGTCCTAAAGATCGCGACCGGTCCGGGAAGCTACGAGGCTCGCAAGGCCGCGTTGGCGAAGCGGTTCCGGATCGCCAGCACCGCCGAACTGGGAGAGCTGATGCGGCGCCTGACGTTGGCGTCGAATCTTGCAGGGCGCGCGGCGTCTAAGCTGGATGCGAAGGGCAGGTAGAACAACCAACAAGGGGCAACACATGGACCAGGAAACGCAGTACCCCGGGCAGCGCATGGATCACCCGCAGCATCCCGAGGTGAACGGCCACCGAGATGAACCGACCCTCACTTACTCCATCCAGGAACTAGAAGCGCTGTGCGCTGCGGCGACTCCGGGCCCGTGGGCCTGGTCCAAGATGGACGACGGCGTCACCGCCCTAGTCCGGAAGACCGAGACCGGAGGCCTCATCATCCTTGAACTGACCAAGGACGCCGCGCGGTCCTGCGACGCCGACGCCGCGATCCTTTGCGTCGCGCGCACGGCAATCCCCGAGCTCATCGCGGCCATCCGGTTCTACAGCCCAGGCTTCCACGCAGCGCCATCGGCCGAGGTAACGGCGCGCGTCGAAGCGCTGCATGCCGAAGCGGCTGCCAAGCGCGCAAAGCTGGACTCCGCCCTCAAAGATGCGAAGCTCGGCGACACGGAGGCACTCAGCGCCCTCGGGCTTGAGGCGTACTTCGAAGACGACGGCTCGGTGAAGATCCGCAACAAGACACGTGAGGCGCGGCCGTGACCCGGACACCACTTTCCGAGGGCGCCGAGAATGAACTCCGACGGCGGATGTCCGAAGAGCGACCTGGCGTGAGGCTCGGCGACCAGCTCCACGGCCCCTGGTGTGAGCTAGTCCATGAAGAGAACCGCTGGTGGGAGGTCTACTTAAGGGCGGTGGCTGATCCGACCTGCAGCCCCGGTATTGCGGCTGACCTGGCGGATGCAGCCATCGCCGAGGCCAAGAAGCGGGGAAAACTTTGAGCAAGACTCCTGAGCAGTTGGCTGTTCGCGTCGCGACGGACCCTCACCTCTGCCCGCACTGTTTCCGCGGAGTAACGGAACTAGTCCCATCGATCAACATGCCGAAGCACCTTGAGCAGCGCCGGTGCCTCGTCTGCGGCAAGAGCACCGTTTACGTGAAGTCATGTGAGTTAGCCAACGAGGAGAACCGCTGGTGGCAAGCGTTCTGCGCGGCATACCGTCCAGTGTGTGAAGTCACATTCACCGACCCCAAACCATCCTTGGAAGAAGCCGCGCAACTGTGCGCGGAAGGCGCTGCTCGTGGAGCCGACGCGATGATTGCTGAGGCGCGGAAGCTAGGGCGGGTCTGATGGCCACGGATCCGCAAGAGATCGACTGGCCGGCTCTCGCCTGGGAGCTGACCGAGGCCGCCAAGGCATTCGAGATCGCCAAGCGCGAGGTCGCGGACGCGACGAACAGATTCGCGGCCGCGAGGCACCGCCTCGACCTCGCGAGGAATGCGCAAGAGCTAGCGCTGGAGAAGATCGGCGCGATGCTCAACGCGCCGCAGATGTACGCGGACTTCATTTCGAAGTGAAATTGGCGGGGTCCAGGCTGGACGTTACCCCAGCCGTCCTCCGGCTCCACGCCGGTGCTCACTCTCTGAGCTATGGCCCCGCAAGCGCTATACCAAAGACCTAGGAATGACTCCAGCGCTCATCCTCATCGCCATCGCATTCTTGGCAGCCGGTGTCGCCGCGTGCTTTGTTGGCCCCAATGGCCGAAGCTGAGGACATCGACGACGATGAGGAGGAGGACGACGACCTCGACGGTCTGTTCGACGACGCCCCTGACGACATCGAGGACGTGGTCGAGTATTTCTCCGAGCGCCTCGGGGTCGACGACGACACCCTGAAGGAACTCGCGGAAGACGCAGCGGAGACGGCTGGCATCGTCGCGGCCCTCGCGCTGCTCGATCTGTTTTCGCTCGGGTGGAACGCGCTCGACGCGGCCAAGGTGGATGCGGAGGCCGCCGAAGCGGAAGCGGAAGACGCCGCGGCGCAAGTGGGCGGCCCAGACCTCACGGCGAAGCTCTCCGACATCGCGAGCGACATGGCCGACGATCTCGGCGAGAAGCTCGACGCGGCGTGGGGCGACGAGGACGGCTCCGGCGTCACGGGCCTCGCGGAGATCAACGCTCAGTCGGAATACTCCGAGGCAAAGAGCGACGCGGACGTCGACGAGGGTTGGGAACTCGCGCAGTACCTCGCGGAGGCTGGCGCGTGCGATATCTGTCAGGCGTGCAACGGAACGATCCTTCCGATCGACGACGAGTGGTGGGATGAGTTCGAGCCGGACAACAATCACCCGAACTGCTTCCCCGCTGGAACGCTCGTCGAGGGGCGGTTCGTTGCCGGACTCTCAGTCGAGTACGCGGGGGAGGTCCTTGAGGTGATGACGCGTTCCGGGAAACGGACGACCCTTACGCCCAATCACCCGGTACTGACCAGCGAAGGATTCCGCCCGGCTAGGGAGCTTCAGATCGGAATGCAGCTGCTTAGCAACTGCGGAAACGTCGATGGAATCAGAACCATGGTGAACGACGAAGACCATCCCCCAGCCTGCATCGAGGATGTGGTTCGTTCGCTTGAACGCTCGGGCGGAAGCTCTCGGGTCAAGGCTGATCCGCTCGATCTCCACGGCGATGCGATGGGAGCGCAAAGCGAGATCCACGTTGTAGGGACCGATCGGCCATTGCTGCTTGACGTCCACGCCAAGCGCGCGAAGCTCGGAGGCAAGCTCGGTCTCCCACTTCCCGATGTGGCTAAGCCGCTTGAGGTTGGTCTTGGCTCGGAGAATCTTTTCATCGAGGGAGACCTCACGACCCCTCGAAGCGGACCAAGCGGCCCCGCACTGCCGCTCGACAGCGACGCGGTCGAGCCGCAGAGTCTGCCATCTCTGACGCTCTGCTTCGGACTGGCCGCGCATGTGGACGCCAAGCGCGCGGAATCTAGACTCAAGGACGTTTCGACCAATGCCGCTGTCCTTGCTGATACGAAGCAGCGAGGTGCCGGACACGTAGCGATCGATGAGCGCGCCGATGTCATCGATCACGATGGGCCTCTGTCGTCGGGCACTGAGTTCGGTGAGTCTGCGATACAGAGTCGTCCTTCCGATCCCGGCTTCGTCGCAGAGCTGCTTGAGAGAAGCGCCGGATTGATAGCGCTCGATGAGCTTGTCGAGATCCGTAATCGCAATTTTCAAGGGCAAGTGTATGACCTCCAGTCCGAGGGAGGGTGGATTCTAGCAAATGGAATTGTCACAAGTAACTGCCGCTGCATCAAGGTTCCGCTCAGCGCGGACGAGGCCGCCGCGCGCGGTGGGGTAGACGACAAGGCTCCCGCCGTTGAAGCGTCGGGGTGGAAAGACTCGTGGCCGCCTGACGTGTCCGATCGACCGAGCGTTCTCGCCGGAATCTACGACGACAAGATCGGCGCTTGACGAATGTCATGGCCCGCGGAGAAGATGGGCCCATGACGCCGCTGTTTCGTCGGACGGATAAGACCCTCTGCATCAGCCTGAAGCCGGGGCCGCGCGAGCTTCTTGAGAGCCAGGCGGCCCAGTTCGTCACGATGGCCACGAGCCGGTACAATGGGCTCCGCGGGACTCACTTCTACGTTGATGAGCAGCACGTGCGCCTCCCGCGGTCGGTCCCGCGGCGCAACATCGAGCACGTGCGCGGTCTCGGCACCGACGTTTGGGCCAGCAGCTCCAAGCGCATCGGGATGTCCGAGTGAGCAAGGTCATCGACCTGGCGAATTGGAAGAAGCTCAAGTCTTCCATCAAGCTCACGTCGCTTGGTGATGATCCGCCGCGCGAGCTGCTGATCTTCCCGCTGGGGCGCCTCATCACGACGTTGAAGGGCGACTTCATCCTCACCGAGGAGGGCGCGCGCGAGGTGATGGCGAAGTATGTCGCCCACGGGACCGACCTCCACTTCGACTACGAGCACCTCTCGATCGAGCCGGAGAAGAATGCCTCGCCGGACCTCGCGATCGCCGCTGGCTGGTTCGACCTCGAGCTTCGGCCCGACGGGCTGTGGGCCACCAACATCGAGTGGACGCCGCGCGCCGAGAAGATGATCCGGGCGAAGGAGTATCGCTATATTTCGCCTGCGTTCCATGCTGATGAGCGTGGGGAGATCCACGATCTCCTAAATATTGCTCTCACGAATTTACCGGCAACGGACAACCTAGACGCGCTCGTCGCGGCATCGATGCGCGCGCGAAAGATTGACAACCGAGATGAGATCGGAAAGTCTCGTCGTGTCCGACTCAGTCTCACACGGGAGAAACAAATGACGGCGCACCCGCTTGCAAAGCACCTGAAGGGCCTGGACCACGGCGAAGTGGGCAAGGAAACCGGAATTTCCAGCGAGCGGATGACGCACCTGGCCGCGGGCCACCCCCCGACCACCGAAGAGATGAGCGCGTGCCTCAAGCACCTAGCTCTCCCCGAGGAAGAGTCGAAGAAGCTGACCGAAGAGCACGGCGAGTACCTCAAGGGGATGGACGCCCCCGATCACAAGGACAAGGGCGAGGACGACGAGGACAAGGGCGAGGACGACGAGGAAGACGACGACGCCCCCGAAAAGAACAGCCTGAACAACCGCGGCGCGAGCGACGGCCAGGTCCCTCACGAGAACAAGTCGGCGGGCGGCGAAGCGAAGGTCAAGGGCAACAAGGACGAGGCGGACGAGGACGAGGGCGACAACACCGCTCCGGCCAAGGCCAGCAAGACCAGCCGCACCGCAGATGGCGCTCTCACGCGCGACGAACTGATCGCCCTCACGGGCAGCACCGACCCCAAAGAACAGCGGAGGAAGCTCACGGCCATGGCATCCAATTCCAAGCAGGTCGACTCGGACCGCGAGTTCCTGAAGCAGATGCGCGCCGAGAGCGAGGGCCGCGAAAAGGGCGAGCTCGTCGCTTTGGCGAAGGCTCAGAACCGCTGGACCCCGAACTGGGAGAAGTTCTTCTCCACCAAGCCGAACTCGCTGCTCCGCGAGATGCTGACCAGCGGCGCGATGCCGCAGGTTGGTGGCGAGGAGCTGCAGCCCCTGATGGCGAGCGGCGTCGACGGCATCACGCTGCTCCGCAGCGAAAACCGGTACATCACGATGTGCCGCGTGCTAGGCGTCAGCGACGACCCCAAGGAGTACGCCAAGGTCAAGGCCGACATCATCTCTCTCCGCGACAATGCGGTCGACGGTGACGGCTACCCGGTCGGCCGTCGCGGCCTGCAGCTCGGCCCGACGATGACCAAGCGCCTGATGGACAGCTGGATGGGCATCAAGCCAGGCAAGACTTCCAGCAACCGCTTCACGACGCGCCAGCAGCTGCGCTCCACCGCGAAGGCAGATCCCGTCGGAGTCTAGGTTGGAGGCCGAACCTCTCCCACGGCTCGATGAGCTGCCACCGGCTCTCATCGCGTTCCTGGTGGAGGCGAAGCGTTTCATGAGGGACAAGCGGATGGGTAGCTTGTCGGTTCGGTTCCAGGAGGGTGGCGTCCCAACCCTCATCGAAAAGCACGAGCAGGAAAAGTTCCCGCGGTAAGGCAGCACGCGGCACCCACATAGAAGCACCGAGGCACTCGACACCCGAGACCCCGTTCAGGCCACCAGGCCCGAGCGGGGTTTTTTCTTTTCGAAGGAGATCACATGGCGGCGTTGACGACTTTCCGACCCACCCAGATTTACGGCGGCGCCACCGAAGGCGTGCTCCCCACCCGGTACTACGTGCCCCAGGGCGCGAACGGGACCATCTACGGCGGCGCGCTGGTGGTCATCGCCAACGCCTCGGGCGGCTCCGGCACCACGGCCTTCACATCCGGCTACGCTTACCCGGCCGGCACCGCGTCGGGGCTCGACAGCGGCTATGTGCCCGGATCGATCCTGGGCATGGCGGACTCTAGCCAGCTCGGCGGGGGCCTCTCGAGCTACGTCGGGACCGGGGTCAACGGAGGCAACTACATCCAGGTCCGGAACGGCTGCTTCCTCTGGGATGTTTCGTCCGCCAACGGCGCGATCACGATCGCCAACTTCGGCAACAAGGTCTACGCGGTCGACGACCACACCGTCGCTCTGACCGGTGGCAGCTACACCGCCTGCGCGGGCCTCTTCATGGGCTTCGACACGTCGCCGACCTCGCTTGATCCCACGCAGATCATGGCCGCGGTTCTGACCATCGGCGTCGGCTCCTTCGGGGCAATCACCTGATCCAATGAGCATCTCGTCGCACATCGCCAATCGGGTCGCGTCGCGGCTCGCCAACAAGCTCGCAAGAGCGAACAACGGAGACGAGTAAATGGCCGACTTTACACCAGCTGTGAACGTCAACGCGCTGGGACTTTACACGAAGTACTCACAGATTTTTCAACAGGCGTTCATGGACTACGAGGTATTCTGGCCGAAGTTCGCCCAGCCCTTCGAGTCCACGACTTCAAGCGAGATGCACGTTTGGCTCGACCGCGTGCCGAAGCTGCGCCTCTGGAATGGCGACCGTCAGCTGCAGTCCGCCGTGCTCCGCAACTATCTGCTGAGCAACTTGACCTTCGAGCTCACTGAAGAGCTCGACGCCTTCAACGTCGCGGACAACAAGATCGACGCGTTCGGTCCTGTGGTCCAGATGATGGCGCTGCAGGCCAAGAAGTGGGCCGACGACCTGTTCTTCGACCCGCAGATCGGCGCGATCGTCCTGGGCGCCACGACCACGACCTACGACGGCCAGCCGTATTTCTCGACGGCCCACCCGGTCAACCAGAACAACCCGTCGAGCGCTGTCCAGTCGAACTTCGCGACGAGCACGAAGTTCACGGCGACCAACTACTTCAACGCTCGCTACACCATGATGAGCTACCTCGGGTACGACCTGCACCCGCTGTACGTCACCCCCGATCTCCTGATGCTCCCGCCGCTGTGGGAGGCCGCCGCGCTGCAGGTCTTGAACACGACCTTCATCGCGCCGAACGCGGTGCTCGGCCAGAACGCCGCCGCCGTCATGCAGGAGAACCCCCTGATCGGCACCGCCGACCTTCTGGTGGTGCCAGACCTCGAGCAGATCACGTCGATCAACGGCAACTCCGGAAGCCCGTGGCTCCTGATGGACAGCAGCAAGCCCATCAAGCCCTTCATCTTCCAGCTCCGCGAGCCGCCCGAGTTCGTGATGAACGTCGCCCCGAACAGCCCGGCCATGATCAGTCGGCATGCGCTGCAGTACAGCGTCTTCACCAGAGGCGTGGGCGGTTACGGGCCCTACTGGATGAGTTACCTGGCTGTCGGTTAGGTCATTTCGGCGACTCGATCGAACGTCTGGAGGCAGCACTTCGGTACCTGAAGTTGTGCCACGTGAAACAGCAGCAACCCGTGCCCCAGGGGGCCGGGCAACCCCTGAAGGAGGCACGAGATGGCGCGGTTTCTTGTCGAGCTGAAGGCGACGTCGGTCCGGGATCCCAAGCAAGATCACCCGACCTATCGGATCGTCGACCCGGCCGAGTGGTACGAGTTCTTCGGAGCGGGCGGCATCGCGAAGCGCCGGAGCCTGTTCGAAAGCCGAAGCGTCGACGGCGAGTTCGCGCCCAACAAGATGACCAAGGGGATCTGTCTCTTCCGGCAGACCCCTGGCACCCCCGAGAACCCTCGGGGCTCGGCCGCCCGGCCCGTCACGATCGTCTGCGACGGCAAGCACCTAGAGCAGCTCGAGCACGATCGCTTGAACCTGGAGATCATCTCGACCGTGCAGGTGTCCGACGAAGCAGCGCTCGGCCTGATTGAGGCCGGAGCTCCAAGACCGAATCCGCTGTCCACCCCTTCGGCTCCGGTTCACCCCCAGGGCAAGCAAGGGAGGACCGCCTAAAGACGAGTCCCGCCGGCGGGCCGCTCCAGGGGTCCTTTCCGCCCCCTGTTGGGGCTCCGCAGGCAGCCCGTCGGTGGGAATTTCGATGAGTACGCCCGCGCTCAACATCATCTACGGCTACCTCGATCCCCGCGACGGGCAGTTGCGTTACGTCGGCAAGTCCTCGGTCGGAATGAAGCGACCGAGACAGATGCGACTGGCGAGATGGGGTAGCAGATGACGACCCCCGCATTGAACACGACCCTCTACCTGGCCGCTTCAGAATTGACGAGCCTGGGGCTCTCTCAGCAATTTCTTAATTCTCCACTGCTGACGAACCCGCAAGTCAATCAGCCGTGGGTCGCGAACACGACCTTTGGCTCCCAGATGACGTCGCTGATCTCTCCTCTGACGTGGGGAGTGGTCACGCACGTCGGGTCTGGCCCGGTCGGGTCCGTGACGTTCTCGGGCACACCCAACGCTGCGGCGCCGGTCAACGTCCTGGTCCTGATCGAGGAGGGCGGCGCGGTCGGGACCGCCACCTTCGCTTACTCGACCGATGGGGGGTTTACCTACTCGGGCATCTACACCACCGCGAGTTCAGTCCCGCTCGAGGGCACCGGGATCGTCGTGGCTTTCGCCGCGGGGACCTACGTCGACGCCGACACCTACTCGACCAGCTACACCGGCAACGGGTTGATCTACGCGGCGCAGGTGCCCGGTGGTGAGACGGGATCCGTGCAGCCGACCTGGCCGCTGCAGGTTGGCGCGACGGTCCTGGACGGGTCCGTCACGTGGCTCTGCATCGGGCCGAACAACGCCATCTCGATCGCGATCATGGCTGGGTCCGAAGAGGCCAACAAGTACGTCGGACAGGCCTACGGGCTTCCGCTGATCGCGTGGGGCTACGACCTCAAGGTCATGGTGGCGGACCTCGTCGCCTACCGGCTCGCGCGCGTCCGCGGATACAACCCGGCCGTCCCGGCCGAGGACACGTTCCGGATCTCCTACGAGCAGGCCATTCGCTCGCTTCGGGAGGTCGCGAACCGAAAGGCGCAGCTCGACGTGGTCGGCCAGAACTCGAACGCCGCGGCCCAGACGAACCCGTCGACGGGCCCGACGGTCATGAGCCCCGCGCTGCCGTTCAACGCCTGGACCTACGGGACCAGGGGAGCGAACCAGCGATGAATCCCCCGGCCTACGACGAGCTGATCAATGCCCTGGCGGAGCTCGAGGACGACGCGTTCCTGGAGGGCCTCTCCAAGGAACTCGGCGAGACCGTCGAGCATCTAATCAAGCGCGGGTTCGAGACGGCGACGGCCCCCGACGGAACGCCGTGGGCGCCTCGCAAGCTGGCCGCCGGGCGCCATCGCCCGCCGCATCTGCCGCTCGACTACAGCGGCGCGATGAAGAGCAGCTTCCATGTCGAGTCCAACCGCACGGGATTGAAGGTCACCAACGAGGCGGTGAGCGCTCGCGGGTACCCCTACGCCGAGGTCCAGAACTACGGAAACCGCGCTGGAACGCTCGCCGCTCGACCGATGGTTCCGGGTGATGACCTTGGGACATGGGAGGAGCCGTTGCGCGAGACGGCCCTGGCCTTCTTCAATTCCAAGCTGAATGGGGTCGGCTGATGTTGAGCACGATCATCAACGACTTCATCTTGAACGCGACGCAGCTTTGCGTCGTACAGGACATGCCTCTGTCTCAGCCAATTTCGTTCGCTGAGCAGGTCGACGAGCAGGGCGGCCCGCGGACCATCCAGGTGCGGCCGCTCAAGGGCCGCGGCGCAGGTCCGAACTTCTTCGGTGGCATCGGCACCGAGCTCAACGGGATGGTTCGCAAGGTCTGGACGACCCTTGAGATCATCTGCTGGGGCCAGCCCGACCCGCAGGGCCGACTGCTTTACAACACGGACGACACCGAGAATCTGCGACAGATCGTGATCGTCGCGATGAACCAGGCGATCCCCGGGGGCTACCGGTACGTCGGGGAGAGTTGGAACACCAACGGTGAGGTCATGATGTACGGCCGCTCCCTCACGATGCTGATCGAGCTCGAGCAGCCCATCGCCGACATCCAGCCGTACCTTGCCGAGGCCATGGTCGAAGCCATCAGCCTCAATGGACAGGAGTCCGCCGAATGACCCCGAACAATCCGAAGCGAGCCGCCGGCGCGCGGCTGAAGCCTCAGAAGCGTGAACCGATCCCCCGTCCGTCCACGGTCATCTACAGTGCACCGGCGTCCGTCGTGGCGGCGCTGGAGCACCAGGACGAGAAGGTCAGGGCGTCGGTGGCCGGAACGGTCGAGGCGCACGGGCACACGAACAAGGTCCTGCTGTGGAAGTTCAACGCAGCCAAGGCCATGCAGAACTGGCCGCAGGGAGCAGAGATCACCGAAGAATCTTTCCTGACGGCCATCAAGGCCGTCGACGACATCCGACTGAGGTAGCCCATGGCGATTCCCAACGTAATCCTCACGGAGCAGTCCGGCGGCGTCGGAATCATCGTGCCCGGAGTTGGCGCGCTGCCGGTGAACATCGCCGGTTGGTGCTCGAGCGGTCCCGGGGCGACCCCGACGGCCATCGGGGTCGGCGCCCTGAGCACGCTGACCGGGACATTCGGAGTTGGCTCGGCGGTCGACCTCGCGGCGTCGATTCTCGCGAATGGCGCGCCCAACGGGATCATCTTCACCCGGATCTATGACGGTGTCGTCTCCGCATGGACTCGTACTGGTGGATCTGTCGGCGTCTTCACCGACGAGAGTTCAGCTCCCCTGTCTCCCTACGGGACCGCGACGGCGACGGGGTCGACCGGAGCGATCGTCCAGTGCAGCACGGCAGGCGCTCTCGGGACCGCGCAGTTCATCGTGAGCTACGATGGCGGCGTCACGTGGTCGACGCCGATCACGTCTTCCGCCGCTTGGTCGTCCGCTCCCTACTGGACGATCCCTGGGGGACCGAACGGCACGTCCGGCCTGGTCGTCAGCGTTTCGGCGGCGTCCTACACAGCTGGAACCATCTTCACGGGCGCGATCACATCAAGCGTCGGTTACAGCTACACGGTGGTCTCTGGCGTCCTGACCAGAATGACCGCTGCATCGACTGTCTGCCAGCAGTTCCCGGCCCCTGGATCAAGCCTCGTGGGCGAGGGAGCGGTCACGATGGACACCACGAGCAACCCCCAGGACGCCTACAACGTCATCGTCCTGATCGAGACCTCGGGCGTCATCGGCGTTGGCCAGTTCAGCTACTCGCTCGACGGTGGATTGACCTTCTCGAACAACATCCAGATCCCCAGCGGCGGCGGCCCGACCGCGCTAGGCACCACCGGGATCCAGCTCGACTGGGCGAACACCGGCGGCGCTGGGTCGACCACCTCCGGCTTCATCGCCGGCGAGTCGTACCTCTTCACGACGATCCCCCCCGCGATCACGGCGGCCGACGTGCTGAACGTCGGCGAGTCGATCACTGGCAACGCCAACCAGTGGGACTGGATGCACGTCGTCGGCCGCCCGACCACGAGCTCCGGCAACCAGCCGAGCATCTCGGCCGCCACGGGCATCTTCAGCAACCTCGCGACCATCGGGACCTACTGGTTCAGCCTCCAGCGTTACTCGTTCCTCGTCGAGGACGCCCCGCCTTGCACCAACACAAACAACACCGCGGCCGCGCTCGTCACGGCATTCGCGAACCTGGCGAGCGACTTCGTCTCGGTGGGCGCCGGCGACTGCAACGTCGTCTCGGCGCTCACGGGAGCGGAGGTGGCGCGCCCCGCGAGCTGGGCGGCATCCATCTGGGGCTCGACGCTCCCGATCGGCACCGACCTGGCCGCTCCATCGCTGGGCAATCTCCCGTTCGTCGCTCAGCTGCTGTGGAACGAGAACGTGACGCCGGTCCTCGACAACGGTCGGTTCACGTCGATGCGAACGATCCCGACGCTGTCCGGGTACTACATCACCAACGCCCGCATGATGAGCAACGCGTCGTCCTCAAACATCACCTACTGGCAAAGCCGGCGGGTGCTGAACCAGGCGTGCCGCATCGCCTACGCGTTCCTCGTTCAATACCTCTCGAAGCCCATCCTGGTGAATGCGACGACCGGGCAGATCCTGCCTTCCGCCGCGACCGCCATCCAGAACGGGCTGATGCGAGCGCTGAACCAGGGACTCGCGGGCCAGGTCTCCGGAACCTCGGCGATCGTGAACATGAACAACGACATCCTCACGACCCAGACCCTCCAGGTGACCGTCGGGGTGATCCCGCTGGCGTACCCCAAGTTCATCGACGCAACGATCGGGTTTATTTCCCCAGCACTCAGCACTCAGTAGGAGATTTTGGTATAAGTGAACCCAACGAAAGGGGTTCACGATGCCGATCAAAGACGATGATGCCCGCCGAGAATACATGCGTGACTACTGTCGAGAGTGGCGCAAGAGGCGCACACCAGAGCAACTCGCTCGCGCCCGCGAGACGATGCTCAAGTGGCGCGCTGCCAACCCCGACAAAGTCGCGGCCATCAAGGCCAGGGACTACGCGAAGCGCAAGAAGCACATCCTATCCCAGGCAAAGCAGTGGGCGAAGGACAACCCAAGAGCTGTCAGAGATCACGCTCTGCGAAGATTCGGCATCACGGCCGACGACTACGACCGCATGCTGGCCGCGCAAGGTGGTGGCTGCGCGATCTGCGGCATCAAAACGGTCACGCAGAAGGGTCGGAAGAACTTCCACGTCGACCACTGTCACGCGACGGGAGTCGTCCGAGGACTTCTCTGTCACATGTGCAACGTTGGGCTCGGCGCGTTCAAAGATGAACCAGCACGGCTCCGAAGGGCAGCCGACTACATCGAGAGGTGACTCGCGTCGCCTCTTTTTCGAGAGAGGTGACCCATGTACACGGTGAATGCTCCGAACTACCCTGATATCAACGGCCTTAAGCCAGACTTCTACTCGATCAAGATGAGCATCCCCGGCGGCCTCTATAACGGGGCAGTTCCGGTGGGCTTGACCGCGATCGACTTCAGCGACAAGCGCGAAAGCGGAAAGCTCCGGGGCAACTCCCAGGTGATGCTGGCGAAGACGGCCGGGAAGTACTCCGTCGGGAAGTGCTCGCTCGAGATGTACATGAACGACTATTACCAGGGCTTCTTGCCGTTCATGGGCAATCAAGGTCTTGAAGCAACGCCGAGCCCGCTGGGCGCCTACGAGGTCAGCTTCAGCATCGACCTCATCTTCTCCACTCCGAACGACCAGTTCCCAAAGAGCGTGCAGATCGTGGGCGCGAGCATCGGGGAGGTGACGGAATCGGAGAAGGAAGGGCAGGAGCCGCTCAAGGTCAAGATCGACCTGGACGAGCCCTTCTTCTTGGTACGCAACGGCGTCATTCCGGTGGCACCGATGGCGGCGTTCTGGCCGTCGCAGGACACGTAACACCAACCAACAGGGGTAGCGCATGGACGAGTCAGTCAAGTCGCAGATCAAGTCGCAGTATCCGACCCAGAAGATCTTCCCGATCACGAGCCCGTCGGACGGGATCGAGATCTTGGTGATCGGCGCGCCTGAGGCCATCTGGGTGAAGTACCAGGCGATGGCCCGGGACTTCACGGACACCGCCAAGCGCACCGCCGCCGAGGAGATGTTGGTCCGCGGATCGATGGTGTGGCCGAACCACGAGGAGTTCCACAAGGGGCTGCAGGAGCGCCACCTGATGGGCTTCTACCAGAAGGCAGCGGCGCTGGTCGTCGAGATCTCTGGCGCCCGGGATGACGTCAAGCTGGGGGAAGCCTTGTAGCTCTGCGTCGCGCTCACACGAACCACTTTGTCGCCGCCGCGGCTCTCAGAGCGGTCTTGCGGGGCGACCAGACGGAGGAAGCTGAAGTGGGTTCATTGCTGATCGCGGAGTTCGTCCTGGGATCGAGGCTCAAGTGAGCTTGGACTGGGAACTTCGTCTTAAAAACGAAGTGTCGGCATCGGCGAAGCAGGCAGGTGTCGACATGAAGACGTTCACGTCCGAGGTCATCAAGGCCCAGGAGTCTCTCTACCTTTTGACGCTTGCGCAGAAGAAGGAAGCGGCAGCGGCGCACGAGACAAAGGAAGAGCACGACTCAATGTTCGGGGACATCTTCAAGGCCGAGACATTGAAGGACGGCATTGAGGAATTGGGGAGGAAGGTCGAGGAACTCGGTCTGGAGTTCATCAAGAGCGCGATCGAGGCTGTCGACTTCGACTACAAGGCGACGGTCGCACTCACGCACCTGACGGGAAGCGCCGAGCAAGCCGAGGACATCATCTCCCGCGCTCGAGCCTTCGCTAACGGAGTAGGCGAAGACCTCGACAAGGTGACCACGACTTTCCAGCGCTTGGCGGCGACTGGGTTGAATGGGGACCAACTCACGGCCGCCGCAGCCGCGGCGAAGGACTTGGCCGGGGTCACTGGCCGAAGCTTTGACCAGACGTCCGAACTCTTCGAGATGATCGGCAGCGACCGAGGACTTGGCGGAAAGGCCGTCCGGCAGCTCTCGCAGTTCCCGGGACTTCTCCAGGAGCTGGAGAAGCACTTCGGCGTCCTCGGGCACTCGAATCCGCTCAAGGAACTCACGAAGCAGCTCGACGAGGCCCCGATCAAGGGGGCCGCCGGCCTGAACCTTTTGGAAAACATGATCCTCAAGGTCGCCCACGAGAAGCAGCTCGGCAAAGTCGGCGTCGAACTCGGCAACAGCTTTGAGGGTGGACTCACGAAGATTTCGAATGACTGGAAGACGATCTTCGGAGACCTATCGAAGGACCCTTCGTTCGAGACAATGAGGCAGTCTCTGGCGAAGATCGCCGACTACTTCGACCCGGCCAACGAGAGCGGGAGGCTGTTCGAGAAGGAATTGCTGTCGGTCACCAAGCCATTCCTCAACATCGTCGACAACATCGCGCGCGACCCAAGTGGTCTAAAGGATTTCTTCCTCGATGCTGTCGAAGCGGCGAAGGTTCTGGCCAAGACCGTCGACGTCCTGACGACCCCGCTGCAGGAGATCTTTGAACTCGTTCACGCAAAGAGACACGAGCAAGAGAGCGCGCTGCAGGCCAACATGCTGCACCAACAGGTTCTGGATGCAAAGGCGCTTGTAGCTCAGGGTCTTTCCCCGGCGGAAGCTTCTGACGCCGTCAAGCAAGAGAACCCAGATTATCGACCGGCGGAAGCTTCTGACGCCGTCAAGCAAGAGAACCCAGATTATCGACCGCCTTCCTTGCCCGCCAAGGCCGATGGAGGAACGGTTCAGTCGACCGGACTCGTCACGGTCCACGAGGGCGAGGAGATCGTTCCCGCGGGCGTCACTGCCGGCGGCGGCGGTGGGGGAGGCGCGGGCGGCCACACGTTCAACTTCAACATCTCGGTCGACAGCGGCGGGCACGCGATCGACGAGCAGGCGATCGCGGAGAAGCTCCAGCAGATGCTTCCCAACGAGTTGATCAGCGTGTTCGAGCAGATGGCGCAGCAGAGAGGAGGCTGAGATGGCAGCGACGAGTCCCGCCAGCGGAGTACCGTTTTGGACGGATCTGCTCCCCAACCCCGATCCGCAAAGCTTCAGGGTCGACCCGGATGCGTGGTCGATCGTCTATGCGGGCCCAGGGCTGAAGGCGCTGCCGGGCATCCTCGACAACGGCGGGATCAAGTGGAAGAAGCCCCCGCACCGCTTGCTGCAGAAGAACAAGAGCCCGAGCGCGGACGGCGAAAACCCCGTCTACCTCGGCTTCGGCTGCGCCGAGTTCGATCTGGACCTTGTCATCTGGACGCGCCAGCAGCTCACCACGCTCAACGCTTATCTGCCCTACATCTGGGCCGGGAAGACATCGCCGCGCACCGGGGCCACGAACAACTCCAGTCCCGTGGCGCCCGGCAATGGCCTCCCCGGCGCGACTGGTGCGCTCGGCTTGAACCTCACGCAAGTCACGACCGGCGGGGATCAGACGCTCTACTATGTCACGGATGCGCCCATGCAGATCCAGCACCCCGAGCTCACCATGGCGTCGATCGACAAATGCCTGGTCCTGGGCTTCACCCCGCCGCGGCGCTGGCAGGGGAAGAACGACGTGAAGATGTACAGCTTCCACTGCCGGGAGTTCCGCCCGTCGGTGTCCAAACACTCGGTCACGCCGAAGCAGGTCAAGAAGCCGCCAATCCACCCCGGCGTGGAGACTGTGGCCGGCCCCGGGACAAAGCCCAGCCAGACGGCCACCCCCACCCCCACCCTCTGAGGCTCCGTGTACCTGACGGCGTCGGGCTTCATGGCCCTCAGAGCTCGTATAAGCCTGCCCCTGACGGGGACGTGGACGGCCGACGTATCACTCGACCCGGCCTCCTCGGGGTCAGCCTTGCCCGTCCAGGGCGCGGGGTTGACCATTTCCTTGGGCGAAGGTGGGTTCACGCTGCAGGGGTACTGCCGGCGGGTGAACAACGCCTTCGGGACCGTCTACGCGAGGGTCATCGGCGGGGCCGGTGGTCTGCCGGAGACCATCGACGCCAAGGCTTACCAGGGGGCCACGTTCGGGATCATCCTCCAGGACATCCTGGGGCAGGTCGGGGAATCCCTCTCGGCCACGACGCCGTCGGCCATCACCAACACGACGGTCCCCTTCTGGACGACGATCCAGGGCCCGTGCTGGCGCACGCTCGCGGCGCTCGTCGACGAGGCCAGGACCATTACCGGGACTCTCGTCAACTGGCGCGTGCTGCCGGACGGGACGATTTACCTCGGGCCCGAGACGTGGGCGGCGGCCAGCATGACCACGTTCGACCTGCTGAGCTGGTCCCCGCAGGAACTGGAGGCCAGCTTCTACGCGCCGAATCCGACCCTGCTCCCGGGCCAAACCTGGCAGCAAGGTCAGGTTTCAAACGTGGAGCATGTCGTCAACCCTGTTAAGGTGCGGTCCCGAGTTTGGTTTCTCGACCCGTCATGACCCAGAACCTAGATAGACTCGGCGCTGCCTTCGACCAATGCGTGGAGTCCGCGCTGCCCTCGGTCGACTACGCCGCCTGGTACAACTGCCAGGTCGTCTCTCAAAACGCCGACGGGTCCGTGGACCTTCAGCCGAACGTTTCCTACATCCCGAGTCAGAAAAACATCCAGCTCCTGTTCCCATTCCCGGGGGTCAAGATCACCGTGCAGGAGGGGGCGCAGGTGCTGCTCGGTTGGAGCAACGGTGACCCGGCCTACCCGGTCGCGGCCCTGTGGGCTGGTGGTTCTCCGGGCGACCTGCAGACGCTCTCGATCGCGGCGGCGCAGAGCGTCTCCATCGGGGCCAACGCGGTGCTCGCGGCAGCGCGTGAAACTGATCCGATCTCGGCAAATGCTGCGATGGTCTCCTGGATGGCGGCGGTCGTGGCGGCGTTCGCTGCGGCAACCCCACCCGCGACCGTTCCGCCTGGTCCGCCGGTCATTGGAACGATCGAGAGTGGGTCGGCCGTGGTGACGCTGGCGTGATCACTCCCGTCCCCATCACGTGGTCCGGATCCCAAACCGTCTCCGGCTCCGTCTCGGTCATTTCAGACTGGGTATCGACCAATGTCCTGGGCTTCTCCGCGGCAGTCAGCGTCACCGGCACGGGGTCCGGTGGAATTGGAGGAAGCCTCGTCATCCTGGTGTCCAACAACGGTGGGGCTACCTACTCGATCCTCCCGGGGTCCCTCCAGTCGGTCCTGGTGAACAACGGATCGACCGAGGTCTTCAACTGGTCTTCCTCGGCTGCTTTCAGCTCCGTCGCGCTCGGCTGGTACGTGGGCGGCGCGACCAACGGGCAGCTCAGCAACGGGGACTGGGCGATCGTGCCCGCGGCATCGTCTGGCGGCGGATCGGTCATCCCCCCGGTGGTGGTCCTGCCGTCGGTGTTCGCTTCACTTCAGCAGCTCTTGTCGAATCAATTCGGCGTCGACATCCTCTGCCTGACGGATCTAGATCCCAACTTCACGCTGACGCAGAACGCTTTGATCCAGGACGTCTACCACCTGATCACCGAGCAGCCGGGCTCACTGTTCTGGGCCCCGAGTTCGACGACGTCGATCCTCTTCATCCTCTCGCAGGGGACGACGCCGGCGATTCTTCAGCAGCAGGGATCTCGGATCCAGGCGGTCATCTCGGCAGACGAGCGGATTGCGCAATGCCAGGTGCTTGTGTCATTCGATGGGTCACAGACCGTGACGATCTCAATCTCGGTGACGCCGCAGTTGGGTGTGCCGTTCCAGTTCGTTCTGTCCGTGACGGGGGTCACCATTACCCTGTTGTCCGTGGGGCTGACGAACCAATGAGGGAGCACTGATGGCGCTACAGTTCGACCAGCTCGTGAGCCCCCTGGGCCAGTCCGACTGGTTGCAGTACCTGCTGTCGGCACTCCAGGGAGTGGGGCCGACGATCCAGGCTCCGGCCAACGGGACGAATCAGTTGCTCGGCACAGGGTCTTTCTCGGTCCTCGGCCCGGCACAAGCGAGCGCCAGTGTCGTCATCCTCATCAAAACTACCGGGAATGCGGCGTCGAGCAGCCCTGCGGCCTTCCAGTACAGCCTTGACGACGGCCTGACGTTCAATCCTTCGACCCCTGTCTCAATGTCGTCCCTGGCGTCCGCCGGCTACGCCTACGTGATTCCGACGGTAAACGTCCAGATCACCTTTGCGAACGGCGCCTACACGACCGCCGGGAGCGGAGGCTACTCGTTCGTCATTGGCGAGAGCTACGCGTTCGAATGCAACACGCCCACTTTCCCGGTGACCAATTGGCCGTTCATCGGGGTCGGCAACGCGCTGCTGCAGGTCGACAGCCAGGCGCTCTCGGACCTCAATATCCTGATTGCGCAGGCGATTGCCGGAGGCCTGACTCAGAGCTGGATCAACCCGCCGCTGGTCAACGGAGTTCCGACTCCGCCGCCCGACGGGTGGCTCGACCTGCTGGCCCAGAACTTTTACAACCTGCAGCGCGGGGCGGCCCTGCAGACACAAGGGATCGGTCTTCTCACGGCGGCCGCGTCCGCGGGCCCTTACACGATCCTGCCGGGTCAGCTTTTTGCCGCCACGGGTAATGGGAGCTACATCTTCACCAACACGACCGGCGGGACGCTGGCCAAGGGGCTAACGCTCTCGCTGACGTGGCAAGCGCTCAACCCAGGCGCGGCCTACAACTCGGTGCTGAGCTACGGGATTGGCGGAAGCTCCGGCTCGTGGCTCACGCAGCTCCTGACGCCGCTTGCCGGCGTCGCGCTGACGAATCCGCTTCAGACCAACCCGGTCGTGACGCATGCCGGCAGCGGTTCCGGGACGGTGTCGACTGCAGCCAACGCTGGGACACCCACCGGTGAGTACAACGTCTTGATCAAGATCCTGACGGCCGGTGGACTCGGGGCGGGGACATTTCAGTATTCGACGAACTCGGGGTCAACCTACTCCGGCTCGTTTCAGATCCCATCGGGAGGCACCTTCCTGATCGGATCGACCAACGTGACGGTTACGTTCGCCGGGACCTTCGCGGCTGGCGACATCTACGCGTTCACCACCGCATGGATCTCGCAGTACGGAGTCGATGCGCAGTCGAGTCTCTCGCTGGCGGTCCAGTGCCAAGACCAATGGGCGACGCTTTCTCCCGCCGGACCCACGGGCCAGTACGTCATCTGGGCACAGCAGGCTAGCCCAGAGGTGGTCAACGCGCTGGTGATTCCGGATCCGATCGTCCCCGGCCAGGTCGACATCACCCTGATCGGAGCCAATAACGGCCCGGTCTCCACGGCGGCGATCACCGCGGTGTCGAACTACATCGCGGTGCGCGCTCCGCTTTGTGTCTCGATCGTGGTCGGGACCGTCTCGGTGCTCTCGGTCCAGGTGGCCGCCGCTTACATCGTGGTTCACTCTTCGTATCGCAACACGATCCAGAACTCGCTGCAGGCGCTGCTCACGGCCTACCAGGACACGATCCTTCCGCAGGGAACGGTTGAGCTCTCGGAGATCGCGGCGCTCATCCAAACGGCTCCGGGGGTCGTGGAGATCGGCCCGCTGTCGAGCTTGACGCTCAACGGCCTCGCCGCGGACATCCCATTGACCGCGAACGAGACCGCGTCAATCCTCGCTCCCACTTCCAACAGCTTCAAGTTCGTCTGATGCCCTACTCCCAGTTCCAGCCAACGATCGCGCCAGGGTTCCTGCGACAGCCATACGGGGCCGCCTACAACTTGGGTCTCGGGCTCATCAAAGATCTGCTGTCGGACATCACCAAGCAGGGGATCCAGCAGCGCTTTGCCGGGCTGGCTCAGGCAGGCGGGCTTGCGAACATTGGGGCGGAGCGCGGGATACCGCAGGGCAGTGGAGAGAGCACCGCGACCTACGTCGCGAACATCATCAACGCGTGGTCTGCTTGGCAGCTTGCCGGAACCGCGTGGTCCATTCTCGGCTTGATCCAGTCACTCAACCCGGCCTACGGAAACGTCTACCTGCTCGCGCAAAACGGCCAACTCTTTGGTCCAGCGTCTGCCGTCGTGCTTCCGAACCCGCTGCTTGGTATCGCTGGCGTGCCGCCGGTGGTCTCCACCACTCAGGCGACGCTGTTCGTCCCAAGCACCACCGGCGGCGACGGCATTACCTGGACCGCCGTCCCCTTCGGAGCTGCTGGCAACCAGATCCAGATCGTGCAGAACGCGCCGAGCGGCGGATCGTCGACCGTCGCCGTGACGCAGACGTCCGGGTACACCCTGATCACGATCAGCCCCAAGGCGTCCGAAACAAACGGTGGCCTCATCACGGCGATCGCATCGAGCTTGTCGAGCTACGTCAGGGCAAAGGCAACCGGAGCTTCTGACGCCGTCACATCCTTTGCGCAGGCGCCGCTGACGGGCGGGCTCGGCAGCCCGTGGACCTTTGCGATCGGTCAGGGTCCAGCGGGCCAGCAGGGCTTCCAGTATCCGCTGACCGGTTACTGGGAGCCGTCGACGAGCTACACGAACGCCACGATCAGTCCGAACCCTCCGAACGGTCTCGTCTACACGATGAGCGGAACCGCGAGCAGCGGCACATCAGCACCAGCGTGGCCCGGTGCCGTCGGCGCCACAGTCACGGATGGCGGCATCACCTGGACCTGTCAGGGCTCCCCCGACTACGTCGCGGGCTCACCTGGATACGTGGCGACTCCAGTCGGTCAGTTCCAGGGAACAGTGCGAACGAACTTCTGGTCAGCGTTTCTCCTGATCTTCACTCCGCTGCCATCCACGTGGACGGACGTGCTCAACCCTCCGACGATTTCGAGCATCCCGTCCCTCTACGAGCTCGCGGCGATCTTTACCCTGCTGACGAAGTTCGATGCTGGTCATTCCACCTGCGCCGGTCTTCTGCTGGCTCCGACGAGCGCGACGCGCGCGACCTTCGGCTGGCCCACGGGTAGAACATTCTACGGCGACGCTGGCATGACCAGCGCCAGCGCCAGCACCGACGGGCTGACCAAGTTTTGGATCCCGCACGCCACGGTGGTCCATGGGCAGCAGTGCATCCCAACGACACCCAACGGCCACTGGTACAAGGCGACGCAGACGGGTAGCGGCGTCAGCTCGTACACGCAGCCGTCGTGGCCCACGACCACCGGCGCGACCGTCTCGGATGGATCCGTGACGTGGACCTGCGAGGGCGCGACTTCCACCTACCTGTCGGGGACAAGTCCAGCTGTCACGACATTAGCCTTCCTTCCGCAGAGCCAGATTTAGGAGCCATTCGATGCCCGGGACTTCCATCGGTAACGCTACCCGCTACTCCACCGCTACCGCTTGGCTCGTTGGCCAGGTTAGGGCCCTCGGCTCTCTCGCCACGCCCTCGACGCCAAACGGCCTTGTCTTCATTTGCACGGGAGCCGGAACGACCGCCGCGAGCCAGCCCAATTGGAATTCAGTTCCGTACCCGACGCTCGGGACTGTTTTCACCGATGGAGGCGGAGTTCAGTGGACGACCTACGGAACCCAGCCGGGGGCTTTCCCGCCGATCGCGCAGCTTCCGGTCGATGGTGATCCGCCTCTAGCCTTCAGTCAGGTCACGGCCGAGCAGACGATCCTAGATGAGATCGCGTGGCTCGTGGCAAACACTGGATTGCTTGCAGGCAACAACAGCTGGACCGGAAACAATTATTTTGAGAGCGGTGTCCAATTCTACGGAAGCACTGCGCTGGAGAGCACCGCTGGGCCTCTTTACTTCCTCAACCAGACGTCGACGACTCCATCGTGGCAGGTCAACGGCAATCCAGGATCAGGGCTGCTTCAGGTAAGCCAGGCAGAGGTTGCGAGCAACATCTACGCCCGAACGTATGTCGGCACCACAGCGGATGCGACGTACTTCACGATCAACGCAGCGTGGAACGGTAGCCAGTGGGCCTATGACGTCAGTACGGTTCCCGCGAGCCTCATGGTCGTGACCCCCAATGGCCTGGAGATCTTCCAGTACGCGGCGTCTGGAACAAGCCCGTGGTCGACGGGTTCATGGACGGCCTACGTCTACCTCAACATGACGGGCAACTCGCTGCAATTGGCGGTCCCGCTGTCGACGAGTCAACCGGCCTACTTCAACGGAACATTTCAAGCGGTCAACGTCTCGAACCTCAACGGCGTCCCATCGGCTGGCCAGTACGGATCGCCATTGGTGGTTGATTCGACGGCCCAGACTTCTGGTGGTAGCGGCACGTCGCCAATCGCACTATCGACGAGCACCGCGCTGATTGGAACCGGCAGTTCTAGGTTCACAGGTAAGGCTGGCTGGTACCGCCTGACCGTCTGGGCAACCAGCACGACCACTGGGGATAGTTCGCACCCGCCGGCCCTCACGGTCGGCTGGTCCTACGGGGTCATTGGTGCCGCGACAAAAAACGTTGCGATGATTCTGGACGGCACGGACAACGTTTCGGGCCAGCCCTACTTCACCTATCACACGGAATTTTTCAACGCGGCCAACGGAGGGATCAGTTGCATCGTCTACACCCTCGGGGGATCCGGTCCGTACACCGGTTGGGCCCTGCTTGAGGCGATCTATTAAGGCGATGACATTTCTGATACCGATGTTCAAGGGAGAGACCATGCGTCGTCTGATCGTTGCCTGCATTCTGCTTCTCTCCGGCGTCGCGACCGCTCAGCAGGTTGTTCCAATCAAGGGAGGCGTTGGGATCACGGGCAGCGGGAGCTCGGCGGCTTCTGGTCTCTTTTACGGGACCGTTTGCGAGAACTACACCGTCGGGACGGTGACGGGCGGCGGATCGATTGTCTTTCAGATCGCGACCGTCGACCCACAGAATCCATCCGGCGGAACGATCGCCTCGGCTTCGAGCGCGAGCATCTCGAGTTCCTACGGTCCCGCGGCGACCTGCATCACGTCGGCGACGAGCTCGTCCGTGGTGGTCTCGTGGACGGTGACCGGGACGTTCTCGGCGACCGTGTGGTTGTCCGTCCAGGGTCTCATCGGGCAGGGAGGGTCAGGAGGCGGGGGCGGCGGAGCGCAGCCGGACGCCGGCCTTCTAGTCCAGTTCAACGGGGACGGCGGCGTCGGAGCTGTGGCGGTGATGAACAACGTGGCGACGACGACGGCCGGAGATGGCGGCACGCAGCCGGTCGTCGTGGTCGGACAGTCGGCACCGGTGCAGGTCCAGCTCGCGGGCGACGGGGGCGTTCTCTCGACGAACATCGTCGGAGGCTCGGTGACGGTGACCGGCGGCGGTGCCCAGGACGCGGGCGTCTACTTGCTCAACAGCTACACGGCTCCCGCGCAGGTCGACAACTCTGAGCAGACGGCCTGCCAGGGCGGCGTGGTCCTCTGCGCGAGCGGCCCCGCGACGGCGATCACGGTCCAGTCGCTCGCGAAGTCGCAGACCATCCAGAACAACAGCAGCGCCAACGTCTGCTTCGGCTTCACGGCGGGGCTCTCATGCTCGCCCGCCTTCGACGCCGGCACCACCGTTGGCTTCCCGCTGGTGCCCGGCCAGGCGTTCACCGAGACCGGAAGCGTCCAGATGTACTGCGTCACCGCGGGCTCACCCATGGTCGCGCCGGACGCGGGCCTCAACTACGCGGACTGCCGATGACCCGCCTCGCTCTAATTGCCGCTCTCGTCAGCTCCATCGCCCTGGCCGATAGCCTCGGGCCCGTGCCTGGTGGTGGCGCTAGCCTCTGCACCGTCGCCAACGGCTACTGCGACGCAGGATCCTATGTGCTGGGCGGCAAATCGGCAATTCAGACGGACTACAACGGCGACTTGATTCTGAGCGCCAGTGGCGGCCCGGCCTATCTCATCCCTGAGAGTGGCACGGTCTACACCCATGTGAATGCGACAGATCTCAACGCAGGAACGGCCCTGCACGGTGGCGCGTTTACGCTCAACGGAAGTGTCACCTACAACGCGGCTGCCAGCCCGCGACCTAGCGTAGGACCATTCAGTGACAGCAACTATTTTTCTCAACCGAACAGCAGCCCAGCGAACGTGAGCACCGAACCTATGACCGTCGTTATGATTATCAACGACACATCGATTACAACAAATCAGGGAGTTTTTGAGACGGGGGCTTATGGCTCAGGAGGTGGTTATGGCCTTTTCGTGTCCAATTACGCCGGCAACACGTTCGCCCCATATTTCAGCAACAGCACAGAGCCAATCACGACCGTCGTGACAACGGGGGTTGTACATGTTCTTTTTACTGGCATCGACACCTCTGGGGTTGTTTATGCCCAAGTCGACAACAACTCTTTGACGACGGCGTCGGGTGGAACTCTAACCGCTGGAGCCACGAACACTTTCATCGGACGAGGCACGAGCACTGGGCAATCGTTCAGCGGCCTCGTTTACGAGCTGCTGGTTTCAAATTCCACGCCATCAAATGCGTCCTTCAACGCAATCTACGCCTCGATCCTCGCGAACGAATCGAACCCGCAGGTCGTTGCGACTGGGAACGCGATCGTCGATGGCGGGGTCACTGCTCTCGGCGTCACCGTCCAGGGCCAGACCGCAACCGCAGGTCTCGACGCCGGCGAGGTGAAGCCGTGAGAGCCATCCTTCTCGTCATCGCCGCTCTCGTCAGCTCCATCGCCCT
>QGNH01001376.1_pt1 | contig 32569 bp, 35 predicted proteins | sample 1735481 | NCBI WGS metagenome assembly QGNH01 (sample SAMN09239004, study PRJNA386568) | Viral metagenome, whole genome shotgun sequencing project. | reverse complement strand
TTGCCGCTACTCAATCCTCCAGTCCAGCGACCTCGGTTCCAGATCGTGCGCTAAACTCTGCCACCAGACGGGACTAATTATCCCAAGCAAAGCCGGACTGATTTTGCCGAGCGCCGCAGCCTTAGAAATTCTCGAGATTTGATCCAGGTCGTCAGCACTCACCAGGTCTGCGGTGTATAGCTGCGGCACGTTCGCGTTCGACTTGATGTCAATCATGCGATTGAGGATCGACTGCAGGCACGGCGCGGCCACATGGTGCGTGGTGAAGGCGTAGTGTCTGGCTTCGTTCCTCAGTGTCGTATCCGACAGGACCGACAGCAGCAGCGCGACGTCCTCGGGTTGTTGGACGTACGTCACCTGCAGCTCTGGTTCTTCATCAACCACGACAAGGGTGCGATCCTTGCCTTTCCACTTACGAACACCGACGTCGACACCTTTGACCAACTCCAGCTTCCACCGTTCGTGCGTGCAGACGACAACCTGCGCGGCTTTGAATTGATCCTCGGTGCAGTGGCTGCCAGCAACGACATTCATCGCCGCGTAGTCGCGCACCTTCTCAGGTCTCGCGTCGGCGCGGTGGATGGATGTGAAGCATGCGACACGACCAGGTAGCAACGTCTCTAAATGTCGACGTGCCTCCTCGGCACCCTCGATGGTCTCCACGATGTAGGCACACGATGCACCCTCGGTGAACACCAGGTGCGCCATGAGGGCACATGCGCCAACCGTCTTACCGCCACCTGTGGCAGCGCTGATGGCTGTGAAGGCAACGGGGTGGCCGGTGGTGGGCATGCGCTTGTACGCCTTCCACAGGGCGTCTCCGGTGGCGCGCTCATAGGCACCCGGCATGCGCCCCACAGTGGCCATGTAGGCTTGACTGTGGAATGGCAGGAACTGGCTACAGGCGACGTACAGCGACTTGGTGCTGTACTTGCGCTGCAGCGGCGACGGCATTGGTAGTCGACCGGTCGGGAGAATGTCATCAGTGTCTATAGGGATAGGGTAGACAGTGATGGGTTTCTCAGCAGGGGCCTCAGTTGGGCATATTGCCTCAGCGGGCGTCTGGTTGAGGGTATCGACCATCATGTCGGCCACGCTCAGGATGCCCTCGGCAGGTGAGGTGGTCGTGTAGTCGAGTTGGGACGCGGTGGAGTCGTCGGTGTAATTCATGTGGGATCTCATGTGGGTTGAATGTGGAGAGGTGGGTTCAAGGCAATAGGTGAATGGCCCCACCGGTAGCTAACCGGCAGGGACACTCGATCCAACCCAATGGATCTCGAACGGGTGTGATGAATGGATGTCGTTGCAGCAAGTCTCAGCCACAGCCCATGCCGTGGCCGAGGTTGCCGTTCTCTTTCCCATCTACCATCAACATCAACTGGTCACTTGGCGAGATTTTTGCTCGTCAAATGTTTTGAATAGACACACACCCTGCCTGGGCAATACGCGGGGAATCTCGTGAGAGACTCAACCGGGCGCAGTTCCAGTTTGCTTGCAGACAGGGCTAGGCGCGAGTGCGCCGGGATAGCTGTGTGAGGCCATCCCTACTTGGTTCGAATCAAATCGTCTATCTACGGTTGCCTGAGACGCCGCGCTTGGCCATCAAGTCGGCAAGCTCATTGGCCTGTCGCTCAAACACGATGGCCTGCGCACGGGCTTCCAATGCGGTGTGGTCGCTCGCGGTCTGTCGCAGGTTGGCCGCTTCGGCTTGCTGGTCGAGGTATCTCGCCGCGATGGCGCGATTCGCCATGATCAGCGACAACGGGAGACCGTTACGGATGCCATTGGCTTTCGCGAGTAGTGACGCCCGCTCGCTCTCGGAGCGCACATAGATGGGCGTGCCATCGGCTTTGCGTGATGCGACTTCGTCAGCCTTTTCCCTGGCGAACTTCTCGTCAGCCATGGCCTTGTCCAATGAGGCTTGCTCCGGGCTACCGAAGCCCTGTGTGAACTCCAGTGCCGCCGCGAGCGCCTCGTCGGTGTACTGAGGTGCGTTCGGGTCGCCAATGCTTCCTGCGGAAGTGGTGACGCCCGCGCCCTGTTCGTAGGTCGTGGTCTCGCCGTCGTATGACTCGCTGACGATCTCGCCGTCCGCGCCGAATTGGATGCTTGCCATGGTAAAGATTCCTTAATGTTGATTTGAGATGGTGTTGAGATGAGATTGCGCCAAAACTTCGATAGGTCGACAGCGGGCACGAAGCTGTGGACAAAAAACTTGTGAGAATCGCAGGTGCTCGTCGTCGAACATCGTCGAGAAAAACGAGTGTTCTTTATCTGAGGGGCCCTCATAAGCGATCCTCGTCGATCAGGTCGAGAACGTGCAGGAAGGGCCTCGGGCACTTCAGGTGCCACTTGCGAGTGCAACCTCATGTGCTTTGTGAGCACTCGCGGCTGTTTCTGTAGGTACAAGGGTGGGTGGGTTCGGCGGCTCTGGTTCTACACGGGGTGGCCTCGTCGACGGCTGTATTGCTTCTACACGGGGTGGCCCATGGTACTTTTCAAGGACTTGCGAGTGGTTCGTGGTGGCCTGAAACGGAGCGGACGAATGTTCTGCTATGCGACGCCCCGGCCTCGACCAATGTATTGCTTCTACACGGGGACCGGCCAATGCGGTATAAGTCTGTGGATAACCCTGTGGACAAGTGGGTCAACCCCTTGTGCTCGCTGGCTTATCTGGCCCTCCCTGGCCCTCCCCTTAGAACGTCGGCGCGAAGGTCCGTGCGACTTTGATTCGCACATCGTGTGCAGCGATGGACTTCTCCCAGAAGGCGTGAACCTGAAACAGTGTCGGCACAATCTCCATGCGGACCTTGTAGCCCAAGCTCGCGACGACTTTGCGGCGCAGGTGGTTGTGCGGCATGCCATACCGCTTGTGCTGCAGTAGACGCTTGGCCAGGGCCATGTCCATCTCAGCGCCACTCGGCATCAGTTCCTCACACTTCCACCACAGGCTCAGCGCGAGTAGCTCGATGAGCGATGAGCGCGCCGTCGCGCCTGCGCCCACGAGGCCATCTAGGTACGGTCTTGCCTTGCGACCCGCAGTGGCATGTTCACAATCCGCGCCGTAGCCCGTGAGGATCGACTGCATCAGCCCGTGAATGGCTCGGATGGCGTCCTCGGTCTCGTACTTGTGCAAGAGGCCGCGAGCGATTGGCCTGTAGTAATTCAGTTCTCGACTCAAGATGCTTCGACCGGTCGGGCTTCCAGTGCGCTCCAGGCGACGCTCATGTTTGCCACATAGGTTCATCAATCGGTGGTGACGCGCGCCACATTCGGGGCACTCGCGCTCGGGTAGAGCCAGCCCTGCTGGCGTAGGTGGTAGTTTGGTGGCCATTGCCGGTGATCCTTTGGTTGCTGCGACGGTGTTGCCGCTGGTGATATTGAGTGGCCCTGTGGTGGCCACGTGGTGGTTGGTGTGTTGGTGAGCTATAACAGTGATGTTGGACCTGCTGGGCGCAAGGACGGACGCAAAACGCCACCAGCGACCACCCCAGGTGCAACCGCAGGGCCTCCTGAGCGGCCTGGAGCGCCTCACAGATCCTTACCCCGCTACGATGGAGTGGGTACGGCTCCTGCGCCGTCCTGAGAGCTTCTAATGCGGCTCGCTGGTGGACCGATGGACCACCGATGGACCATGGTGGTACAGGTCTGGCCCGCTGGTTGAGCGAATGTGGCCAGCGAGTGGCCGGTGAGTCGATTTGGGCCGCTGGTGTAGATGGCTGCGTTCTGCCCCGTCGAGACCACAGGCGAGCACGGATGGCACACCGAGTGGGCACACGCGGCCTAAGTGATTGATCGTGTTGACCGTCAGGTAGATTGTCAATCTACCGGGCAGCGGTAGCCGCTTTCGGCCACGTCCAACTGCACAGGCGCGCGTCCACGGTAGACACGTCCGCGCGGGCGCGTTTCAAAAGCGCGATGGGGGCGCGGGACCATCCCTGGAGCGCATGCCGCCTCGTATTTTCTCGCCAAAAACTCGCCACCCACAAGCCACTGTTGGCAGCACCATTGGCTTCACCCACAAGCCACTGTAGAGCCGCCCACAATGCCACCAGCGAGGCACACGCGAGTCACCCAAGGGCACCCCGGCCTGCATGGTCAGGTGGTGCCGCTGAGCGGTTCGTATGTGCCTCGATGGTGGCACTGTGAGTGGCCCCCGCGAGGCCACCAGGTGTCAGTCCCTGGTGGTTCGTGTGGTTACTGAGGCTGGATAGCCGCCATTTGCTGTTGAGCGGCGTCTCTCATTTGGCCTCGTAGCTCGGGGTGGTTGATCATCAGCTGCCGCCACGCGGCGTCGTTGCCGTGCTGGAGGAGGCCGTGGAGCATGTCCATGTGCTCGTAGGTGCCACCATCGGGTGCCACTCGCGCGCCGTGCTGGCCCGCATTCAACCACTGTGGTGATTGAACGAACTGGCTTGCGTACTCCGGGAATGACTTGCCGCCGAGCGCGGGCAACTGTTGCTCGCCCTTAATCTGCGCGAGTTCATTCGCCAGGTGCTCCGGTAACGGAATGCCCTGCTGTCCATCACGAGGTGCCGCGAGCATTGGCTTGTCGACCTTCACGTTGCCGCTCACCTTGGCCACTGCCGCGCTAAGCGGATCTGTGGTCCCGGTGGTGGTCGAATACTGATTCAGCGCCTTCACCGGACGTCCGAAGATGTCCCGCTCCACAGGTATCGAAGATTCCATGCCGGGGATTCTCTGACAGAGTGCCTGCCAGATGTTCTCCGGTACATGACGCTTGCCATCGATCACGTTGTTGTTCAGCCAGCTATTGAAGCCGCTGAACGGGACGTACGCGCTTGCTGCGCCGCCTAGGAAGCCGATGCCGTGCTGTTCGAGGTTCTGCCCCGCGTGCGTACTGAGGATGTCAGTCAGCCGTTTGATTCCAACCATCGCTGGCATCTCGGTAAGCATGTGACCGCTCGCCAGCGCGAACGCCAGCAGCGCCCGTGAGATAGGCGAGTTAGGCGTGCCGTCCGTATCAAACGTCGTGTTGCGTGACTTGACTGCGTTGTACGCGTCTGCGACTGCGCCCAACCAGATTCCCGCAGGCTCCATTCGTTTGTACGGATAGAATTTGTCACCCACCTTAATCGAGTAGTCCGGTATTTCACCCATCCTTGAGAGGTCGCCATAACTGGACGAGCCAGTAATGCGTCCCGAGTCCATATGGTTCCAAACTTCCCACATGGCAGCGGTGCCCATCAGGATTCTCGCGGCTGCGAGGTTCATGTCCACGCCGCCACCGAGCAGCTTCGCCTGCGTCGTCTTGTCGAAGGCCGCGCCCATCGGTGTGTAGTCCATGATGGCTTGCCTGAAGGCGTTGCCGGGACGGGAAGTGAAAGGTGCCACCATGAGCTTGAGTAGCTTCGTCTTGTTCAACATGTTGGTAACACCCGCGCCAAAGCCAGGGCCATCCGTGGTCCCATTCAGGCCGAAGAACGTCGGATGCCACTGCGCGCTCTCTTGCATGCTCGCGTAGCTGCCATCTGCTTGTGCCTTCACGAGCATGCCGTCAGTCGGATTCAGCAGAAGGTCTTTCATCTGATCCGAGATGAAGCTCGCCCGCGCGTCACCTGCGAGGTCACTCGCGTCTGCCATCGAGGACGCACGCAGGTAAGCCTGTTGTGTCAGCGAAGCACGCTGCGCAACGGTGACGTTGATGTGATCGACCGAACCGAGAGCACGTCCTGGTAGCCGTATGGCAGTGCCGCCCACATCGAGGGCCTTGTTTGCCAGGTCGACGATCTGTTGAATGTGGTTCACACCCTTCAGAGCGTTCGGCACGTCCGTGAGTTGAATGTTGCCTTTGATGGCCACCTGCGTCGGCTGCCCGCTGTAGTCAACGGTTGCATCGTGCAGTGCCTTGTCCATGGCATCGGTCCACACAGTGCTGTCAGTCAAAGCGTTCCAAGAGCCAACCGTGTGCGAAGCCGCTGCCCGTAAGGACAGCTGTTGTGCCATGGGTCGCATCTCGATGCCTGCTGCATCGGCGGCGGCATGTACCGCAGTACCGACAGCCTTGGACACTGTGCCCACGCCAGCTGCAATGTATTGCTCAGCAAGGCTTACGCCCATTCGTACGACGTTCGCCTTTGCATTGATCCAGTGGAGTGCGGGGTTGCTCAAGAGGCCATTGCGGGCCATCTCAAGTAGCCAGTCGGTCGGACCAATGGCCTTGAGCGCGCGTGCGCCTTCGTTGGTCCCTTGTAGATTGATGCCGCCAGTCGAACCCTTCATCTTCTTCAACAGCGCGTCGGCTATTTCAGTCGCCGTCTTGCCGTCACCGAAGCCGTCCGGTAGCTGAATCGCTCGGTTGGCCTGCATGTACCGAAGCGCGCCGAGTGAGCGTCCTAGCTCATTCTTGGCACCACTCATGACCGCTTGCACGGCCACCTTTCGCTCCAGCGCGGCATTGAATGCGTTGACCGCATCGATGTGCGCAGTGGAACCTACGGTTGCATCGCTGACTGCCTGTGCTGCATCGTACAGCTGCGAGGCAGTCTCGATATCCAAGTGGTTGCCCGCGAGTACGCGCGCAGCCAAGCCGCCGTCGTCGGTGTGCTGGCCCAGGTTGTTCAACGCGTCCATCACTACTTGCGGATCACGTCCCTGGTTCGCCGCGAATTGTAGCTGAAGCTCACGAGGGATGACCTTCACACCGCCTATGTCCTGCACCACGCCTTCGTAATGGTCGGCTAGTGCATGGAAGGTCGCCTGCAAGTTGCCGCCTTCGGCCAATTGATCCCACGGTAGGTTTGGCATGTAACGTTGAAGCTCACCGATCTTGCCCAGGTCGCCACTCACGATGGCATCGCGGAGTGACGCGGTTGCCTCGGGCGTTGCATCCGCGACGAGGTTGCCCACGAATGCCTTCGGGTCGAACACTGGTGGTGCAGCGGGTTCAGCCGCTGGTGTCACCGTGGGTGCTTCGCCGGTTGCACTTGAAGGTGCCACTGCAGCCTCGCCAGGTGCCACAGGCGCGGTCTCTATTGTCTCCGTGCCGGAAGCCTTGGGTTCCGCCGTGCCAGCGTTCGCGACGCTGTCTGGAGTCCAGGGAGTGGTCTCCAGTGGCATCGTGTGCGGTGCCGTCTCGGCAGCCCTGATGGCTACCTCGGTGCCGCCCTTGGACCACAAGGTCTTCAAGAAGGTGCCTGCCGCCTTTAGGCTAGCGCCTCCAACCTCGCCAAGCATGCCGCCAATGACGCCCCGATCCGCGTCCTTCTCTCGGTCGTCACCGGTTGCGAAGCCGACAGCGCCCCAAAATGCTCCCTGCGTGGCCATGCTTTCAGCAAGCCCCAAGCCTGCCGTACCGGGGGTCAGTGGTGCAGCGAAGGCAACGTTGCCCAACCATTCGCCAACCTTCGAGGCCACGCTGGTTGGATCGCTCGGTTGCAGCGAGGGGCTGCTGTCGACGTCTGCGGTGTAGCCGCCTTCGCTGCCGATGTGTGGAGCGAGCCAATCCATAGCGCGGGCCGCACTGTGCATCATTCCGTGGACGCCCGCCACGTTCAAGTCTTCCCAGTTGTGACCGACGTCGGACCAGAACTGTGGATCAGTCACGAAGCTCGATGCCGAGCTAGGTGACTTCACAGCCTGCTGCTGTTGGATGCTGTTCTGAATGCTCCCCTGTTCGGTGGCTGTCGCCGCCGTGCGCGAAATGGCAGCCGAGGCGTTATCCTCGGCCTGCACATCGCTACTGAGGAGGCTATTCACATCCGATTCTGTCGCCATTGTGTTTCCTATTTGAGTTTGTTGCGAATTGCGAGTGCTTCATCGGGCGTGATCTCTTTCGAGTTCATCCGCCGCTGTAGCTCGCGGGCATCCAGTCCCATGCCACGAAGTGTGTCCGTGTCCCCATTCTGGAGAGCGGCACGTATCGCGGTGGTCGGGATCAAGGTCACGGCTGTGTCCTTGTAGGCTTGAGCCGAGGAGCGTGTCTGCTGCCCGGTGGTGGCCTGCGTCTTATCGTAGATAGCTCCAGCGTTTGCGGCTGCTGTGTCGGCTGCCGTATTGGCCGTTGCAGGGTCTTGGCCCGCCGCTCGTGCGCCGTGATATGCCTCCAAGGCTGCGGCCTGCGCTGCGTTGTTCTTCTCGTTGTCGAACTTCTTCGAGAGGCTGTCGTAGTTGCCGGGGTTGTAGGTGGACTTGATCTGAGCCAAGCGTCCTTGGTCCTCGGGGTTCTTGAGGATGTTGTTACCGGCTGCGTCAACTACTGGCGCGAGCTTCGCGAGCATCTTGTCTGCGGTCACGCCCGTATAGCCACCCTGGTGAATCTGGTCGAGCACCTGTGGCAACGTCTGGTAACCAGCCGTCCCGAGGATCACTTGGCTCTTGAGTGCGTTGTACTTTGCACCGTATTCGCTCAGTCCTTCGGTGGTCTGGAGAGACTCAAGGTTGAGTCGCTCTTGCTGCGTGCCGTATGACTGATTCTGTGACCAGATGGCTTCCCAGTCGTGGTGTGAAACACCGGGGAGGTTGCCGAACTGCTGGTTGAACTCGTCGAGGGTAAACTTCTTGCCGCCAGCGATTTGAGTTAGCACGTTCTTCGCAGCTGTGTCGGCCAGCGTCTTCTGTGCATCCTTGTTGCTCGCATCCGCATCACTTAGGTTGCGCTGCTGTTGAGCGGTCGCCTGGTTCACGGCTCGGCGGTACTCGTCGACCATCTTCGGATCACCAGAGCCTTTAGGCGTAGGTGTACCGTCAGCCCACCGGTCGGGCATGTTCGTGAGTAAGCTCGGCGTGCCATGCTGTATCGCGATGTCCGCGAGGTTGGATAGAGCCAACTTGTTGCCTTCGGCACCGGGGTACAGAGAGCGCACGTTGTCGTTGACACCTTGGTAGTCGAACTTCGAAGGGTCGAACGATCCGCCACCCAAAGGTTGCCCCGTAGTGGGGTCGATGGTCGGCACGAATGCTTTCGAGAATGCGGAGCCGGTGATCGTCTTGAGGTCACCTTGTTGCTTCGCGTCCAGCTGTTGCTGCGCCTGGTCGGTGAACCATTTGTTCGCGTTGACGCGTAGCTCGCTCATCTTTGGCGCGAGTGTTGCTGCGGTGGCCTGTGAGGAGCCTTCGTACATGGACTTGTACTGACCATCGAGCCAGTTGTTCATGTCGGCCAAGCCTTGCCTCGCGTCGGGGTTCGTCTGGAATCCCTGGTGCTGCAGGTCGGTGCTGATGCGGTCACCGTCGACAGCCCACGACGCGAGTGCGTGTACGTGATCCTGCGCGGCTGTGTACGGTGAGGATGCGTTGGGCTGCGTGATGCCAGCGGCTGCGTCTTGTGCGCCTTGCTGCGTGTCTATGGCAGTCTGGTTGGCGCTGAACTTGTCGGCAAGATTCGAGCTACCGGTCAACGCTTCAGATAACTGGTTGGCCATCACCGTGGTCTTGTCGGATTGGATCGAGTTGTGAATCGAGATCGGCTGAGCTTCGACCTGGTAAGGGACGCCAGCGGCGCTGTTGTCCTGCAGGGTCTGATTCAACCGCGCAGCTATTTCTGTATCTCGTGGCATGGAATGTGTTCCTGGTTGTTGTGAGTTGATGTGTGGAGATTGAGAATCGATGGGTGCCGCGTTGTCGAGTGACACACGCGCGCACAGACACGCGCCGCGATGGGCAGCGTGTGACGGCTCTCGGTAGCCGGGTTGGAAATCGGTGGACGCTACCGCGAACGGTGCAGTCGTGGGAAACTTAGTTCCTAGGGAACCATGAACAAGCAACACATCCTCGATGAGATAAAGCGAACGGCCAAGGAGAACGGCGGATCGCCGCTCGGCGTGCGTAAATTCGAGACCGAGACGGGCATCAAGCAATCGGACTGGCGAGGCAAGTACTGGGCACGCTGGAGCGACGCTGTCAACGAAGTAGGGCTTTTACCAAACCTACTACAATCGGCCTACGATGACGCGCATCTATTAGGCAAGTACACCGAGCTTATTCGCGAGCTTGGAAGGTTTCCCACCACATCTGAGATCCAACTCAAGCGGCGTCGAGATGCCACGTTCCCTAGTCAGACGGTCTTCGAACGCTTCGGCTCAAAGGCTGCGCAGGCAAAGAAGATCGTCGAGTATTGCGCCGGGTTGCAGGGTCTTGAAGACGTTGCGGCGATTTGCGCACCGCTTGTCCGTGATGAACCGCAGAGCACGGAGACGGATGGCGGCTTAGAGGTCGGCTACGTATACCTGGCGCTGATGAAGGTCGGGCGTGAGAAGCGGTACAAGATCGGAAAGGCCAATCTCGTTGACCAGCGAACACGACAAGTTGCCGTGAACCTGCCGGAGGAGTTGGAACTCATACACGTCATCAGCACCGACGACGCGTACGGCATCGAAGGTTACTGGCACAAGCGGTTCGCTGAGAAGCGACGCGGTGGCGAATGGTTCGCGTTGACGGCGGAAGACGTGCGCGTGTTCAAGCGACGCAAGTTCATGTGAATGGCCCATCACATGACCCACAGCGCCCGAGGAGGCTGTCAGCAAATGCCTATATTTATAGGCTTTTTCGATGCGTCGGAAGGGGTGGGGTGGACGACGGGACTCGNNAGCTGAGCTACGTCCACCATCGTCATCCTTCCGAGACGAGGTGGCGCGCCCGGCAGGAATCGAACCTGCAACCGCCGGCTTAGAAGGCCGGTGCTCTATCCGGTTGAGCTACGGGCGCCTAACCCAACAAAAACTCATAGCGCCAAACGTATTTTCCAGGCCGATGTTCGGGTCCGTGCAAACCGAATCGGAAGTGCGCGCGGATTATATAGAGTTTTTTAACCAATTGAAGAGTCTATTGCCGTGCGCCCGCCCCGCCGCGCGCGTAATGTTGACGTCGTCCGCCAAACACCATATCTTGTGTCTTATCGCGGTGCCAGGCACAAACTCTGGGCCTAAGAGGGAATCCGGTCCGAATCCGGAGCTGCCCCGCAGCGGTGGATGGGAACGAACCATGTCATTGGCACTGAGTGGACGACGCGAGTCGGGGCTCGGGAAGCGGCATGCAGTAGGAGTCGGCGCAACCATTGGCCGTACGCCCGTGAGCCCGAAGACCTGCCGCGATCCTCATCTCGAAAGGGATGTCGTTCGGCTCTGGAGCTCTCGTGGGAGGAGCGGCCGGGATGTTCTCGCCTGCGCCGCGCGCGGGCCTCATTCCGTCGTCCCTTTAGCGAACTCCAATTCTTCCTGGGGGACGTCAAGGACCATCATATGAATATACAACCACAGAATGACGCTTTACCGACCAGTACGAACGCCCTGACTTCCGGCTCACGCCAGCCTGAACTCAGCTTGAACCCGCCGCCGTCGCCGCGCGTTCCGATGAGCGTGAAAAAGCGTTCCGGCGCTCACGAACCCATCGACGTGAACAAAATCGTACGCGCCGTGACGCGCTGCTGCGAAGGCATTGCGGATGTGGATCCCATGCGAGTGGCGTTGAAGACCATCGCGGGCCTCTATGATGGTGCAACCACACGCGAACTCGATGAGTTGTCGATACGCACTGCGTCATCGTTCATGGCGGACGAGCCGGCGTATTCCAAGCTTGCCGCGCGGCTGTTGGCCGCGTTCATCGACAAGGAAGTTCAAGGATTGGGGATTTACTCTTTTTCCCAATCGATCCGCACCGGTTTCGACGTGGGTCTGGTGAACGAGCGGGTGCTGCAATTCGTCGAGTCGAATGCGCGAAAACTCAACGATGCCATCGATGTGGAGCGCACGCAGCGCTTCGAATATTTCGGCATCCGGACGTTATACGACCGCTACCTGCTGAAGCATCCGACGAAACGTTTCGTCATCGAAACACCGCCCTATTTCTGGATGCGCGTCGCCGTCGCCTTGAGCACCACGATTCACGGCGCGATCGAACTGTACCGGCTATTCTCGTCTCTCGACTACTTGCCGAGCTCTCCAACGCTGTTCAATGCAGGCACGCTGCACGAGCAACTCTCGAGCTGTTTTCTGCTCGACTCGCCGCCCGACTCGCTGGAAGGCGTGTACGACAAATATAAGGACATTGCCCTGCTATCGAAATTTTCGGGAGGCATCGGCGTTGCGTGGCATCGGGTCCGTTCCGAAGGGTCGCTGATACGGTCCACCAATGGTCTCTCGAATGGCATCGTTCCGTGGCTGAAGACTCTCGATTCATCGGTTGCGGCAGTCAACCAGGGCGGTAAGCGCAAAGGCGCAGCCTGCGTTTATCTCGAAACCTGGCACGCCGACATCGAGGCGTTTCTCGAGCTGCGCGACAATACCGGCGACGATGCTCGCCGAACTCATCATCTGAATATCGCCAATTGGGTTCCGGATCTGTTCATGAAGCGTGTGGAAGCCAACGAGGCTTGGTCGCTATTCGATCCGACGGACGTGCCCGAGCTTCCCGACCTATGGGGAGATGCCTTCGAGCAGGCGTACGTGCAAGCCGAAGCTCGGGGCTTGGCGCGCAAGACGCTGGCCGCCCGGGATCTCTATGCGCGGATGATGCGAACGCTCGCTCAGACGGGCAACGGCTGGATGACGTTCAAGGACAAAGCCAATCGCGCCTGCAATCAGACGGCGCAACCGCAAGCCGTGGTGCACTTATCGAATCTCTGCACTGAAATCATCGAGGTCACTACCCACGCCGAGAGTGCCGTATGCAACTTGGGTTCCATCAATCTCTCGCGGCACGTCGATGATCGCAAGTTCGACTTCGAGAAACTCGAACATACCGTCGAACAGGCGGTGCGGCAACTGGACCGTGTCATCGACCTCAATTTCTATCCCATCGCTTCGGCGCGGGCATCGAACCTGAGATGGCGCCCGGTCGGCCTCGGAGTCATGGGACTTCAGGATGTCTTCTTCAAGCTGCGGCTGCCGTTCGACAGCGAGGCTGCGAGGGCGTTGTCGCGCCGCATTGCCGAAGACATTTACTTCCATGCCCTGCGCGCCTCCGCGGAGCTGGCGCGCGAGGTCGGCGCACATCCAAGTTTCCCCGAGACTCGTGCCGCTCAGGGCGAATTGCAATTCGACTCGTGGGGCGTCACTCCTGCCAATGCGGAAAGCTGGCGGAATCTCAAGGCGCAGATTCGGTCCCATGGACTGCGCAACAGCCTGCTGATCGCCGTCGCGCCCACCGCAACGATCGCCTCGATCGCCGGCTGCTATGAGTGCATCGAGCCGCAGATTTCCAATCTCTTCAAGCGAGAGACCCTTTCGGGCGATTTCCTGCAGGTGAATGCCTACCTCGCGCAGGAACTGAAGCTCTTGGGGTTATGGACCGCCGAGATGCGCGATGCCATCAAACTGGCCGATGGGTCGGTGCAACGCATCGACGCGCTGCCGGCAGAGCTCAAGAGCATTTATCGCACTGCCTGGGAGTTGCCGATGAAGGCCTTGATCGAGATGGCTGCCGACCGCGGCGCCTTCATCGATCAAAGCCAATCATTGAATCTATTCATCGCCAACCCGAGCATCGGTCAACTGTCGAGCATGTATATGTACGCCTGGAAACAAGGCCTCAAGACGACGTACTACTTGCGGTCTCGGCCCGCGACGAGAATCTCCAAGACGACCGTGCGGGAACAGCAGACCGAAGCGCCTCGAGACAGCGCAGCCGTCCTTGCCTGTTCGCTTGAAAATCCTGAGACCTGCGAGGCCTGCCAATGAGCCATTTACTCGATCCCGGCTTCAATCTGACCTTGCGACCGATGCGTTACCCGAAGTTCTACGACATGTACCGGGCAGCGATCAAGAATACGTGGAGCGTGGAGGAGATCGATTTTCAAATCGACCTGGGCCACATGCAGCGCCGCATGAGCGCCGCGGATCGCCACCTCATCGAGCGCCTGGTGGCTTTTTTCGCCACCGGCGATTCCATCGTGGCGAACAATTTGGTATTGAGCCTTTACAAACACATCAACGCGCCGGAAGCGCGCATGTACCTATCCCGCCAGCTCTACGAAGAAGCTCTGCACGTGCAGTTTTATCTGACGCTGCTCGACAACTACGTGCCCGATCAAGCTCAGCGGGAGCGCGCGTTCGCGGCCATCGACAACATTCCTTCCATTCGCCGGAAGGCGCAGTTTTGCCAACGTTGGACCGACTCCGTTTTGGATCTCCATCGCATCGAGACCCTGGACGATAGACGCCGGTTTCTGCTCAATTTGACCTGCTTTGCCAGCTGCATCGAAGGTTTGTTCTTCTTTGGCGCGTTCGCCTACGTCTACTTTCTGCGCTCGCGCGGGCTGTTGCCGGGCTTGGCCTCGGGGACCAATTGGGTGTTCCGCGACGAGAGCGCGCATATGGCATTCGCCTATGAGGTGTTGGAGACGGTGCGCAAGGAAGAACCGGAGCTGTTCGACGCGGATTGGGCGGCGCAAGTGAGAACGATGATGCAAGAGGCCGTGGAATGCGAGGCAGCCTTTGCCGATGATGTGCTCTGCGAGGGAGTTGCCGGTCTCACGCGGGTCGAGATGCGCGAGTATCTGCAGTACGTCGCCGATCAGCGGCTGTTGAAGCTGAATTTACCGATTATCTACGGCTCGCGTAACCCGTTCCCGTTCATGGAACTGCAAGATGTCCAGGAACTGACGAATTTCTTCGAGCGCAAGGTGTCGGCATATCAAGTCGCCGTGCAGGGAGAGGTTGCCTTCGATCACTCGTTCTAGCCGGAACGGGTCGTTACCCGCAGCGGACGGTCGGGGATCTGAACTGGGCAGCCGGATCAAGCTCGCAGCGCCTCAACGCACGCAAGGCTGAGACCGACCGCCTACTTGCTTGGTGGTGACGCTGCTGCGACGGGCGTGAGATCAACGTTGTGCATGACGGTGATGAGCCAGCTCCCGCCGGAGGATGTGAACACAAGATCAAGAAGACCGGAGCGAACAGGGCGTGAAATGCCGTCAGGAGTCAGCGCGCCCGTCATCTCCCACCGGACGTCAACAACGGCAACGTCCGTTTTCAAAAACCGGATCTTCTTCACTTCGGCGCTCTGGTGGCTCTGCATGAACATTTCCTGGAACGCTTGTGCGTGGAATTGTTCGATGTTCTCGCGGCCCGAAGCACTCACGCCGCGAACATTAGTGAAGTCGGCGTCCGGAGCGAATGCCGAAGCGAAGACGTGTGCGTCGTGCGCATTCCAGCCCGCGAGGAAACGGTCCGTGATCACGGCGTTGATGGCGGCCTTATCGACAGTTCGATCCGCGTCCATGTTCGCCTCGGCCGTGAGTGGGATACCCAGAGCCATTCGAAGAATGGCGGTCAACTTGGAGTCTAAATCTAAATCGCGCGACGTCGGCTTTTCATCTATGTCGGGCTGGAGCAAGGGGCCGAATAGTTTCATATATCGCCCATTCACACCAAGCGCGTCAAGCGATCAAACCGCGGTCTTCACCGCGAAAGACCGCCTTATTTTTTCTTTTTATGGGCCGGAAAGGACACTTTGTAAGTGGTCGGGGTGAAGGGATTTGAGCTGTCCATGCGGGGGGTCGTCAGGGTGCAAGTGAAGGCGGCAAAAGCCGCGAAATAGTCCTCGAATCCTGGACATTTCGAGCGCTCGAGCTTCGTCATTCCGTCCCTGGTAGCGCAAAATGTCTGCAAATACGCTTGAGCTCGGCGGCTCGAACGATTCCGCGCTCCGCAAGGCGAATTGCTACTGCGTCGATCATCGGCCAGTGCGTCCGCAAGAACACCGCACGCTCGGCATCAGCCCGCTTCCAGCCAGCTCTTTTGCTGGCCATGTAGCCTCGCTCGACCATGATCTCGATGAGCACGTCCGCCGAAGCGTAATCCTTGACCCCATTCGACATACGAACCAGACCAAGGGCGCGCTTACTCGCCCGCGCTTCTGCGTGCGGCCCGGCCATGAAAACCAGCACAAGCTCCAAGATTGCCACTGCTCCCGAACTTCCCGTATACCAATCGTCCCACGATCCCCGCTGTATGCCGCGACCGTCAGCAAAAACCTCTGTATCTGTGATGGGTGCGCCAACGAAAACCGTCGCCACGGCGTGCCCAGCTTCGTGGAATGCGGCGGTGAGCGGAAACCTAGGTTGAGCTTTCAATCGATCCGTCCGTCTCTAGCGTTTGCCATTAGGGAAAAAGTCCATGATGTCGCCAAATATCGGTGGGGCGTTCTTTCGCATTGACACCAAATCGCGCGCCGCACCAAGTTGAGGAATCACTGGCTTCGGTATCAGAGCGCCTTCAGCATTCTCGTAGCGGCACCAGTAGCTGTCTCTGTCGAAATTGAAATGTGCGCGACACTCAAGCGGCCGGTGCTCATAGATGGAGCATTCATTATTCTCCAGAAACGGGCACGGGGTGTCATTCGAAAACGATGCAGGATTTCGCGCCGCTGCGTTCGCGGTATCTTTTGGTTCGATGCCGATTTGCTCTCCGATACACTTCGCCTCCACACTCGTCATGGTCACTGCGATGTAGCAGCAGTGCGCGCATCCTCGGGTGCAGGCTACGCGCCCTGAGGCGTGACGAAATGCTTTATCAACAATAATGTAAATATCTTTTATCTTATTAGCAGGGCGAGCGTTTGCAGTGACCACGCGCTTGAGATCCGATCGGATTTCCCGCTTTTCTTCGTCCGTGATCGCATCGTAAAACGCGTTCACGGTCCCTTCGGCATATGCCTGAGTTTCCGCGGGTGTTCTATCCGCCAATTTTGAGTCCCTGACGAGCCATAGAGCCAAGATTACCAGTCGGCGCGATTTGACGCAGCCACTGGGGCCTACACAGTGACAGCTGGCCGCTACGAGTTATCCAATGGATGCTCCCGGGCGACGCGCTCTACCGTGGGTTTGGTACTGTCTGTGTACGGGGCTATGCTATCGGTATAGCTTATATAACCCGGCGAGCTTTAGAATCGACTGCTAGTTCATCTATCGGAGAATCCACGGAGGGACTAATGCACAATCTCGTCGCATCACTATTGCTTGTGTTTTGTGTCACAGCCCGCGCCGGTGAATCCAAATGCAATGCCCCACCGTATGGTGACACGGTTCAAAAGTTCAAATCTTACGTTGCAAATTTTGGCCAGTACGCCGACCCATCTAAGACGTTACCTGCTATCTGTCGAATGAAATACGAAGGCGCTGATCGACAGACACTATACGGGCTGGGTTTTACCGACGAAGACATCAATTCGAAAAGTACCATGGATCTTGCCGTGCAGCTGATGGACGCGCTTCGGAACCTCGCCAAGCACACGCCAGACTAATCGCAATGACAATCTTCGCCATGTTTTTTTGCAGCCAGTGGGACGTCCATATTGACTGCCATGCGTATCCCTTCTCGGCCCCACCGGCGATTTATCGAACTCTCGCCGATTGTAAATCCCAGGCGCAAGTTATGGTTTATGGAAACCCACCAAAGAATGGTCGCTACCACCCACAAGGGGCGCCGAACATGTGGTACGAATGCCGTAGCAAGCACGTGGATACATGGGAGCCGGCGCGATGAATCAGAAATAAATCGACCGCGCAAGTGGAATACGCCAAGTTGGAAACCGCCTACCTCGCTCATGTCGATGAAAACTACTATTACGGCGCGTATTGTCGGAAGTGCGGACACCATGCGCGACTTTCCTTGGTCAAACTGCGGTCAAGGCTCGGCGATGATTACCCGGTGCGCAAGATCCGCGATCGATTGCGCTGCGAACGTTGCGGCGACCGGCGGCAGATAGTCGTCACGTTTCTCGCGCCAGACCAACGGACGGGAAGCCTGGTACACCTCTTCGCGCGAACGCCGCGTGATTGAATGTTCTTCCTGAACGGAGCCCCCAAGCCGCACTGACCGCTTTCTATATTCCGAACTTCAAGTTCTTGCCCGCCTGCAGAATCTCCGCCGTGTATGAGATCAGCAGGCAGAGTCCGTTGTTATCGATTCCGTACTTGCGTCGCTCGCTCGTCTCCGTTGCGCGGCAGTTTCCGCTGATCTCTTCCACGTACCAAGCCCTGAACTCCTCCCACTGCGGCGCGCTGTAGCTCTGAAAGCCCAAGTAGTGTTTGGCGCCCAAATCCCCAATGTAATGCCACAAGTCGCCCGCGTACGCGTGATCCCTGACGTCCTTTATCGGGACTGTCTTTCCCTCATCCACCATAGAGGAGAGGGCGAAAATGATTTGCGACAGGTTGATGACTGAGTAAGGTGGCTTTTCCATGTTCACGCTTTGCTCCTTGCGTTTGACCGGGAACTTATTCTAACCGACCGTCGGCCAGATTTCGCGCTCGTAAGTCCACATCGTCATTTCCGCGACAGCCGCGGCTCATTCCTCGACATCATTCGCGTACTCATCGATCTGAACAAGAGGCCCTCGCAACATCCGAGGCACTGCCATGGTCTTGGGCGGCGTCATAGCGGTTTCGTAGAGCTCGCGCGATGGTTGGCGCGGTGCATACGCCCACCGCTCTGACGGAAAATCAGAAACGCCTGACAGGCGAGTTGCTCCAATTTGCACCGCGTCGCATGCCTGCACCCATCGCAAAGGCGGCGTTTTCATGCCGCTGCTGCCTTCCATCGAGTCAGGGCGTAGTGCGCGATCAATAGCGCTTCTGCCCTGCCGTCATGCTTCGCTAGGTGCAGATCGGCAGCCGGGAACATCAGTCGCGCTTTGTGCAAGCTGGCGTGCTTGTCGCGGCTCAATCCATACGATCGCTTCCAAACCGCCGCAGTGACAAACTCGATGCGGATATGCAGAGCTTGCAGCACGCTCAGGACCGAGCCGAAACCGACGCCAAACTGGAAGGATGAGGCAACACCCTGCTTCGGCATAGCTGAGACGCGCTCCACGATTGCCGCCGCACCACGGCCTTGTAATGCGCCCAGGATGAGCGACTGCAACTCGCTACCATCGACCCAGGCAAGCGAGCGATCGCGAATGATGGGCAGATCGGCGAGAAGCTCAAGCGCACCGTCAGTCGATAGGATGGCCAAGGCGCCGGTCAGGCCGGGATCAACACCGACTGTCAGGCCGCTCATACGCGCTTCTCGCGAAGCTGCTTCGTCCATGTCTGCATGTGCTGCGACCGGCGCCTATTCGCGGCAGGCTCTCCGCCTGCGGCAATAGGGATGCGGTGCCAGTCGAGCACATAAGCGCGCTTGGGCTCTGCGTCCGCGTCGAATTCCGCTTGCAGGCGATCGGCCTCCGCAATGGCAACTTCGCTCGATGAAAACCGGACCTCGGTCTCGGTCGTCGCGCCACCACGATGCGCGGTGACGATTCTAAGAAAACAAATATCGAGGGCCAGGCGCTGCATCGGCTCACGCCACTTTCTGCGTTGGAATCGTCGCGGCGCCGAGGGCCTGCGACACCGCGAATCGGTGATAGCCATCCGTCAACGTGAACGCTTCGGTAACGTGCACGGGTGGGAGCGGCACATCGGCCGCGACAGCAATGAGGACTGCCTCGAGTTTGCTCGCCTCGAGCGGGAGGACACCTCCGGAAATGCGATGAAGCGGAACTAGCACCGCTTGCGGATCGGTGCATGTGTAGGCGCGCCCGGCGAGCGTCTCGCCGCTGAGGCCGTGCAGGGCGATGAGCGCGTGCAAGTTCACGCCATTCGAGCTCGATTCATCCACCACAACGTAGGACAACCCCGCATGATCGCGATCGGCGGCCGAAGCAGAATCGGCCTTCAGACCATATCGCTGATGGTGGGCGATAATACGAAGTAGATCTTCCGTGAGCAGGGCATCGTCGCCGATGCGCGTGCGCGATCCCGGGTTGATGCGCGTCGAGTGCGGCGCGCCGCGGCGATCCGTCCATTGGACCTCATGAACTTGGCGGCTGGAGTTAGAGATGTAAAGTTCGGGCATGTGTTTATCCTAGGTAAAGATGCCGGCCACGGTCGCGAAGTTGACGCCCATGGGCTGTGACGACCTGCCGGCTTTCGGGGTTTTGTGATGCGCGGCACTGTTCCGACTGATCCGCGACCCACCGGGCCGATCTGCGAACGGCGGGGATTTGCGGTGGCGAGCATGGGTTATCTCGGCTCCGCTGTAGCCCGTGCGGATACTAAACGCACGGGAAATTCATGATGCATTCGGTTCATCCTTCAGCAACGCCTCGGCGGCAGCGCGCCAGGCCGCGGTGCTGTTGAGCAAAACTTGTGGAGCGGGATTGCCTGCGCATATCCGTCCACTACGCATTTCAACGTCACCTAACTCGACGATTTTTGACCGCTCGAGAACCTCGCGAATACGCTCGGCAGCTTCGTGGGATGCAAAGCGGTCGTAGTCATTCCAGCCTACACGTCTTGCATCAAGCAGCCGATAGAGACCTTGGACCTCGACGTGCGCCGAATTGAACGCCCGGGCCGCGCGTTCCATTTCCTTGAGGTGTGGCTCGATTGCATCCACCAACGTCATGCTGACCGCTGAGAGAATCGCCGCCTCGGCGTGTTCGAGCGCGTTTTGCGCGTTCCGCTCCACCTCTTTGACCTTCGGTAGTCCCTCTCGCGCGCCTTCTGCGAGATCGAGCGCCTTATCAGCGGCGTCTTTCGCTTCCTTCGCGGCGGCAGCGAACTGCTCGCGCTCGCCTGTGGCCGAGGGATCTGCGCCAGCGGCGGCCCATCGCTGCGCGGCATCGGCGGCGGCGATGCGTGCGTCTTCCGCGAAATCATCGGCCTCAGCGGCAACATCGATCACTGCTTGAACCCGGGCGACAATAGCGCGCGCCTTGTCGAGCTCCGACTGGGCGGCGTCGCGAGCAAGCATGGCATCGCGGAGCCGATGACGCGCGGGTGCGGGCGAGATGACTTTCAAAGCGCGGCGAAACATCAAAAAACATCCTGACCGGTTTTTTCGTCGCCCCAGCGCTTCACGTACCGAAAGGCCGGCTTGAAGCGATTCCAACAAGCACCAGGTGCGCCGACAAAATGCGAAACCGTGCGCCTGGTTGGATCTTGACTTTTGATTTCGCGCAGCTGGCCATGTGGAACGGTGGACGGATCGCGCAGCGATCTCAGCGCGTCCCCATAGATTTCGTCTTCGACCGCGGAAAGCGCGACAGGATCTCGGATCTTGCACAACTCAGAGCCTTTAAACTTCGTGCTGTGCGGCTGGTACTTGCTCGCTAGGCGCACGCGGTAATCGTGGAAACGTTCACCGGCGAGCCAGGGCGGCGCCGAATCGCCGAACGCCTGGGCGACTTTATCGGCTTTGGATTGAGCCGCCGCGAATTCGCTGCGCATTTCCTCGCACAAGGGAGCACCGATGCGATGGCGTAGCGCATCGATCTGGCGTTGAAGATCTTGGTTCGTGCAAGCCATGGCGTCTGTGTCTCCTATCGAAAATGAAGTTACTTCAGAAATGGAATTGTCAACGCCCGCCGGCGGCCCGGATTTATCCCACACACCCAGCGGACAAATCGCAAGCGAGTCCAACAGATAAGGCTCGTTTTCGATCAGAACCGTTGAGCCGTCGGGAGTGCGAATTTTCGAGCCAGCGGCATCGGCGCTCTTGAACACTACCGCGGGTGAGGTCGATAACTGCTGTGTTTCGAGCGCCTTCGCCGCTGCGGAATCATAAATTTTAGCGATGGCCCAAATTTCCTCGCCTTTGATAAAAGGGAGCGCGAGCGTTCCAATAATGCGATCACTGAATTCCTCAGAATTAAGCGCATTGCCTTCCGGATGCTCCCAAACAACTGGCAACCCTTGGCATCTCTCGAGAAATTCTGGAGTCAAATATAAATCCGGTGAGCGCCAGACAAACTCTTGATGTGCTGCGCGGAACGCGCTGCCCGTTCCGGTAACGCGCAAACTAATCAGGAGCAGATTGGCGAATCGTTGCGGGCTCGGCAGCGTGCCATCACGGATTGCTCGCGCGACGTCTAGCTCGTTGAATTGCGAGGTGTCGATAGCGCCCGCCAAGCGCGACGTCAGTTCGAGGATTTTGTCGAGTGCGGCGCTCACCGAGTCCCCTTCTGATTTCCTGCGGCGATTTCCCTGAGCGCGTCCAGACGACGGCGCCCCTCTACGCAAGACTCAGAAATCACCGCGGTTGCGTTGGGGCCTTTCTCGCGCGGCATGTTCGCTTCCTCGATCTCCGCGTCGGCGATGGCTTGCAGGGCCTCGAGGCGCTCCTCACCAGTGAGTGCGCGCTCGAGGAGTTTTCTCACGACGTAGCTGCGTGATCGCTCAGACTCGCGGGCGACCTGGTCGATTCGATCGGTGAGTTCGTGCGATAACGAAACGGAAGTAATTTTCATTAAGGCCGATTAAATCCGAATAACACTGACTAATAAACTTCCACGAGACTCGTCTATCCGACTCTGAACCCTTTCCACGGGACGCTGTAATCGATTTTCGGATTGGCCGGGTCGAATACGAAAGGAGCAGGGGAGCCATCTGCCCGAGTCACTGGGGCTGCGTCATCAAAAGTGGCTCTCGAATTATCGAGGCATATGAGCACGCCTGAAAGCGCCGCGCGCAAGAGCGCGTCCGACTCCAACTCCTCGTCGATACGAAAGGCGGAGTACTCGGCAAGCAGGTGATTGCGCGTGAAGCCTCGAAACTCGACCAGCTTCTCGTAGGCCGCTCGACCTATCTTGACGCGCCGTGTGGTATGCAGATGCCGCGAGGCGGCCACCGCACGCTCGGCCAAGAGCGTCCCCGCCCATGCGGACTTTTGGTCGATATCGTGCACCGGGTAGTCTCGTTCGGTCGCCTGCTGCAAGAGAGCGGCGCTAGCCCCTGAGCTGCCGTGCAGCCAAAGTCCCGCATTGGTGGTTCCACACATCTGAGCCAAAACTACGAGCCGCTCATTGAGCGCGGGAAGGTACTTTTCAAACAGCGCATCATCAACCGGACGCAAATCCCAATCGATGATGGTGAGCGGCCACGAGGCGGCGGCCCTGCGCTCATCGTATGCGAAATACACTGTGCCTAGCTGTTCTCCCGACTTGGTCGGGGTGGCAGCGACGGCCAGGACGCAGGTGACGCGTCTTGGGGTCGCCACGGGCTCACCATTCTCTAGGAGCGAGGAGACGGAGAAGTAGCCGCTTGCGGGCTGGTTACACATGAGCTCAGTGAGTGCGAACACAAGCGCGTCAACGCGATCTGGCGAGCCATCACGGTTGCGATCATAGTCCGACGTAAAGCTCGTGCATTGATCCTCGAGCTCGGGGAAACTCCCGACGAGATGGCAGCGCCCTTGCTCGAATAACGTCGAGATCGGCTCGGCTCTTAGAACTTTTCCGCGGCTCGAGGTGATTGCTTTGGTGGGTGCATTGGGATCAATGGCCGCGATGGTGCCGATAACCATAAGCGACCCGAAATTAGTCTCTGCGATGATGCGATCGGCCTTGTAGAGGTGATACGCATCAATCGCCTTTCGTGCCCATTCGGTCGGGCTCATGCGGCCGGAGAGATCAGCGAGCACGTATCCCTCGCCGTCCTGGCCTAAGCCAGCGACAATGATTCCGCACTCATCCGCGTCCTCACTGCCCGAACCGCTCGGATCGATGGCAACCACAACGCGTTGCATGGGAGGTGCTTGCGAGACGCGAGTTGCCTCGAGATTCTCGGATTTCCACAAACTCCCCGGCGTGTCCATCAGAAGTTCGGCAAGCAATTCTTGTCGGCCGGTCCTGCTGCCCTCGTATTTCTTCACGAGTTGTGCAAAAAAGGACGGCGGCAGATTCGCTCGATTGTCATAGGTCGTCGAGCGCGTAATGACGATACCGTCCTTGCCTTCGCGCGCCACCAAATCCTTGATAAGCTTCGTTGGCTTGGGCGTTGTCGAGATGACGATCTTCGGGTGCTTGCCAAGACGCATGGTCAACACCAGGTTGTCCCACGTCTCCTGTGCTCGGCGCCAAGATGCCAATTCATCGCACCACGCAAGGTCATGTTCGGGACCGCGAAGCAACTCGGGCGAGTCCGCCGAATAGAGCCGCGCGATCGTGCCCGATGGCCAGGTGAGCTGACCTTTGCCGGCCTCGAATGTCGGCCGCTCCCAAGCACCCGCCGCGGTCAGGATACCGCTTTGACCTTCGACCATCGTGAACCTCACGGCATCCGATGTGGCGCCGATCAGAGCGATGCGCTTGACCGCGCCGGTGGCGGCCTGCTCGTGGACGTAGTGAGCATCTGCCCAGTTTTTGCCGCTGCCCCGACCTGCGAGAAAGAGCCAGATCGAGAAATCCTTGGGCGGCAACTGCTCGGGGCGCGCGAGCATGCGCCAGTCGGATTTCAGCGCCGCGGCGAATCCGCGAGAGAGGCCCTTATGCGGCGGCGGGTTCGTTTTCAAAGGTCTGTCCTTGGTGCGTCAGTTGTGGCGCCACATCGTCCGGTGCATCGAGCCGCTCGAATTCAGCGAGCACGGCGGCGCGCGCCTCGGGGAAATTGCGCAGTGTGGCGATGAGTCGGGTTTGAAAGGCGCCAAACTCAGGGTTGTCCATGAGCATCGCCACGTTGTTTTGGGTGTTATTGATCTGTACCAACGGCGAGGAAGCCAACTCACCCGTAATCTTTGCGGTGATCTGCAAGTTCTGGTGAAGCTTGCCAGCGAGCAACGCGCCCACCGTCCGATCGCCCGCCTCAAGCGCGGCGTCAAACTGTTTCCAGAGGCCGCTCCGGACAATGCGAAGGTTTTGGAGCACCGACGTGCTCTCCTCGCATACCTGCGCCGCAAGCGCATGGCGTGGCACAGGTCCCACGATCAGTTGCGCTCGACGCTCGGCAGTCACATGCCCGTGCCAGTGGCGATGAATCGAGTCTTTGGAGATCCCGAACTTGCGACCGACCGCCTTCTGACCGGCACCACCAGCGAGCAGCAACTCGATTTTCACGCGGTCGATATGCCCGCACACCGAGCACCTGCCACTTGGCTGACCCTTTCGAGCTGACATAAACGTCCTTCTGCCTATTTGCGAAAATCGTCGCGGCAATCGCGATGATGACTAGCGTTAGCCAAGAGATACAGTTCCGACAGACTCGTCTATTGTTTGCTCCTCCTGCTCTAGTTCAGCGATGACCTCTCGGATGTGCGTATTGATCGTGCGCAGATCGCGATCCTGGAACTTCTCAGGCAGATGTCGGAGCACGGCCTTAGCCGTGGGTCGATCGCCGCAGTGTGGGCACCTCAAGAGGCGCACGATGTCTCTGACGAAGCCGTGGAGTTCCTGACCCTCTTCGTAGCCCGGGCGATTGCGAGGGCCGCTCATGCCACACCCGCCGCATATCGCCTAGGAGCGGCGCAGTGCCGAGCCGCTATCTCAGCATGTCGGAACTCCGACAGCCTGCCGCGCGAGCTAGGCCGCGGCGAGAACTCGCAGTACCGTGCTAACGCCGACGCCAAGCGTCTTGGCGATCTTGAGTTTGCCGTTCTTTGGCTTCCCGGTCCGCTGATCGGTGGCGTATAAGCGGCGGATGCGCGCCTCGATCTTCGAGCTGACCGGCGGCCGACCGAGTTGCTTACCGTGTGCGCGGGCGCGTTGGAGTCCGGCATTGATGCGCTCGATGATGATGCTGCGCTCGAATTCGGCAAAAACTCCCGCCATCTGCAGAAACGCGCGGCCCGCGGCCGTTGAGGTATCGACTTGCTGCTGGTGCAGGTAGATGCCGACGCCTTGCTGGCGTAGTTCGTCCATGAATTCGACCAGATGCCCAAGGCTGCGGCCGATACGATCGATCGACCACGCGGCCACCAGATCAAGCTTGCCTTGGGCTGCATCCTTGGCGAGATGATCGAAAGCGGGCCGCATGTCGCGTCCCTTGCTGCCCGATATGCCGTGATCGACGTAGGTCTCGATGATCCGCCAGCCGCGCTGCTCAGCAACGCGCTCGAGGTCAATGCGCTGGTTTTCGCAGGTTTGGCCGCTCGTGCTGACGCGAAGGTACAAGCCGACTCGCAGTATCTTTCCGACCATGGCTGAATCCTCAGTGATTTCCTGCATAGACGATACCTCCAAGGTATTCGGAAAACAAGTGTTTCGGAATAGGCGAATCTCACCGATGCAAGCCATTGAGCGAGCACGCACAGGCATTCCAGATTCCAGAGGGGATTTCGGTATAGGGTGCTCACGTGAACACCCAAACCGCAGCCGTGATGCACGCGAGCACCACGACGCAGAGCACCGACCACCCCACGCAGACGAACTGGCAGAAGCAGAGCACGCCGCGCACCAATCGAGCGCGACCACGCCAGGCATGTGGCGCGGGCGGGGATGACAAGTACGTCGTCTCTTCCGCCCATCTCACCTCGACATCTCCAGTGCCTTTGGCCACTGGCCACTCTCCCAAGGGAGTAATGCTCCCGTGAAGGCGTGCAGTCGCAGTGGAGTGGCCAACACTAAGAGTGTTGTTGGCCACCACTACTCCCCGACGCCTCACAGTGCTTGACTGGCCAAGCCACTGGCCGAAGGCCACTGATTGGCCACTCATGTTTGGCCACCTTCAACCTCCTCCTGCTCGAAGTCGATTTCATGCCGGGTCGCGTTTCCCTTACCGGATACCCGGCATACGATCCGCACCGAACCGCCGAGGCGTTGCCAGTCAAGTCCCTCCCCAATCGCTGTCGGGAGCTTCCGCCGAATTGTGCGATCCGATTGCGGCTCGCCTTTCGCACCGACGAATAGCCGGGGCTCATGTTGAGCAAGCCATAGACTTGCCTCGCCCGCCGAGCGCGGCGCCTTGTCCCGCAGCATTCGCCCCAGCGCATCGGCGAGCGACTCGCGATGTTCCTGCTTGACAGCTTCGCGGCGCTCCTGACCGGCGATCAGCAGGCGGTCGGTGTCAACGGGTGTGAGGACGCCCACGGTCTCACCGTTTGCAATGCGCACCGATTCGATCTTCAATAATCGCGGCCCTTCGTCGTCGGGGCCATAACTGGCCTTGAGGGTATCGAGCCGGCGGTAAACCTTGCGGTCCTCTTCGGCGATCCCATATTGAGCCGCGGTTTCCGGCTTCAGTCTGGCCATCGTGAAGGCCCAGCGCATGTCCGCGGCAATGGTCGAGCCGCCGCGCAGAGCAGCGAGGTTGCCGACATGTGCCTCGACGTCGAACATCGAAACCTTGGTGACATGGTGATCGAAGGCCACCGCGATATTGGCTTGGCTCGCGAGACCCCGCAGGGCGACGCACAGCAATTGCATGGCGGCGTTGTCGTTTTCGAGGAGTCGGTGCCAGGAGATCATTGGGTCAATGAACAGCGCGGCCAAGTTCGGGAACTTCCGAACCCACTCGAACATCATCGTGTTGAGCGTCGCGACGTCCTGCACCATGGCGCCGAGCGTGTACGAGGTGGGATCGATCTCTGGCTGATAGACAACGTGCAGCCGATTCCTAAGTTCGCGCGGTGCGATGTTGTAGTACGCACAGACTCCGGCGAGGCGGGCCTCGAAATCACGGCGCCGATCCTCACCCACCAGAAACAGCACTTCGCCCATCTGATCGATTCGGTCGCCAAGCAGACTGCGGCCGGTCACGGCCTGCACCGCGTCCACGAGCAAGAGGCTGCTCTTATTCACGCCCGGAGGGCCGCCGTAGACAGTGCCTTCGCCGCGAGCGTAGCGACCGAAGATCAGCCATTGACGCAGCGGGATCGCTGCCGGGTCAAAGTCCTCGCCATAGGTGACGACCGGCGGCGGCGCCCATTCATATTTTTTGTCGTCATCGGTTGTGCTGTTCTGTTGCTTCGGCGATTGCTGTCCCATGCGAACCATATCGATGCAGCGCTGCACCGCGCGGTCTGGGTCGGGCTCGTCTTGGGCATGCGGATGGTTTCGATGATTTGCGAGGATCTGGTAATCGGCGAGACCGGCGCGCACGTCGCGCCCCACGCGTGCAAGCAGATCACGAGAACGATCCGCGCCGATCCCGCCGTCAGAGGGTGTCCGCTCGGTTTTCCGTGCGTCGGCCGCCTTGAGTGCATCGCTTACCCATACCGGGAGTTCGCCAACGTCCTCGATATCGCCGGTGGCCTCGAGTCCATGAGCAGGCCAATAGATCACATAGCCGCCGTCGCCGCGGGTATCAACACCATCCGCGAGGGTGCTCGTGGTGCAGCCAAGGCCGGCCGCACGATAGAGCAAGTGGTGGCCGCGCTGGGTTTTGTGAACCCGTCGCGCGTTCAGACGCTCCGCGTTGTTCGAGTACCACTCAACGCCGCGCGGATCGACGTCGATGCAAAAGAGGTTTGACGCGCCTCCGGTGGGAACGCCGATCAAGGCATCGGGGAACGGCTCAAAAAGCTCACAGATTCGTTCGACATTCCGCGATGCGTCCTTAAACCCATTTGGCGTCAGCGGCGATTTGGGTCCCCACGTCCTACCGTTGATTATTTCCTCACGCGATCGGCACGGAAACACTGGTAAACCGAGTTCTTCTGCGAGGTAAAGCGCCCGCTGCGTCACGCTCAGGCTTGACGCCGCGATTGATCCAGCTGGCTCTGCGATCATTCGTCGCAGGCCTCGCATGGCGCGCGTTGGGAGAGCATCCGGCGCACTTGCTCCACGTGCAGACCGGTAATGCTCGCAATCCCATGATCTGTGTTTCCGCTCTGTGCGAGCTTGAGGACGGCCCGTAGCTGCTCGGCTTCAGTGAGCATCGCGAAGTAGCCCATTCGGTTTTGAGGGCGCTGGCTCATTGCCAGCCCCGTGAACATGGAAGGTGACTACGAATCTTCGGTTGCGAGGCAAGCTTCCCGTGGCGTAACATCGCCATGTTGTTGATCTCCAGTCGTGTTGGATAAGTTGATCTGAGGGCGTCCGAAGTCGTGTTCGGACGCCTTTTTCATTTCTTCGGCTCGCTCCTCGAGAATCTCGCGTGTGCTGATTTCGTTTATCAGCTCGTTGAGGGCTGCCTCGGCGAGTACTCGCGCGAGCGCATCCATCTGATCCGAGGTGTAAGTCGGTAAGGCCATTCGTCAGCCCGCCGAGACTCGCCGGCCGCCGCGGCGCGTTAGGCGCTCGGCGCGAATGCGGGCGACGTCAGCCGCAGCGCTGGGCTTAAACAATCGAACCCCGTTCGCAAGCCGGTAGCATTCGATCAGGCCCAAGTCCGCGTAATCACGGACAGTACCGGGGTCGCAGGGTGGCTCCACTGCTCTCGCCACTCCGTTCGTGGTCTGCGTGAATTGCTCAAGCTCGATTGCCATGGCGTATCGCTTATTGCGTTAGGGCGTTGCGTGAAAGTATGCCGTCGTGATAGGCTCTTGTGACACTTTCGTCATAGAGCCTAATAGTGAGACCGGAGAAGCGAGAACAAGACCGCGTCAGAGTGGTCCCATCCCCCGAGGCGGTCTTCTGGCGGAGCCGGCCACTATCCGCCGGATCGCTGGGCTTTTTAGTTCATCCCTACCTTGAGTACCTGTACGGCCGAATCGCGATGGACAACCGTCGTATCAATTCGACGCGCGGCCTGCTCGACTACGTGGTCGCGTTCGCCAATCACGAGGAGCATCAGTTACTACCTCGGTGGATTCGAGCCGAGCGTGACGACGATGAACATGCTCTAGCTATGCTGCCCGAACTGTCGGACGAAGCCGTCGAGAAACGGCGCGACGAGATGCGCAGCATTCTCCGCGCGGCCGTTACACCGAGCGGCGGATTGAACTTGAAGGAACAGCCGGACGATCTGTTGGAGTCGATCTCGGACCGAATCAAGGCGGGAATCGAGTGGACCATATCCATCGACCGTAATGCTGGATTCCGCACGGTCGGTCTAGTTCGGTCGCCCGACGCCTTCGTGGGCGTGATCCTGGGACTTCTGCTCGATGAGAAACACCGGGGCATGCTCGGCCATTGCCGTAATGGTGATTGCGTTGGGGGCGGCCGGCTCTTCATGGTGGAACACACGGACGGGACGCCGCGCCACCTTTACTGCTCCGATGACTGCATGCTCACCGTAAACGCAAAAGGAAACGCAGCACGTAAACGCGAGAGTTATAAGCGACGCCGTGCTACAGAGATCCTGATTGAAGGTTGGCGCGGACGTGCTCCAGACGACGACACGGTAAAGAAGGCGATCAAGCAGGCATTCAAAAACAATCCGCACGATACGGCCGAGCAGTTAGCCGAGCGGGCGAAGGCAATCATCAAAGCTGCGCCGAGGGGCAAGAAGTGAGAGCGGCCATCTATGTCCGCTCCTCGAACCCGGGATCATTTGGGGGCGCACCACTGTCGTCCGCGAGGGGTGCGCTCTGCTCAGTCAGCTCGACAGATTTAACCTCACGGGAGAGTTCGCGGGCGAGCTGCTTGAGCGCGGCCTCGGCCATAAGCCGAGCAAGCGTATCCAATTGCTCAGGGTTGTATACCGGCAGCGCCATAGAAAGTTTGTCGAAATCCCGTCGAGCTTGAAAGTTTCGAGGGCGTAACGCATGATTAGGATAAACCGTTACGGAAAAAAGTACAGGAAAACTCCGCCGCAATGAAACTCGACAAGAAAGTAGAGAAGTATGTTCTGGCAGTGTGGGAGACAAAGCGGCCCATCGTGGACGCGCTGATATCCTTTGCAAACTTGAAAATCGAGAGCGCGGCTCAGGTCGAGCGGGTGCTCAAGGCCTCAGTGCGGTCGGCCGATCGGACAGGCGCCAGTTATCGGACCGATCAAAAGACCCTGCTGCGCTGGCTCAATGAGATCTCATCCTGGCCAAAACTGCGCCCGGCTGAAAGGTCAGCAGTCCTCAGTGAGATCAGGCCATGGACCGAGCACGATCAAGTGAAAGTCCGGGCGCGCATTGTCGGGGATCGAATAGACCGCGATATTACGTATGGCGCATTGGATGTGCGGCGCGTCATCGGTGATGCGATGTACTTACTTTTCGAGTGGGGCATGGCGCAAGAGGGCGGCGTTGCGCTGTGTCAGCAATGCCAGACGTATTTTTTGAAGGATCGCACGGACCAAGAGGTCTGTTCCAACCGTTGTCGTCAGCGAAAGTTCCGAGCTAAGGAGACTGCTATATGAGTACCAAGCTTACCAATCTGAACGTGGGCGACAGCACCCAGTGCATGAGCACAGTAAGCGCGCCGCGCGCGGTAAGCTACGCCAGGTATTCAAGCGATATGCAACGCGAATCGAGCATCGAGGACCAATACCGCCTATGCAATCGTCGCGTAGAGGCAGAGGGATGGAAGACCGTCGCGCAGTTTTCTGACAAAGCGCTCACCGGATCCAACGATCATCGTCCGCAATTCCAGGCCATGCAGCAGGCTGCCGCGCGAAAGGAGTTCGATGTTCTGATTGTCGATGACTTGAGCCGGTTTGCCCGGGATTCGGTGGATCAGGAAGTAACGATACGAAGGCTGGAATTTCAAGGTATTCGTATCATCTCCCTTGATGGTTACGACAGCCAATCGGCATCGCGGAAAATCGACCGCGGTTTTAAAGGCTTGATGAACGAGCGGTTTCTCGACGACCTTGCCGCCAAAGTTCACCGCGGCCAGGAGGGCCAGGCGCTCAAAGGTCGATGGAACGGAGGCCGGCCGTACGGCTACAAGCTGTGCGCTCTTACCGACCCGACGCGGCGTGACCCCTACGGCAATGCGCTCAAGATCGGCACGGTCCTCGAGATCGATGAGAGTCAGGCGGTCATCGTTCGTGAGATCTTCAGTCGGTACACCGCTGGAGATTCGTGCATGACGATTGCGCAGGAATTGAATGCTCGCCGTGTCCCGAGCCCCGGCTCCTCGTGGAAGCGAGTCAAGCGACGCTGCGATGGATGGATGGACAGCGCGGTGTACGTCATTGTCAGGAATCCACTGTATACAGGCTTGCAGCGCTGGAACAGGACCAAAGGCGTAAAGGATCCGGACACTCGCAAGGACTTGAAACGCCCGCGCCCAAAAGCGGATTGGCGGGAGACTCAGATCGAGGATATTCGAATCATTTCGGATGAGCAGTTCGCGCGGGCCAAGCAAAGGACCAGGTCCATATCCGATCCGGACAAGCGACTCAAGTCGGGCGGCCGTGCAAAATACGTGTTAACAGGGCTCCTGACGTGCAGCGTCTGCGATGCGCATTACGTGATGGCCGACAAGCTCTCATACGCCTGCAGCTCGTTCCGGAACCGTGCATGCAAGAATGGCGTCCGGGTAAATCGTAAATCGATCGAGAAGACGATTCTTGACCCCATCCGGAAGGACCTCCGAGACCCCGCGCGGGTCAAGCAGATGGCGGCCGAGATGGAGAAGGCCTTCGCCGCTCAAATTGAGAGGTACGAAACTCACGCCGCGGCTGCGCCGGCTGAGCTGCAGGAGCTGCAAGCGCGACTTGACCGACTGAAGCGCAGGCTCGCGGCGGGCGACCCCGATATGACCGCGGACGAGCTCGAGGGCCTGGTCGATCGGGTCCAGGCGAAGGTCACGGCTCTGAAGGCGGCCCAACCGCCGGATCGGGAGCGCGCCCAAGTCCTGGCGTTGCTGCCGAAGGCCGCGGCCGCCTATCTCAAGCAGGTCGATGCATTCGCGGAGGGCGACGAGGCGGCGACCCAGAAGGTGCGCCAGATGCTGAAAACCATGATTGGGCAAATCACCCTGACGCCGGGGGCGGATGGCAGCCTTTGGGCAAAACATCGGCAATTGGACGCTGCCGCCCTGGTGCGGAGTGGACCACAGGGACATGTGGTCGGGGTGACAGGATTCGAAC
>QGNH01000603.1_pt2 | contig 32620 bp, 45 predicted proteins | sample 1735481 | NCBI WGS metagenome assembly QGNH01 (sample SAMN09239004, study PRJNA386568) | Viral metagenome, whole genome shotgun sequencing project. | reverse complement strand
TTTTAATTTTTTACTATCTTCACACTCATAACAAAATCTTTGGGGAGGAAAGCCAACTTGCCCGTCCAATACCCAATTCCGCCACTCAATAGCTTTATGGGAGCATTTAATCCATTTTGGCTTTTTCATATCTCATTCCAGCCGTTAATTAAAAATTGGTGTTAATAATATTAAAGATTGTTTGGGGATGTTTGATATTTAACTTTGTGGCGATTTGCCGATACGACCATCCCTTATCAAACAGTGCTATGGCCTTATTTTTTACCTTTAGACCATATTTAGGCCGTCTGTTAAACGCCCTTGAATATCCAGTACCATTACAGCGGGGACAGGTTTCTTTCATAGGTGTTTAATTAAAAATTACTGCTTAAACCATCTAACCAAATCAGCTTGGTCAGTTAAAACAAGCCAGCACATTTTTAAACGGTTTAACCAGCTTGAATATCTTATTGGTCGAGCAAGCCACCATTGTCCTTCAATACAAGTTTGAGTTTGATGTTTAGCCAAATCATCCGCTAAATAAACATTATAAGTTTTCATTTTTCATTTCTGCCGTTAATTATTAAACTTTTTCTATTCCTCTTATTTCAAATTCTTCTCCAAAACGCCAACCTATTGGTAGAATTACTTTTACCCCATTATTAAATATAATCCAATTTCTTTTCTTTTTGATATTCAATTTTGCTTTTTTCTTCTTCATATCTCATTCCAGCCGTTAAGTGGCTTAGACTTGGTTAAATTGGATAAATTCTAACTTTGATAGCTTTTACGCTTTTAATATTTCCACCATTTTTAATCCAATGATTTTTAGCCGCCTTTGCACTATCAAACATCGGGCTAACTAAAAACGATTTTCCCGTTGCTTCTACTAAGCACCAACCTGTCCAAAATTCTGCCGTGTTAAAATCTTTCATAATATTTTCCAGCCGTTAAGTGGCTGGGGGCTGTGTTAAGGGTTAATCTCTGTCATCCCATTTATTCCAAATAATTTGTATACCTGACCAGAAAAACGTAAAAATAAACATTTTAAATCCGTGACACATAACATCATCAACTTCTGGGGTATGGTGATAAAGCCAACTTACAGGTTTCCACCATTTTTTAGTTTGGATAAATAAATGCAATTCCATATATTCCTTCACCCCGTTTAAAGAGAGGGGAGGCTCGGTTAATTAATAATTCTCTTTAGCATACCCCTTACTTACCTGGGGCTTGAAATATTTATCGCAGTCTTTCGGCAGGCCGTAGTATTTAATATATTCCAGCTGTCCCGTTTCCCCATTATATTCCGGCAGGACCACGGAGTAGTTTACCCGGGGAATCCAGCCTCGCTTGGTGGGTAGATTGTTTTCTTTTGTTAGATCTGGCATAAGTTAATGTTTTTTATATTTCATACCTGTTCTATTATGATTTTCCATTGCAATATGTTTACCGTGATTCTTAAAAAGTTGTAGATTTTTTAATCTATTATCAGATTTATTCCCATTTTTATGATGCACAACTTCTTTCTTTTTTAAATATCTGCCTAAAAACTTTTCCATTACAAGACGGTGTTTAAATACATATCCAATATTATTTTTAAAAGGATGTTTTGGACTATAAATATATACATATCCATAAGAACTAAGATACTTTCCACCCTTCCAATTAGGATTTCTATTCCCATTATAATTTAATTTTTTGGCAATCTTTGAACGTAATTTTCTATAAGATTTAGACTTATAAAGACATTCTCGTGAGCATCTTTTATTATGAGGTCTTATATCTCCCATAAATTTTTTTCCACATTCAATACATTTTTTTTCTATAAATTGGGGCATAAAATTTTGACTCCTTCTATAAACTTTACATTATTTAGTTTACAATAGAAGTCTATCACATCTCCATTTTCTTGGCAAGAAAAACATTTGAATCTATTACTATCGGTATATATTACAAATGAGGGAGTTCGCTCTTCCCCTCCTGCATGGAAAGGACATTTCCCGACAAGGGTTTTGCCACATCGTCGAAGTTTCCCATGAGTATAGTAATCTTGTATAGGCGATTCTTTTGCCCTTCGTATCGTATCCGGAGTAATCTCAGTACCACTGCGTCTAGAAACTGGTCTAATTCTGTAAACGTATTCCCGAATTCTTCTGTTAAGGGCATCGAGACGGTGCTGGTTACAGAGGGCGGCAAAGGGATCTTGGGAATTTTCCTGTAGGAGTTGGTAACACTCAGCTCGTAATTCTTTAAGTCTCTCTCTGATACGTTTTTTAGTGTATAGTTTGTCATCTATTTTTTCCTCCACATAAGGTTTAATAAATTTAAGATTGTGGCTTTCTATCTCCCAGGGGGTGAACTCGCCTTCACTTAGCCCCGGTAGGAGTTTCCGGGCTTCCCATAATGATACTCCCGGGGATAAGGTCCTTAATGTCGATTCTTGCGTTACTTGTATAGATTTTAAATTCATCTAATTTTCCTTTAGCTGTTAATAAATAGACCAGTGAATCAATATTCTCCTGTATAGCTTCATCTATTAGCTTGCCTACAGGCATATCGGTTAGGTCACCGCCGTGCTCTTGAGCGCCCAGCGTGTATTTTATTTCCACAAGGTCGGCTATCTGCTCTTTAAGAAACTTAAGATGGTTCTCGGATTTTTCAGTCATAGGAAAAATTTATTATGTAATAAGATTAAATAAATAACCACGCAGGTTACTATTATTCCGGTGAAGAAGCCAAGTGCGAACCACATAATTACTCCTTACTGGATTCGTTTATCCTGGTAGATACGAAGTCCATTAGCTACTCTAAGTCCGGCTTTAATAGCCGCGTTAATCTTTTTGGAATCAGGGGAGCAGAGTTCACGCGGTATAGCCGCTTCGTTTTCTATATCGTAGGTCCAGCCGGTGCGAACGCCTTTGACTTTATTCATCGCTTCTTCCTGCGCCAGCCTTTCCTTCTCGCCGGCTTCCGCGGCTTTGGCATCCATAGCTTTCATCTGTTGCTCTATTTCAAGCTGTTTTTCCTTCATCTCGCGCTCTTTCTGGGCTATAGCTACCCTCTGTGCCTCTAATTTCGCTTCCTGCGCCAGTTTCTCAGCCTCCAGCTCTCTCTGCGCGCGCTTATTAGCATCCTGTTCCAGAGCTATCCTGGCGCGTTCCCGTTCCTGTTCTAAGGCAATAGCTGCTAAGCGGTCAGATTCTATCTTACGGAGGCGGGCTTCTTCTTCGTCCCGGGCTTTTTTTTCTGCTTCTTCCTTTAGGCGTAATTCCTCAAGGCGCTTTCTTTCTATCTCCGCTTTCTCCCGGCGTTCAGCTTCTACCTTCTCGTCAAAGGCAAGGAGCTTCTGGTCAAGGACTAAACGTCCCTGTTCTGTCGGGACCAGGCACTCGTCAGCAAGAGCATTTAATTGTTTTACAAAATCACGATAGGGGAAGGTGATAGCTTTTTTCTCCTGGTCTATCTCATTAGCCAAAGCCTGAAACTGCTTTTTAAGCACCTGCGCGCTTGGCAGATCCGCGGCGGAGTTAATCACCAGCTCTTCTGCGGCGGCTTTAAGAGCCAGCCCCTTAGTGGTAAATTTTGACACTTGCTCGAGTTGCCAGTCGGCAACAACTAACGTTTGTTGTTTTTCCATGGTAGTTTTAATTTAATTAATTAAAATTTAATTTTGCGTATTCTCCAAACACTGCTTTTGCGTTTAAGTCATAACACATTGCTGCATGATGTTCCTTTTTAAAAAGTCCAATGTTTATAATTTTGTAATTTTTGGTGATTTGTGCAACCCATTTTTTACATTCCTTATTCCAATAAACTCCTTTATATGTTGAACTTCCTTTTTTCTTTTTTTGATTACTTGTATTTTGCTGATTAGTACAAATTCTTAAATTTTTACGTTGGTTATCAAGTCTATCTCCGTTTATGTGGTCAGAATATAATTTTTTAGGAGTTTTTAAAATCAATCTATGCATATAGATAATCCCATTTATACTTTTTCTGGCCGCATATCCGCCAGAAGTAAGATACCATTCCCATTGGCTTAACCATTTATAATCTTTATCATCTACTAAAGCATATCCTTTAACTGGATTATTTTTATAACGGTGACCCCCTAATTGAATTTTTTTCATAATATTAGTCAAGATAATGCTCGCCGCAGGAAGAACACAGCGTCAACCCCTCATCCCCCGCGGTTATATGGCGTTCTTCTTCATCGTCTTTAATCGGCTCTTGGCAAAAATCACAACTGCCGCGGTCAGGCTCACTCCCTTCCTCGCTTGCGTCCTGCCTATCGGCCGGCTGGTAAATGTTTGGAGGTATGTAGGTCATAATGTTTTTTAAATTCTAATTTAGTATCAAAAGTTTTCTGGCACTGCTTACAGGTGAAGTAAGACGCGCCGCCTTTTAATAAACTCTCGTGTCCTCTTATCCAAGGTCGTTTGCTCATTTTAGTTTCGTTAGTTAATTTATAGATTCGCTAGCGTCTGTAGGCAGAGGCTCTAAAAGAGCATAAACCATTTAACCTATCCATCTCTGGTAGGAGCTGTACAACTGTTTTCCTGTTGGTTGTCAGTTCAGAAGTTTTTAAGCTTCTAATGCCTACAAAAGTCAACGAACCTATTTTCTTCCCAGAAGCCATAGAGAGGGGGAAGGGTAAGGTGCTTAATCTTAGCCTAGCTCTACAGCCTCTGGGAAACCGGGGAGACGCACTCCCCGAGATGCCGGTTCTACTTAAACGGTAAACCATCGTCTGCTATTTCTTCTGATCCTTCCAATAAGGTGCTCTGCGCGCCGGATTCTTCACCCGCGTAAGTCGCGTCGTGTCCGTACTGCATGCCTTTCATGATTTTAAACGGAGCGTAACCCTTGGTTTTGCTTTCTTTTTCTTCCTTAAACTGAAGGGAGACAATGTCGCCTAAGCGGGACTTCTTAAACAGTCCTTCAATATTACTGCCTTCTTTGCCGCGCCATACGTTGTAAAACGCTCCTGGTGCTACTTCCACCGCAGGCTCAACCGGATTCTTTTTGTTGTCTACGTTGTGGAAGCTACCTACAATTCCTTTAAGCTCATAAAGCACTGTCTGGCCTAAGGCTGTCTGTACCGGCTTGCTGCCGGTGTACACGCCCTTTATAAAATCCAAAGGTTTTCCAAAAGTTACTGTCTGTGAAGCTACTTCCTGGCCGCCGTCTTCCCATGATTCGGGCATATTCTTATATTCTTTCTTCCGGCAGAGCCGGATTATTTATTTAATTCTTTCTTATTAATTTAATATAATATTTCGCTACCGAGTAATTGCAACCGACCGTGCTTTTTCTGACACCATATCTTCCCATGACAGGAAGGACATAGTAAAATTAATTCTTTTGCTTTAACTTTTACAATCTGAAGTTTTCCTTCTATTTTAATCTTTCCTTCCTTTTTAGGGTCTGTATGGTGTAGATTTAGCCATCCTCTATAAAATTCGTGACCTTCGCACAATCTAACTTTTATAGATTTTTCTTTTTCACCACAATGTCTACATCTATTCTTATCACGTTTTTTTGCTTTTTTCCTTTCCGCTTGCCATTCTTTATTATTCATCTTTATTAAGTGTAGTTACATAATAATCAACTAAAGACCTATTTACCCCCAGTTTTTCCACTATTTCCTGTGGTGTAGCTTTATCCTCTATCATTTCAAGGATTTTAAGAGTCCGTTTTGCGGTACTTTTTAACTTTTCTAGTTTAGGTATATTCATAAAAGTAGTATAATCGTATATAAAACCTTTGTCAAATTCCTTTATTCATTAATAAAAACACCCCTTCTCAGGGGTTATCCACAAACTTATAAACAGATCCGCTAGAAAATGCCGGTTTAGGAGAGCCGGCAACCATGGGGCAGAGTATTACGGGGCAGATTAGTGCGGGGAGCTAACAGCGTTGAGTTCAGGCAGGTAATATGCTTCGTCGTTTAAGGCTCGGAGAATGTAAAGCGTCTCCGTTTCCTTGTTGAGTTCCTCAAGGGTTGCGACCGCTCGGTTTTTGTCCACGAATAGGACAAAATCAAGCAGGTTGCGCTGGAGCTGGAACGCAGGTTGTGCCATTTGTTATCCCTATGGGTTCTTGTTTGAGCCAGACGCAGCGGATACGCCGACAGTAACGACGGCACTTCATTTTGCCGAAGCCGGGCTTTCCTTTGGAACACCAGAAGTGAACTTTGCCGATAGTGGCCATTTCTCTCCTTGTAAGTGGGCGCAAGCCCACGCAACTATTCCGTCACCTCGTAACGGATAATGTTCGCGCATACGAGCGCAGACATTACAATATCTTATCATTCCGCTAAACATTCTTTGCATCGCCCCTCCTTGAGCAATACTTACCCCTGAAAGTCCTAGCTCGGTTTTTATGCCTAAGTTTCAGAGGTATAAATGCCTACAAAGCTTCCTATAAGGTGATTACGTCACCAAATAAGAGGGTATTGCTAAACTGGAGGAGTCGGAGGAGGTGTAATGCCGTTTATTCTTTCATATAGGGCGTAGGAAACAAATCCCGCGAGAGTGGATATAATTCCAATCCAAGTAAGAACATTTCCCGGCACTACTCCAACCGCAAGTTTGGCAAACAGAGTTGCCATTCCCGTAAAGGTTGAAAGATAAAAAACCGCATCAACTGGATTTATTTTCATAAAATTATTTTAATGGTGTTGAATAGATATGGAACATATTAAGTAGATATAAAATCACTATTAAAGCGAATATTATATATACGATGGTTTTAGCGGGAGAGGGAAGCGGTAACATATCAAGGATTAACTTGACCACATAAACCACTACCGCAACCACTAAGAGAGTTATTAAGAGAGTAATCATTTAAGTTTCTTTAATTGGTAAATCTTCAAATTCTTCTTCGACCTTTTTGAGGACTATAAAAATCTCGTTATCTATCTTGTCTCTTTTGGTGACTACATACTCTTCCTCATCATCTATTCCATTCTGGTGGACGGAATCTAAGCTTAATTCTTGTAGGTTCATAAAAAAAGATTTTCCGATGGCGGTTAACGCCACCATTAAGATTTGAATACGTCCGGGTTGGCCGGAATTTTATTAAACTCCGCCTGATCAAGTTGAATCGGCGAGAGTGTGTATGGACGGCCGTGGACGTAGGATGTAAGCGCCGGCATATCCGAAAAGCCTACCCATTCACCATCGCCAAGGATCCACCATGTGGGGTTACCCTTAACCTGAAAAAATACTAACATGCGAGCTCCTTTCAATATTTTAATTGATGTTTGATAAGATACTGTGGCCGGGCCTTTGCCCGAGGTAGTGGTATCGGCCACTTTTTTCAACGCGGCTCCAAGCTCCGAATCAAAATAAATAGATTCCGTTACCGGAACAGCCGGGGCTACAATGGCCACCATGTGCCGAGTAGGTACAGGAAACTGGAGTCCCCAATCAAGCTCGGCATTGATCGGCGAAACATTTATATCCGGCGGTACAAGATCAACATGTACCGGAAAAGTTTTGCTTTCCTGCGCGTTAAGCGGCGCATAATAACTGTCCATGGTGAAGTTTATTGGGGTAGGACAATCAGAATAAAGCACCAGGCCCCGGGAATTTACGGTGTTAATAATATTTATAACTCTGCGGTTTGACGGAGTTTTAAGCCCGGCCATAACAGCCAAAGCCCGGGGGCTGACGCGCACCCCGGTGATCATGAACCAAATATTGCAAAAAGACTCCGCGGTGCAATCGAGCGCGTCCACGTCCGGATCCACGGAAACTTGACAATCGTATGGAGGCAATCTGTTGAGCCAATTATACATATTATTTCCCGAAGCCGTAAAAATGGCTTAACATATCAATTAATAATGCTACTACCGCCGCGGCTCCTCCGGCCCAAGCGATAATTTTAATGTAACCTTTTTCTAAGTTTGAAATTCTGTCCTCATTTTTTGGTATATTTGCAAGAATTCCACTATCACCTGTTAAACTCGCCTGCCACTTTTCCAACAGCTCCAATCTCATAATACTATTGGCAATTTGGGTAGCTGTGCCGTCTTTTATAGCCTTAATGTCGTCTTTCAAAGCGTCAACTTTTGTATCCAATCTTTGAAGTAAATCGTGGTCGCCGCTAAGAGTTACCGGAGGGATTGGCGGGATAGCAGGAATCGCCGGAATTGCCGGGATTGGCAGAGCCATTTTTTCCATAAGAGTTATCAAGTGGTCGAGTTTATAATTTGTGGCTATTTGCTTTGGGGGCATAGAACCTTTCGGTTAGAGGTAGAACCCTCTGTTGATTAAGGTTTAATTTCTTGGGCTGGAGTCGCAACTTCAGCCTGTACCGGTAAAGCCGCCGAAATAGCGGTCTGTATCGGGGCAAGAGCCGCCGTTACTTGGTCTGAAACTGCTTGGTCAATCTGCGACTGGTCGGTCGTCAGTTGCGTATTAAGAGCATTTAATACTTCGGTGTAAGCGTCTAAATTTACTTGGGTTTGTGCGACCAACTGTGTAAGAAGGTCTATGCTTTTTTGGGTTACCATACTATTTTCCTTTCGCTTCTATTTGTAATAGAAGATTAACTTGTTTTTGTAAATTATTTATCTGATTTTGTTGTGCAGCAATTTTATTTTCATCAATCTGTAATTTACTAGCTAAATCACCCACTCTGTTAAACAGGGCAATTATGGATTGTCTGACATTTTGAAGTTCGCTAACTACCACGGCTAAAATGCCGTTAGGGTCAACCGCTAGTAAATTATCGCCACCTGACACTGCTGCCTGTGGAAGAACCTTTTTAACGTCATCTGCTATAAACCCAATTTTTTCTCCACTGCCCCTGTTTGGGTCTTTCCAGTAATAGGTTACGGGTTGAAGTTGGTCAATAATTGACGAATTATAAACATAATCTTTTATATTACGTTTTAGAGTCCTGGAACTTGCCACACATCCGTTAAACACCCCATTGACATCGGTCACTATCCCAAGCGAACAGTTTGTGGACGAGGCTTGCTGGATAGTTCCTGCTACCACTAATTTATAACTGGGCGTAGTCGTCCCGATGCCGACGTTGCCGCCGCTTATAATTCTAATTGCTTCTGTATTGGCAGTGTCACTGCCGTTACCTACAATAAAATTAATATAGTCAGTTGAACCATAATGAGAGGCTGGTAAATGATTTACCGACCGTAATGTCAGAAAGGAATTTGCTGCTCCCGGACCCTGAAGAACCATATTTGAACCACTGCTAGTGTTGGAGCTTGTTATAAATGCAGGTGAAGCATACTGAAATGTGAGACTTCCGCCGCTAATAGTTACCGAACCATTTACTGTTTCCCCTGTGTTCGTTACTGCCCCTGCGCTTGTTACCGTAAACTGATTATTATTCCCCACAGTCAACAACTGGCTCGGACTCGTCGTCCCGATGCCGACGTTGCCATTCTGCAAAACCGTCATCATCTGTGTTCCGGTGGAGCTGGCGATGACAAACGGATTTGTCCCGCTCTTGCCTTGGACGAATAATGTTGTGGTCGGAGTAATGGTTCCAATGCCTACCAAGTCCGTAGAAGTAGCGTTATAAATTAACCCGTTACCGATAGTCCAGGCAGAGTTGCCCGAGCCACCAGCCGAACCTGTAATAGTCTGAAACGGCCACGTCCCTGTAATCGTGATGTTCGCTCCCTGAATAAGTCCCGGAGTGGTCGTTCCCGTCCCTCCGTAAAGAATTGGAATTACTCCCCCGTTCCACGTTCCTGTGGTTATCGTGCCCAAAGTGGTAATGGTGGTACTGCCAGTATTCGCCAAGAGAGCCATTGTGCCAAGCCCTAAAGATGTCCTGCCGGTTGCGGCCACTAAATCAGTTGAACCACCGTTCCAGCGTTCCGTCTGAGTATAGGCTGTGTTCCAATTAGCGGAGCTATCCGTAATGTTGGAAAGCGCCGAACCATTGGAAGTTACAATCCCAGCGGAGGGAACGCCTAAAACCGCCAATCCTCCTAATCCAAGGTTGGTACGCATTGTGGTCGCTGTGCCTTCGGATAAATTATTGCCAACTTTAAACCAAGTCGTAGAAGCAAGGGTGGCGCTGTCGCCTAAGCCTAAAGACGTACGGCCGGTAGTTGCCACCAGGTTTGTACTGCCGCCGTTCCATTGTAGGGTTTGGTTAAAGGCCGTTGTCCAGTTTGAGGACGAAGCGGTAACGGTATTGGTTGTGTTATTCCAAGCCGTAGAGGAAGCGGTTAGTACCATTCCGTAGTCGGCCGCGGGTTGGATGTTCCAGGTAAAGGTGTGAGCGCCGTCATTGGTGATTTTCAAATCAAAACCTGTGCCGGAAGTCGTGGCAAAGGTAAAGGTCGGACCGTTTAGTGAGTTGATAGTGGTTGTTGCCCCGCTACCGCCCGTCCCGCAAGTCGCCCACGCCCAAGCCGGGCCGGTTACAAAGGTCAGACAGTATCCGTTTACCTGCCCCGTGGAAAGCACCATATTAGGAGTAATTTTATTGTTCCCTATCGCCGTGGAAATCGCCGTGGCACCCGTTCCTGAAACATCACCGCTTAAAGAAATGGATTGGTTGGCAGAAATATATCCCGGATTAGTAAAAGTAAGAGGGTGAGCAAGTGTCCCATCCCCTCCTATGGGGGATGTGGTGGATACCGTCAGTAAGTAACCAGGATTTGTAAACACCAAATGGGAGGCAGAAGTTCCTGCACCGCTTAAGGGGGAATCAGATGTAACGGAGGTAAGATACGCCCCAGAGTTTTGTTTTCCGTTAAAAGTATTCCAGTCAGTTGAACTTAAATATCCTGAACCTGTCGTACTGGCTTGGGGCATACTTATTGTTAAATCACCGCTTAACGCTCCTCCGCCCTGCAATGGAGAGTTAGTATTTACATTCCTGGTAAGGGGGACGTAAGTTGTGGAGGCAGAGGTGGTGGAAAGTTTCGCGTTTAAAGCGGTTTGTAGGTCGGTTTGGGAGGAGAGGGTGCCGGTTATGGAACCCCACACTCCGCCCCCGCCGGTAGCGTAATTTGGAATGTTGAAAGCACCGGTGGAATTGTTATAAGTCGCCGCGCCGCTGGTCCCTGTGGTGGTCAAAGAAATTGCCCCTCTTGCTCGTGAGTCCAGATAATAAAGATTAGTGCCTTCGGCTACTAAGGTGGTGTTTAGAGAAGTGGAACCGGTACCACCATTTATGACAGGTAGAACGGTTATGATTGGCTGGTAAGTGCTGGCGGCGGTGGTAGTAGTAAGGTAAGGAGTAAGAGCCGAAGCGGTTATGTAAGAAGCGGGGTTTGTTTGAAGATAGTAAGTGGAAGCCGCCGTAGCCGAAGTAAGGTAAGGCGAAAGCGCGGAAGCGGTGATGTAACTGGACGGGTTACTCTGTAAATAGTAAGTACTTGCCGCTGTGGTGGTAGTCAAGTATGCACTTTTTTGCGACAACCAAATAGGGTCTGTTTCAGCGGTTAGATAAGAGCCGATAGGTTGATAGGTTGAGGCCGCCGTAGCTAATGTCAAATAAGGCGAAAGAGCAGAAGCGTCTATGTAATTAGCAGGGTTACTTTGCAGATAATAAGTAGAAGCGGCTGTAGTAGTAGAAAGTTTGGCGTCTAACGTTGCTTGTAAATCTGTCTGTGCTGAGAGTGTTCCTGTAATACTGCCCCAAGTTCCGCCTCCGCCTGCTGTCCCCCAAATAAGTCCATTAACCGACGTTGAAGAAGCGGTAAGGACTGTGCCGTCAGAACCGGGGTGAAGTAGAATATAATTGCCGTTAGTTTTGCCGGTTAAGGTATCACCTTTTTGGGTGGCTTGGGGTACCGTAACATTAACAGCCCAGACTATGCCGGCAGTAAAAAGTCCTACTAAAATGGCTGGTATGGCATACTTAAATAATTTCATAATTTCCTTTCTTATTAGATAAAACCAAAAATATCAAACTGTGGAGGAACTGACATTACAGCCTGCGTTCCGCTCCAAGTCCATCCAAAATTCTCTCTATACCATGCTCCGTCAGAAACTATATAAGTAGGCTTTTGGGCAAAAGTAAAATTAACAATAGTTCCATCGGGAGTTTCTGTGGCATTGATTTTTGTCAAACCCCCATTAACCGTTATTTGTATAGGGTTGCTCAAAGTAATAGCTCCTGTGGAATCGCCAAGCTGCCTAACTAAATTTCCAGCCCCATCGCTAATAAAGTTGGAGACTTTCTTGACTCCAAAAACCTGATCGTGTTCTTCTTGGTCTGTTTGTGGGAATTGGAGTGGCAACATTTGACAACGTTAATTGATTAGAGTAGAATGTATTTGTCGGATTCAGCGACCTATAATATAATGTGTTCACCCGTGCCTTTGATGCTGAATCCATCGAAGTGTGCGGGTTTTAAATTTATGAAATATATTAAATTAACCCAAGGTAAACGATCTATTATAGATGATGAGGATTTTAAACGAGTAAGCCAATACAAATGGCACTTTCATTCTACAGGATATGCTTTTACTCATGCTAGAAATACTAAAGATAAAAAATTGCGGTTACATAGATTTATTTTAAATCCTCCAAAAACTATATTAATTGATCATATAAATCGTGATAAACTTGACAATAGAAAAGAAAATTTAAGATTTGCTACAAAACAACAAAATGGAATGAATAGCGGAAAGAAAAGGAAATTTACATCTTCTATTTATAAAGGAGTTCAACTTGATAAAAGGGCTGTCCAAAAAAATTATCCTTCTATATGGGTTGCAAGATTAGCTAATAAACATTTAGGACATTATCAAACGGAAAAAGATGCGGCAAAAGCCTATGACTTAAAAGCTAAGGAATTATTTGGTGAATTTGCATATTTGAATTTTAATAATTAATTATAAATTTATGGGTTGGTTCTTAGTGGTTTTAGGAATAATAGTTTTGGCTACTGGGGCGGTGCCTTTTGGGGTGCCCGTATTAATATTTGGCCTTTGCTATTTGGCTTACCAGGAGCAGGAGCACTCGAAGTAGCTTTATTAACTCTGCCGGCAGTATTTAAGGTTTGCGGATTAGCAACTTTATATGCTTTTAACAATTGTAAACCAGCATCAATCTTACTTGAAGAATATCCTAAAGCATTCATAAATTCAGCCACTACACGAGGTGAAGAAGCTATGAAAGCTGGCAATAAAGTCGGATGGAGTAAAACCGTTCCAGTCTCCATCATCGTAGTTAGTTTACCAGGATTGGTTACAGATTTCATATTTAATCCGGCTATCTGTGCTTTTAGGTTCTCTCCATTAGGAGTAGTTTTACTAAGTTGATCTATTAAAGATTGCCTGTATCCATTATCCTGGCTTACAGCCTTAGTCAATTTCTTAAGCGCAGTCTCCGGATTTTTTGAAATTAAAGTTTTCATCTCACTAATAAGATTTGAAGTAGTCTCATAAGGTTCTACTAAATTTTTATACTCAGGATTCTGTTTAAGCATATCAGATAAAACAGTTTTGGTCTGAGCGATTACCGCACCAGATTTCGGACCAGCTTGCTCATAAAAATCTCCAAGCTGTTGTTTTAAAGTATCTCCGCCAAAAAGAGTATTATTTTTAGGGGTATCTCCCCATCTTTCTAACTTATCATAAGTTGTTTGCAAAACGCTCTGTTCTCCAACACTTTGGAAACCTCTAGCATTATCAAAATTAAGTTCGCCTGCTTTAACTGTAATCCCATTATCGGCAAGTTGCTTTCTAAATGTATCCACAACAGGTTGAAAATCCATCTCTCCGGTAACACCTTTAACTGCTTGAAGTTGTTGTTGATAGGTAGTATTTTTGGCCTGTTTTAAATTATCTAAAGCGGTTTGGGCAGTATCAAGAATTTGTGAATCCGTTATGCCACCTCTAGCCGCTTGCATAGCTTCTGGACTTCCTTCTTTTGCAGCGTTGAATACACCTTTAATAGAACTACCACCAGCTCCAGTAGTCATTCCTAAAATATTCGAAACCTGTTCACCTGCAAAATTGGCTATTGGTTTTACTATAGGCGAAACAGCTTTCCCGGCTAAACTTAAAGGATTAGAGACCTCTCCAGCTTTAGAAACGGCACCGCCTATGTCAGACAAAGTACCGACCTTAGAAGCATCTCCAACTGCACCTATTGCTTCTCCTGCTCCTCCTGCCACCATACTAAAATCGGCAAGCGCGCCTATCGGATCGTTATAAAAAGTTTGTTTCGCAGCACTTAAACTTCCATACCGCGTCTTAATATAATTTCCAATATTATCCGCCACAGCGGTAAACTGGTCACCCTTACCATTCTCTGCCGCACTCTTTCCTGTAGTGGCATAAGCGGCTAAGTTTTCTCCGCCTCCGATTAACCCTTTTCCGATATTAGTTACAGTATCTATCGGATGAGCTACAGCATTACCAATAGCGCCAGCGAAGTTGCCGATGGAATTACCGACGTTTCCTAAGAAAGAACCCGTGTCGGAAAGCTGTGGGCCTTGGGGTTGTTGCTGGGATTGTTGAGCTGGGGCTTGTGGTTGTTGCTGTGGCGCTAACTGACTGGGCTGAAGAATATTTCCTCTAGCCTGCGGCGCTACTTGAGGAGCGACGTTTCCCTGACTAAGACCCATCTGACTTGGTTGTAATATTGGCATAGATATTTTTAATTAAGAAGGAGAAACCCAGCCTGGAACGATTGTTGAAATCCATTGATTCATCTGAGAACTTAAATCCGCAATTTTTCTGTCAGCCTGATCTTTAGTATCTGTAGCCGTAGGCAAGTTATCAATAGCCACGTTAATTTCATATTGGTTTAACCTAAATCCACTACCTTGTCCTGTACCTAAAGACTGAATGGCGTTAATAGCCGCGGTACGATAAGAATTAAAATCGTTTAATTGAGTACCGCCACCAATATTACCAGCAAGAAGTCCTGCATAATTTAGGTATTGAGCTCCCCATCCGGCAGAAGAAAGTGAAGAATCGGCCAACGCTTGGAAGTCCTGAAGATTTTTCTGGGTAGTGGTAATAACCTGGAGTTTTGTAGAACTTTCATTATTTATATAAGGTATACCAGCCTTAGAAGCGTTCTGAGCCATAGGAATTTGAGCAGAAGTAATCTGGTTACCATCTAAATAAGGAGTCCCATCAGGAAGATATTTAACTGCTTGCTGTAAAGGCTGAGGAAGAGAACTCACTACTTGTTGAATTATCTGTTGTGGACTCGCACCATTCGCCACCATAGTCCCCACATTATTACTCGAAGCATTAACCTGCCTCTTCGAAAGATTCTGAGCTACTGCGTTTACACCATTTTGCCAACTACCCCAATTAGTCTTTTTACCTGAGTCGGAATTATTTCCAACATTACCAGGATTAAACGTCGAAGTTGCCATACCGGCAGTACCCATAGAAGATTCTTCCTGCATAACCGCCATCATGACTTTCGGGTCTACGCCATACTGGGCTGAGGCATTCATAACCATATCACCGGTAATAGGAGAACTCTTGGAAACTGAATTTATATAGCTCTGTGCGTCTTGGGCATTATTAATTTGCCCCATATTATTATATATGCCATTAACTGTCTGTCCATAAGTACCTGTAGCTGAAGAAGCACCGGCATAAGAAGTTAAATCATACCCTCCCACAACCGCCTGTGGATTGATATTCGAGCTTACCAGCGAGTTTGTCGCTCCCGGATTCCCTGTTCCCGATGTACTCGTTATCACCCCGTTAGAGTCCATAGAATAGCTCACAGGCTGACCTGCGGCATTAGTTCCGGTTGTGGTAAGCTGCCCGTTAAGCGGATTAACCTGGGTAGTAACATTCTGAAGCGGAGTGGAAGCGCCGATATTGCCATTATTAACTTCATAAGTTTCACCAGTAAGCGGATTAATCATGGTGGTATTCACCGCACCGGTAAGAGGATTGTAATTAGTGGAAATATTCTTCGGAGCGGAAGCCTGATAAATAGATACCATGTCCGCCAGATTATTCCGGGAGGCGTTATAAATTGTAGAAGCCGAGTTAAATGCGAACTGGCGGTTACCCTGGGCGTAAGCTAAATTAGCCTGGTCTATAGTCTGCTTAAGCTGAGCCGAGACCATCTGATTCTGGGCTTGCCCGGTAAGGAATGGCATAGCGATAGTCTGATTACCAGGATTATATAATCCCTGTTCCTGGAAACCTAATGCGCTAACCTGAGCTTGGTCCGCGGCTACTTGCGACTGAAGTGCCTGTTCGGCCGGAGGAACGGTAGAATACTGCGAAAGATTGGCGAACATGTTCTGCTCGTTTGCGTAAGCATTATTTAAAGACCCTAAGATTGCATTATTCCCAGGAGCATTGCCTAAAGCGGTAGAGTCAGTTGTACTGCTAGGAGTGGAAGCGGTAATGTTTGGTCCAGGGTTAGTTGTAACATTGTTACCTGGTTGAGAAACTAAATTTCCACTTGAGTCATAAACAGAACCATCTCCAAACTTATAAGTCTGAGTTCCTACGGGAGGAACTCCAGAAGAATTTGAATTAAACGGCGGCGTGGCCGTCTGAGTATTTTGGGTTGCGGTAGAAACCTGTCCTCCACCCTGCGAACCTGAAACCACATTCCCCTGTTGATCATAGGTGACCCCGTTTCCTAAAGTGTAGTTATTGGCAGGATTGACTTGGGTATAGGCAGGTTGTGAGACAGGTTGAGAAGCTGTCTGGGTACCTGTATTAGTAGACTGTTTGGGTAATAAAGATGGGTTGCTACCACCTAATGCTTGGTAAGCACTTTGCCCACTGTTAATTTTACCTGGAGCATTCCAGATAGTTGAAGCAACATTTTTAATTCCATTTCCTATATCAGATAGCCATCCCATAAATTTATTAAGTTAATGTTACTTTTTTCCAAGTCTGATTTATTCTCGCGTAAAGATAATAAGTCCCTGAAATTAAAGCCAGCCTGATAGTACCGTTCGGAGCTGGATCAGTCGGGGCAGTAACGGTAATGGGAAATCCAAGTAAATCTTTAGGATCTATCGGAGGAGAATTTATACCATCGTGTGTATGAGGTTCTATTAAATTCGTCATATAATAATTATTGAATTAAGCTGGGGAGTTGTTGCAGAACTTGGTCCAGTAGTTAATTTCACCAAAAACTGGACATTAACAAACGACTTGCCAAAAGGCATTTTTTTACCGTCTAATTCTCCCGTAGTATTGCCTAGTGTGTAATCATAAGTTGCTTCAAGAGTATAAGCATCTGTCACGTTTCCCCGTGAATAAATCTGAATTCCTTGTCCTGTAGTAAGTTTAGCGCCTAATGTAAAATTAAAGTTTTCTAACGGTCTGGGTGCGTTAGGAACGCCGACATTATAAAATACAGTTTCAGCATAGGCCGTGTAGCCTGTTTGGTAGTAATTCCCCAAAAGCAAATTAGCATCTAATCCATAAGTTGTAGAATCTTGGTCGTACCAACCTACTAATATTTGATCAGTACCTACAGAAATAATTGCCCCCATCGATAAAGAATTTGTTGTGCCATAAGTTCCCAAAGATATTTCGTGTTCAAAATTTACAATTCCATTATTCGGATTAATAGACCATACGCCGGAACAACTTTTACAATTAACAACAAAATAAATCTTTCCATTATGTTTTATAAGATTTTTAATAGTTAAAGCATTTATTGGTATACCGGTTAAATATGGAGGGAGAGAACCTACTAATCCAATTGTATAACCATTATAAGAATAAATATTTCCTCTTGAGCCGCAGGCGATATATAAAAAATTTCCCACGTTAGTCATGCCTGTAACATTCGTTTCAGGCAAAATAACAGGAAGACTAAAAGTCGCAGAATGAGTGTCCCAGGGATAAACAATATTTTGATTGGTTCCAATCATCAAATTAGAGCCAACCAAAACCATATAAGTAATTTTTTGGTAAGTAGGAAGCTGTAAAGCAAAGTTACCCCCGCCAAATCCCGAAATAAAAGTAAAAGTTGTCGCGTCAGAGGGAAGAAAAACTTTACCCGGTACTTGCATCAAAGAACCTAAACCGGAAGATCCACTTGGAACAGCAGAAGATCCGTAAAAAACTTTATACTCACTCCAATAAGTAAGTCCGTTTATTGGAGAATAGTAAGGCACGTGGTCAAAAAATCCTCCACCGTCAAATATAGCCTGCCAGTCATTTGTCCACTTAGAAGGATCGCCTATCGCTATTGTTGTTACGTCCCCATAAACATCTATTTTTCCATCCCTAAAAGCAAGTAGGTAATTATTAAATAAAATTAAACCATTTCCGCGAGCGGAAGTAAGACTATTCCCCGAGACAAGATACCATAAACCTAGATTTCCAGATACTATAGTTGTCCAAATTTGTCCAGTATCATCTTGTAGCCAATAACCGTTATTCCCTAAATCATAAACGATATACTTCGCTAAAGTCATGTTTACAGAAACTATGGTTAAAGTTCCCGTTCCCGCGGTAGTTAAATCAATAGCTGTGCCTGCAATGGCATTAGCTAATGTAGTAGCTAGTTTATAATTATTTGCCGATTGTTCTATTAAATAATAAGTAGTAGCCGCGCTTAACCCACCGGGAAGAGCTCCTGAAGAAGAAACAGTTACTGCTCTATAGCCCGCCCTATGACCGCCATATTGAAAATTTATTACAGTTGTAATTACATCAGTAGAAGCATTAGCGGTAAAAGTCGTAGTAACTGGAGCCGGTAATCCCGACTGTAAAGCAAAATTAAGCCGAGCTGAACCAGTCCTGGTAGAACCGTCAATATTCCTCATATCCGAAAAAGCGTTCTCAGCTTCCACAAAAGGACTCTGGGTAATTCCCTTATCGAAATTGGATATTGTAATCGGTTTTGGTTCTTTAGACATATTTCAAAACATTAATAACATATTAGCGTTTGTGGAGGCGGCAGTAGAGTAGGTAATAAATAATTTTTCCACACAACAAGCCCCTGCCCCCTACCTGCTCCACCACTTCCCCCTGTTGAATTGTTTCCATATTGTTTTTGTTATTTTTTAATTACCAACACGCCTGCCACACAGTCCCGTCATAAACATATAGTTTATGTAAAGAAGTGTCGTAGACAGTTGACCCCTCGACAGGAGTCAGGGCAGTTCTTTGTGTTGTAGTCATTCTTGGAGGCAGGAATGCTGAGGTGGTTGAAGTTAAGTCTAGTAGTCCTGCTGGTCCAGTCGTCCCGATGCCGACGTTGCCGCTTATTATCATCCCATTTGCCGGTGGTGCATTCACTCCTGCATAACTTCCCACTGAAACTCCACCATTCACATCCAATTTGCCCTTTGGCGCCGTCGTCCCGATGCCGACGTTGCCGGTTTTAAATATTACATTTCCCCCAGGATTAGCATTGATGTAAAAATCATAACCCGATGAAGCACCATAATCATATGTAGAAAGTTCAGCGTGACCAGTACCATCCTCAGCAGAAAAATACAAAGCCTTATTACCATTAGTTGACATTATCCTTGAAGCGGATGCATCATTCCCTGATACCAATAATGCGTTGTTAGTAGGAATGTTTGCACCCGCCGCAGAAATCGCCACTTGCAACCTCGCACTTGGTGCCGTCGTCCCGATGCCGACGTTGCCGTTATTTAATAAAGTCGCTTTAATGTTAGCCCAGGTTGTTTTCTTAGTAGTAGTATTCGCGGTATCTACAACCGGAAGCACATCCGCATCAAGCGGAGTTGGGTAATCGGTAAGTTGACTAATTTTTTGGTCGGCCATGGTTATGATTTATTAATTGTTGTCCAGGCGTTACTCTGGTCTAAAATAAATTTACCTAAGTTTTCTTGAAGTAAAAATCCACTATCTTCTTTTAACAGAAAATCAGTAGAAGAAGAATGTTTTGCCTGGGTAGAAAATGAAGGCGCGGCTGATTTAGTTTGAGTAGAAAATGAAGGCGCGGCTGATTTAGTTTGAGTAGAAAATGTAGCCATATTGGTTAACTCCCGTAGTCGTCTTTATAAATAGAATTAACCACCCAAGATCTATCGTCGTCCTTCCTGCCATAATACTGCTTTAATCTAATTTCATAATCATCAAGCGCATTTTTAAAATAATCCTTAGACGGCAAATTTTTAATCACGGCAAATTCATAACAAGCTCCGAGTGAAATCATCCTATGGAATCCAGGGTCAATCCCGGGAGCTTTGGTAGTGTCAGAAATCGCGAATTCAAGAGGCCCACGTTGAAACCAGAGTTTAAGACCGGCGGTAGAGTTAGCAGTAGGAACCGGATAAACAAACACAGCGTTATTTTCTATGGAATAAAACGGATTAGCAATCGTAAAATCATTTTTTAAAGTCGTGGTATCAAGGGGCCGCAAACTTTCATTTTTATTAAACGGGTTAGCTCTATGCCAAGTAGTCCCGCCATCGTAAGAAATATTAACCTCTTGAATCCTAAGCATCCCTAAAGAAACTGGAATCCCATAATCCTGCTGATTAGCGACCAAATCTGTAGTAGCAATAGGATAGTCAGTCTGATTAGAATCGTCCCAAGTCCAGTCGTCCTGGGAAGCGAAAATCATGGTGACGATCTTCTGATACCAAACATTAATCAGCCGGGTAAGAGTCGGTAAAAGAGTGGTAGAATCGCCAGAAATAGCTCCATAGGGAAAATTAAGATTGAATTCACAATCCTCAATTAACCCTGCTTTTGCTGAAGTTGTATCATGAAATACTAATCCTGGCATACTAACTCCTTTCGAAAGATTTTCTTAAATTGTTGTAATGCTCCGTCAAAGACAAAACCTTTAAATAATTCCAAAGATGCTGTAATCTAGTTTGTCCGACAGGAACCGAACCTAATTTCTGTTCTATAAAATTAATCTCCATAAAAACATCATCCATAGAATCAGCGCCCTTTTTACTGAAATAGTTATAGAGGTTATTAAGGACATTAATTTCTTTATAATCCGGGTGGCTTATCCCCAAGAAATCCTGAAGTTTGGACATATTAATAACAGGAGCTGTTTCATCGGTTTTGCCGGTAGGGTTTTCAATACCCACAACCTCAACATCACGAGGTTCGAAACTCTGAGGTTCTGTACTTTCAATAGTTTTAGGCTGGATTATATCTGGCATAGAGTTCCTTAATTTTCTTATTGTGCCTATTATCTTTATTTATATGGCAGGCTTCCCAGTTCTCCGGCCTATCTTCGTGAACCAAACCTTTACAAACATTCGTCCTGTCTAGCCAGACTTCAGATCCGTGTTCCAGTTTTGCCTTTAGGGCAAATATCTGATTCTCGCCGCCGTAGAACTTATCCATATCTTCTTCAAACTTCGGAGCTATTTTTGCCGGGCAGGATGACCAGTTAAGTTCGTAATAACTCCAGTCGCTTTCCACTAACTGATAATTTCCGAAACATCGCTCATCCGTCTCAACTAATTTTCCGTCTCTGTACTTATGCCCGCAGCCGGTAACTAAATCATTCGGGTAAAGCCTGTAAATATCCCAGAAGCGCTGTAGTCCGTTCGCCGGTATCTCAATGAAATCCTGGAGGAAAACTATCAGCTCACCCTTAGCTTGTCCTAGTGCCCAGTTGTAATCCCGATTCAATGTCCAGACATTATCCCCAAGAGTACAGGTTCGTCCGACTATAATTGTCTCAAAATCCTTAAAGGTCTGCTTACTTAACTGTTTTTCCAGAAATTCTTTAGCCCCGGGTCTGATTGTTGCGCAAATTACTGAGATTTTAGGCATAAAAGATAATTAGAATCTCCGGCTTTTCCCTTAATTCCGTGATTAGGTAAATACTTTTTAAAGAAATCTTCGTAATTAATATTTTCGTCGTGCCACTCAATAATAAGATTACGACATTTTTTTACTATTTCAGAATGTTCAATAATGTTAATTTCTGAACCTTCAACATCCATCTTAATTAAATCCGGCTTTTCAAAATTAAAACTTTCTAAAGTTTCAAGTTCTACCACTTCTCCAGTATCTACTCTTGGAAACCCTGTGTTAATGTGCTCAAGAAATACTCCTCCAACATTACCATCTCCTCTGGAAATTATATGAGAAGTCGTCTGTCCGTAAAAAATACCTTTTTTAACGCAGGTCGCGTCCGGAAGTCTTTCCTTTAGAAAATCGTAATTTGCTTTTACCGGCTCAAAACAATAAAGTTTAACATTTGGGAATTTTTGCTTAACCAGATAAGATACTCCACCAACATTAGCACCTATATCATAGAAAACTTTAACATCAGGAAAATCAAGAAGTTTTTTAAACTCTTCACGATTCCATTCCTCAACCGTATATTCCCAATGTTGTTGTTGTGTTACAGGGATAAAAGTCCTTTCTCGAGTGCGTCAGCATAGTGCTGACTGGAAAACTTACTTAATATATAATCTCTACCACCTTTAGTACCCCTAAGTTTACTTATCGCGTCCCTAATCTCATCCACATCCGGATTAACCACCAAGCCGACTCCAGACTCCTTTACATACTCGATATTTTTAGGACTGTCGTTCATTACTATCGGAGGGACATCACAGGCCATAGATTCAAGGGTCATACGCTGGCCTCCCCCCCATACTCCTGCCGTATTTAGCGCCGTATGCGACTGGTTAATGAATTTAACGACTTCTTCTCTCGGGAGTTCGTCGTGGACTTCACATCCTTCTTCTCGCGGAATTTCGTAACATTCTTTTTCGTGGTCCTGAAAGATTCCAATCGAGATACCTCTTCTTCCGACAGCGTGGGCAAAGAGATCGTTTCGTTTCCAGAGGGCATGGGTTCCGAAGAATATTGCATCATACTTCTTTTCTAATGACATTGGCTTATAAAGTTTTTCGTTCACTCCAAACGCGCGCATATAAGGCTTTCCTAACTTTTTAAAATCCCGTTCATTAACTTCACTTTCCGTAAAATAAAGATCAAATCCATCCGCAATCTGAGGTTCTATAGGTCCGCCGGCAAAGCAGATAGCTTTCTTATAAGGTAACCTAGAGACCTGTTCTTTTGTCGGTTCAATCAACGCGCCCCAGTAAAGCACTACATCAGGCCTAAATCCGTGAATCATCGCTTCTTCAGATGGCTCAAATCCTCGTACTTCATGCTTCTGCTTCAGTATTTCCAGCGCTGCCCAGAGTCCATCTTTAAATCTTTTACCGTTATGGAGTCGATAGCCCGGCCAAACGAAAGCTATTTTGAGTCTTGCATTTACCATTGAACTATGCTATTATCATTATATGTATACTCATATCTGCAAAAATTGTAATAAATCTTTTTTAGAACCCCATAAACAAACCAAATTTTGTTCTCATCTTTGCTACTCTTCTTCTAATAAGTCTAAAAATAATCATAATTGGCGAGGTGGTAAATACAAATCAGTATATGGCTATATCTATATCCGTGCTCCCAAAGAACATCCTTTTAAAGCGGCTAATGGTTATATCTTTGAACATCGTTTAATAATGGAACAAAAAATAGGTAGATATTTAAGGAAAGAAGAAATAGTTCATCATATTAATGGTATTAAAAATGATAATAGAATAGAAAATTTAATTATCACTACTAGAGCCATTCATAATCGCATTCATGCTCCTAAAACTATATGTAAAATTAAAGATTGTAACAGAAAACATAAAGGTTTAGGTTATTGTAATATGCATTATCAACAAATTAAGAAACTTTCTTAAACTCTACCCCCTCCACTTCCGCGTTATCTACTCCATTTTCTTGTAGTTCCATGTTCCAGACTTCGGCAACCCTATCCCAAGCAAACTGCTGTACCGATACGGTTTCACGGGGTTTATTAATCTGTTCCACAACCTCTTTAATATACTTTTCCTGCCACTCCGGGTCATAAACATCACCCGGAAGTTTAATACCTGAAATCTGAGACTCCTCTAATGCCCCATATCCCGTAGTAATCGGCATAACTCCTGCAGCCTGCATCTCCTTAGCTGTTATACAGTCAATCTCAGGAAAGTAAGTCGGGTAGAGCCAGAAACTGCTTTTTAACTCTTCCATAGCCAGAGTTTTCTGATCTACTCGTCCATGGTCAATTACTCCGTCCTGCTTAATCATTTCCTGCATCTTCTTCATCCACATCATGCGCTCGGGGTTATTTTTCTCTATCTCATAGAATGTCTGCCAGCCGTAAAAAATATGTAGTGTCGCCTGTTTAACCTGAGCCTTAATCTTAGGCCACATTTCCAGCAGGACATCAAGGCCACGGTTCGGGGCCGAAGCATAAATAAATCTGTATGGATCCCGAGGTTCTATAGTATTCTCAAATTTTGAAAGGGCTATCCCATTGCCTACTATCACAAACTTATCGTCAGGAATCGCCGGATACAAACTTCTATGGAAGTTCGTTTTAACAAAAATTTTATCCATCCGGGAAAGCCTATCTTTAGTAAAATCAACCGGAGACATCGTATCATGTAAATCTAGTATGGCTAATCTAGCCTTTACTTTATAATCAAATAATTCCGGTAAACGCCAAACCCATAAAACATCGAATTCGTCGTGAATATTAAATTTCCAGTAATTCTGATAATTTACTCCGTCAATCATCTTACCTTCAGGAGAAGCCAGACAATCATTAAATACCGTAACGCTCCAGCCCATCTTAACAAGTCGTTTAGAAAGCTCAATGACCGCAGTTTCACTGCCCCCAAGTCCGCCTTTAGAGAGAGAATTCCCATCCCAAGCTTCAGCCGTTACGCCGCAGTAAATCGCAATCGTTCCTTTTTCCCACTGCATCGGAGGGCAATATCTATTCCGAAGCCACATAATCATGGCATCGTCCTGTAAATTTGCCGGTATAGTCTGTAAAAGTTTCTGGATTTTTTCAGGCTTATCCAAATAATTCGCGATTTCCACATACTTCTGGGCAATGTCAAATTTCTTAATTTCTTCATTTATAAATTTAGCCGTCTCCAGGTTCATTGGATTTTTCGGATCAGCCTTTAAAGCAATAATAATTGCCTTCTGGGCATCCTTAAGCTTCCCGAGCTGTAAGTAACATTCAGAAATTGCCATCCAAACATCTCTCGAGTAATTCATCGGATTCTGCATAACTGCAGTATCCGAAGAAAGTCCCAAAGAAATTTTAAAGTTTTGAAGGGCGTTATCCCATTGTTTCTTATGAAGGTAACAGTTGCCTTTCTGGATATAGGCATCGGGGAACTTTTCCTTTTCCAGTATAGCCGCGTTAAAGGTAAGCAAGGCTTCGTCAACCTTTCCCTGATTTAATAAAGTCATACCGATAAGTAAATAAGCTTCGTAGCGTTCATCATCCCAGCCGGACATATTAAGATATTCTGTCAGAAGGTCTATACCCTTTTGAGGATCTCCATTAACCAAGTGCTCACGGCCTACATAAAACACCAATCTCGGGTCTTCGGGATTTTTCTTAAGCTCCTTTAAGAGGATACGCAGGTTGCGTTCGTTTTTTTCCTTAATCTCAGATACCTCAGGGTGATGAATTCTTTGAACCCAATCAGTACTGACATATTTTACCGCCCTATCCTGAAGAATGTCTTCGTGGATAGCGCCTTTCCAGGAAAAGTGTCCGTCATTCTTTACCAACTGGAGTTTCCAATGCTGTTGGGTACAGTTCCCGCGTTCATCAAAGGCATACTGATAATTAAAGAAGAATCCGGAGATGTCTTTCGCTTGGGCAACCTTAATTAATTCCCGAAGTTTTTCAGGATGGGTAATAGTGTCGTCTGCGTCGAGCCAAAGAATCCACTCAGCTTTAGTCTGGGAAAAGTTAAAAGTGCGGGCCGCGGAGAAGTCGTCTATCCATTCGAAATTAGAATAAGTACTATTATAATCTCCTTTACCTTTTCCTAATTTAGAAGTGACTGTAATACAAACTTCATCCACAAACTTCCTTAAAGATTCCGCCAAAAGTTTAGTTTTTGGTAAATCTTTCTTGGAAGTTATAATACATAAAGCTAATTTATTTTCCGGCATAAGTGCAAAGTCCTTTATATTTCTGACGAAATAGGTGAGATTTTTTATGGTCGGTTAATATTTCAGGGTCGTAAGATTCCAATAGTGCCATCAACATCAAGGGCATAGACAGTCCAAGTTTAATCTCGCTCCTGCTGTCGCCTTTAGCTTCACCCCACTTAGTAAACGCTCCGGCCTTTTTCTGTTCGTTCTGCCGGACGACAATTTCCATTTCCATGGGATGAACCTTGGTATAATCCTGAACCAGTTCTTCTACCTGTGACCAATAATCCTGGTGCGAGAATCCTTCTGTAAGGATTTTAAGCATCCGGACCTCACCGGTCTTGTCGTTAAATTTTAAATGTTCTGTCAAACCTGGCATATATTTGTTCCGAAATTGTTCTCAAATTCTTCAATTTCGGTAAAGAATTCGAGAAACAAATTATATTCCTTTTTAGTAGGAGCTTATAATGTAAATCCGTTCACAAACGCACTGGAGTTCTCAGCTCGAGATTCCAAAGTCAGTTCGGAGATGATAGAACCGCGTCTGCGGTCACCATCAGGAGCTAACGGCAATAAGTGGGTCGGACGCAGGTAAGATTTCCTGAAGAACTGCGGGTTGATAGCAACCAGTGATAAGTTGTTCGCAGTCGACGGCACATTTCTATGGAGGTAAATCTTGTGCACACCGAAGTTGCTTTCGTAGACATCAACCGGGTTGATCAATTTCTTGTCATCCTGGGCTACGAAACGCGTTACGCTGGTGGTAAAACCAGAAATATCGCGACGGAGCTGAGCTCCGGTATAGACTTCAGTGGCTACATAACCCGTACCAGTACCAGCGGCACCAGACCAGATCATCTGCATAATATCGTCAAAATCCTTTTGACCTAACGATGTACCAGAGACACGGGTGGTAAGGTTGGTAGAGATAGAGTTAATGACACCTGCTAATCTGCGGGCCACACCCGAGGAACCAGAAGCACGAGAACCAGCCATTAGGGCAAGTTCGATGTTCTTCGCATGTTGCACCATGTTTTTCTGTATCTGATAGTTGTAGGGTTCTACAACACCAGCGACAGCGATTTCAGTTTCAGATACTAAAATATCTTCTTTGAAAATCTGGGTAACATTGTTTCCACGGGTAGGCTGGGTTAAGTCAACGGCGGTAAAACCGGCGGCTTCAGCAGCGGCATCATCAGCAGCCGCGGCATAAGTATCAATAGTATACTCATGCAACGTTTGCTTTGCGGCTTGTCCCATAGGAAGACCGGTAAGCAACGGAGTTTCGGACGGGCTAACGTTCGATACAATATCGATTAGGTCTTCTCTTCGGGAACTATCTTGGTTAGTAATAAGGCCAATAGGCATATTACCTTTCCCTCGCTTATTCAGCGAGCATCGGAATGTTCTTATGCTTTGCCATAAACTCGGCGGTAAACGAAGGGTCTTTACGCAATCGTTCTAAATCCTGCGCGTAATCATCGGGCTTGGGAGAAGCAATTCGGGCATTCGATGATAAGACAGATTTATTTTGCGATTCACTTGCCATTTTAAGAGCGTTAAAAGTTTTTACAAATTCCGGGTCAGTAATAACCTGCTCAGGGTCATTCCCAAATTTTGAAATTATACCTTTAACATCCTTGTACTCCGGATGATTCGCGTAAAAATCCGAGACTTTGAGCTGTTGTCTCAAATCATTAACGGCAGTCATCGCGGCGTCTTGAACTTGTGGTTGGGTTTGCATAGGCGCGGGTTCGTGTCTGGCGGTTACCGCCTTATAAGTTTCTTGAATACCTTTTAAAGCATCTTCGTCAGTAGCGTACTCTCGACCAGTAGCGGACTTAACCACATCTTTTAAACTGGCAGCGGAAGCAGCATTCTCGGTACTTCCTACTGCTGGAACGTTCTGTTCAGCACTAGGGACAGGCGAGGGATTGGTGACTTCATTCATAAAATAAGTTCTTTCTTTTCTTAATCTCTTAATCGACCTTAATAAGAGTTTAATCTTAATCCCTTAGCCAAAGCTCAGGGACTAAGTTAAATTCTTAGCTAGGAATTTAATTCTCGCCTGGGTTGAAAGAGGCGTTACCACTCATTTCAGAACCTGCGGCTACATCATTACCTTTATTATTTCCTTTAATAAAAGCACCAGGGGCATCATTACCAGTAGGACCTACGTTGCGGCCAGGGGCGGCTGTGCCACCATAACCAGCCATAGCAGGAGCGTAGATATTACCTTCGGCAGAGTTGCCCTTAAGGCTCATGTCAAAACTAGGCAAGGAGTCTGTTGTGTAATCATTTTTTCCATTGTCATCTTGCATATTATTATTCCTTAAAGTGGTGAACCATAGGGTCAACCACTTCCTTATTAATTTGTGAATTTATAACTTTCTGTTCACCATCCCCTTCGACCTCTTGTATCCAACTCTGGATAATAGCGATGGCTTTCTGCCTAATCCCAATCTCTTTCGCAAGAGTCGTGGGAGTTACATTTTTAGGGAGTGTCTCGATGGCGTTTATAGCTATTATCATCTTATCAAGTTTTTCCTTAGCATACTTCCAGTCATCACTGACTTTTAACCTTCTCGCTCTCTCGCCATCAAGCATAATTTGTGCTTGCTCTTCCTGTTCGTTCATATTATCTCCTTGCCATAGGCTCTAATGTTTTAGCTGGTGCTGTCTGCTGAATCATCTGCTGTCCCTGAGGATTTCCTTTAGGCGCGGGTGCCCCCGGAGTGACTCCTGTCGCTCCATTTAACTGCGCCTGGGGATTAGAACCGGGCTGACCCTGCTGGGGCTGTCCAGTCTGACCCTGCTGGGGCTGCGGCGGCGGAGCTTTTAATTTAAACCTGGTAGAGTCTATTCCCATAATATCGAGTGCTTCTCTGGCAAGTTCCATAACATTCTGCGGATCCATTCCCGGCATAGCAGCAAAGGTCTGCATCATTAAGTTCAAGTTCTGAGTGGTAACCGCTTTATCAAATTCTTCGTTCGTAATATAGGCCTGCACATCGTAGTGCATTACATCCGGCAACTTAAGCAGTTTCACAAAGTGCATCCCGCGTTTAGACATTTCTTCAGTCAACCTCTGCCGTTCGGTTTCCAACTTTACGGGATCAACCAACATCTTAGACTTCTCGTGCTTGTCGATATAGTCCGCAAGAGATTCATTAACTCTTTCCTCAACAAAGGAAGTCAACTGTTCCGGATCAAAGTGCATCCTTATCAAATCGCCTTCCTTAAGCTGAGCAAACGTCAGTGGCATCATCTGATTTTTTAACCAGCGGGAGAGGAACATACCAATTCCTTCCTGCGCCAGAGTAAACCTGGATTTAGCCGCATTGCTTTGAATGCTGGCATTAGTGGCAGGAGTAGAGGCCGGTAGAGGTTCCCCATTTATTACATCGGTAGCACCGGTATAACGCTGGGCCCACTGGTAAATATTATTCTCTTCCGTATTAAATTCCTGAAGATCTGCAGTCTGCGGAAGATTTTTATAATCCGTCTCAAGATTCGTTACCGATAAAACACCATTGGCGGCAAGACGGGAGAGCATCTGCGGGGTAATACCACTACCCTTACGAACGAGAGACAGGCCGAGTAAGGAAACATATAACCTATTAACCTTAATATTCGAAACTATATTATGGTGATTCTGTTTCTGAATCAAACGCTCGGCAATTCCTTCACCATACCACCTACCATGCACCCGATTAAGCTGTGCTTCTTCATAACCTTTCTTTCGATTATCTTTCCTAAACGTCGCGGAGTGGAACAGCCAATTTCCGGCAGTACCAGAACAAATAATCTCGGTCGGCATTAACTTTTCATCATCTTCACCTGTACGCCCTGTAACAATATACTTCGGAGCCCAGCCTCTGCGCCTGTAGAGCTCAACATAAGTTATATCTGAATTAGTAACATACCCCGGATTATTAATCGTATCGTATCTGGCAACCTGTCGTTTTCCCTCAATATCAGGATTAAACCAGTCATTATCTTTAGCGAGTTTATCAAACTCCGTTTTCGTTACCACAATACGCTCGATAACACTTTCAGCCTGCGCAATCGAGTCTACTGTGGGGTCGATATAGAAATTTAAAAGATCTACTAACTTTATTTTTAAATCATCGTCACCGCTGAAGGCACTACCAATGGCATCACCGCCGTCAGCAGTAGCCCAAACAATCGTACCGTCAATCGCAAGCTGGCGCAGGGCAAGGTCAAGCTGCTCACCAAATCCAATGTCGTCAAGTTTATTTTTAACTATCGAGCGTACCACGCTCGTTAGGGCAATCGCGTCAGGATGTTTCGCCCGAAAATTTATATCCTTAGTATCCAAATCATAAGCCGCCACAACATAATCAACAAAGGTTTTTGTCAGATGCTCCCAGATTTTTGCCCGACCGGTAGTGGGATCAATCTCCTGGTCAAAAACGCCCCAGTAATTTTTCCTACACTGCCGAATAACACTGCGCATATTAAAAGCCACCTTTTCCGTTACATAGGCAAAGGCGGTTTCCCACTGAGTTTTTTCAAATTTTACGAGTCTGAGAGCTTCACTCTCCGGGGACGACAAAGTAACGTTATTATATCCAAACTGATAAAACTGGTTTTCCGGTCTTCCGGCCGGCGCGGCACCCTGTCCTGACCTGCCTAGAGTTTTAACGTTCATTTAATTAAAATTATTTTAATTAAGTATAAGTCGTCGTATATAAATTCCAGTTATAATCCATTCCCGCGACTACCGGCTCAGGAGCCATTGCCCAGTAGCGAATCATATCCGCAACGTTGCTGGACCAGTCATGCACCGGAATATCGTTAAACATCTTTTTCTCTTCGTCGTATTCCCGGTGGTAATTTTTCAAGGCATAGAGCGCCTGCGCGCATTTCTCCCCGTCGATGTGCAGTATCGGAAATTTTTCCTTTACCGTCAGGATGCCCCGCTGGATTTTTTCTTTAGGGAGAACCGTAAACGTGATTCCGAGACTTTCAGCTATCTCCATTATCGTCTGCGCGTTCGCTTCCCGCGCCATCTGCCTGTGGGACAAATCGTGCGGCCCAAAGTGCATCCCGTAGTGGAAACCTTTCTGATCAAGGACAGAGCGGTAGTGGCTCAACCCTTTTCCTGATGCTTCATAAAAATCTATCCAGTACCACGCGCCCTGCACCAACTGGAAAAAACCAATAACCGTGGTATCGCCTACGCCGAGGTCCCAGTAGGTATGTACCGGATACGCCGGATTATGCCTGTAGGAACCAATCTGTCCATTTCTTTCGGCATTATCAATCTCCTGTTTATAAATCGCTCCGGGGATTATCGGATTACCCCATTCTCCCATCAGCCACGCTCGTCTTAGGTTTTCGTCCGGCAAAGCCTCAAGCTGTTTCCTGTAATTCGGATCCGTTTCATTTAAAATCGTATTATCATAAACCGTGGCGTGGATAAACGCCCTGTCGCCGAATTCCGTGTGAGTCAGTATTACAGGTTCGGAAATAATGTCCGGAATATTCCATCTCTTTTTAACCCAGTCGTGTCCGACATCTCCCGGGTTAGTCGTTCCAAAGAACTGCGGGGTAAGGTCCGGTATAGTTGATCTACAAGAAGATAATAATTTAGCGTAAGAGACTTCGGAGGGAATCTGAGTAAGTTCTTCAATAGAGATTCTCTGGTATTCGTGTCCTTGATATTGCTGGTAGGCATCGATATCATTTAAGTGTCCGGTCCTTATTACAGCGCCAGAGGGGAATTTAATCTGCACGGGGTTTCCGGTAAACTCAGCGCCGGTAGCCCGATACATCCACTTCGCTCTTTCCACCCAATCCGTTAGATCCTTACTCTGTTGCCGAATAACCAGACCGCGGTAACGGGGATGTAAATATACGGACTGACCCTTTTCATCGTAGGAGAACGCCATCCAGGCCATACCCGCATCAGTCTTACCACCACCCCTGGCCCCACCATAAAGAATTTCAAACTCCGGTCTTTCCAGGGCTAATATCTGTTTTGGCTGTGGAGCCCAGATGACGGGAATTTTTTTCTTTTTAGCCATACAGAAACCGATAGATTAAAAATCTATACCGCGTGGAATCTTCCTTCAGACTGCATAGGAACTTCCGGAGTAACACCGTTCTTCTGCCTGAAGGCTTTCCTGGAAGGAACAGTCTCTAGTGTTTTATACTGCGGGCCATTCATCAAATCCTGGGAGTCCATAAAACTTCCGGCAGTGGGAAAAGGCTCGTCACGCTGGGCGTTCTTTTTCTCATTATCTAAAACACCATACGGAGGGGTAGGGTGGTAATCCTGACCTCGACACTTTCCAAAATCGGATGTGTTCATATTTTTTCCTTCAACCAGGGAAGTTTCTCATTTCCTGTAGCGAACCGGATAAAACCGAGTTCCTCTTTCGGAGGAGTTTCTTTCCCGTCTTGATCAATTAAATATTCTTGCTGCTTGGCAAACTGGACACCTAACTTAGTTTCAAGAAATTTCTTGTAACTATCGATCATGTCGCTTACGCGTACTGATACTTGCATATAATTTTTTAATTAATTTTTTTAGGCCACAGTAGGTGGCACGGTAAAAGTAACCGGGACCACAGACGGAGGCGGCGTAAAAGTGACGGAATAGGTTCCACCAGAAACGGCCTGGATCGGGGTTAAGAAGTCTACGATACTTTGTTCTTGTTCTGGGGTCATAAAGTTCCTTTAGTTATCCACAGGAAAATCTAAAATTTT